>X22_European_Rabbit__coassemble_124_pt1 | contig 19682 bp, 17 predicted proteins | sample X22_European_Rabbit__metabat2_high_PE_013 | metagenome-assembled genome bin X22_European_Rabbit
TTAGTCTGTCTAAAATCATTTACGTAATTTTACAAAAATTTCGGTGTGGGATTTATTCTGATAAAGACATAAATATGACTATATCTCAGATAGTTGAAGAGAAGTTCAACCGAATAAAGGTTAAATCTTTGCTTTTTGCCTCAGATTTCCCGCAATATGATTAGGAATATATTGGAGACCTGCTCTCTCGCTATGTGAATGAGGAAAAATAATGACAAACTGGTTTAGAAAGAATGTCTTCACAACAATATCAGGAATTCATTGCGGAGCGCGCACGACTGCTTGAACGGATCAAGGAGTTAGAAACCGAGAATGCCGGGCTTCGGAAAAGGCTTGGCGAACCTATTGCGCCTGTGCCTAAAAACTCCAAAGCCGTGCGGAATCTGTCACTCATAGAAAAGGTCAATTTGTTCCGTAGTTTGTTCAAGGGACGTGACGATGTGTTTGCCAGAAGATGGTATGCCAAGACAAGTGGCAAAGCCGGCTATCATCCAGTATGTCAAAATGAATGGACTAAGCTATGTGATAAACACAAGTATAAGTGTGCCGATTGTCCTAACCGTCATTTTTCGCCATTGACATACTACGACTACTATAGACATCTGGAAGGAAAAGATGTTGATGGGAGAGATGTTATCGGTCTTTATGTACTCAACGAAGACAACACATGTCATCTTCTTTGTACCGATTTCGACGATAAGAATTGTGAGCATGGCTATCAAGATGACGTACTGGCTTTTGTCGATGTGTGCAAGAGTTGGAATGTGCCATACTCCATAGAACGTTCCCGTTCCGGTAATGGTGCCCATGTCTGGATATTCTTTGAAAGTCCGGTGCTTGCCGTCGAAGCTCGCAGGCTGGGTAATGCTATCCTGACTGAAGCCATGAACAGAGACGGAAAGATAGGGTTCAAGTCATATGATCGTTTCTTCCCAAATCAAGATACATTGCCCGAAGGTGGACTGGGGAACTTGATAGCGCTTCCGCTGCAAGGTAAAGCCCGAAAGAATGGCAACAGTGTATTCATAAACGAGTGCTTTGAGCCATATCCAAATCAGTGGGAGTATCTACTGAATGTGAAAAAACTTTCCGTGCAGGCACTCGAAGAACTTTTAAGGCAGAATGCGAACACTATGCCACTCGGCAATTTGTCAGGGACAAGTGAAAGCAAACCTTGGGAAATGCCTGTCGCAAAAAAGATTGAATGCTCCGACTTCGCATCGGGGATTGTCATCATAAGGGCGAACATGCTCTACGTTCCTTTGAATCTGCTATCATCAAAAGCGCTCAACCATTTAAGACGTATGGCGTCATTCCGCAATCCGGAGTTCTACAGCAAACAGGCATTGCGCCTGTCAACATATTCCACGCCGCGAATCATCTCATGCGCAGAACTGACGGAAGAATATCTGGCGTTGCCTCGTGGATGTGAAGATGCTGTTGTCGCACTATTCAAGGAGAAAAGCGTGGCATTCCACATTGAGGACAAAACGAATCACGGCAGGTGTATATCCGTACACTTTAATGGAAAATTACGTAATGACCAACAAGAGGCTGTTGATGCTTTGGCTTCCAACAATACAGGTGTCCTTTCAGCGACAACAGCCTTTGGTAAAACAGTTACAGCCATCGGTTTAATTGCCAGGCATGGTGTAAATACGTTGATTCTAGTCCATACCAAAGCTTTGCTCGACCAATGGGTACAGAGATTGGAACAGTTCTTGATTATTGATGATATTCCTGAAGTTAAAGAAGGCAAGCGTAGAAGGAAGAAGTTTCTGTCGCCGATCGGCACACTTTCTTCAATCGGTAATAAACTACATGGTATCATAGATATAGCACTGATACAGTCGTGCATTTCAAATAATGAGGTAAAGCCTTTTACCAAAGATTACGGTATGGTCATTGCCGATGAATGCCATCATGTCTCCGCAGTAAACTTCGAACAAATCCTGAGAACTGTCAATGCCCGATATGTCTATGGACTGACAGCGACACCCATTCGTAAGGATGGCCATCAGCCAATCATTTTCATGCAATGCGGCCCAATTAGATACAATGCGGACGCCAAGTCGCAAATGCTGGGTCAGACTTTCCATCGCCTTTTGGTTCCACGCTTTACTTCTTTTATACCAATCAATGGCGAAAACTTTTCGTATGCCAAGGTGACACGGCAAATAGCAGAAGACGAATATCGCAACCTTCTCATAATCAAAGATGTAATTAGTGTCTTGAAAGAAGGTCGTTCACCGATTATACTTACTAGTCGGACATCACATGTCGCCTTGCTTGCGGAACTTTTACATCCACATTGCCCAAATGTCGTGGCCCTTGTTGGTTCCAACAGTGCTAAAGAGAAGCGTCAGAAGATGGAGCAACTGCAGTCAATACCGCCGTCGGAGCCTTTGGCAATCGTGGCTACGGGTAAATACATTGGTGAAGGCTTTGACTATGCGCGTCTTGACACGCTATTTCTTGTTTCACCAGTGGCATGGAAGGGTATTGTCGCTCAATATGCCGGCCGACTCCATCGTGAGCATGAGGGCAAACAAGACGTTCAGATTTTCGATTATATTGATATTCGTGTGCCAGTCTGCGAGTCTATGTACCGCAAGCGTCTAAAAGGATATGCCTCCATCGGCTACAAAATAAGGAATAATGAAGTTTTCGATAGCCTGTTTCCGATGACGGATGTTATATATAATGGTCTGAATTTTGAGCAGCCTTTTATTTCAGATTTGGCGCAATGCAAGCAATCTATAGTCATTTCCTGTCCGAAAGTTAGACTTGGACGTTATTCACAAGTGTTAGAAAGACTTCTCGATATGGCAGCGAATGGAAAAGAGATTGTTTTATACACAAGGGACAAGAATGATGAAACCTTAAAAATTCAACAGTTAGGGATTCCTGTTATCTATGGCACATGCACCCTTCATATAGCGATAATTGACAAAAGTACCATTTGGTATGGAAGTGTTGACATTCTTGGTTTTCACTCTGTCGATGATAATCTCATCAGATTCAAGAATGCCGAGATCGCGTCGACTCTGTTTGAGTCATTACAAAAGTGATATGGTTTGGTATAAATCGGGATACTCATGAATATCATACTCTATCAAGTATTATGGTTAAAGATTCTCAAATAAACCAGTTTCATGTTTTCCTCACTTTTTTGGGCTTTTGACAAAAAGATGTCATGCAGATGCGTGAGAGGTTGATTTTGCCTTCGATTTGGGTGTCACGCGGCAAGTTGTTGCCTTCGTAACATGTTTGTCCGATGAAAGCACAAAAAAAGCGGAACTACGTTGATACAAGTCTTGGCTAAGATTGGCGGCAAGAACTGCGCCCAGAAATCCTTCGGCTACAGCTGCGATGAAGCCACATTAGACGCGCTCGAGCGGGAAGCCCACGTCTGCATTGCTTTGTGGCTTATACCATTATACTGGAACTGGAGCGCATCCTGAAGTCACCGAACTCCTCCACATTATCTCGGCAAACTGCTAAAATGGGTGTCCCATTGCGGAAAACAGGAAGTCAGTGATGTCTTCTGGATCATATATTATGGAATAACTCGGTCGTTTGGCACCGGGAATATCCTCCCGAAGAATATCCTTATTTACGAGGTCTTGAATATCCCGTATGGCTGTGTCTTTGGAGCATTTAGCCAATGAAGCCCAGGTTTTGGAGGTTATCTTTGCCTCATAACCATCAAGGAATATATTCAATATATCAGTCTGTCTTTGACTTAGCGGAATGGATGATGCCTTTTGCCAAAAGAAACTCTTGTTCAAGATCGTACTGACGGTTTTTTCCGCTTCATCAAGTGCAATAGACAGCGTATTGGCGTACCAGCAAATCCATTCTGTGATATCCCCATCACCGTGTTGAGTCTTTTCCAGAATATCGTAATAGCGGTTTTTATCTTTATTTATTTGCGAGGAAATATTATAAAATCTGAACTCGCTTTTATCAGCACGGGCCAGCAGCATATCAGAAAGTATGCGTGCCAAGCGACCATTGCCATCCTCAAATGGATGAATACTTACAAACCAAAAATGCGCAATGGCTGACCGTATGACGGAATTTACGCTTTCATGGCTGTTGAACCAATCAAGAAACTGTGCCATTTCTTCATCCACACGTTCAGGGGCTGGAGCTACATAATGGACTTTTTCACGACCGAACATCCCGGAAACTATATGTTCTTCGTTTGTACGGTACCTGCCGACCTCAATCTGTGAACCCTCGCTGAAACCTGTCGGGAAGAATGCTGCTTGCCATGCACAAATCTTCTCTTTCGTCAATAACTGGTCATAATGATTTACGGCATCAAGCATAACTGCCACAACAGAATCTATGTAGTGCGATGGTGTTGTCTGTTTGATATTTTCTATACCCAATTTTCGGGCTATGGAGGAACGTACTTCGTCTATATTTAGGCGTATTCCTTCTATTTCTGACGAATAAACTACATCATACGTCAAATTCTCCGCCATTGCTTTTAATTTGCTGTCAAAACCAAGCGAGGCAAGCCTGCCATATAACAAACCCTGTTTGCGGTTTACTTCTTCAAGATGAGCCGTCAGTTCAGCTGCATTCCAGCGGAATGCAGTCCAATTGTCTTTTTCGTATATATACATACTTAGAACCTATTTGATGCGTCATTAAGCGACGAATAACGTCGCAATATTTGCGACAAATATAGTCAATTATTCTCGTTTGCGTGCATCTCCTCCGCCTCCGGCAGGTAGCTCAGCGCCGCCTTGCGGATCGCGTCCTCAAACGAGTTGCTTTCATGCATGTCGATCACCGTGATTGCGCATCAATTTTTTAGACTCAAAATTGAAAATCTTGGGAATTTTATATTGAAAATCTTGGGAATTTTGTAACTTCGTGAGCAAAAATAGAGATTATGTATTATCAAAGACTCATAGAGAAAGACATCAAGTTAAAACTCAAATCGTCAGGAGCAATTGTAGTGGCCGGTCCCAAGTTCTGTGGAAAAACAACGACCTGCATGCTGTACCAGAAAAGTTTCGTGAAGCTGAACACGAAACAAGCAATCGCAATGGCACGAATGAACCCAAAAGCCGTGCTGAACGGGGAGACACCCCGGCTGATAGACGAGTGGCAAAAGGCCCCGGATATCTGGAATCAGGTGAAAGACGATCTTGACTTTGACTATCAATTTGGGAAATACATTCTGACGGGCAGTTCGACTCCGGCAGACAAAGCAGCGGTATATCATAGTGGCGCAGGAAGAATCGCTCCGCTGAAGATGCGCCCGATGACGCTCTGGGAATCGAAAGAGTCCAAAGGGACAGTTTCCCTCTCGGACCTGTTTGACGGAGGCAAGCAATTCCCCTGGGATATGAATACGGAGTTCACACTGGATGATGTGGCATTTCTCGTGTGCAGGGGCGGTTGGCCCATATCCGTACTGGCACCAAAGGAAATAGCCTTTGAAATCACTAAAAATTACTATAGCGGTCTTTTCACTTTCGAAGATAGCGAGAATGAGAAGTTCCGCAACAAAAAACCGGAAGTGCTGAGAATGATATTGCGGAGCTATGCCCGGAACATATCCACGGAAGCAGCCGTCTCAACCATTATTTCGGACATACGGCAGAGCAATGAGCGTACCTTGGACAGAAAGACATACGATGATTATATGGAAGCCTTGAAGGATCTATATATCATCGAGGACTTGGACGCATGGAATCCCAATATCAGGTCAAAGACATCTATCAGGAGTACTCCTACCCGACATTTTGTCGATACATCCGTGGCATGCAGGGCCTTGGGGGTGGGGCCCGGTGATCTGTTGAAGGATTTGAACAGTTTCGGACTCTTCTTTGAGGATTTCGCCGTGCGGGATCTCTCTGTCTATGCCAGTGCCCTTGGCGGAACAATCAAGCATTACCGAGACAACGCCGGTCTGGAATGTGATGCTGTTTTGCACCTTGATGATGGCCGATGGGGAGCTGTTGAGATAAAATTAGGCGGAGATGACTTGATTAACGAGGGGGCAGAAAGCCTAAAGACGCTCAAAAAGAAGATTGTGGAAAAGAGCGACGAAAAAGCTCCGTCTTTTCTGCTGGTGCTGACAGCCGTTGGGGGATCGTACCTGAGAGAAGACGGTGTTTATGTGGCTCCGATTAATTTGTTGAAACCGTAAGAGATCCATTTTAAGGCCAGTCATCATTGAAATCGTACAAGTTCGGGAAGTTGTTCCGATTTCATTGTCTGTGAGCAACAAAATTGACGATTTTTGATTTTTCAAGAATAAAAACGAATATTTACGTCAGCTTTCATTTGAAAAACTGTTTTGAAATGAATGAAAAAGTTGCTACGAAAGCTTATAAATAATAGAAAATCAGTGGGTTAATTGAAATATTTTTCGTAACTTTATGTATACCAAACAATTAAAGTTATGAATCAATATTCAACTAACCTCACTGATAAACAGTGGCAAATTAAAACAGGAACTTAAAAAGAAATATTATGCCCACTATCATTAATACAACCACTATAAACATCAAAAACCCATGGATATCGGATTCTTTTACCTTTTCCTCTTTAATCAATTTAGAATAATGTTCCAACAGAGCTTTTATGTTCGGATCGGAGCCTCCTATCCGCAACAAAGAGTTATAAGCTTGCATTGTCTTACCATACCATGCCTGTTTTAGCGCATCCTGAACCTCATAATCATCATGATTAGTAGCTCTATATGTAGAAATGTAGTTTGTAAATGAATATTCCAAAAATTGACTCAGTCCTTCTTTAGTCATAGGCATAGTAAATCCCTTTATGATATCCAATTTCTCATTTATTGAAGGGGCCTCCATAAGATTTATTGTTAATTGATCAAAATTGGTTCTTATGTCTAAGTTCGCTTCACTTTCTTGTTGTAAGGCATAGCCGCATTCAGGGCAGTAAAAGGACGTATCGGGGATAACAGCACCGCAATTGGGACATTTCATCCTTGCGATCTGCTGCCTTCGAGGAGTGTCAGAATACAATTCATTATCTTCTTTGATTTCGTCGACGTCTTCTTCTATCTTCTCAGCCTTTTGGGGGATAATATCTTTCTGCTTGTCAGATAGATAGTCGCTTTCTTTGGCGACGTGTGTAAGTTTTTCTGAATCAGTGTGCATATAAAATAGTATATAATTGATTTGACTGTTCCCTGCCTTATTGCAGGGCAGGGAATTTATAATGTTGATACAGCAATTATCTTGACCTCTGCCACGTCCAGACTGTATGGTCAAGCTGCCTGGCCGTCATGTCAGGATAGCCATTTTTGCGATAATGGCTGACTGCCTCTGCGAAGAGCCGCTTGATTTCGTCATCTTCCACTTCGTGACCTAATGCGTCTTTTGCAAAACGCTTCAGATGCACGTCGACTTTGACCCTGTCCGTATCGCCGGCGAGCATAAAAAAGTAACCGACGGCAACATTTTGTCCTTTGATGCTTTTAAGATCATGCTCAAATCCGGGATTTTCGACGGCAAGGCGGTTTACATCCTGAAAAGTATTTATATCGTATTCGCCGAATACTTCAAGATAATTCAGGAATGCCTCGGTTTTAAGTATCCCATTTGAGGTGCTTGTCCTCTGATGGTTTCCGATGGCATCGGCAAGCGATTCCGCATTGTGGCCTTTCAGTCTGGAACGCAGGTCCGACACCATGATCTGCTCATTGATACCAGGAATAGAGCTGGGATCCGGAGCGTTACGATCAATCTTCAGCAAACGGCAAAACCGGTCTATTAAAGGGCTGACTACGGATTTATACCCGGACCGGATCGAGAAGACCGCATCGAATGCGCATAGGCCCACGCAAGAGTAATACTTCATGTCGGAAACATCTTTCATGTCGTGAAGTGCTTCGTCACAATGTTTGATGAAATGTTCCATATCGTTATTTTTTTGATGATTGTGCGCTATAAATTCCATATATGATGCTCCAGCCTATTACGGCGAGCAGGAGAACGATTACGACGTAGAGATCGATCTTATATTCAAAACAGGAGAATACCATATTCGTAACGGTCATGACAACGGCCATGATCCACGAGAACGTCTTTATGTTCACGCCTCTTTGGACATTCGTGTATTCGATCCCCATGGCGGGGACGAGAACTCCTGCGATTGAAATAAAGCTTATCGCCAATGACACCCAGTTTCTGCTTTCGGTTTCCGGTGCGATGATCTCGCAGACGAATCCCAGCAGGAGAGCTGCACCGAGTGCCAAAAAAAGTTTGATTCCGTTGATTTTCATATTATTCCATTTTTGCAAGGATAAACAATTTGTTCACTTCCGGGACCTGTGCGGCCGGAGTCCAGGCACTCATCCCGGCTTTCCATACCAGCGTGTCGGGAAGCAGGAGATTGTTTTGCGCCAATTTCACTAATTCCCCGTTTGAGAAAGGCCCGGCCTGCATCCCGTCGACCGCGATGTAAGTCACGCTTTCCTCTTTCACGGGCGGCGGCACGGGAGCCGTCCCCGGAGCATCTGCATGGGGCATAACGTTATTGAACATTGCCGGCATCTGCTGAATCATGGACATGCCGATGCCCAACTCCATCATCTTTTCGATGAATTTTCCACTGTCTTCAGCCATAGCGCTAAATCATTGAAATAATATGAGGACAATCTTTTATGAACTTCCACTCCGGCCATCCCTGAGTCCAGACATAGAAATCCGCGGTGATGGCTCCTGCATGAAGAAGTTCGCGGATCTGTGCAAGAGTAAAGGGACCGCGTTGTTCCGTCCCCGCCGCGAGGACATATTGCTCTTGCTCCTTGTTTTGGAACACGGGCAGCACGACATGCGGCTGGATGCCGAATTGAGGGACCTCTGTCTGCATCGCTTTGATGCTGCTGGCGGCCTGTTCAAACATCGATTTCCATTGGTTCGATTCGACCAGTTTGTCTAAGGTGTTGAAATCTAATTGTGTCATGGTCTTTTATGGCTTGGGGATGGGAGGAATGTTCGTAACGGGAGGCGGGACTGTGCCCGAAGGCGGGGCGAACAGACCGGCCAATGCCGGAATCTGTTTCATCGGCTGCCAGGATGTCATGCCGGCGCTCCATGCGAGCGTATCGCCGTTGATCTGGCCGGAGGCCAGCATCCGTCCTATTGCGCCGATATCGCAAGGTCCGTATTGTGAACCGTTGACGACAAGGTACCAGATGGTCTGCCCCGGCGTCGGAATCGGAGGAGGTGCAGCCTGCGGCTGGCCCGCGCCGGCCATTCCCTGCTGCATGGTCTGGCCCATCTGGTTCATCATATTGCCGACCTGCCCGCCTACGGCCGCGCCCATCATCATGCCGGTCATCATGCCGGCAGGATTCATGTGCCCGTTGCCGCCGAGGTCCACGGAGCCCATATTGCCGAGACCTGCCATGCCTTCTTTGAGCACTTCCGCCTGTTTGTTGATGGCATGGGCATTGATATAAGCCGACTCGCTGCCGAGGCCCGCCTGTTTCGCAGCCTGCTCGGACTGCATGTGCTGTGCAAACTGGCTTTCTTCGCGCATTCTGGCCATGGCGTCCTGCATGTGTTCCATTTGTATTCTGGACATCTCTTTTGCGGTCTGGTTGCGTATGTCGGCGTCCGTGCGCATGGTTTCACGTTTAATCTCGTAGCTCAGAAGCGTCGTCTTCTCATTTTCCAGATTGAAGAGATGAGCCTGTTCTTCGGTAAGATGCTTCAGGCGTTGATAGGACTCGCTGTCTTCGTCGTATCGGATGTCCTCTATGATGATATCGCTTGCAAAGACGCCGAAACGCTGCATGATGCGTTCCTGCATACGTGAAAGGATATAGTGGCCCATCTCGCTGAGCAGGCTGTTGAAGTGAAAGATAAAGATGCCCGTGTCTTTTGGGGCGTTCGTCACTATCTGCTTTACTTCCTGGGTCAACAGTGTCTTCACCTTATTTTCAAAGGTTGTCATCGTCGTATCGGCAGTTCCCCACGACTCTAAAAAATATTTTATCATCTGCGGATCCGTCGGAATCTGGAATGGCATGGCACCCTTGACGGCCACTTGTATGTCATATGCCTTATATTCTGGCTCTGCCGGAATGACTCGAAAGAAAGGAATGAGAAAGGGAATCTCCATTCCCCGGGCGAGGTTGATGTAATACACTTCAGCCTGGAACGGAGTGCCGCCCTTATATGCCAGACCTACTACAGATGCGAGGACCGGCATGTTTTCCGTTTTGACGATGTCGTCATATGGCCCGATTATGACATCATAATCGTTTTGGTTCTGGTATAGAAAGACCGCGGCCTGCCCGGGCTTTACCCTGAGGCTGCTTCCATAGCGTATATTGTTTTCTTTTTTGGATGCTCCTGCGGGGGCATTGGCATTCGGACGCCATTTCCAGATGAGGAAATCTGATTCGTCGCAGCGGATCATATCCATGATTCCGCCTTCCTTCCCGCCTTTGACTTTCATGGCAGGTGGTTCAGAGGTCGTCTTTTTGCTGAATATTCCCATTTCTATTTGGTCCATTGTCCGTCCGGCCCAAACGGATCAAATATCAAAAAAAGCGCGAGCCGACTTAGTCTTATGGTCCTAACTCGGCTCTGGACTGCCAAAAGAAACAATATAAGATGGGTCAAATGCTCGCACTTTTACTATAGCACGGACATGTAGCCCGATGTATAGCCAGTGCAGGCGTTTAAGACATTATCCTTGTTTCTTTAGAATTGTCCAGATTCAGTTAGGAACGGATAAAGCTAAGCGCTTTTATATATTATATGTCACATCATGAGCGGAAAAAATCCACTTTGATGCGACACAAAGATGCATAATATTTGTAAATTTTGAAATAAAAATGAATAATTATTTTCTTGGCGGCATCAGAGTGCTTTGCAGGCCGGTTTAAATGGGCTCAGTCAAGCTTTTGCACCGTGACGGAGATGAGATCCCTTGAGTTCCACAGCCAGATCATCCCGTCGTCGTTGATTTTTTCCACGGTGAAGCGAATGCCGTTTCTATGCCCCGAGGATGAGGGCGTTTTCCATTCGAGCGAGGCCTTGACGGTCTGCTCCTCACGGACCGGCAGGTCATTGCAAGTGAATATGAAATAAATGCTCATGTCGTCGTTGCAGGCACGGAACTGGCGTCGGCTTTCGCTGTATGCGAGCTGCCCTGTGAGCGGAGAATGTACATAGGCCGTCGTGCCGTTGATGCGCAGGGCGATATCGTTGCTTTCGATGAACGCCGGATCCATTTCTTCGCGGACGCAGCCGCACAGCAGCGCCATGCAGCAGGCAAGGAGCATGATATGAGATTTTAAGTTTTTCATTGTCTGACGGTTATCTGTTTCGATATCGTTTCGGATGAGCCGTCCGGATAGGTTATTTCGGCTCTCAGCGCCCCGCTGCGGCGGAGCAGGAAATATCCGTTCCCTCCGGGGACGGCCTCGTCTTTGCCGAAGGTCCATTTCACCGAGCGTGCGGTTACCGCGTTGCGCAGCCGCAGGGGGATTTCCGTGTCGGGCCTGAACGAGCCGTCGGCGTTGCGGACTATGCCGTCCAGACAGATATAGGGGTAGGAGTCGTCTTCGCAGGCGACGGTCGTGAATTCGCTTTCGATGATTTTCCCGGGATGTCCGTTTTCCATGAAAAAGACTTTGATGCCGTAGGTCTTGCCGGGAGACAGATTTTCAATCGTGAACGAATACTGCCCGGGGCTGTACGGCTCCACGCTCACGGGCTCGTCTTCGCCTACGCTCAGGTATGATGTGCCGCCGTCTTCGGCGTCCGTGGAGGACCATTGTATGATGGCCGCGTCCTGGAATATGTCTGTGCGGTCTATGCGGGCGCCGGGAACTTTGTTCTCGGCCGTGGCGGTGAAGATCACGTTGTCCCCGTCCTGCTCTATGTCGGAGATCCTGAACGGCGCGAGTTCTCCGCTCCAGAACTCAAGCTGCGGCACGGAGCCTCCAGTGAAGAATACTGAACCGATGTTTTCCGGAGAAAAGGTAAGGTCCGGCACGGCTTCTATGAGGTCTATGCATTCGTGTCCGGGGTTGCAGTTCACCTCGTTGTCCTCCCACCTGCGGGCGGCGGTGACGGTCTCTTTCCAGTGCCTGTCCGAAATGCCGGCGCTTTTGGAGGACCTGTCTATGTGATATATCAGCATGCCGCTGCCGCCTATGTGGCGGTCCCTGCCGGTGTTTCCGCGGCATTCTATCAGGAAGCATTCCCCGTCGTAGCCGCCTTCCATAATATAATAGGAGCCGCTGACCCCGACGGGCTCCATGGTGATGCGCCCTTCGTGCAGCTCCATGGGCTCCGTTATCCCGAGCAGATACCTTTCGACGGCGTTGTAGTCCGGAGGGGTGAGGCCCCCGTCGTTGAAGTTGCCGCTGTCCATGAGTCCGGTGGAGCGCCAGAGCCCGTTGGCGAGGCCGCCGCTGCCCGTATAGTCGGTGTCGTACATGTCCGGCAGGCCGAAGGTGTGGCTGTATTCGTGGCAGAAGGTGCCTATGCCGGACAGTTCGGCGGTGAAGCCGTCTTCGGATGAATAGACTCTGCGCAGTTCCGAGCCGCAGGCATAGTCGGAGATGGTCTTTCCGTTCAGGACCAGTCCTTTGGGCAGCACCGCATGGTGCGACCAGAGGTGGTTTTCGTCGGCTCCGTGCGCCTCGTCCTGCCCGGCGAAGAATACGAATATGTTGTCCACGTCGCCGTCGCCGTCGTCATCGTACAGGGAGAAGTCGGTGCCGCTTTCGGCTGCGGCCCTGCAGGCCTCGGCGATGAAGGCGTCCGCGTTCATGTCGTTGCCGTATCTGTCGTTGCGGCCGTAATAGGACATCCCGCGGGATACGGTGACTATTTCGCTGACGTCGAATCTGAAATCGACCGTGCCGTTGAACTGGCTGTCGAACCAGTCAAGGGCGCCGCCCTCCTGCCGCCCGTTTATGAGCCGGATGAAATCATCCCTTGAATATGTGAACGAAGTGTCCCTGAACTGGGCGAGGATGATCAGGCCGTGCTTTTCCATGGGCCCGGACGCCTTGGTGACCGGCCGGATTGGTTTCAGGATGTTTTTCCCCGGCCGGCACGACATGCGCGCGGCTTCCGCACGTGCGCCGAGCTTTTCGAAAGGTATTTTTCTGCAGGCCGCCTTTATGTGCGCGGGTACGGCGTCGTCCCCCACGTGCCAGCCGCTGCTTGTCTTGCCGCCGTCGTCATCGTAGCATGCGTAGCAGTACCATCCGTCTTCGTCGAGAGTTATGGAGCAGCCGTCGGCCGTGGAGAGTATTTTCATGAATTCGTCGCCTCTCAGCCTCGCTTCGAAGCGGCTGCCGTCAGGCTGCGTGAGAAAGAAGTTATGCCTTATGGCCCTGATTGCAAGAACGTCGGTGCCTGTCAAGACAAGCAGCGCGGAGAGCAGCAGGACCTTTGGTTTCATATCGCTTGCAAAATGATTTACGCTGCATAGATAAAAAATTTTTGCGATATATCAAAACCGAAAAGGGGCCCGGAATCGCTTCCTGCAAGCCCCCTTCAGACGTGTACTAAAACCTAAACCTGTACTATAGATGCAAATCTTTCCACAAACGTTGCAGGGAAATGGAAAAAAAACATATAAAAAAGCGGCCGCCTTTGTTGGTGCCGCTTCAATGAAGAGTGAAGAAAAATTATTCACCTTTAGCCGCTTCGACAGAAACTTTCCTGAATTCTTTGAAATCTTTCATGAGATTCAGGGCCGCTTTGCGTGCTCTTGCACCTGCCGCTTTGTTGCCTTTTACGACCTGAGCTTCGGCGTTTTTCGCGAACTCAGCGTACTCTGCTGCGATTTTTTCTACGAGCTGTTTCATCTTGATAAAGTTAGTTATTATCCGTTAAATATTATGTATCAAAAACTTGCGCAATATAAACATTTATTCATAAAAAACAAAAGTTTGTGCGGTTTTTTTTAAATATCTGTTTTACGGGATTTTGCGTTAAGCGAGTTCATGGCCTTTTCCGGACCGGCCAAGGCAAAGTCTTTTATGCCTGCGATAACCCTTTCAGAGACTTCAGCGACGATTTTTTTCTCTTCTTCGGAAATTTTGCCGAGCACGAAATCCACCTGTCCGCCCTTTTGGAAATCGTTGCCTATGCCTATTCTGATTCTGGCATAGTCCTGGGTCTCTATCATGTCTTCTATGTTCTGCAGTCCGTTGTGGCCGCCCGCGCTCCCTTTTTTGCGCATCCGGACCGTGCCGAAAGGCAGGTTCAGGTCGTCCGAGATGACGAGCAGGTTTTCTGCGGGCAGCTCGAGGCGCCTCAGCCAGTATCTCACGGCATTGCCGCTCAGGTTCATGTATGTGGAAGGTTTCAGCAATATGAATTTCCTGCCCCTGAACGGGATTTCGGCTATGTCCCCGTACCTTTCCGTCCTAAAGACGACATTGGATGCCTGGGCCCAGGCATCCAATATCATGAATCCCATGTTGTGCCGGGTGAATGCATACTCGGAACCTATGTTTCCAAGACCTGCGATCAGATAATTCATGCCCGGACGCTTTTGGGAAGACTATTTTGCGGCTTCTGCGGCAGCGGCGGCCTGGGTTGCGCGCGTCGTCTTGACGGAGCAGATGATGGCCGTCTTCTGGCTCAGTATGGTGAGATTGTCGAAATGCAGTTCGCCTACCGTAAGCCTCTTGTCGAGACCGAGCGGGGTGATGTCCACCTCGAGTTCGTCCGGAAGGTCATTCATGAGGGCGCTGACGCGCACCTTGCGGAGAAGCTGCGTGAATTTGCCGCCCGCCTGCACGCCTACGGGGTGTCCCGAGAGCTTGAGGGGAACGTTGATGGCGATGGGCCTGTCCTCCGAAACGGCGAGGAAGTCCACGTGAAGGCAGTTGTCCTTGACCGGATGGAACTGGAGCTCGTGGATGACGGCGTAATATTTCTTGTTGCCGAGCACGAGGTCTATGATATACGACTTGGGCGTGTCCGTGATGGCCTTCAGCTCCTTGGCATCAACGGTGAACAATACGTTTTCAATCCCGCCCCCGTAGAGGTTGCAGGGTACCAGACCCTGTCTGCGGAGCTCTTTTACCGCGGCCTTGTTGCCCGTCTGGCGCAGCTGGCCCTTCAGTTCAAAATGTTTCATTGCAATAAATTTAAAATGTGTTACTCAATCCGGAATGCACCGGACCCCATTGCACCAAAAAGCACCTTTGCTTTTTATGAGCCTGCAAATATATGCAAAATTATTTGAATTCGCTGAAATTTTATGCATTGCGTATTGCCGGGGCAAAGCATCCGCGCATGCGGAGCTATTCCAGCAGGCCCGTGGCGGCGTTCCATGTGATGTCGCCGCGGTAGAATGTGTTCAGATAGCGGCTCGACTGGATAGGGAGATACATGCTTAGTCCGGAATAGTGCCTTATTTCGAAGCCGCCGTAATTGAAGCCTCCGTAAGATGAGAGGAATGAGGGCGTCGCCGCCTTGTAGACGATGCATCCGTCCAATGCGGCCCGCAGCTCCGCCTGTTCCGCGCCGTCGATTCCCGCCTGCAGGAGGATGTCCTCGAGATCATAGAACCATCGGTAGTCGTATCGATAATATCTCTGCACCCTGGCAGGGTTGAGCGCGGAAATGTTGTCGGCGTATTTGTCGAAAAGCGTCCTGCACACCTCGGCCACCGGTCCGATTTTCCTTAGATCCACGAGCGTGATCGTGGCCGCCCGCTCTATTCCTTCCCTTGTGTCGTAATATTCGAAATAGTCCGAACACAGGCCCTTCAGGTCAGGTTCGTCGCGCTCCAACAGACGGGAGGCGACTTTGGTGTAGTCGAAGCCTGCCGCAAGCACTTCGGCGGGGGAGAACGCCACTTCGTCCGCCACGTCTTTCAGTCCGTACGCGACTTCTATGCAGCCCATCAGGCATGCGTCGAAAATTATATAGTCGAGCCTGAACGGTATGGCGCCGGCGAATTCTTTTACGGTAAGTTCATAGGCATTTCCGTCGACTATGTCCTGGCCTATGCTTTTGGTCCTCGGCTCTCCTGGCCTGAGCTTCGGCGCGACGTAGGGCACGGCCCCGTCAGGAAGCCCGGAAGGTACGGACGATACGCCGGCGCCCCTTTCGTAGGACGAGGAATTGGCGTAATAGCCTTTGGGAAGCCATCCGGTGGCATGTGAGGAGAACATCATGCCGTAACTGCCGGCCGGGAATGCGTCCCTGACGAATTCAAGGACTTCTTTCAAAGTGGCGGGATCGGCCGCGTTGGTGTTTTTGGGGAACACTTTCAGGGTGTCGGCCGCCGGCATGCCTGCGCTGCCTTTGTAATACCTGAGCAGGACCGGGGCGGTCTGCATGTCGGATGTCATGGTTGCGGTGCTGCTGTTGCGTGCGATGCGCTGGAACACGAGCAGTATGTCGTCTTCGTCGCCGGCGGCCGGGAGATAGCCTTTTTTCAGATCCTGCAGGTTGGCGTATATGTCGTCCCTCAGGTCGTTGTGTGCCGCCGCATACAGCAGAAACACTTTCCTCGAACCCGGGTCGATGAAATTATCCTTGTGGCAGGATATGGACACGGCCGCGCACATCGCCGCGGCCGCCAGGGCACGTGTCATCGCAAACAGTCTTCGCATGATTTCCTGTTCTGTAATACGGACAAAATTACGCATTATTTGATATAATTCAAAAGTGTTTCTTAATTTTGCAGGAGTTATTCAGTTGATATAAAATGAACGTTATTTCCAAAATGACAATTTTTGCCGGAGCCGTGTCGATAGTTGCGGCATGCGGTAAAAATCCGGCCGGAGATGCCGGAAAGGACGGTTTCAAATATACCGTGGACGAGTTCGCCGATCTCAAGGTGCTGCGTTTTCAGGTGCCAGGATGGGAGTCGCTCAGTCTGAGGCAGAAAGAATATGCCTACCATCTTTCGGAGGCCGCAAAATACGGCCGCGACATTACCTGGGACCAATATTGCGCCTGGAACCTGCCGGTGCGCCATGCGGTGGAGAAGATTCTTGAAGACTACGGCGGGGACAGGGGGGCGTCGGATTTCGCCCTGTTCGAGGAATACGCCAAGAGGCTGTTTTTCAGCTGCGGCGTGCATCATCATTATGCGGAGGACAAGTTCGTGCCTTCGTGCCCGAAAGAATATTTTGCGTCGCTTATGGATGCCGTCGGTGTCGCGGACGGCAGGCTTCTCGATTTCATTTATGACAGGGACGACCTTTATCAGCGCCGCTCCACTGCGACGGACGGCGACATAGTGGCCCTGTCGGCCGTCAATTTCTATGAAGGCGTCACCCGCGGCGAGGTCGAGCGCTACTATGCCGGCATCGTGGATCCGGATGATCCGGAGCCTGTTTCCTACGGTCTCAACAGCAAGGTGGTCAAAGGCGCCGACGGCGTGGTGAGAGAAGAAAAGTGGAAGATAGGCGGCATCTACGGCCCGGCCCTCGAGAAGATTGCCGGAGAATTGGAGAAGGCGGCCGCCGTGGCGGAGAACGACATCCAGAAACGCGCCCTCGGGCTGCTCGTGGAGTATTACCGCACGGGCGATTTGAAGTTGTGGGACGAATTCAACATCGAATGGGTGAAGGACACTCTCGGCACCGTGGATTTCATAAACGGTTTCATAGAGGATTATGACGATCCTCTCGGACGCAAGGCCACATGGGAGGGCTACGTACACATTAAGGATCCCGACGCTTCCGCAAGGACCGAGCTGCTCAGCGCCAATGCGCAGTGGTTTGAAGACAATTCTCCCGTGGATCCCCGTTTCAGGAAAAAGAACGTGAAGGGCATTTCGGCCAAGGTGGTGAATGCGGTAGCCCTCGCCGGCGCCTGCTACCCGGCCACGCCTATCGGGATCAATCTTCCCAACGCAGACTGGATCCGCAAGGAGCACGGTTCCAAATCGGTGACGATCGCCAATATCACCCATGCGTATGATTTCGCGGCTTTGGAGTCTCCCAACAGCGTCCTGGGCGAATTCGCATGGTCGGAGGAGGAGATTGCCGCGTACAAGAAATACGGCAATTACACGGACGAGGTGCATACCGACCTTCACGAATGCCTCGGACACGCTTCGGGACAGCTTCTGCCGGGAGTGTCATCCACGGCGATGGGCGAATACGGCTCGGCTCTCGAAGAGGCCCGCGCCGATCTTTTCGCGCTGTATTACATAGCCGATCCCAAGCTTGTCGAGCTCGGCATCATTCCTGACGCCGAGGCATACAAGGTGCAGTATACTGAGTATATACGCAACGGACTCTTTACGCAGTTCACCAGGGTAGAGCTCGGCCGGCCCAATACCGAGGCCCACATGCAGAACCGCAAGCTGATTGCTCAGTGGTGCTATGAAAAAGGTCTGAAAGACAATGTCATAGAGAAAAAGGTCCGCGACGGCAAGACTTATTTCGTCGTCAATGATTTCGAGGCGCTGCGCGGCCTGTTCGCCGAACTGCTCGCCGAGATACAGCGGATAAAGTCCGAGGGCGATTTCGAAGCCGGAAAGGCCCTTATAGAAACGTATGCGGTGAACATAGATCCGGAGCTGCACGCTGAGGTACGCCAAAGGTATGCTGCACTCGGCCTGAAGCCGTACAGCGGATTCGTCAATCCGGACATTGTGCCCGTAGTGAAAAACGGGAAGACGGTCGATTACGAGATAGTGGCCGTGGACGATTTTCTCGGCCAGCAGCTGGAGTACGGCAGGAAATATTCCACTCTTTGACGGCCTTGCATGGACGGGCCTGCGGAAAGGATACTCAGGGACTATTCCTATTACCTGAAAGTAGAAAGGGGGATGTCGCCGAATACGGTGGCATCCTATGCTTCCGATGTCTCCGAACTTATGGAGGCTGTGGACAAGTCCCTGAAGGACATCGGCACGGGGGATATAATATCTTATTTCGCCGGGAGAAGCGGGCTGTCGGGCAGGTCGCAGGCGCGCATGCTGAGTGCATTCCGGTCTTTTTTCGGCTGGGCTGTGATGGAAGGGGAGCGCAAGGACAATCCCTGCGACGGCATGGACTCCCCGAAGCTCGGGCTTTATCTGCCGGAAGTCCTTTCGGTGGAGGAAGTGGAGAGGATAATCGAATCGGTGGACCTGAAGTCGCCGTCCGGGCCGCGGGACAGGGCCCTGCTGGAGGTATTGTACGGCTGCGGACTGCGGGTGTCGGAGGCCGTCGGGCTTAAGATATCCAATGTGTATCTGCAGGACGGGTTCGTCAGCGTCATAGGCAAGGGGGACAAACAAAGGATGGTGCCCCTCGGCGAAATGGCCGCGGAGGCGATTGTCCGCTATATGGACGTCCGTATAGGGCCGGCGTCTCCGGAATATTCGGACATCCTGTTCCTCAACCGTTTCGGCAGGTCGCTGAGCCGCGTGTCAGTGTTCAGTATGGTCAAGCGGCAGGCGGTCGCGGCCGGTGTCCAAAAAGAGATTTCCCCTCATACGTTCAGGCATTCTTTTGCGACGCATCTCATCGAGAACGGCGCCGACCTCCGCGTGGTACAGGAGATGCTCGGACACGAAAGCATCCTTACTACTGAAATATATACGCATATAGACAGCAGCACGTGGCAGTCCGCCATTCTGAGCCATCATCCCCGCCGCGGCAAGGCATGATGCTGCGGCAATGCATGATTTCGCGGACAGTGCCTGACTTTATTTGACTTTATTGAAGCATT
>X22_European_Rabbit__coassemble_127_pt1 | contig 19090 bp, 12 predicted proteins | sample X22_European_Rabbit__metabat2_high_PE_013 | metagenome-assembled genome bin X22_European_Rabbit
TCGTAGGCGCCCATCAGGCACCACTCCTTGACCTCGGGATCGAGGGACTTGATCTTACCGCGGTTCAAGGTGAAGTTGCCGCCGATCGTCCAGCGCCAGTCCGAGGTGCGGATCGGCGTTGCCTCCAGCTCAAGTTCGATACCCTGGTTCTGGATATTTCCGGCATTGATGAGTTTGGTGCTGGCTCCCGATTCGGCCACCGAGCCGACCGACATGATCTGGTTGAACGTGTTGGTCTTGTAGTAGGCGAAGTCGAGATTCAGGCGCTCGTTGAAGAAGCGAAGGTCGGTACCCAGTTCGATGGACTGCTGGATTTCGGGCCGCAGGTCGCTGTTGAACGAGGTGCCGAGGTTGGGGTTGGCCGAGTTGACCGTGGATCCGCTGGGCAGATAGAGCGTCCCCTGGCTATAAACACCGAAGCCGTCGGCCGTTCTGTAGGCTGCCGTACCCATACCTACGCGCGAAATGGAGGCGCGGAGCTTACCGAACGAGAACCAGTCGGGCATGGCGTCGCGGAACGTGTCGGTGAAGGCCCACGACGCGTTGGCCGAAGGATAGAATACCGAATAGTTGTTCTGACCGTCGGTGATATAGGTCGGATACGTCAGCGTGGACAGCCAGTCGTTGCGGGCGGTCAGTTCCAGGAAGAGCTGATCTTTCCACGCGAGGTTCACGATGCCGAACAGGCCGAACGTCTGCTCGTTGCGCGGCGTATAGTTGAACGTCGGGATGATTTGGTTCACCGAGTTGGAGAAGGCGAAGACGTCCGGGACGTTGAAGCCGCCGGCGGTCGCCTTCGACCACGAGTTTCTCGCGGTATTTCCGTACAGCTCCGCCGCGAGGATGGCCCCGAGGATGAAATTGCCGCCCTTGTCCAATTTGATATTGGATGTCTGGAGCATGCCTAAGGCGTTGTAGCTGCCCGAGGTTTCGCCGCCTCGGCTGTACGAATAGCCGGTTGCGTTGGAAAGGTCTGTCGGATAGCCTTTGGAAAGGGAATTATATCCGTAGTAGTTGTAGTTCACCTTGGCGCTCGCGGTCAGCCAGTCGGTCAGGCGGGCCCGCAGCGTCAGGTCGGCCAGCATCGAATTTTCGGAACGTTGATTGAGGTTCATGTCGCGGTTCCACAGATAGGCGGCAAGGTAGCTGTTCATCGGATACGTGGTCTGCAGCGAACCGGTCTCGGGATCGCGGTACGAAGCGGCGAAGTCGGCGATATCCATGTTACGGCTCATATAATAGGTCGCAATCATGCCGGCGTTGTTGCCCCAGTCCCAACCGCCTTGCGAAGCACCGTTCTGCGCTCTGGAGAAGGCATATTGGATACCCATCTCGACGGAAAAGACCTTGTTCAGCTCGGTCGTTCCGCGGAACGAGATGTTGTGGCGGTTGAATTCGTTGCGGCGGAAGACGCCCTTGTTGTCCATATAACCGTAAGAAAGACGGAAGGACGATTTTTCATTGCCGCCGCTGATGGCAATATTGGTCGTGCTGTTCAATCCGGTCTGATAGAGCGATTTCCAGTTGTCCGGGTGCGGCACGTAAGCCGTCTCGCGTCCGTGGGGCATCCGCTGGTTGAGCGAGCGGCCGTCCATGGCAGGGCCCCAGCTGTAGGACGAATAAGGAGACAAGGTGCCGTCCGGCAGGAACGAACCGATGGTCTGGTCGGCATAAACGCCAGGGCCGTACACGTCCTGCATGTCCACCGGAGATTTATAGACATCCGTCCACTCCAGCGTCTGGTTGACTTCGATGCCCAGGCCCTGCTTGCCCATCTTGCCGCCCTTGGATACGATGACCACCGCACCGTTGGCACCGCGCGAACCGTACAAAGCCGTTGCGGCGGCACCTTTGAGGACCGTTACGCTCTCATAGTCGGCAGGGTTGAGGTTCTTCAGCTGAGAGCCCCAGTCGGTACCGGCCAGGTTGCCCGTAAGCGGTTCCTGGATGATCATGCCGTCCACGACAAAGATCGGCGAATTGTTCTTGTCGATGGATTTCGCGCCGCGGATTGTGATGGCCGAGGACGACGTGACGCCCGAAGCCCCGCCGGTGTTGATTTGCAGGCCCGCGACCTTGCCTTGCAGGGCCGTAATCGGGTTCACCGCATTGGCGCGCTCGATTTCCGTGGTGCTGACACGTGAAGTTGCATAACCGACGGATTTCGCCTGCTTGACTTGACCGTAAGCCGTTACGACAACCTCCTCCAGCAGCGTATCGGGCGTCAATGTGATTTCAATGCTCGTGCGGTTGTTGACCGGCACGGTCTGAGTGACATACCCGACAAAAGAGATTTCGAGCGTTGCGTCGGGAGCGACACCTGAAAGTTCGAAGGTGCCGTCATCTCTCGTGGTTGTGCCCATGGTCGTACCTTTGACGATTACGTTGGCCCCCGGGAGGGGTCCCTCACTGTCGACTACAGTACCGGTAATCTTCGTTGTACGCGGATTTTGGGATAGAAATGTCTGATTTTCAGATGCTTGAAGCTCTAAAAATACCCCCCCCCACAATCATTACGAACAGGGCCGAAACCACTTTAAGTAATGTTCGATCCATAGAAATGAGGTTAGTGATTAATAATAAATAATTTTAAGCGGAACAACATGCTCCGCTTACAAAATTAGTTATTTTTTTGGAAAAGCATCAAATTTGTCGCGAAAATTTGATTTTTAAAGGAACCGGAACGACTAAAGGGCCCGACTAAAACGTATTAGTCAAGCCCTTTTTCATTTCTCCTCCGCCGTATCAGAAAGTGAACTTGGTCATGAGGGACACGCGATGATTGAACACGGTGTGCAGGTCCTTGACCGCAAGCCCGTATTTGTCAAGCGAATTGACATCGCCGTAACGCACTCCGGTGATATTGTATTCAAGCGCGAACTGGCACTTGCCGAGATTGTAGATCAGCGTAGGCGTGGCGCGGAACATGGAATTGATGTTCTTGAACCCGTTGGAGTTCACATAAATGTAGTCGCTGTTCCCGTTCAGCACCGGCTTTATCGTTCCGAAATTCCGGGTATATCCAAGCATCATCTGGGCCTGCAGGGCGCCTCCTCCGTACTGGAAGGACACGAACGAAGCGGACTGCTGCAGCGGAGAATACTTGTACTCGGCGTCGCTCACCTTTTCCACGGCCGCATAGCCGCTGAGCATCTGCATGTGCTCCCCCGCCTGCGCGAACACGCTCTTGGCCTTTATCTGGAACTTTTTGGAAGTATACTGGGCATATACGAAAGGCGACACGGTGAAAAGCATGTCCTTTATCCTTTCCCCGCCGGAAGTGTATCCGTACCTCGGCTTGATGGTGAGCATGTCGACTCCCGCCCTCGCGAGGAATCCGCCGGTCTTGAAAGTAAGCCCGACGTAGGCCTCCGGCACCATGGCATGCTTGGCAAAATTGTTGCTTGCCACGGTCTTCGTCATGTCGCTCTGGTCAGGACCGGATGAACGGTACTGGAGCTGTTCGAGAATGCCCGCGGTCACGACAAAATGCCTGCCGATATGGCCGTTGAACATTATCTGGGCCGTGCGGCTGAAAGGATTGAACGGCACGCCTGTCTCAAGATTGATTCCATGGGGCATGTCCGCAGCCATGGGGTGCCATGCCTGTCCGATGCGCAGATCCGCATAATCCCATATCAGATCCATATAGGCGAGACGCATGCGGAGCGTGGGCGTATTGCCCGAAGAGTTGAGGCAATAGAAATCGGCCTCTATCTTTCCCTCTATCTTGGTCTGTCCGACTTTGTAGCCGGTCACGTCAAGGCCGAGGCGCGTAGTGAGGGCCTGGAACTTGAAGTTCGGCACCGCATTGACGTCGACGCCGTTCACCATGCTTTTGTCGAGCGGAATGATATAGAATATTTCTTCCGTCAGCGTCTTGCTCTTTCTGGAATCGACTATGGCGTAGTTACGGATAAATCCATAAGGCTTGATATGGGCCTTGGCCTCCCCTCCCTCGTCCGCGGCAAAAGCGCCGTACGAAGGCAGCAGCATCGCGAACAATGCCAAAACCATTGCATTTCTTTTCATAATCCTGTTCATTTTACGGTTTATCTATCAAAACGGGAATATCTTGGTGAGCCAGAAATATCCGAGCACGAAGCCTACGACGCCCATGATGATTCCCACCTTGGCCATGTCCTTGGTCTCCACGAGCCCGGTCGAAGACGCGATCGCGTTAGGCGGCGTGGAAACAGGGAACAGCATGGCGATGGAGGCGCAGACCGCGATGAATGAAATCATGGCATATGTGCCGCCGAAAGAAAGGAACGAAGCGTTGTTGGCCGCGGCAGGATCCGCCATGCCCTCCGCCACGACGATGAGGATGGGGATGAGCAGTGCGGCGGTGGCGCTGTTGCTGATGAAATTGGAAAGGAAGTAGCAGATCAGGCCGGCTACCACGAATACGACAATGACCGACATCGAGCCGAAGGGTATGGACTTTATCAGCACGGAAGCGAGACCGGTCCCCTGCAGGCATGTGCCGAGCGCAAAACCTCCGGCGACGAGCCAAAGTACGCTCCAGTTGATGTCCTTGATATCTTCCTTGGTGAATATTCCGCAGGCCGTAAATACACCCAAAGGTATGAGTGCCACGACATTGGAATTGATTTTGGTGAACTGTTCGGTCGCCCACAGAAGTATGGTGACGAAGAAAGTAATCCATACGACCATGGTCTTCCAGTCTTTCTTGCGCTTGTTTTCGGGTATCTCAAGGACAACTTTGTCGGACTTGAACGGGAACAGCACCTGCAGGATCACCCATGCTATGAGAATCATTATTATCACATAAGGAATCATCCTGATCGACCAGTCCAGGAAAGTCACTTCATAGCCCGCTTCGGAAAGGAATTTCACCGCTGTCGCGTTGGGGGGCGTGCCGATGGGCGTGCCGATGCCGCCGATATTGGCGGCCACGGGAATCGCAAGCGCAAGCCCTATCTTGCCTTTGTCATCGCTCGGAAGCACCGCAAGCACGGGGGCGAGGAATGCAAGCATCATCGCGGCCGTGGCGGTGTTGCTCATGAACATCGAGAAAATGGATATCACGAGCAGGAAGCCGAGAAGCACCATCTTGGGATTGGTGCCGAACGGCTTGAGCAGGAAGCGGGCCAGAGACACGTCCAATCCGTATTTTTCAGCCATGATGGCAAGCACGAATCCTCCGAGGAAAAGCATCACCACTGGATCGGCGAAAGACGACATGATGTCCTTGTAATTGACAAGCTTGCCCAGTTCGGGATTGCAGAAGAATCCTATGCCCTTGTCCGAAACGGTCAGAAGGGATATCACTATCACAAGAAGCGAGGTCGTCCAGTTGGGGATTATCTCAAAAATCCACATGAGGGCGGCGAACACGAAAAGCGCTATCACCCTCTGCTGTACGACCGTGAGGTCAGGAATACCGAAAAAACTGCACGGTACCGCCCAAAGAACAATGGTCACGAGCAGTACAATCGGCAGAAATATGCAGTATTTCACATTTATTTTACCGTTTGCCATAATTAAAAACGTCTTGTTTAAATTGTAACGGGCGCAAAGTTATGAATTATTTGCCTATTTCCAATCATGGAAAATGAACAAGGCGGCGCCTTGGTTCCGGTCGCCGCCTTCAATCATTACAGCCGCATCGCCGTGAGGCGATTCGTCAGACGATTCCCTGCTCAAGCATTGCACGGGCCACTTTCATGAAGCCGGCGATATTGGCGCCCTTCACATAATCGACGTGCCCGTCAGGCTGGGTGCCGAACTGCACGCACTGCTCGTGTATGTTCTTCATGATGAAATGCAGCTTGGAATCCACTTCCTCGGCGGACCAGCTTATGTGGCTTGCATTCTGCGTCATCTCGAGGCCTGAAGTGGCTACGCCGCCCGCATTGACAGCCTTTCCGGGAGCGAAGAGCACACCGTTGTTCTGGAAGAAATGGATGGCTTCAGGCTGGCATCCCATGTTGGAGACTTCGCAGCAGCACCAGCATCCGTTCGCCTTGAGCTCTCTGGCGTCGGCCTCGCTGAGCTCATTCTGGAATGCGCAGGGAAGGGCTATGTCGCAAGGAACGCTCCACGCCTTTTTGCCGGGAATGAACTGCACGCCCTCGAATTTTTCGGCCATCGGGGCCACCACGTTTTTGTTGGATGCACGCAGTACAAGCATATAGTCTATCATCTCAGGAGTGATGCCGGCAGGGATATGGCATACTCCGTCGGGACCGGAAACGGCCACGACCTTGGCCCCGAGCTGTACGGCCTTGGTAGCAGCTCCCCACGCCACGTTGCCGAAGCCGGAGATGGCCACTTTCTTGCCCTCGATGCTCTTGCCGGCCTTTGCGAGAAGATGGCTGGTGAAATACAGGGCGCCGAAGCCGGTAGCCTCAGGACGGAGGATGGAGCCGCCCCAGGTGCTGCCCTTTCCGGTGAGGACGCCGGTATTGTATTCGCGCGCAAGCTTTTTGTACATTCCGTAGAGGAATCCTATTTCACGTCCTCCCACTCCGACATCTCCGGCAGGGATATCCTGGTCGGGACCGATGCAGTTCCAAAGCTCGAGCATGAACGCCTGGCAGAAGCGCATGATCTCGGCGTCCGACTTGCCCACCGGATCGAAATCGGAACCGCCCTTGGCGCCGCCCATGGGAAGGGTGGTAAGAGCGTTCTTGAAAGTCTGTTCGAAACCGAGGAACTTGAGCATGGAAGGCGTCACGGCCTTGTGGAAACGCAGGCCGCCCTTGTAAGGTCCTATGGCGCTGTTGAACTGGATGCGGTAGCCGGTGTTGACCTGCACCTCGCCCTTGTCATCGATCCACGTCACCCTGAACGTAAAGATGCGGTCAGGCTCGACGATGCGCTCGACGATTTTGGCGGCTTCGAATTCGGGATGCTCGTTGTAGACATCCTCAATGGACTCCAGTACCTCCTGCACGGCCTGAAGGTACTCTTTCTCTCCAGGATACTTTGCCTGGAGCCCTGCCATTATTTCAGTTGTTTTCATTTTGGAATTGGATATTATTGAATTACTATGTGATTATCCATTTCATTTCACTTCCCATACGGAGCCGCTCGTCAGCAGCTCGTCCACGGAACGTATGGAAGCCTTGGCCGTCACCGAGCCGCACTGTTCGCACACGCATTTGTCGTACGTAGGCGAGGCCACGTCCCTTATGACGCCGAGGGCCACCGGGAATTCGGGCCCCTTCATCTCGGCAAGCATCATCTGCAGCCCTATGTTGTCCGAATGCGGATCATGGACGAGGATGTCGTCTTCGCCGACGCCGTCCTCCCCTATCGTCACCGTCCTGAGCTTCCAGCCGTCAAGCATGATGCCCCTGTTCCTCTCGGCGCCGAAAATCATTTTCTCGCCGGCGCGAAGCACTATGGTACGGTCGGCGCGATGCTCCCTGGAGGATATTTCGGCATGGGCTCCGTTGTTGAAAATGACGCAGTTGGTCAGGAACTCCATGACAGAAGTACCCTCATGGCGCGAAGCCGCCAGCATTATTTCCTCGTTCAGGGCGAGATCGACGTCAAGGCTGCGGGCGAAGAAAGTGCCCTTCGCGCCGAGCACGAGACTGCCGGGCTCGAAAGGATTTTCGACCGTGCCGTACGGCGAAGTCTTGGTTATGGCGCCGAACTTGGACGTAGGAGAATACTGTCCCTTGGTCATGCCGTAGATACGGTTGTTGAACAGCATTATATTTATGTCTACGTTCCTGCGTATGGCGTGTATGAAATGGTTGCCGCCTATTGCGAGGGCGTCTCCGTCGCCGCTCGCCTGCCATACGCAAAGCTCCGGATTGGCCACCTTGACGCCGGTGGCTATGGCCGTGGCGCGTCCGTGTATGCTGTGGAATCCGTAAGTGTTCATGTAATACGGAAGCCGCGAGGAGCATCCTATGCCGGACACTACCACTACTTTTTCCTTTTCGATGCCTTTTTCTTCGCAGACTTTGGGAAGAATCCTCTGCAACGCGGCCAAAACGGAATAATCTCCGCAACCGGGGCACCAGCGCACTTCCTGATCGCTCTTGAAATCTTTAAAAGTGTATTGTGACATAAACTACAATGCTTTTTCGATGGCGTCTCCGAGCTCGGCCGCAAGGAACGTCTGACCTTGTATCTTGTTGTACCGGATATATTCATGCCCCGGATGGCGGCTCCTCAGATAATCCGCGAACTGCCCTCCGTTCAGCTCGCAGACAAGGATGCGTCCGAATCCGGAAAGGACTTCCTCCGTATTTTCGGGCAGAGGATTTATGAAATCGAAATGGGCCGAGCTGACGACGGCGCCCTTTTCACGGACTGAAGCGACGGCCGTGGCAATATGTCCGTAAGTGCCGCCCCAGCCGACTACGAGCAGACTGCCGTGCGACGGGCCGTCCACATTGAGCGCGGGAATGCATGCAGCCAGCCTCGCCACCTTCTCCGCACGCTCGGACACCATCAGCTCGTGATTGACGGGATCATTGGAAAGGACTCCGCAATGGGTTTTCTCAAGTCCTCCTACCCTATGCTCGAATCCCTTGCGCCCGGGCACCGCCCACTCTCTGGCGAGGGTGTCGGCGTCGCGTTCGAAAGGACTGAATGCGCCCTCCCTCTCGGCGGCGAAACGGGGCTTTATGTCAGGACAATCCTTCATGGACGGGATTTTCCACGGCTCCGACCCGTTGCCGAGAAAGCCTTCGGACAGCAGGATCACCGGGGTCATGTGCTCCAGGGCGATCTTCGCCGCCATGAAAGCCGCCTCGAAACAATGGGCGGGAGAATGCGCGGCCATCACGGGCAGCGGACTTTCGCCGTTGCGGCCGTAGAGGGCCTCGTCAAGGTCCGCCTGCTCGGTCTTCGTCGGCATGCCGGTGCATGGACCGGCCCTCTGCACGTCGACCACTACAAGCGGCAGCTCGGTCATGACGGCCAGTCCGAGGGCTTCCGACTTCAGGGAAAGGCCCGGACCGGAAGTGGTGGTGACCGCCAGACTGCCGGCGAAGGACGCGCCTATCGCAGTGCATATGCCCGCAATTTCGTCCTCCGTCTGCATGGTCTTCACGTTGAGATTCTTGTATATGGCAAGCTCTTCGAGGATGGTCGTGGCCGGAGTTATCGGATATGAGCCGCAGAACAGCGGCAGGCCGGCCTTTTCGGCTGCCGCGATGAGGCCCCAGGCTATGGCCTGGTTGCCGGTGATGCTGCGGTACAGGCCTTTTTCCAATTCCGCGGGCGCCACCATATAAGTATTGGGTACGGCCTGGATGGCGGCGGCATAATTGAAGCCGTCGGTCACCACTTTTTTGTTCGGCGCGAGCATCTCCGGATGTTTCCTGCCGAATTTCTTTTCCAGATATCCGTAAATGTATTCAAGCGGACGGCCGTAGATGAAACAGGCCATTCCGAGAGTGAACATGTTCCTGCACTTGTGGACGGAGACGGTGTCCAGACCGCTGTCCTTCAGGCTTTCTTCCGTCAGCTTGGTAATCGGCGCGGATATTATGGTCCTGTCGTCTATGTGCAGTTCTTCGAAAGGATTGCGCGTGAATCCGGCTTTTTCCAGCCCCGCATCGTCGAAGGCGTCCTCGTTCACGAGCACGAGCGCCGTTCTTTTCAGGCACTTCGCGTTGGCCTTCAACGCGGCCGGATTCATGGCCACGAGCATGTCGCAATAGTCTCCGGGCGTACATACCGGATGGCTGCCTATGTGTACCTGAAAGCCGGAGACGCCGCTCACGGTACCTTTCGGCGCCCTTATTTCAGCAGGATAATCAGGAAAAGTCGCGAGTCCGTTGCCGTAGACGGCGGACATATTTGCGAAAAGAGCTCCGGTGAGCTGCATGCCGTCCCCGGAGTCTCCTGCAAACTTTATAACAACGTCATCAGCGTCAATGACTTTATGTTGCATGATATGTTAAGAATCTTAATTAGATTATCAGTTTCGGATTGCAAACATATACATTATTGCTCACTTATCCAAAACATTTTAATCAAAAAACAGGCCCTTTCAAGGCCTGTATACGCTTTTGCATCCGCATGCTACTGTTGCTGGGCCTGCTGGCGGGCCGCAAGTTCCTGCTGAAGCGATTCAAGAGTCCTGCCGTCCTTGATGGAAAGGGCTTTCCTGGCCTCCTGAGTAAGATCCACGGTATTGTCGGGGTCGAAATAAATGGCCGATGACAAATCGAGCAGGACGGTCACTCCCTTAGCCTTCGCAAGATTCCTGACGGCATCCTGGGCCTTCTGGTAGATGGGAGCGAACAAAGTGTTCTGCTGCTGATTAAGTTCCTGCTGTATGGACTGCTGGAATTCCTGGATCCTGCCGCTTATTTCATTGAGTTCCTTTTCTTTGTTCTCCCTGATTGCCGACGTCCATGAAGCCTTCTTCTGGTCGTACTCCTGATACTTGGAATTGAACTCGTCCACCATGCTCTGGTACATGTCGTCGGCCTCTTTGGCCGAAGCGGACATCTGCGACCTTGCAGAATCGGCCTCGGGCATAAGCTGCACGAGCTCGGTGAAATTGACATAACCGATCTTCACCTGGGCCGAAGCAGAGATTGTGAAGAATGCCATTGCGGCGAACAAAATGATTTTTTTCATATCTATTGATTTAACATTGTTAGATCTTTGTCAGAACTGCTGTCCGATTATGAAGTGGAACTGGCTGCCGCCAGAATCTTTGTCGTCGAAGCCGTAGCCCCAGTCGATGCCGAGCAGGCCTATCATCGGCAGGAACACCCTGACGCCGACGCCTGCGGAGCGCTTTATCTGGAAAGGATTGAAATTGCGGATCTCGGACCAGCAGTTTCCTCCCTCGAGGAAGAGCAGGGCGAATATAGTGGACTGCGGCTGCAGGATCAACGGGTAGCGCAGCTCAACGGTGAACTTGTCATATACATATCCGGCGTATGCTCCGTTGGGGCTGTAAGGTGTCAGCTGCATGGGGGTAAGCGAATAGTTTTCGTATCCCCTCAGCGCTATGACGTCGGAACCGTAGCTGTTGTAGCCTGACATGCCGTCGCCGCCGACGAGGAAGCCTTCGAACGGAGAATAGCCCCAGTTGCGGTTGTAGTAGCCGAGATATCCGAACTGCGCCCGCGTCATGAGCACCAAGTTGTCTATCAGCTTGCTGTATACCGCGCCGCTGAATTTCCACTTATGGTATTCTATCCATTTGTACCTCTGCTGGGAAGTCCACGTATCGTAGTTGACTTCGCGCCAGTTGGACACTTTTACGGGATTGCCCTGCCTGTCGTAGCCATGCTTGCGGAACAGGGAATACGGCGGCGTAAGCTGCAGGGACAGCGAGAATTCGGAGCCGGAACGGGGATAGATCTGCTGGTCGGACGAGTTGCGGCTCAGGTTTATGGTGTAGCTCAGGTTGTGGGACGTACCGTCGTTGAACATGAAATAGTCGTTGTACCAGTTCTTGAGACGGTATGTCTGCCAGCTCAGGCTGTTGTACAGCACAAAATAGTTGTCCGGCCATTTCAAGCGGTTGCCGAGGCCGATGGCCGCGCCGTACACTTCGAATACGCGGTCGTTGCTGAGTATGCCGAGTTCGAGCCACGAATTGGTCTGCCTCGTATAATATGCGGACATGCTGAACGACGTAGGTTTCTTGCCGAACAGCCACGGTTCCACGAAGCTGGCGGTAAGGGCCGTATAGTATGTGCCGTTGGTCTGGAAGCGAAGCGCCAGATTCTGTGCGTCGCCGAGCGGGACGGGCCGCCATGCGGATTTTTCGAACATGCGCCTGCTCGAGAAATTGTTGAAGCTGACGCCCACGGTGGCCACGAAAGTGTTGCCGCCCCATCCGCCGGAAAGTTCCAGCTGCGAAGAAGGCCGCTCCGTCACGTTGTATACTATGTCCACCGTATTGTTGGCCTCGTTGGTCACCAACGACCATCCGGTCTCGGGGTTCGAGATGGCCTCCGGATCGAACTGGCCGAGCGAGGCGATCTCCCTGATGGAGCGTTCGAAGTCCGTCTGGCTGAACAGATAGCCCGGCCGCGTGAATACCTGACGGCGCACCACCCTCTCGTTGGTAAGGTCGTTGCCGTTGATGATGATGTTGTTCAAAGTGGCCGGCTTGCCCTCGGAAATGCGCATCTCGACGTCCACGGAATCATTCTCTATGTTCATCTCGACGGGGCTTAGGTTGAAGAACAGGTAGCCGTTGTCCCTGTACAGCTTGGATATGTCGTAGTCGGACTGCTTTCCTCCGCCGAAAAGCCTCTTGTTCATGGTGACGAGGTCATACACGTCGCCTTTCTGTATCTGCAGCAACTGGTTGAGCTGGTCCGACGAATAGACCGAATTGCCGGTCCAGGTTATGTTCCTGAAATAATAGCGGTGGCCCTGGTCGTAGGTAAGATCGATCCCGAGCCGGTTGGGCTCCACATAATACAACGAGTCCTTTACCAGACGCGCGTCGCGGAATCCGGCCTCGTTGAAAGCCTGCAGGGAACTGCGCTTGTCGCTTTCATACTCCTTCTCGTTGAATTTCTTGGAACTGAAGAAGTTGTATAGCTTGTTCGACTTCGTCTTCTTCATGGTCTTGGCGATCTTGAAGTCGGACACGTCGTCGTTGCCTATGAAGTTGATGGTCTTTATGCGCACCTTCTCCCCTTTGTCGACGGCGAAGTTCACCCTGATGGCGCTCCGTATCACCGAGTCCTTCTCCACCTGCACGTCAACGTCCACGAGCATGAAGCCCTTTTCCTTGTAATATTTCTTTATGTTGTCGACCGCGGTCTTGGACACGTAATCGGAGAATTCCCTTCCCGGACGCAGCCTGAGGCGTTCCTGCAGATCCTTGCGCTCCGAACTCTTCACGCCGGAGAAGGTCCATCTCGACACCCTCGGGCGTTCCATTATGCTGATTTTAAGCCAGGCGCTGTCTCCGGCGCTGCTCAGAGAGTCGAGCGATATGGCCACGTCCTCGAAATATCTCTGCGCCCACAGCCTGTTCACTATGTTGGAGATGTCCTCGCCCGGAACGGTGATTTCCATGCCCTTGACCAGCCCCGTCTGCTGTATTATCTGCTCGGAGCTGAAGTAAGTGTTGCCCTCCACGGACACGCCGCCCAGAACGTATTTCTTCGCGTTTTCATAATCTATCTCTATGGAATTGCGTTCCGTCTGTCCCCATGCCGCCACCGACATCAGGCACAGCGTGAAAACGCATAATTTCCGGGCAATGTTCATCATCTGTCAATTGAATTTGCAAATATATAAGATTTATTTGACTTTTCCGAAACGCCTGTCGCGCGAGGCATAGTCTTCCAGGGCTTCGAAAAACTGCTCCCTGCGGAAATCCGGCCATGTCACGGGCGTGAAATAATATTCGGAGTAGGCGCCCTGCCACAGCAGGTAGTTGCTCAGGCGCAGTTCGCCGGAAGTCCTTATGATAAGGTCGGGATCCGGATAATCCTTTGTCACGAGAAGGCGTCCGAATTCCTCCTGGCCCACCTGCGCCAGCTTTTCGGGATCGCCGCCCGTCTCCTTCGCAAGTCTTTTGGCCGCCTGCAGTATGTCCCATTTGCCGCTGTAGCTCAGAAACAGGATGAGCGTGAGCACCTTGTTGGAGGCGGTGAGTTCCATCATGTTGTCTATGGCGGCGTTCATCTCGTCCCCGAGACGGGCCCTGTTGCCGAGCACGACGAAACGTATGTCATTGTCCAGAAAAGTCTTGAGCTCATTCTTCATGGACTTCATCATCAGCTCCATCAGAGCCGACACCTCACTTTCCGGACGTCCCCAGTTCTCTTCGGAAAAAGCGTAGAGCGACAGATACTTCACTCCGGCCTCCACTGCCGCCTCGGTGCACACGCGGACGCTCTCGACGCCTTCGAAATGCCCGAAAACCCGTTCCCTGCCTCTTTCCCTGGCCCATCTGCCGTTGCCGTCCATTATTATGGAAACATGCGCGGGGACCTTTTTATTCTCCGTCATACAAAATCATTGTTCCGCTCCGTTCCGGACATCCTCGCCCCAGAACAGTTTGCTCGTTAATGCCTTTACGAAATTGTACTTGTTCAGTCTGACTCTCTTAAGCGAAAACTGTGCCACCGAGACGGAAAGCCTCGTGCCGGCCTCCACGGTTTCGGTCCTGTTGTCCATGGAAAACATGAACGCGCCGTCCCTGCTGTGTACCGAAATGTCGATCGACGAATGATCCGGCACCACGAGGGGACGGACGTTGAGATTGTGCGGGGCGATGGGGGCTATTATAAGCACGCGCGATTCAGGCATGCAGATGGGCCCTCCGACGCTGAGGGAATACGCCGTGGAGCCGGAACTCGTCGCCACGAGCAGGCCGTCGGCCCAATAGACCGGCAGTTTCCGTCCGTCCAGGGCCACCGTCACCCCGAGCATGGCCGAGCCGCAGCGGTGCACCGAAACTTCGTTCAGGGCGTAAGGATAATATCTGTCCGGGGCGAGCCCTTCGGCGGACACCTTCAGCAATTCCCTTTCCTCTATGGAATAATCCCCTGCCAGCAGAGGTTCGATCACCTCGCCTATATCATTCTCCGACAGGAAGCCGAGCCTGCCGAGATTGACGCCGAGCACCGGTATGCCGCTGTCGCCCACGCGCTTGGAAGCCGACAGGAATGTACCGTCGCCCCCTATGCTGAGAAGCATGCCGGTCCCCTCCCTGAGGTCGCCCGCAGTCTCTATGAAATATGTTTCCGCGCCTGCGGAAACGAGGGCGGACAGCATGGAGGACAATCTTTCATCATTCCTGAGCTCCGGAGTCTTTACGTAAACAGCAAATTTCATAACCGACCCAAAAATACAAGGTCTCAAAAATAGTACAAATTCTGTTAAGTTTTCGCAATAATGTATATTTTTGCTTTTGCTTTTACAATAGTGAAATGACAAGACTAAGCGTCAATATCAACAAAATCGCCACCTTGCGCAATGCGCGGGGCGGTTCGGTGCCGGATGTGGCGAAGGCCGCGCTGGACTGCGAACGCTTCGGCGCCGAAGGCATCACGGTGCATCCGCGTCCGGACGAAAGGCACATAAAGTATTCCGACGTAAGGGAGATACGTCCGCTGCTCAGCACAGAATTCAACATTGAAGGCAATCCCGTCGCCGGATTCATCGACCTCGTCGATGAAGTGGTTCCGGACCAGGTGACGCTGGTGCCCGACGCGCCCGACGCGCTCACGTCCGACGCCGGCTGGAACACGCTCGTCCACAAGGATTTCCTCAAGGAAGTATGCGCCGAATTCAAATCGCACGGCATACGCACGTCCATTTTCATCGACCCGGACCCGGCCATGGCGGAGGGCGCGGCGGCATGCGGCGCCGACAGGGTGGAGCTCTATACCGCGGGATATGCACTGGCGTACCGTTCCGATCCCGAAGGCGCGGCCGCGGCCTATGTCAGGACGGCCGAAAGGGCCAGGGAATGCGGTCTCGGACTCAATGCAGGGCACGACCTGTCCCTTGAAAACCTCGCATGGTTCATACGCTCCATCCCATGGACGGACGAAGTCTCCATAGGCCACGCGCTGATATGCGACGCCCTGTATCTCGGCCTCGAGGCAACAATTAAGGCATACCTTTCAAAAATAAGGAATTTTTGATTACTTTTGCACGGACGGCGGCCGGACATGTAGACGGAGCCGTCCCGCATGACTGAAACTATAATTTATATGATAATGAAAAAGACATTCCCTTTTCTCGGCATAATGGCCCGTGCGGCCGCAGCTGCGGCCCTGATCGTTTCCATCGCATCATGCAACGGAGGAAGCAAGCCCGCCGCCGCGCCGGCAAAGACCGACAGCCTCTCGCTGACAGGCAGCATAGTTTATTTCAACCTTGACAAAGTGATGTCGGGCTACGACATGGCCAACGATCTCCGTTCGGTGGTGGAGACCAAAGTCGCGGGCATACAGTCTGAAATAGACAGAAGGGGAAGCAAGCTGCAGAACGATATCAACTCATTCCAGGAAAAGCTTGACAAGGGACTTCTCACCCGCTCGGTGGCCGAGGCCCAGGGCCAGAAGCTCGAACAGCAGAGAGCCGACTACCAGAATTACGCAATGCAGAAAAACAACGAGATCGCCGAAGAACAGCAGGTGATGCTCAACCAGATAATGAACGCCATCATGGAGTTCGTCGAGAAATACAACGAAGAGAAGCAGTTCGCGCTGATCCTCACCACCCAGGGGGACATCCTGCCCATGCCCGTGGCGATAGGACAGCCTCAGCTCGACATCACCGACGAACTTCTGCTCGGCCTCAACGAGGAATACGTCAAGACAAAAGACTCCAAGAAATAACGACGGCCCCGCATTTTGAAAATCGCCATCCTGTCATGTTTCCATCCCTATCGGGGCGGCATATCCCAGTTTAACACGGCCATCCTGACGGAACTGGGCAGGTCGCATGACGTCAAGGCGTTCAATTTCAAAAGACAATATCCCGAATTCCTGTTTCCCGGGAAAACCCAATATGTGACGGAGGACGACGAGGCCGCCGCAGTGGAAAGCACGCCCGTTCTGGACACCGCCAATCCGCTTACATATATAAAGACGGCCAGGACCATAGCCGAATGGAATCCGGACCTGCTGCTGACAAGGTATTGGATGCCATATTTCGCGCCGTCGCTCGGATACGTGGCCCGCAGGCTGAAAGGCCGCTGCAAGACCGTCGCGGTGCTCGACAACGTCATTCCGCATGAAAGACATTTTTTCGACACGGCGCTGACCAGATATTTTCTCGGAGGGTTCAGAGGCTTCATCACCATGTCCGGCTCCGTCAGCCGCGAGCTCGCCGAAATACGGCCCGGAGCTGTGTTCAGGATGCTTCCGCACCCGCTTTATTCGCATTTCGGGGAAAAGCTTTCCCGCGAAGAAGCCGAGAAGTCGCTCGGGCTGGCTCCGGGAAAGAAAAACATATTGTTTTTCGGACTCATACGGAAATACAAGGGGCTGGACATATTGATAAAGGCTTTCGCAAGGCTGCCGGAAGACTTTCAGCTGATCATCGCCGGAGAGCCGTACGGCTCGTTCGAGCCATACGCCGGGCTCATTGACGGACTCCCGACCGAAACCCGCGAAAGGGTGAAGATATTTCCCGAATACATACCGGACTCGCGGGTAAAGGTATTCTTTTCCGCGGCCGACGTAACCGTGCTGCCGTACCGGAGCGCCACGCAGAGCGGCATCAGTTCCATATCCTATCATTTCGAAGTGCCGATGATAGTCACGGACACCGGCGGGCTCAAATCGGCCGTGGGAGACGGCGGCACCGGCATAGTGGTGGACGCTCCGGAGCCGGACGCCGTGCTCGGAGGAATCAGAAAGTATTTCTCGGACCCCGCCATACGGGAAAGCTGCGTCCTTTGCATCAGAAAAGAGAAGGAACGCCTGTCGTGGTCCCGCTTTTGCAGTGAACTTACGGAATTTGCCGATACACTTTAATATTGCCCGACATGAACAAGAAACTTCTGCCAGTCTTATTCGCCGCCGTCGCATGCATGGCCTTCTGCCCGTATGCGCCGGCCCAAAGCTATACGCCCGCGCCGGTGACGATATCCAAGGAAAAAGTAAAGCTGAACGGAATATTGTATTATGCGCATACCGTACTTGAAAGGCAGACACTGTACTCCATCGCCAAGACGTACGGAGTGACCGAGCAGGCCATAATCGACATAAATCCTGTCCTCAAGGAAAAAGGACTGCAGAAAGACAGCATAATCTACATTCCCATAAGCGCGGCGGCAGTTCAGGAGACGGCGGAGGCGCGGGAAGCCGCACAGGAGACGGCGGCGCGACAGGACACCGTCGCGGCCGTGAAAAAAGACATTCCGGAGCCGGCAGGATACATTACGCACACCGTCAGGTGGCTCGAAAGCCTCGATGACATAGCCAGAAAATACGGAGTGCCCGCAAAGGACATAATGGCTTTCAACCATCTCGCCACCAAGAAAGTATCGCGGAAACAGGTACTAAGGATCCCTACGGGGAAAGTCCCCGAAGACGAAGAAGACAATGCCGCCGGGGAATCCGTTCCCGCGGACGACGGGAAAGATCATGAAGACGTAATCGCCGCGTTCACGCCGAAAAACAGCGTCGACATGGCGCTGCTGCTGCCGTTCAATGCAAAAAGCAATGCCAGCGTAAGCACCATGGATTTTTACGCAGGAGTCCTTCTCGCCGTCAAAGACCTTAAGGAATCCGGAATCGGAGTCCGCCTGTCGGCATACGACATGGCGGCGGGCATGCCTGACCGGAGCATATTCACCTCCAATGATTTCGTCATAGGCCCTACTTCGGCCGCGGATCTCGCCTCGGTGCTCTCATCGGCCGCAGGCGAGGGGCAGATTGTCTCCCCTCTCGACCAAAAGGCCCTGGAACTCGCCGGCGCCAACGCCAATTTCGTACAGATACCTTCTCCGTCGGAATACCAGTACCGGGACATGGCCCGCTGGGTAAAAGAAGATTTCAAGGGAGGCGACAAGGTGGTGCTGATAGCCGAAAAAGACGGTCCGCACGAAATCCAGGAGTGCATAGCCAATACTTTGTCGGAATTGTATCTGCCGTTCAACCACCTTTATTATTCCATCCCCGAAGGCACGACGATCGCCGCAAGGCTCGGGGCCATATTGGACAAAGACGGGGAGAACCGCATCATCCTGGCGTCGGAGAACAGCCGTTTCGTGGGGGACGTCATGCGCAACCTCGGGATCATGCTCGGACGCAATTACCGCATCACCATATATGCGCCTTCGAAAGTCCGCAGCATGGACAGCATAGGCGAGGCCGACATGCACAAGGCCGACATGCATGTATCGACGGCCTATTTCGCCGATTATTCCTCTCCGGAAGTCCGGAAATTCGTGCTGCAGTACAGGGCGCTCTACGGCACCGAGCCGAGCCAGTTCGCCTTTCAGGGATACGATACGGCGAAATGTCTTGCCCGTCTCTGCACGGAATACGGGAAATCGTGGAAAGAAATGGCCGACGGGAAAGGCTTCGGGCTTCTCCATACGGACGTGCTGTTTGCGAGACAGAATAGCGGCGCTTTAGTGAATACGGCAGTACGGCGGATAATCTATCGCCGCGACTTCACAACGGGACTTGCA
>X22_European_Rabbit__coassemble_145_pt1 | contig 17571 bp, 15 predicted proteins | sample X22_European_Rabbit__metabat2_high_PE_013 | metagenome-assembled genome bin X22_European_Rabbit
AGGGCCGGTTTCTGATTGAAACAGACGATAAGAAACGACTCTACCAGCGGTTCCTGTGGATTTTCTCCGGTTTCCATTTGTCTTTGGGAGCAGGATCTTCCGCAGGATAGCCTACAGGCACCACCGCATACGGCAGCACATTGTCCGGCAGGCCGAGCACTTCCTTTATGAGCCCGTAACGGTCTTCATAAGGATAGGCAGCGGTCCACACGGCTCCGAGTCCCATGGATTCGGCCGCCAGCAGAATGTTTTCGGTGACCGCGGCGCAATCGGCCGTCCAGTTGTCGTTCTCCACGGCCACCGGTTCGGCATCGCTTTCTCCGCGCGGCCTGCGCATGACCGTAGTCTCGCCGCATACCACTATAAGGCATGGAGCCTCGGTATACATGGAATTGACCCTGCCGCTTACAAGTCTGGCGGCCACTTCCCTGTCAGTGACGACTACGAACGACCACGGCTGCACGTTCATGCCGGAAGGAGCGGCCATGCCCGCCCTGAGCAAAGTTTCTATCTGCTCTTCGGAAAGTTCCCGGCCGGTGTATTTGCGTACGCTTTTGCGATTCAGGATATTTTGCAGCACGGCATTTTTCTCCGTCTCCGGAGCGGCCGCACCGCCATTGTTCGAACAACTCATAGATGTTAAAATTAATGATAAGAGGGCCACGGCCCACAAAACTGTCTTTTTCATTTTCAACGGTTCATTGATTCTTCAACGGCCTGATCACGAAATGGAAATCCATTTCTCCGGCCTTTACCATATATTCGTCCAAAGGTTCGGCGCCCCATGACGTTATGCTTCCGAGTCCCATCTGCCTGAGTTCGAAATTGACATACGTCACCCCGTTGTCCCTGTCGCTCTCATGCGCGGCGGACTTCAGTTCGAGAGAATGCGTGGACGCTCCGTACTGGCCGGTAATCTCGTTTCTTCCGTCGGAACCGAACGCATCGACGCTGTCGAGTTCGCCGATGCTGAAAGGCAGGGCGGAGGCGGAGAAGCGTCCGTCGGACGTGATCTCGAGTCCGCTTCCCTCAGGATCGAGAATTCTGAAATACTTCAGGCCGGTCTTGGTGCCGGACTCCTGGGTGCGCACATACCCGTAGTGATATTGATCGTTAACGCTCTGTACGTAATGTCCCATGAGGGCGGAAGAACTCCTGTCCGAATAATTTTCCCACGGTCCGAGGCCGAAGAAGTCCACGGTGGAATAATGCCCCGGCATGGCGAAATTCATGCCGAAACGGAACATCGGCGGAGCCTCGGACAGCCGTCCGGCGTCCCTGAGGCTTTCCACGGCATCTATCGTGCCGTCGCCGTATATCCTGTACGACATCGTCACCGAAGCCGCCCCGGCTATCGGAAGATATTCAACCGTAAGCACATGGCAGCCATCGCCGTCGGTGACGCCGATATTCTTGACGGTGAACTCCGGATCGCGCCACATCTTCATTCTGGCATGGAACCCGGCGCCCATGTCATTCTCGGTTACCGCACGGTTGAAAAGAGGAACCAACGGCTTCTCAAGAAGTTCCTTCCCGTCCACGGAATAATGGCAGAGCGCGCCCGAAACGGTGTCGAACACGGCGCACCAGTCCGAATTGCGCTCCCCGTGCGTGCCGGCATGTGCGAAAGTGCCTGAGAACATTATGCCCCCTTCGGTCTCGCCCGCCACCGGAAGAGCCCCCGCCTGCGGCCTGTAAGGCCTGACTTCGTTTTCGGAAAGCACGAGCTGGTCGTAAGAGACTTCCTCCCCTGCTCCGAGCAGGCCTTCGGCGGACTTCAGGACATAGCTTACGTTAAGATACACGTCCTTGCCCTCCGCACAGCCGAATACACGGCGAAGCGCCCCGTCAATGTCTTCCCCGTTCAGGCCGAGCCGGACTTCCACGGTGGACTGCGGAGCGACCTCAAGGTCCTCCACGATGCCGGAAAGCACCTTCACTCCCTCGGCCTCGACCGTCCATACCATCCTGTATGCGGAAAGGTCCCTGAAGAAGTTCTCGTTGAACACATTCACCGCATAATCCCCGCCATCGCCTTTCGCGGCAAGCGAAGTATGTATGTTCCTGTATTGATAGCGCACCTCATACGCATGGGGATGCCAGGTGCGGTCGGCCGCCACTACGCCGTTGCAGTTGAAAGAGCCGTCGGCAGGATCATACGTGTTGTAGTCTCCGCCGTAAGTGAAAATGTGGTCCGTGAAGGCGTCTTCCTCTCCCTGCCAAAGGGCCTGATCCACGAAGTCCCATATGCAGCCTCCCTGGAATGAGGGGTATTTGCGCACCAGGTCCCAGTATTCCTTGAAATTGCCCATGGAATTGCCCATCGCATGGGCATATTCGCATTGTATCAGAGGCTTGGCCGGATTGTCGGTGACATATTTCAGGCACTCTTCCGGACTGCGGTACATGGGACAATAGATATCGGTATAGTCGCTCTTGGCCGCCTGCTCATACTGCACCGGACGGCTGCCGTCATAAGACTTAACCCATTCGTAGCAAGCCTTGAAATTGTCTCCGAAACCGGCTTCGTTGCCAAGGCTCCATATTATGACCGAGGGATGGTTGAAATCCCTGCGGACCATCCTCGAATTGCGCTCAAGGTGAGCGGCCCTGAAATCTTCGCGGCCAGCCAATGTCCTGGCCGGATCATATCCCATGCCGTGTGACTCGATGTTGGCCTCGTCTATCACGTAAAGGCCGTATCTGTCGCACAGGTCGTACCATCTCGGATCATTCGGATAGTGGCAGGTGCGCACGGTATTCATGTTGAGCTGCTTGAATATCCTTATGTCCCTTATCATGTCTTCTTCGGTGACGACATATCCGCCGTAGGGATCCATTTCATGCCTGTCCGCGCCCTTGATCAGGATGGGCCGGCCGTTCACGAGCAGCTGAGCGTTCCTGACCTCCACGGTCCTGAAGCCGAAATTTACCGAAGCGCTTTCGCAAAGGTTCGATTTCCTGTCGAATGCCTTCACCTCAAGGACATACAGATCCGGAGTCTCGGCACTCCAAAGGGCGGGGTTTTCCACATGGAAATCTTTTGCGGCGACGCCGTCCGACACCGGCATCGAGCCCGAAGCCACCACGGTTCCGAGGCGCGGATCCTTCACTGCATATTCCACCGCCTTTATCCCGGCGCTGACTTCCGTGCGAAGACTGACATCACCGTGCATCGACGCAGTGACGTGCAGGTCTTCCAGACGTTTATTCTCGCGGGTGTAGACGTACACGCCGCGGGCTATGCCGCTGAGGCGCCAGAAATCCTGATCCTCCAGATAGGAGCCGTCGCACCAGCGGAAAATCTCAAGAGCAATGACGTTGGAGCCGGCCTTGACGAACTTGGTTATGTCGAAACGGGCTTCCAGCTTGCTGTCCTCGCTGTAGCCGGCTTCCTTGCCGTTCACCCACACGCGCACGTTGGAAGTGGCGGAGCCTATGCACAGGCATATCTGCCTGCCGAGCCATGACGGATCCAGCTCGAAAGTCCTGCGGTATTGTCCGACGTAGTTGCGCTCAACCGGCGGATAAGGAGGATTGTTCTCATAATGTCCGCGCCATGCGTAGCCTACGTTAAGATACACGGGATCCCCGTAGCCGTTTAGCTCCCAGATGCCCGGCACCGGAATCGAGTCCCATGCAGAATCGTCGAACGACACTGCCTGAAAACCCTGCAGGCGGCCTTCGACGCTTTCATTCCAATTGAATTTCCAAGTGCCGTTAAGGCTGAGAGTCCGTTGCTGGTCGGTCACGAATGATGCGGCCATGGGAAGCCTGTCGCGTCCGGACACGTTCGGATCCTGCCAGTCTTCCATGGACCTGTCCGCCGCATGCGCAGAACATGCCACAAAGGCGAACACAATTGCTTGCAGTATTCTTTTCATAAAAACAAAGTATTGTCAATCAACCTGTGAAAGAGTGACGGTGCCGTCCATGGTGGAGGCAAGGATGAATGTCCTGCCCTTGTCCTCCCACACTTCGAGGGGATTCACCAAGGCCACCGAATATTTGTGCGCCCACAGGAAACTGCCGTCTTCGGCGGAAAGCGCCAGAAGATTGCCCTTGTCCGTAGGAATCATCACCGTGCCGCGTCTTTCTACGATCGGCGTAGGGGAAATCTCATAGCCGCTCCTGTCCTTGACGCGCCACAGCTGAAGATCCAAAGGCAGCTCGCCGCCTTTGAAATCCACATCGGCCCTGAATGCATAGGCAGTGCCGTACATGGTCTTGACATACACGGTGCCGCCGTCCTCCGAGAGGCCTACGGATTCGCGTCCGCCGTCCGCATGGAAAATCTCTTCCCCGGTAGCCGCGTCTATGGCATAGGTCCTGCGGTCGGGAACGGCCACGAAAATGCGTCCGGCGGACTTTACGGGCCATACCGCCGCAGGGGAAAGCATCCTCGACGACTTCTTGATTTTCCAGGTCCATTGCAGGTCGCCGGTACGGGTGTCAAGAGAATAAAGCGTGTTGCCCCATGAGCCGAACACCACCTGGTCCTCATCCACGAAGGCCCTGCACTCGACGAAGCCTTCCACGCCGGAGAATGTCCATACCGGAGAGCCGTCCTTCAGACCGAGGGCCCTGAATTTGCCGTCGGAAGCTCCTATGAAAACCTTGCCGTCGAAAATGACCGGCGACGCAAGTACGGATTTCTCCGCCTTCACCTTCCATATTTCCTTGCCGTTTTTGGCATTGACGGCATATATATGGCCGTCCGTACATCCGAACACCAGATATTTGCCCTCTACCGCAGGAGTGGAAAAGATCTTTCCCGGGAAATCACGGCTCCAGAGACGGCTTCCGTCCTTCAGCGAAATGGACCTGAGCGAACCGGAAGATGTGGTGTAATAAGCCACGTCGCCGCTCCTCGCGAAGCCCGCCACTATGTTGCCGCTGTCGCTGATGCTCCATATGTCCTTCACGCACGGATACTCGTCATTCACGTCATACCTCATCCACGGATACGAATCCGGAATGCCGTGGGCGTCATAATGCACCGTGTCCCGCAGAGGCTTAAGATCCAGCTCGTACCATGGCGGCAGCTGCACCGTGGTATGCTTGTACACACGTCTTTCCGAAACGCTTATATGATCATCCTTTATCTCGAACACATTGTATCCGGGCACGCCTCCGGCCGCCAGCGCAGAACGTCCGAGCACGGCCGGGATGCCGTCGTAATTGAGCGCCCTGTTCTGGTGCCAGTGGCCTCCTATCTCGAATCTCACGCCTTTCTCCTTAAGGATGCGGGTGACGTCGAAATAATTCAATACGGACGTGTCCTGAGGATAATGGTTGAAGAATATGGATTTTTTTCCGGGTTCGAGATTCTCCAGCCATACCATGCTTTCCTTGGGCAGGAGCGCCGGAGCCATCCTCATGTCCGGCCCGCAGCCGCTTCCTATGAAGCGCCATCCGTCCTTTTCAAACTCGAACTGCTCATATCCGAACACATTCTTGAAAGTATTGCAGCCGCTCTCGGACCATTTGGCGTCATGGTTGCCGGCGACTACATAATATTTGCGGCCAAGCCTGTCGAGCTCGCTTTTCACGCCGGCGATCTCTTCATCGGAGCCGAAGTCCGTCAAATCGCCGCCCAGCACCACGAAATCGATTGAATCCAGTCCGTTGATGTCATCGATGCAGTCGCGCAGATTCTGGATCGACGTCGAGCCGACGGAATAATGGTTGTCAGTGATGAATGCGAAACGGATCGGTTTTTCCTGTGCCGAAACCGTCCGTACGGCCATGCCGGACATAAGCAGCACGGCGGACAAAGTCATCAGATGCAATTTCATATAATATAATACATTTACTATTAAATTATCTCAATGTCACCGTCTTCGATCCAGCCCTGGCGGCCGTCCGCAAGCTCTATGTTGTACCAGCCGTCCACCCTGTCGAGCACTTTCACCTTGGTGCCCTCATGCAGGATGAACCTGTCTTTCGAAGACTCGGCAGAAGGCGCGCTCTTCACCGGAGACACGGCCTGCATCACTATGGCGGAAGCTCCGTCCTCCGAAACATATTCCCTGTATTGCAGCCTTGCGAAATTCCACGACGCGACGGCGGCGAGCAGCAGCACGATGGCCAAATAGAATCCGGCCTTGCGCACGGCGCTGCGCGGACCGAGCAGAAAAAGCAGCAGCATCGACACAGCCGCGGCGAACGCGATCAGCGACAGCACCGCCCATGCATCGGACCGCATACAATGGCCGGCGTCGCGTATCCATGTCTTAAGGAAAAACTCCGGCACCGGATCTATCCTGTCCTGTATGAGCATGTTCACGAATTCGAGATTATACCTCGCATCGGCGTCGGAGGGATCGGCCCTGAGCGACCTCTCGTAATTCAATATCGCCCCCGGATAATCTCCCGCCTTGAAACAGGCGTTGCCTGCATTGTAATACAGCTCGGCGGACTGCAGCCCCATGTCAAGTATGCCCTGCCAGCATTCGGCGGCCTCGTCCCAATGTCCGTCCGTATAGGCTTCAATCCCGCGGCGCCAGAGGGAATCCGGATAAGACTGGGCATTCGCCGACAAAGTAAAGAGAAGCAGAATCGCGGCGGTCGTTCCCTTTACGATATTTTTCTTTGACTTCAGGCAGGCATCCAATGACGAAATCACTCTTACCGCCGTCTCATAATGTGCATTCATGGCATCGTGTCCCGGATCCGGGGAATATCTCGCAAATTCGCATGCCTCCAGGAGCCCGGTGAACTCCCCGGCGAGTTCGGGACCGGCGCCGCGGCCGACGAGCGCAGCGGCAATGTTGTCCGCGTTCTGTTCGGACATATCCATGTTCAACTTGTCCGACACGAATCCGGACAAGGCTCCGTGCAGTTCTTCATAAAATGCTGAATACAAATCCTTTTTAAGGAAATCACCCGCAGAGGCGAGACGCCTTAGGGCCATCTTCGTAGCCTTGCGGTTCTTCGTTCCCGCCACGTCCGCGCGGCGCTCGGCGATCTTGCGCAGCGAAAGCCATACCGCAAAGGCGGCAAGGACAATGATCGCCGCGATAACGTAATAAACCGTACGGCTCACGAGGAAGGTTTCCTGTCCGGACAGGTCCGTCCGGCCGGTCTTGATGAAACGTATGTCTTCCCCTATGTTCTTGACGTCCTTCCTGTTCACGGAGATCGCCTGTCCTCCGTCCGCGGACGGGGCGCCGGCATTTTTCCCCTGCGCCACCCTCAGCCTCAGGGAATCCGTGGACACGGTAACATATTTTCCGGAATTCACATTGTAATATGAATAATTCACCGGAGGAATGACGAAATCGCCGTGGCTGCGCGGAATGAAAGGATATTCGAAAGTCTTGCTGCCGGACGTGCCGCTTTTGTCCGTTTTCTGCGCCGACTTCACGTCATACGTTTCAAAATCCGGCGGGAAATTCACCTTGGGCGCCTCCAGCAGGGAAACGTTGCCCGTGCCGGAGACCGTAACGATCAGCGAGGCCGCGTCATGCGTCCTGAGCGAATCCCCGGACAAGGAAGCCGTCACCGTGAAATCGCCCACCCCTCCGGAAAACGAGGCCGGAGCCCCGGAAGGCAGGGCCGTCACATTGAGGGACAACGGCTTGGAAAGCACTCTCTTGCGTACGGTGACATAATCGTCTTCGAAGAAACTGTCGAATATGCTGCCGCTCCTCTTGGAAGTATTCTTCACATTTACAAGGCACACCAATTCGGCAGGATCTATGGTAAGTACGCCGGCTTTCTGCGGTATGAGTATATACCGCCGCAGCACGGCGGAATTGTAGATTTTATTGCCCACCTGTTCGCGCCGGAATTCCACGTTGGTCGGAGCCTCTGTCTCCTGGCTCCAGAAACCGTTGAACGATGGGAATTTGGCACCTTCGAAACCTGCTATGTCGACTCTCTGGTACAGCTTGAGGGTGGCTGTGACAGGCTCCCCCACCACCGCACGGGAGCGGCTGAGAGTCAGGCTGAGATACAGATCGTCGGCCGGGATGTCCCCGGTGACGCGCACGCCGCCGTCCTGAGCCTCGTCCCGGCTGTCCTGCCCGGAAGCATTCTGCCCATTGTCGACGACCCGGACGGATATCGGGCCGGAAGAAATCTCTTCCCCCTTGACGGTGGCCGTAGCCGCCGGCAGCTGGAAGCTGCCGGTATGCTTCGGAAGCAGAATATACGTATAGGTGGTCTGCGAAGTGCGCGCAGTCTTGCCGTTGACGATCTGAATACTTGTGGAAGTGCCTTTCTGCGGCCCCCATACCAGCTGGAAGTCGTTTCCCGGCTCCCATTCGAACGATGACGGACGAGTCTCCCCTTCGATGACGAAAGTGACGTTGAACCGCTCGTCGGCCCCCACGATATTATGGACCTCGACCTTTATCGAGCCCTGCGCGAAAAGCCCTGCGGCCGCAAAAACTGCGATTATGCTTGAAAAAAACTTTTTCATACCGACCGTTACCAATTCTTCTCTTTTTGTCTGGACTTCAGGACGGCCGCCTTTTTCTTGTTCACCTTGTCCTGCGTCTCCTTTTCCTTGGCCTGTATGGCCTGCAGAAGCTGCTGTGCCTGCTGCGATGAAAGGCCGCCCTGCCCGTCACGGCCATCGTCGCCGTCATCGCCGTCGTTCATGTCCTGGCCGCCGCTGCCGTCATTATTATTGTCGTTATTGTTATTGCCATTATTGTCGTTATTGTTATCATCGTTGTTGTTATTATCATTATTGCCGTCATTGCCATTATCTTTGTCTTTGTTGTCGTCATTGCCGTCATTGCCGTCCTGGCCGCCGTCATTGCCGACATTTTTGTTTTCATCGTCGCGAAGCATTTCGCGGGCATAAATATAATTCTCTTTTGCGGATAAATCGCCGGGATCCCTAAGAAGACACTCGTGAAAAGCGTCTACGGCGGCCTTGTAATCCTTCCGCTGCAGCGCCACGTCGCCGGCATTGAAATAATAATCCGCCGCGTGGTCCGACGACGGCGCAGTCTCGGCCATGCGGCCCAGCACGCTTCCGGCCTGTTCCATATCGCCCTCCCTGTAAAGGGTATTGCCCAGATTGTAGGCGGCGGCAAATGAAAGCGAATCGGCCATCAGCGCCTTGCGATAGCTGATGTCCGCCTTCTGATAATTTTCCTTGCGGAATTCGCGGTTGCCGCGGCGCACCTCGCGCCGGTCCGCCTGCGCGGACGCGGCCCCGCTCCAAAGGAGCAGCGCCGCCGCAGCCGCCAATATGCACTTTCCCATATCCATATTCCTCAATCGTCGCCGAACAGCCTTCTCCGCGCACGCCTCTCCCCTATCAGCATCTCCGCCGCCAGCAGCGCGAGCGCAATTGCGAAAAAGTACATGAACTGTTCGTCGAACTCCTCAAACACAACCGAATCGAACTCCTCGTCCTCCATCCTCCGTATGTCATTGATGATAGGATTCAGCCCGAATTCCTCATTGCCGGCACGCAGATAGGCCCCGCCTCCGGCCTCGGCCACCTGCCTCAGCACATCCTCGTCCAGCCGAGTCACCACAATGTTGCCGTCCTTGTCCTTCATCAGTTCTCCGTCCACGGGAATAGGCTGCCCCTCCGGGGACCCGACGCCCACTGTATATACCTTGATGCCCATATCCGCGGCCGTCTTGGCCGCCTCCACCGGATCGTCCTCGTGATTCTCCCCGTCGGAGATCACTATTATCACCCGGCTTTTCTCGCTCTGTGCGCTGAAACCGCGCACCGCCGTCAGTATGGCGTCCCCGATGGCCGTACCCTGCACGGGCACCGACCCCGTCGTAATGCTGCCGAGAAACATCTTGGCGGAGACATAGTCCGTAGTTATGGGCAGCTGTACGAAAGAAGCGCCGGCAAACACTATCAGCCCTATCCTGTCGTCCCTCAGCCTGTCCGTTATCCTCGAAATGGCGAGCTTGGCCCTCTCGAGACGGTTCGGCGAATAATCCTCTGCAAGCATCGAATTGGACACGTCCAAGGCTATCATTATCTCGGCTCCCTTCGTCTTCTTCTCCGCCAGCCGGGCCCCTATCTGCGGCCTCGCCAGACCTATGACGAAAAACATGAAAGCCATGCTGAACAGCACGATCCTGACCCATCCCTTCGCTCCCGACCACGAAGGCATAAGCTCCCTCACAAGATTCTCGTCCCCGAACTTTCTTATGCGGAGGCGCCGGAAATACCGTCCTATGCCGTACAGCAGCGGAAACAGCGGCACGAGCAGCAGCAACATCAGGTATCGGGCTTGCGCGAAAAAAATCATTTCTCTACCTCCTTAAAACTTGAACAGCAAAGCATTCAGAAGCATCCCAGCCAGCAGGCACGCAAGGGCCGCCACCGCAAAGGCGGTATAAAGGTCCTTGTAAACCGGGAAACTGTCTATGGTGGTCCTCGTCTTTTCCATGTCATTGATCTGCGAATAGATCTCCGAGAGCTTCGTATTGTCGGTGGCCCTGAAATAAGCTCCGCCGGTCTCTTTGGCTATCTCCTGAAGCAGTTCCTCGTCTATTTCCACCTCAACGTCCTGCAGCTGCACGCCCCAGGGGGTCATCACCGGATAAGGAGCCGTACCTTTCGCGCCGACGCCTATGGTGTAGACCCTCACTCCGTAAGTCCTCGCTATTTCCGCGGCGGTGGCAGGGGTTATTTCCCCGCTGTTGTTCACGCCGTCGGTAAGCAATATGACCACCCGGCTCTTGGCGTCCGAATCCTTCATTCTCGCCACGGCGGTGGCAAGGCCGTTCCCTATGGCCGTACCGTCTTCTATCAGGTCGGTCTGAACCTCCTTCATCATATTGATCAGCGTCGCCCTGTCGGTGGTAAGCGGGCACTGCGTATAGCTTTCGCCGGCGAAAACCACTATGCCTATCCTGTCGGAAAAACGCTCCGCGATGAATTCTATGGCTATGTCCTTGGCGGCGCTGATGCGGTCGGGCTTGAAGTCACGGGCGAGCATGCTCGTGGAAACGTCCATCGCGAGGACGATGTCGATTCCCTCGGAATCCACTTTCTCCATCCGGGTGGAAGATCGCGGCCTCGCTATGCAAATCACTATGAGCACGAGAGCGGCAAGCCTGAGGACGAAAGGGACATGGCGGACGACTAACAGCACGGAGCGACCGCCCGCCTTCCACGGGGCTATGACGGAAGTATTGAGATGCGGCCTCCGTCCGGTCAGCTCCATATAGATATAATGGACGGCCAGCAGGACGGGCACGGCCAAAAGCCAAAGCAATCGTGGATACTCGAAAAACATTTCCGATAAAATTTATTCTTTCACGACGTCCGCGGCCTCCTCGTCCAGCTGCTCCTGATACGTTTCCGTAACGAAGCGTACGGATGCGGGTATCACGGATGCGTTTTCCTCGCGGGAGGCGACGTGTTTTGCAAATTTAACGAAATCCGCCCGTTCAAAAAGGGCTTTCATATCTTCGAGCGTTCCGGACGGCACTCCTTTCCCTTTCATGGCGTCGAAAATCTCGGCAGTGGTCATTTCCATTGCGGCTATTCCCCAGCGTGCGGCCATGTATTCGCGAATGGCGTCGGTAACGCCCGAATAGAATATTTTCTGCCGTTCAGGCTCCCAATATCCGTCTCCGCGAAACTTGTCCAGTTTGCGCAGGGCAGTGATGTGCGCCGGCTCGTCATTTTCATGCGATGACGACTTTCCCTTCCTTCTCTTTATCAGGACAACTGTCAGGACCGCCAATGCGGCCACGGCGAGGAATCCTGCCAAATAAGGCAGGACCTCCCTGAAAGTGAGCGGATAGCGTATCTGCCCGCGGATGTCATGTATGACGAACGAAGCCGTGTCGATCGGAATGGTCTTTACGTCCACGGCCAAAGAGCCGAACGACAGCGTATCCGGAGCCGTTCCGGGAGCCGCCCTGAGCGCAAACACCGGCGGCAGTTCGTAATGTCCTTCATCGAAGGCGGCAAGCACCACGCTGCCCTCTATGTCGTAGATCTTCCCTCCTTTCCTGCCTCCCCCGTGCGTCCTGACGGTATCCAAGGTCCAGGGCGTCAGCATCTCCATAGGCGACAGAAGGCTGTCGTCCCACACGGGAATCGCTATGGAAACGTTTTCATCCACCCCGTCAAGCCTGAAACCGTAGCGGAGCTGGTCGGCGATAAGCACCGAATCCCTCTCCTGCAAAGGCTCCAGAAAGACGCCGTCCATCTTTACGATGCGTCCTTCCCCTGCGGCGCCGTCAGGCTGCGGACGTTCCGCCGCGGCAGGCATTTTCGAAAGGACGGAAGCCGCGGACAGCGTCAAAAAGAATATTGTTTCTGCAAAACGTTTCATACGCCAAACCTCAACGTTTTTTGAAGAACGACATGAGTCCCTTGACATAGTCCTCATCGGTCGCTATGGAAATGCTGTCGACTTTGTAGCGGTTGAACAGCCTTACGGTCCGGTCCGTCACGGTGGAGAACCACTCGGAATAAGCCCTGCGCACTTCCGGAGAAGCAGTGTTCACCCAGGCCGAATCCCCGGATTCGAAGTCCCTGACATGCACCAGCCCGACATTCGGAATGGCCCTCTCCCTCGGATCGTATACCCTTATCACCGAAACGTCGTGGCGGTTCACGGCCACCTTCATCGCATCCTCGTAACGGGGAACGCCGTTTTCGTCTACGTCCAGCATGTCCGAGAGTATGAACGCGGCGCATTTTTTCTTGATGGCGTTGGTAAGAAAGCGCAGGGCCTCCCCTATGTCGGTCCCGGACGATACTGGCCTGAACTCTATGATTTCTCGTATTATATGCAGCAGGTGCCCGCGGCCCTTCTTCGGAGGGATGAATTTCTCCACCCTGTCGCTGAAGAACAGGGCCCCCACCTTGTCATTGTTCAGAATGGCGGAAAAAGAAAGCACGGCCGCGATTTCGGCAAGCTGGTCCCGCTTGGTCATGGCCGAGGTGCCGAAAAGTCCAGAACGGCTCACGTCTATGAGCAGCACCACCGTCAGTTCCCTTTCCTCCTCGAACACCTTTACATAAGGCGCACGGAGACGCGCGGTGACGTTCCAGTCCATATTGCGCACATCGTCCCCGTAACGGTATTCCCTGACCTCGCTGAAAGTCATTCCGCGTCCCTTGAACGCGGAATGGTACTCGCCTGCAAAGATCTGATGGGACAGAGCCCTCGTCTTTATCTCTATTTTGCGGACCTTTTTCAACAGGTCGGCCGGAGTCCTGGCATCCATTACGGCACTATGACTGCATTGATGACGTTTTCAATTATTTCCTCGGAGGTGACGTTCTCGGCCTCGGCCTCGTAGGTCAGCCCTATCCTGTGACGGAGCACCTCGTTGCATACGGCCCTCACGTCTTCGGGAATCACATAACCCCTGCGGCGGATGAACGCATAGGCCTTGGAAGCCATGGAAAGGGATATGCTGGCCCTCGGGGAGGCCCCGAACGAAATAAGCCCCTTCAGCTTGTCCAGCCCGTAGTCCCCCGGAGTCCTGGTGGCATATACAATGTCCACTATGTACCTCTCTATCTTTTCGTCCATATATACGTCCCGCACCACCTTCCTTGCGCGGACTATGTCATCGGGGGACACGGCCGGGCTCGCCTTCGGAAATTCTCCGGAATTGTTCATGCGCACTATGAGACGCTCCTCGTCCTTGTTCGGATAGCCGACCACGACCTTGAGCATGAAACGGTCGACCTGCGCCTCCGGAAGAGGATAGGTGCCCTCCTGTTCGATAGGATTCTGGGTGGCGAGCACGAGGAAAGGTTCCGGCAGGGGAAATGTTTCATCGCCTATGGTCACCCGGCGCTCCTGCATGGCCTCGAGCAGCGCGGACTGCACTTTCGCCGGAGCCCTGTTGATCTCGTCGGCAAGCACGAAGTTGGCGAATACGGGGCCCTTGTGGACCTCGAAGCGTTCGTCTTTCTGGGAATAGATGAGAGTGCCCACCACGTCGGCCGGAAGCAGGTCCGGAGTGAACTGGATACGGCTGAACTTGGCGGCGACAGCCTGGGAAAGAGTGTTTATGGCCAAAGTCTTGGCAAGGCCGGGCACGCCTTCGAGAAGTATGTGTCCGTTTGCGAGAAGTCCGATCAGCAGGTTGTCTATCAGATGTTTCTGTCCTACGATCACTTTGCCCATCTCAAGGGAAAGGATGTCCACGAACGAGCTTTCCTTTTGTATGCGGTCATTCAGTTCTTTAATATTGACGCTGTCCATTATGGTTATTTTTTATAATTTTGCAGCATTATGCGGTACTTGGTGACACTATCCTATGACGGCTCGGCCTACAACGGCTGGCAGTTCCAGAACAATGCCGCAAGCATTCAGGAAAGCCTGCAATCCGCGCTGTCCACTGTTCTGAAACATCCCGTGGCCGTCACCGGCGCAGGAAGGACCGATTCGAAAGTCAACGCCATAGGCTATACGGCCCACTTCGACTGGAACGGCCTTCAGGTCATCGATACCGCGCAGCTTGTCTGCAAATTGAATGCCATCCTGCCCGGAAACATCATCGTGCACGGAATTTATCCGGAGAAAGAGAATTTCCACGCGCGATTCGACGCCGTCCTGCGGGAATACACCTATTTTATACATAGGAAAAAAGATCCTTTCATGGAAAAATACTCCTTCCTGTGTACCTACAGGCTCGACGTAGAAGCCATGAACAAGGCTGCGGCGCTGCTGCTCGGCACCCATGATTTCAGTTCGTTCGAAAAGACCGGCAGCAACAACAAAACTTCGATCTGCACGGTGAAGGAGGCGGCATGGTCCGCCTACACGCCCGTCCACGCGGAACTGATGGGATATCCCGCGGCCGAGGGCGATTATCTCTATTTCCGCATCAGCGCCGACCGCTTCCTTCGCAACATGGTCAGGGCCGTCGTCGGTTCGCTGATAGACGTCGGCCGGGGACGGCACGAACCCGAATGGATCGAATGGCTCATCGGGCACGGCACCAGGTCCGATGCCGGAGAATCCGTTCCGGGCAATGCCCTGTTCCTGAGCAGGGTGATTTATCCGCAGGAATAAGCCTCCGCCGGAACTGCGTCCACGGCGGTCCGGAACAAAGTTTTTTTCGCAAAAACGGTATTTTTGAGTATTTTTGCAGAATATGGCACGATTTTGCATGCCATGACCTTAAGTTGATTTTCTAAATACAGTTCAACAATATGCTGTTCAATATTTTACAGACAGACATCCCGGCCGTGGACCTCGAAGGAACGCTTACGGAAGCCGTGCCGGCAGTTCAGGCGACGGAGATGAGCCAGAGCCTCTTTTCCATGTTCAAAATGGGCGGCGCCCTCATGTGGGTACTGCTTCTGCTCTCCGTCATAGCCATTTACATCATAGGCAAGAAATGGTGGGTGATACGGAACGCTTCCAACATAGGCTCTCATTTCATGCAGGACATAAGGGACTACGTGACAGAGGGCAAATTCAAGTCCGCCATCACGCTGTGCCAGAAATACGACACCCCGGTGGCGAGGATGATAGAGAAGGGCATCAACCGCATAGGCAGGCCCCTGTCCGACCTTCAGACGGCCATCGAGAACACCGGCAACGTGGAAGTGGAACGCCTTGAAAAGGGCCTGCCGATTCTCGCCACCATAGCGGGAGGCGCCCCGATGATAGGATTCCTCGGCACGGTGATCGGCATGGTACAGGCTTTCTTCAACATGTCCAAAGCCGGCAACAACATAGACATCACCATGCTCTCTGGAGGCATCTACACCGCCATGATCACCACGGTCGGAGGCCTCATTGTCGGCATCATAGCTTATTTCGGATACAACTGGCTTACCTCCAAGATATCGGATCTCGTATACAAGATGGAAAGCTCCACCATGGACTTCATAGACATAGTCCTTCACGAGCCGAGCGAGGAAGAAAGCGCCAAATGACATTGATACATGGCACTCAAGAGAACAACCAAGGTGAACGCGGACTTCTCCCTGTCCTCCATGACGGACATAGTGTTCCTGCTGCTCATATTCTTTTTGGTGACTTCCACGCTCATCAATCCGAACGCGCTTAAGCTCCTGCTTCCCAAGAGCACCGGACAGGTCTCCGCGAAAGCGACGGTAAGCGTATCGATAAAGGACTGGCAGAACGACACCTATACTTATCATTTAAACGGCGACGAGACGCCCCTGTCGTACGGCGAAGTGGAAGACGGGCTCATCACCCTGCTGCAGGACCGCGAGGATCCCACCTTCTCCATATATTCGGACGAGAGCGTTCCCATAAAGGAAGTGGTGTCCATAATGAACATTGCCAAAAGAAACCATTACAAAGTAATTCTGGCGACGCAGCCGGAATAAGGGACGCACCGCAAGATGAAACAATACCAGCACGAACAGCAGACGCAGGAGCGCAGAGGGAAGGTGACGGGAGCCCTGCTCACCCTCTGCATACATGCCGCGATGCTCGCGACAGGACTGCTGACAGGGCTGAAATATCTTGACCCGCCGCCTCCTGAGAACACTTTCCTGCTGGATTTCTCCGAAGAGGAAGAACAGGTGCGGGAGCCGCGTCCACGCAAGGTTTCCACGACGCCGAGGGCCGAGAACGCCGATCCCGAAAAGGATGTAAGGCTCGTGCAAAAATCCGAATCCCCGTACGTGTCAGAAAAGCCGAACAATACGCCGGAGACGAAGGCGGACGACTTCGGGGACGTGGAGACCCCGGAACCTCCGGCAAAAGAGGAACCCAAGCTCGATCCGCGGGCGTCTTTCCCCGGAATGTCCAAGAAAGACAACCCTACGACGGCGCCGCATGCCGCCGACGAAGCCTCGGACGCATTCAAGGCCGGAGCCCCCGACGGCAACTCCGAAACCAGGCGGACCGACGGGACTCCGAATGCAAAGCTGAAAGGCAGGACGGTAATAGGAGGACTGCCGAGGCCGTCATATGAAGTACAGAAAGAAGGAACGGTAGTAGTGCAGATAAAAGTGGACCAGTACGGCAACGTTAAAGAAGCGGTTCCCGGAGCCGAAGGTACCACCGTAACGGACAAGACGCTCTGGAACGCGGCGAGAAAGGCCGCCATGGAGACGCATTTCAACATGAGCGCGGAAGCGCCGGTGCTCCAGCAGGGCACGATAACATACCGCTTCAGACTGCAATGAACAAAAATGGCGTGAGCCATTGACTTATAAATATTTTATAAAACCCAATCACCGCCTCGGGCGGAAAGGACAATCATGAAAGAAAAAGAGAAAGGCGGCTTCAGCAGCCGTCAGGGACGTAGGGATTACGGACAAAAGGACGGTGGAAGACATTTCACCGACAGACGCAATTCAGCTTCCGGACGCACGCACTTTACGCGCAGGAAAGACTTCTCCGGAAATGCGGAAAAAGTTGATTTCTCATCGGACGACTATAAAAATACGGAACGCAAGAGCTATGGAAACGGCGGCTCCGGCAACTACGGCGCGCGGCGCGAATGGCACGGAAACGATTCCAGGGACAGACGCGGCGGCGACAGCGGCAGGAAGCCATACGGCGGAGACCGCGGCTACGGCTCGGACAGAAACTATGGCTCGGACAGAAACTATGGCTCGGACCGCAGTTACAGTTCTGATCGAAGCTACAGTTCAGACAGAAG
>X22_European_Rabbit__coassemble_149_pt1 | contig 17150 bp, 12 predicted proteins | sample X22_European_Rabbit__metabat2_high_PE_013 | metagenome-assembled genome bin X22_European_Rabbit
TTCTTACATGCATATCGAGGGATGGCGGTACCTTGCCGGCCTTATCTGGTCCCATATTATTGGTTTGTTTATTATAAGTTTTGCTGTTAAGTGTAAAAGTACAAATTTTATTTGATATATGGTCGCAGGTATTCAAAAAGTAGTTCGATCGGCAAGAATCAAACGTTCGTGCAGCTGCACTCCAAGGAGTGGTGAGGTGACGGTCAATGTATTCTCTTGCACCGGACGCCGGGATTGTCCATGATGATCTGACAGGTCTTATTGCCACCCCGACAGGCATAATTTGGTTATTTATGGACTATATGCTTTAGGCTTGTATAAGCGGGGTTGGCATATGGGAAAAAGATGACAGGATCTCCCTTGCCGTGCCGTTAGGGAATCCGGAAATACCTTTGCCAGACGACAATGGAATGCCGACCGCCGGAGCAAAGACGGGCAAAAAGTGGAGGAGAAACCCATTATCGGATGATTCTTCGATCCGCAATGAGTTTATGCCGTGAATCCTTTGCGTTTCGATTATTTTGATATACTTTTGTTTTGAGAGTCGTTTTGACATGCGCAAATGACTGAAATGCGATGCAGTCTGTATGTAGCCAAATCGTAACCCATCGCCCCTGTCATCCTTTATTATCTTCTGTCATTCAATAGATTACTCGATTTTTTGTGATTCGGGCGCAAATATACAAATAATTGTAAAAACACATCGGCCGCCATGGCGGTGCCCCCGCGGCTTTGATTTTGAAAAAATTATTACATTTGTAGAAAAACCTCCGCCGATGGAAAACGAAATAGATACGGGGACCGGCCGCAACATCCTGCCCAAATGCCTGCGTGAAAAGCGTCAGATGATAGATACTGTCGTCTTTACGGCTCTCGTGTCCATAGTGTTCCTCCTGTTCAGCATACCTTTTTCGCACAATGCATGGTTCAAGCTGGGCAATTCGGTGTTCACCATTTTCACCATACTGTTCGCCATCGGCGGACTCGGCATCATCATCGTGAGCCGCATCGTCATGTACAGGACGAGGATGCGCTTCGAAATGACTTATTTTCAGTACGTGCTGTGGTGTACGTCGGAGATAATACTCATCTGCATGCTTTATACGCTGTTCACCGTGCTCATAGCGAAGCCTGAGGAATATTCCGCGTTCGGAGTGTTCATGAGCTCCCTGCTCTACGGCTTCATTTCGGTGGGCGTGCCGTATATCCTTGCCGCGATGTATTTTATCATTCTCGACCAGGAAAACACAATCCGGCTCACGCACATGAGCGAAGTGGTGTCGGACGAGGTGATAACTTCAGGCAACAGCGAGAAAATAACCCTTTTCGACAGCAGCGGCGTGCTCCGGCTGTCCGTCAGCAGCGGCAACCTCTATTACATAGAGTCCAACGACAATTATGTAATGGTGTGGTATACCGACAACCGGGGGGAACTGAAGAAATATCTGCTCCGCTGCAGGATGAAGATGGTGGAGGAAAGTTTCTTGGGCAGCTACCTCGTGCGGTGCCACCGCAGGTTCATCGTGAATATGGAAAAAGTGAAGGTGCTGCGCAGGGAAAAGGACGGCTACGTGCTTGAGATGGACAATGACACCATCCCGCAGATACCCGTCACCAAGACATACGTCGACAACGTGCTTCAGGTGTTTACCGACAAGAAGCCCCTCGTTTTCTGACGGCGCCGGAGGAACCTATCGTCTGTTCTTGCGGGAGCTTCTGCGTTTGGCTTCGCGTATCCGGTATGCGCTTTCCACCATCATCTGGTCCATGAAAGCCCCTCTTGCCGCAAGAAAATCCAGAATGGCGCAAATCAGCGGGAAGATGGCGGAGAAACGGAAAACCATTTCGTCCGGAGCCGTGAAATACATGTATGCGAGCCATGCCTGAGTGCCTATTGCGGCGATGCCGCCCAATACGGACAGCCTGAGCTGCAGGATGCGCGACTTGAACGTGATCAGCGCAAGCAGCGTCACAATGCCGAGGATGACGAGCAGTATCATGAAATATGGGCTTGACAACTCTGAATAGCGTATTTTTACGATTCCTTCGGCTCCGTTCAAAGTGATGGCGGTGCCTGTCATCAAGGCAATCAGGAGCGCAAGGGATATTGCCAGGTACAATGTCTGGATTCTCTGCCACATATTGTTATATTTTTTCGCAAAAATAGGAAAATCTGCAATTAAAACCTATATTTGTCACTTAATCAAAAATATCGCAGTCATGAAAATTCCAGAATCAGAGCTAATCATCAATTCCGACGGTTCGGCGTTCCATATCCATCTGAAGCCGGAGGAACTTGCGGACAACGTGATACTTGTGGGTGATCCCGGACGCGTGGACATGGTGGCCGAATTTCTTGAGGACATAGAATTCAGGCATCAGTCGAGGGAATTCGTATCCGTGACCGGCAGGCGCAGGGGCACAAGAATCACCGTGCTGTCCACAGGCATCGGCACTGACAACATCGACATAGTGATGACCGAACTGGACGCCCTTGCCAATGTGGATTTCTCCACCCGTGAGGTAAGGCCGGAGCACCGTACACTGAACGTACTGCGCATCGGCACTTCCGGAGCCATTCAGGCCGACATACCGCTCGGCTCCTATATTTTTTCGCAGATATCGGTAGGGTGCGACGGTCTCCTGAACTGGTATGCCGACCGTGACAAAATCACCATCTCTGAGATGGAGGAAGCGTTCATGTCGCATGTGGGCTGGGATCCCAGACTCCCTTCGCCGTATTTCGTCGAAGCGTCCCGGAAGCTCGCCGACAAATTCGCGGACTGCACCGTGAAGGGCGTCACCATATCCGCCTCGGGATTTTACGGCCCGCAGGGGAGGGTAGTGCGCATAGGACTCGCGATGCCCGACATGATTGAAAAATTCGAATCTTTCCGTTTCGGCGAATACAGGATAACCAACTTCGAGATGGAGAGTTCGGCTCTCGCAGGTCTGTGCAAGCACCTTGGCCACAACGCCGGCACCGTATGCTGCGCCATAGCCAACCGCCACCTCAAGAGCAGCAATCCGGACTACAAGGCCCAGGTGAGAGGTCTCGTCGAGCTCGCCTTGGACAAAATGTCGGAGCTTTGATTTATTTTGAGTCGTAGAGGCTTTCGAGTGTCGCCGACTCGAATTTCTCAACCATGGGATCATCCACGAGAGCGTCGACAATCCTCTTGCTGCCGAGCATCACGTTCGCTTCGAGAAAGCGGATCTGCTCCGGGAAGGTGGAAATGAAATGTTCGGCTATGTCGTGGGCGTGGTCCTTGTATCTGTAGATGCTGTAATTGTATCCGAAGCCCGACAGACGTTCCGCGATGCTGTCGCTGCCGAAGAATCCCCAGCTGAAGAACCGTATGCTGCCGTAATTGACGGTCTTGTCCGCCGTGCCGTGCAGAAGCAGCTGCGGGCATGGCTCCGCGGCATATTTCAGCTTGCCTTTGTCCGAAAGTATCGCTCCGGCGAACGACATGACGCCGGCGTAGTTGAAGCCTTCCGGCAATACGCCGGCAATGGCGGTCCGGTTGCTTATCTCATATTCGGCCTGTAGCGAGGTTATGGCTCCGGCCGACGAGCCGCTCAGGACTATGTTCTCCGGATCGACCCCGAGGTCGGCGGCGTTCTCCACGATGTAGCACGTGGCGCTGAAAAGGTCTTCCACCGCCATCCGTATCGCGTTCTGGAGAGGTTTTACCATCCTTACTCCGGACGGGACGTCCATGCCTTTCAGCCCGAGCCGGTAGTCTATGGATATGACTTTGTATCCGTTGTCATTGAGCAGCCTGAACCACGGGACATAGGCTTCGCCATCCCGTTTCCCGCCTATGAACCCGCCTCCGAACACGAACAGCACCGTCGGTTTGGCATGCCCTTCGAATGCGGTTTCGCTCCCTTCGGAAGGTTCGTACACGTCCATGAACAGTTCGCAGGTGTCCCTTTCGGCGTAGAGGTAGGTACTTTTCCCGTTTTGCGCCGCCAGGCCGAATCCGGCGATTATCAGCAGCGTCACGGACAAAATCGTTTTGCAGTGTTTTGCGTTCATTATAAAAAAATTTTTTCGTTCACGTTCATGGAGCCGTCATGATTCCGGCGGAATCAGTTTCTTGATGGCCTTTATGTCGCAAAAGAAGCGGCTTGCTATCACGCGTATTATGGTATAGGCCGGTATGGCGACTATTATGCCGGGTACGCCGCCTATCTCCGCCGCTATGAGCAGCACTATGAAAATCTCCAGCGGGTGGGCCTTGATGCTGGCAGAATAGATTACGGGCTGGTAGATGAAATTGTCGATCAGCTGGGCCGTCAGCATGACGGCAAGGATGATCAGGGCGAAAAGCCATATGTTTACGTCCAGTCCGGCGCCGGTGCCGAGCTTGAGCACTATGCCGAATATGACGCCCGTGACTTCGCCGACCAGGGGACCGAGATACGGAATGACGTTGAGCATGCCGGCTATCAGGGCTATTCCGAGCGAGGGGCCGAAGCCGAGCCGCGCGATGGCCCATAATCCGATGAAGTCCACCAGGGCCACGCCTATTATCTCGGCAGTAAGGCCCAGGAAATAACGGGAGAGCAGCCCCGATATTTCGGACACGGCCTTGTCGGTCTTCTGTTCAAGGCCGTCCGGCACGAGGGCGCAGGCTATTTTGGAAAACAGTTTTTCGTCTTTGATGAAAAAGAACGCTATGAATATGGTGGAAAACGCCCCTACGGCAAAATCCGACACGAAGGAGGCCACGGAGCCTATGAGGCCGGTCATGAACCCGGATACGTTGGAAAAGCTGAGGATGCCGCGCAGCTTGGCGATCATGACGGCTTCTATGCGGAAATCGGGGCCCAGGGCGGGAAACAGGCCTATCAGGCTGGAGTTGATTTTCTCGAGCATATTCACCGTCATGGCGTCCATGCCGCCGATGTCCGTCAGGGACACGTCGCGGAAAATGTTTATGACCAACGGTATCGCCTGCGTGATGAACAGCAGGATCAGCAGCGCTATCATGAGCATCGTGATGACGGCGAGAAGCCAGTCCGGAGCCCTGAATCCTTTTATGCTTATTTTTCTGAGCATGCGCATTACGGGCTGCCCTATCAGCGAGATTACGAAAGCCGCTACTACATATATCAATACGTCGCGGAAATACAGGCAGGCAGCTCCCGCCAGAACTATGCCTGCGGCCGTGATGGTATATCTTGCCAGCCTGTCCGTGCTGCGTTCATTTGATTTTTCCACTGTGACGGAATAATGTTTTTGTAAATATAGCCATTCCTTTCGTGCCGGAAGACAAAATTTTTCAAAAAAAGATCACATGTGCCGCGCATTGGCACATATGTGGGGTACCTTTGCATCGTAAACAAAAGAAAACGATATGAAAAACACTGATTTCAACATTCTGTGCACACTCGGTTCCTTCATTTCGAACGATGCATCGTTCAAGGCCCTCGTCGATATGATAGACGACATGGGACTTGAAATAGAGGACGTCAGGACTTTTTGACGGATACGGCTATGCTTTCCCCGTCGCGGCCGAGCTTTACCTGCAGAGTGCGCAGGCCGTCATTTTTCCTGGCCAGCATCCTGTCCGATATGATGAATTCGGACACCGGATCTTCTATGTATTTCACCACGGCCCGTTTCAGCGGCCTGGCACCGAAATGGCTGTCGTACCCGGCTTCGGCGACGAAACGTTTGGCCGAGGGCGATACGTTCAGCCTGTATCCGGCTTCTTCGGCCCTTCTGCGCAGGTCCTTGAGCTCTATGTCTATTATTTTGGCGATGTCGTCCCTGTCCAGGCTGCTGAAGAAGACGCGTTCGTCCACCCTGTTGATGAATTCCGGAGGAAAGGCTTTGCGGATGGCCTTGTCCAATAAGTTCTTGCGCTGAACTTCCGGCACGTTGCCCGAGGTGGCGAATCCGAGGCCGTTCCCGAATTCTTCCATGTCGCGGCTTCCTACGTTGGAAGTCATGATGACGATGGTGTTCTTGAAATTCACCGTGCGGCCGTTGCTGTCCGTGAGCCTGCCTTCATCCATCACCTGCAGCAATATGTTGAAGATGTCCGGATGGGCTTTTTCTATTTCGTCCAGCAATACGACGCAGTACGGCTTTCTCCTGACCCTTTCGCTGAGCTGGCCGCCCTCTTCGTATCCCACGTATCCGGGAGGCGCTCCTATGAGGCGCGAAACGGTGAATTTTTCCATGTATTCGCTCATGTCTATCCGCACCATGTTGTCCACGGAGTCGAACAGATATTCTGCGAGGGATTTGGCGAGCTGCGTCTTGCCTACTCCCGTGGGGCCGAAGAACAGGAATGTGCCGATGGGCCTGTTGGGATCTTTGAGCCCGGCCCTGTTGCGGCGTATGGCCCTTACGACGCTGTCTATGGCATCGTCCTGCCCGATGATGCGTTCCTGCAGGCGCCGTTTCATGTTCATGAGCCTGTCCCTTTCCGATTCGGCTATCTTGTTGAGCGGAATGCCTGTCATCTTCGACACCACCGAAGCTATGTCCTCGGCATCCACTTCATCGGCGTGCGCTCTTTTTTTCGCAAGGTTCAGGCGGACCATCGACCCGGCTTCGTCCAGTGCGTCTATGGCCTTGTCCGGCAGGGATTTGTCAGTAATGTACCTGTCAGTCAGCCTGACCGCGGCCTCAATGGCTCCGTCCGTATAGGACACGTTGTGGAATTCTTCGTAATTTTTCCGTATGTGTCTCAGTATGTCGATTGTCTGGGGCACGTCCGTGGCCTCGACCACTATCTTTTGGAAACGCCTGTCGAGGGCCCCGTCCTTTTCGACTATTTTGGTGAATTCGTCCATGGTGGTGGCCGCGATGCACTGGATCTCTCCGCGGGCGAGGGCCGGCTTCAGCATGTTGGCCGCATCCAGGCTGCCCTGGGCTCCTCCGGCTCCTACGATGGTGTGGAATTCGTCTATGAAAAGTATGGTGTCCGGATCGGAGGACACTTCGCGTATTATGGCTTTCAGGCGCTTTTCAAAGTCTCCCCTGTATTTGGTGCCGGCCACCACGGAGGCTATGTCGAGCGAAATTAGCTTCTTTTTGGCAAGCGCCGGGGATATCTCGCCGGAAACTATCCTGAGTGCGATGCCTTCCACTATGGCGGACTTGCCCACCCCCGGCTCTCCTATCAGGATGGGATTGTTTTTCTTCCTCCTGCCGAGAATCTCTATCACGCGCGCTATCTCGGCGTCGCGGCCTATGACCGGATCGAGCCTGCCTTCCCTGGCGGCCTTCGTAAGGTCATAGCCGAATTCTTCCATGTCGAGCTTCCGGTCCTGGTCTTTATCCTGGCCTTCTTCACTTTCCTGCCGCTGCGCCCCTTGCGCCGGGGTCAGAAGCCCTTCTTCTTCCAGATAGGCGAGGATGCGGCCGTAGTCGAGGCCTTGGTTGCGCAGATAGATCTGCCCGTAACTTTCCGTGGTCCTGCACAGCGCCAGAAGGAGATGCTGCGACAAAGCCTCCGGGCTCTTAAGCCTCGACGCTTCCATGACCGTGATGCTCAGCACGTTCTGCGCCTGTCTCGAAAATGATATGTGATCAATTTCAGAGTACGGTATGGCCTCGTTGGTAAATATGTGCCCGTCTATGAACCGCCTCAGCGATGCCGGGTCTGCCCCCATCGCCCCGAGCGCCCTGAAGGCTATGTTGTCTTCGTGCCTGACGATGCCGAGGAACAGGTGGTCGGGGCCTATGCCGTAGCTTCCCGTGCGCATCGCTTCTTCGCGGGCGTAGTTTATTATTCCGTTGAGTTCTTCCGATATCTTGATTTCCATGTCTTTCCTTGTCCGAAATTATATTGCAAATATATGCAAAAGCCTTTTATCAACAATCGTGCGAAGGCGCAGGTCACGACAAAATGTCAGTAGCTGCGGCGGCCGTCACTTTATGTAGCGATGCAGGGGAAAATCCGGAAAAATGATTATATTTGCATGTTTATACGATAATGAAAATGGATAAAGAAAATCAGGACGTCATAGAAGAAACTCAAGGGACAATCAGGCAGGTCGAAATCGACAGCGAGATGAGGACGGCGTATATCGACTATTCGATGTCGGTAATCGTTTCCAGGGCCCTTCCCGATGTCAGGGACGGTCTGAAGCCTGTGCAGCGCAGGGTGCTGTTCGGCATGGACGGTCTCGGGCTGAGCTATTCGGGCCAGACAAAAAAATCGGCGAGAATCGTCGGTGATGTGCTTGGAAAGTTCCATCCGCACGGAGATTCGAGCGTGTATGACGCGATGGCGAGGCTAGCGCAGGGCTGGAACCAGAGATATACTCTTGTGTGGGGCCAGGGCAATTTCGGCTCCATGGACGGCGACCCGGTGGCCGCCATGCGTTATACCGAAGCCAAGCTCGCCAAATTGGCCGAGGACGTGCTGGCCGATCTCGACAAGGATACCGTGGATTTCGTGCCGAACTTCGACGACTCTCTCGAAGAGCCGTCGGTCCTGCCCACGAAGGTGCCTCTGCTCCTTCTCAACGGTTCTTCGGGCATAGCCGTCGGCATGGCCACCAACATGGCACCGCACAACCTTTCGGAGTGCTGCGACGCAATCTGCGCTTATGTGGACAATCCGGAGATCACCACCGATGAACTGATGCAGTACATCAAGGGACCGGATTTCCCCACCGGAGGCATAATCATAGGCCGTCAGGGCATAAAGGATGCGTACGAGACAGGAAGGGGCCGTCTGGTGGTCCGCGCGAAGACCGAAATAGAGGTGGCCGAGAACGGCAGGGAAACCATTGTGGTGACCGAAATACCCTACATGGTCAACAAGAGGGACATGATAGAGCGCATCGCGCAGATGGTCGAGGACAAGAAGATAGACGGCATATCTTATATCAACGACGAGACTTCGAGGGAAGGCGTCCGCATAGTGATAAGACTGAAGATGGGAGTCAATTCCAACGTGGTGCTCAACACCCTGTTCAAATACACCCCTCTCCAGTCAGGCTTCGCCATTAACAACGTGGCCCTCGTCAAGGGACGCCCGCGTACGCTGAGCCTCAAGGAAATGATTGCCGACTTCGTGGATTTCCGCCATGAGGTGATAGTCCGCAGGACGAGATTCGAGCTCGACAAGGCGATGAAAAGGGCCCATATCCTCGAAGGTCTGCTGAAGGCTCTCGACATAATCGACGAGATAGTCGACACCATATCTGCGTCTTCGAACGCCGAGGATGCCAGGCAGGCGCTCATGGCCCGTTTCGGGTTTACCGAGGCCCAGGCTTCCGCCATAGTAGAAATGCGCCTGCGCCAGCTCACCGGCCTGGAGAAAGACAAGCTCCGCAACGAGTATGACGAGCTCAACAAATTCATTGCGCGCTGCAACGAGATACTCGGCAGCGTGGAGGAACAGCTCAAGATAGTCAAGGAGGAGACCATGGACCTCAAGGCTCGCTGCGGTGACGCGCGCCGCACGGAGATAGCTCCCGCGGAATTCGAATTCAATGCGGAAGACTTCTACGCCGACGAGGATCAGGTGATAACGATATCCCATCTCGGATACGTGAAACGTACTCCGCTTACGGAATTCCGCACCCAGAACAGGGGCGGCGTAGGCATAAGGGGCGGCGCCACGAGGGACGACGATTTCATCGAGCACATCTATATCGCCAACACACACAGCACGCTGCTGCTCTTTACCCAGAAAGGCCGCTGCCACTGGATGAAGGTCTATGAGATACCCGAAGGTACGAGAACGTCGAAGGGCAGGGCCATACAGAATATGATAAGCCTTGAGCCGGACGACAAGATAAAGGCCTACATAAACGTCAGGAACCTGAAGGACGCGGACTATATAGAGAACAATTTCATCATATTGGTCACCCGCAGGGGCATCATAAAGAAGACTACGCTGGAGGCTTATTCGAGGCCGAGGACAAACGGCGTGAACGCCATCACCGTCCGTGAAGGCGATGAACTGCTCGAAGCCATACTCACCAACGGACACTGCAATCTGATGATAGGTGCGCACAAGGGACGCTGCGTCCGCTTCGACGAAAGCGAGGCCAGACCGCTCGGCAGGACGGCGATCGGCGTCCGTGGCATAAATTTGGATGATGACGATTATGTGATAGGCATAGTAAGCCAGGACCCTTCGGCGGAAGACGCCGGTTCGCACCATGTGCTGGTGGTGAGCGAAAACGGTTTCGGCAAGAGGTCGCTTCCATTGGAATACAGGCGGACCGCAAGGGGGGCCAAAGGTGTCAAGACGCTGAACGTCACCGAGAAGACAGGCGCCCTCGTAGCCATCAAGAACGTTACGGACGATGACGATTTGATGATCATCAATAAGTCCGGACTGACCATAAGGATGCCGGTGGCCTCGATCCGTCTGGCCGGAAGGGCCACTCAGGGCGTAAGGCTGATAAACATAAAGGAAGGCGATTCGATAGCCGCCGTTTCCGTCGTGGCCCGTAGCGGGGACGATGAGGCGGAACAGGAAAACGGCGGGGAGGATCCCGGAACTTCTCAGGAATAATAACTATTAAACCAAATGATTATGAAAAAGATTTTAGTCGCTCTCGCAGTTCTCGCTTCAATGCAGACAGTCGATGCACAGGTCAAGGCCGTAGTGGACGCCAGGAAGGCGGTCGAATCGGCGGAGCAAGCTGCCCAGAACCCTAAGAAAGCTGCCAAGTCGGCTACTTGGATGAAATTGGCGCAGGCCTATGTCAACGCCTATGACGCTCCCACCGCGAATGTCCTCGGAGGAAACAAACAGGAACTCGCCCTCGTGATGGGAAACGAAACTCCCTCTTCGGTGGAGGAAGTCGTCATCGGCGGAGTAACCCTCGAAAAGAACGTATACAACGGGAAAAACCTCTATTTCGATGCTTCAGGAGCCCTTATCGCCACTGAGGTGACCGAGCCTGCCCTCGAGGGCGACCCTCTCGCCAAGGCGGTGGAAGCCTATGTGAAGGCTCTCGAACTGGGCGCCAAGGCGGCCGATGTGGAAACCGGCCTTAATACTGTGTCGGAGAAATATTTCCAGGAGGCATACAACAAATATTCTCTCGGTGATCCGGCCGAAGCCAGCCGTCTTTTCGGTCTTGCCGCGGATGCCGCCTCGCTCACTCCGCGCCATCGCGTGGATACCACTTCCATTTATTATGCCGGCATCACTGCCTTGGAAGCCTCCGAATTTGAAAGCGCCAGGGAATATTTCACCCGCGCCCACGATTACGGCTATTATGGCGAAAACGGTGCCGTATATGCCAATCTCGGCAGCGCCGCGCTCGGTATGCAGGATACGGTCGCCGCGCAGAACTATCTTGAGGACGGTTTCTCCAAATATCCGGAGAGCGGACAAATCATGACCAACCTCATCAATCTCTATCTCGCTACGAAAGAGAATCCGGAGAAACTTATATCCCTGCTTGACGAAGCCAAGAAACAGATGCCGGACAACGCTTCGCTGTATTTTGTCGAGGGCAACATCCTCGCCCAGGTCAAAGAGTACGACAGGGCTCTGGAGGCTTATCGTAAGGCCGGCGAGATAGATCCCAACTACGAAATGGGATATTACGGAGAAGGCACGCTGCATTATACGAGGGCCCTTGAAATCCAGGAAGAGGCCGAGGCGCTCCCCGTACAGGAGTACCAAAAATATGACGAACTTCAGGAACAGCTTGCGGCAACCCTGAAACAGGCCATAGGTCCTTTCGAAAAAGTATTTGGAATGACCAAGAGCGACGAAGTCAAGCAGGTTGCGGCCGATTATCTGAAACGTCTGTACTTCCTCTTCCGTGACGAAAAGCCGGAGAATCAGGAAGCATATGAGAAATATGACGCTTTCCTGAAGGGAGAATGATCCCGCGGGAAAAGATCCTTAAAGGGCCGGTCCGTGTTTGGGCCGGCTTCTTTTATTGTTCGTAGGCGTCGAACGCCTTTACGATTTTCGAGACGAGAGGATGGCGTACGATGTCTTTGTCGGTGAAAAGTACGGTGGCCACGCCTTTTATGCCGCGGACGAGCTCCATGACTTTTAGCAGCCCTGAATCGCGCTTGTCGGGAAGGTCTATCTGGCTTGCGTCCCCCGTGACTATGAATTTGGCGTTGGCTCCCATTCTGGTGAGAAACATTTTGAGCTGCCCCGTGTTGGTATTCTGGGCTTCGTCCAGGATGACGCATGCCCTGTCGAGAGTGCGCCCCCTCATGTATGCGAGCGGGGCTATCTGTATTGTGCCTTCCGACATGAATTCCTGCAGTTTCCGTGAGGGGATCATGTCCGCGAGTGCGTCATACAGAGGCTGAAGATATGGATCCAGCTTGTCTTTCATGTCGCCGGGAAGGAATCCGAGCCTTTCTCCGGCCTCCACCGCCGGCCGCGTCAGTATAATGCGCTTTATTTCCCTGTTTTTCAAGGCCCTTACCGCCAATGCGATGGCTATGTAGGTCTTTCCGGTGCCGGCAGGGCCTACGGCGAATATGAGGTCGTCTCTGAAATAGGCCTGCACCATCTCCTGCTGCGTCTTGTTTCTGGCTTTTATGGCCTTGCCGTCCGTGCCGTGCACGATCGCGGCGTCTTCTTCGGGCATGAACCTGTCCGGAGAGCTTTCCGCATCGAATATATCCTCCACGTCGTAGACTGTGAGATTCGTCTTTCTCCGTCTCCTTTCGATGAGTTCGTCTAATTTGGAAGAAAATCTGTCTATGTCCTTTCCGCTGCCGTCCAGAATGATGTCCGTGCCGCGTGCGGCCACTTTAAGATCGGGAAAGTGCGAGCGGAATTCCGTCAGGATGCGGTTTTCCGCACCGTAAATCTCTATGGGGTCGATGGCTTCCAGCCTGATGGTTTTTTTCATTTTATTTCAGCGCAAAACTTTCGGCCCGGCAATTTAGTCATTTTATCGGAATATTGCGTCTGTCCGTGCGGTTCCGTCTTCGGATGCCATGAAAAGAGGAAAGGCCGGAAAGGCGGCATTTTTATTTTGCCACGGTGCGATATTTGGTTAAATTTGCAGATTGGCGGATATGCCGAAAAAAGTTCACCGTATGAAAAAGTATGCGATAACCGCTTTGCTGCTGCCCCTGTTGTTGTCCACGGGATGCGATTTCCTCCGCACCGTGGCCGGCAGGCCCACGTCCGCCGACATCGCGGCGATGAGGCGGGAGCTCGCCGAAGAAGAGGCGCGCAGGCGGGAACAGGATTCCCTCGCGGCGATCGAGGCGGCCGCAGCCGCGGCGGTGCGGGAGGATTATGTGCCTATAATGGATTCCCTCGTACGCAGGGGAGTGCCGGTATATACGGGCACTAAAATGAAAGGAGTGTCCGGAGAGGGGCTCGAAAACCGGTATTATATTGTGACCGGCTTCTTCAAGGATTCCGGAAACGCCTCGCGTTCTTCCGCCAGATATTCGGAAAAAGGATATAATTCATGCGTGATACATTTCGGCAGCGGGTACGACGGCGTGAGCGCCGGGGCTTTCGACAGGCTGCTCGAGGCGGACGCCGCACGCAAGGAGGGAATAGCCGCGGGCGATTTTCCCAGGGATACATGGATACTTGTAATGGATTGATGCGATGAAATTCTTTTTCACCGCAGCGGCTGCTGCGTTTTTTTCTTTGTATGCCGCGGCCCAGTACAGGGGCGGATATGCCGAATTGTATGACAGCGAGACGGCAGGCTCGCTCAGGGAGCATGTCTCGTACATTTCCGCCGCGGCGATGGAGGGCCGCAGGGCCGGTTCCGACGGAGAGACTATGACGGCGGAGTACGTGGAAGATATTTTTTCGTCATACGGCGTGGACATTCTTTCATCTTCCGGCGGAGACACGTTCGGAATACGGCAGGACGGAGGCGATACGCTGACGTCGAGGAACGTGGCCGGATTCATAGGAGGATATGACGCCGCGCTTAAGGAAAGGTATATAGTCATAGGCGCCAGAATGGACAATCTCGGCACCGATACGCTGACGGTCGACGGGGAGAAGAAGGCCCGGATTTATTACGGGGCCAACGGCAACGCTTCGGGGCTGGCCATGATGCTGGAGCTTGCGAGGATGCTGAGCACCAACAGGATATTGCTCAGGCGTTCCGTCATTTTAGTGGCCTTCGGCGCTTCCGCGGAGTCTTTTGCAGGCTCATGGTATTTTCTCAACAGGACTTTCCCGGATGCGGACCACATAGACGCAATGATCAATCTCGACATGCTCGGCATGGGCCGGAACGGTTTCTACGCCTACACCTCGTCGAATGCCGCCATGAACGCCTTGATTGATAACCTTAACGGGGACCTGCAGCCCATAAGGCCTGAAATCGTGACGGCCGAGCCTTATCCTTCGGACCACAGGGTATTCTATGACAAGGAAATACCGTCCGTGATGTTTACTACCGGCAAGTACGTGGAGCATGATACGGACAGGGACGTCATGTCGCTGCTCGATTTCGGGACCATGGAAAAAGAACTGGAATACATATACAATTATTCAGTGGCGCTCGCCGGGGGCCCTGCTCCCGCTTTCAGCCCGGGCAGCTATGATGCAGGCGCAGGCGTCTCCTCCTCGGCGCCCGTTCCGTATTACGACTGCGATATCCGCCCCGCGTTCCTCGGCAGCCAGGATCCGCGGACATTTCTCGAAAAATGGGTGTACCAATATCTCAAATATCCCGATGAAGCCGTTAAGAACGGTATCGACGGCAGGGTGATGATATCTTTCGTCATTGACGAGAACGGCAAGGTGACGGATGTAAAGGTGTCGCACGGAGTCGATCCTCTGCTGGACGACGAGGCGGTAAGGGTGGTGGGCGCTTCTCCCAAATGGAGGCCCGGCCGTCTGAGGGGCAAGAAGGTAAAGACATCCCTTACGCTGCCGGTGGAGTTCCGCCTGAGGGAACGGGGCACGAAAAGTTTCGGTATCAAGAAAAACTGATGTACGATGGAATACGATTTTCTTAGAATTGAAAAAAAATGGCAGGACTACTGGGCCGGGCACAAGACATTCAAGGCCGGCATAGATCCTTCCAGACCAAAATATTACGTCCTGGACATGTTCCCTTATCCTTCGGGCGCGGGGCTGCATGTGGGGCATCCGCTCGGATACATAGCCAGCGACATATATTCCCGCTACAAAAGGCTCAAGGGCTTCAATGTCCTGCATCCCATGGGCTATGACGCTTTCGGCCTGCCCGCGGAACAGTATGCCATCCAGACTGGGATGCACCCCGAGGTGACGACCGGCAGGAACGTGGCCCGCTATCGCGAACAGCTCGACAGGATAGGTTTTTCGTACGACTGGGACAGGGAGGTGCGCACCTGCGATCCGGAGTTTTACAAATGGACGCAGTGGGCTTTCCTGAAGATGTTCGGCAGCTGGTATGACAATGCGGCCGGCAAGGCCCGCCCGATAGAAGAACTTGTAGGGGCTTTCGAACAAGGCGGCAGCTCTTCCGTCGACGCCGCGTCGGATGACGCGCCGCAGTTCACCGCGGCTGAATGGAAGGATTTTTCGGAGAAGGAAAAGTCCGACATATTGATGCACTACCGTATCGCATACCGCGGGGAAACTGCCGTGAACTGGTGTCCTCGGCTCTGTACCGTGCTCGCCAATGACGAGGTGAAGGAAGGCGTTTCGATCAGGGGCGGCTATCCCGTGGTGCAGAAGAAAATGACTCAGTGGCAGCTGAGGGTGTCGGCATATGCCGGCAGGCTTCTGGACGGCCTGGACGGCCTTGACTGGTCCGATTCGCTCAAGGAGATGCAGCGCAACTGGATAGGACGCTCGTACGGAGCCGAGATTGTCTTCAAGGCCTATAACGGGGACAGGGAATATGACATGACCATTTTCACCACGAGACCGGACACTGTCTTCGGCGTCACTTTCATGGTGCTCGCGCCGGACAGCGACTGGGTGGACAAGCTCACTTCCGCCGGCTGCAGGGCGGATGTGGATGCGTATCTCGAATCCGTCAGGAAGAAGACCGAGAGGGAGCGGATATCGGGCAAGGCCGTTACAGGCGTGTTCTCCGGCTCCTATGCCGTCAATCCGCTGACGGGCGAAAAGGTGCCGGTCTGGATTTCAGAATACGTGCTGTCAGGCTACGGGACCGGCGCCATAATGGCCGTGCCGGCACATGACAGCCGGGACTATGCGTTCGCCAGAAAATTCGGACTTCCTGTCGTTCCCATCATAGAGGGCGCGGACGTGAGCGAGGAAAGTTTCGACGCCAAGGAGGGAAAGATGACCAACTCCGGATTCCTCGACGGTCTGGATGTCCGCGATGCCATCCCGGCTGCCGTGGAATATGTCGAAAAGAATGGCATAGGTCGCAGGAAGGTGAATTACCGGCTCCGCGACGCCATATTTTCGCGCCAGAGATATTGGGGTGAGCCGTTCCCCGTATATTATAGGGACGGCGTGCCTTATCCGCTTCCTTTCGGAGAACTGCCTCTCAGGCTCCCTGAAATAGATGAGTACAAGCCTACGGAGAGCGGGGAACCGCCTCTCGCCAGGGCAAAGGACTGGGAATACGAAGGCTGTCCGCTTGAAACGGCCACCATGCCGGGTTTCGCCGGTTCCAGCGCATATTATCTCAGATATATGGATCCGCACAACGGAGAGGCCCTCGTAGGACGCGAGGCCGACGGATACTGGCGCAACGTGGATCTTTATATAGGCGGTGCCGAGCATGCCACCGGCCACCTGATATATTCCCGCTTCTGGAACAAGTTCCTTTATGATCTCGGCTATGTCTGCGAAGACGAGCCGTTCCGCAGGCTGCTCAACCAAGGAATGATCCAGGGACGCTCGAATTTCGTATACCGCATCAAGGATACCAACCGCTTCGTCTCATTCGGCCTAAAGGACGGATACGATACGACTGAAATCCATGTGGACATTAATCTTGTCCGCAACGACAGGCTCGACATAGAGGCTTTCAGGGCATGGAGGCCGGAATACGCTTCGGCGGAATTCGAACTTGAGAACGGGGAATACGTCTGTGGCCATGCCATAGAAAAGATGTCCAAGTCGATGTACAATGTCGTGAACCCGGACAGCATTTGCGATACCTACGGGGCCGATACCCTGAGGCTTTACGAGATGTTCCTCGGGCCCGTGGAGCAGAGCAAGCCATGGGACACCAAAGGCATAGACGGCGTGCACCGCTTCCTGAAAAAG
>X22_European_Rabbit__coassemble_150_pt1 | contig 17046 bp, 16 predicted proteins | sample X22_European_Rabbit__metabat2_high_PE_013 | metagenome-assembled genome bin X22_European_Rabbit
ATATTCTGAAGATTTGCCCTAAAACCGGAATGCTCATTACGGGAGGCCAATATACAGTATTGGGAAAAGAATTTATTAATCAATTGGTAGCCTGTAAAAACAGACTGTCTCCACATGTATATCCAGGTGATATGGAGACTGAAGATGAAACAGTTGCCTTTGAGATAGATACGGAGATTTCATATTACCCATGGAAGACAGAAGAATATTCAATTGAAACGGATAAAGATATTTTCATTTCCAATGTCTATGATATTCCCAAGATTGAAAATGGCAATCTGTTCTTTACCGACATGTTGAATAATGGGATAATGCTCTTTAAGTTAAAGGATAACAGGTATATTTACAGAACCCTTTTTCAGGCAAGTGATTTTGAAAAAAAGAGATTCGTATCGGTCTCCGATCAACTGTATGAGCAGGCAGTCGCTGAAGGACTTGTCTTTAACATAGCTTTATCATCTAACATGATTGATGATAAACATCTTGCGATTTCTTATTCTTTGCCTAAAATACTTGAGGAAAAAGTGGACGGCAGTACTGTTGCTCATTTAAGCTTTTACAATGCTCCGGCGATACTGATCCGGAATATAGAAGATTTTCAATCGGGAGAGATGATAACGCCGGATTTCGATTTATGGGAATCCGATTACTTCTATATGCATTTTGCGTTTGACATATTTGACAATAAATTATGGGTCGGTTGTGAGAAGCTTACATGGCCTATGGAGGGGTATGGAAAAGAAGATCTTGAAGGAAACATTGAAATGAATCCATTTGATGAACGGTTTTACGATACTTTCAATCCGATTGTAGCTTCTTTTGACATAAATAGCGGCCAATGTAACGGCCATTACGGAAATTTGGATTACAGTCAACGAAAAAGCAGGACCGGATATTATTTCCTGAATAATGTATATGCGCATTATAAAGATAATTTCCTTTTTGGCAACGGATATACAGGAAAACTTTATGTGAATGGCGGTACTGATACAACGACTGCATGTTATGAGGTCTTTGACGTAGATTCTTCGCAGTTCCCCGTTCCCGATTCCTCTGAATTTTATAAATTTGAATACGGCAGTCTGTATGATTCTAATTTTGGCAGATGCATCACTGCCGTAAAAATGAACGACAATGAAATTTGTTGTTTGGTAAAATACGGCAGGCCCAGGGCTGACGATTTCGACAATGACAGATACTCATTTGTCACTATAAACAGGAATTCGGGAGAAAAGCAGGAACGCTTTTTGCCGGTCGTCGATTCGGGCAGGAAATGTCTGGGATATGGTATTATGAATGAGCAAAACAGATTCAGTCCATTTATATTCATAAGGGAAGGGAAAGAGCACAAGATACTTTTATGCAAACCTCAGCCCTGATTTTAGGGTGCAAAAAAGGTGCAAATCTCATAACTACTTGATTTGCACCTTTTGCGGAGGGGAAGGGATTCGAACCCCCGGTACGGTCACCCGCACACCTGTTTTCGAGACAGGCTCCTTCAACCACTCGGACACCCCTCCGTTTATGGGTGCAAATTTCGCAACATTATCCCGAACATCCAAAACTTTCGACATTTTTCTGCCGCGGTTTGACGCGCACCGTTTTTATTCTTACTTTTACATCCGGATGATTTTGAACCGACAACAACCGATGACAGTGGGGACCATGCGCAGATCCGGCGTTTTTTGCATATTTTGCCTCTTGTACGTCATTATTGCATCGGGCGGCCTGACGGCTTATGAAGCCGCCGCGTCCCCGCATGCCCTTGCGGCAGGTGCTCCGCCGGTGCCGGACGAACTTCCTCTGCCGTCGGTGCCGTCGGTGCTGAGGACTCCGGCGGACAGGGCGGCGTATATAATCGACCATTTCTGGGATGCGATGGATTTCGGCGACACGCTGCGCAGCCGCGACAAGGATTTCATGGAACTGAATTTCGTCAATTTCATTTCGCTTTATCCTATCGTGAGGAAAAGTCCGGAGATCCTTGCCGCCGCATCGAAAAAGTTGGTGATGGCTTCGGAGACTGACGGAAAGGCCTTCCGCCTGCTCGCCGAGACCGCGGAGAAATATCTTTACGAGCCCAATTCTCCTATGCACGACGAGGATTTCTACATATATTTTCTCGACGCTTTCATGGACAGTCCGCATGCGGACGCCGTTTCGCGCGGACGTTTTTCGCATCAGAGGAGCATTGCGCTCAAGAACAGGCCCGGCACCGTAGCCGCGGATTTTTCGTATGTCACTGCGGACGGCCATGCGTCGACGCTGCACGGGACGCCAGTGGAAGGGGAGTACCTGCTGCTGATGTTTTATGATCCCGCCTGCGGGCATTGCAAGGAGACTCTGTCCATAATGAGAGACGATCCTGCGTTTGCGGACGGCGGCATAAAGGTGCTTGCGGTTGTCGAGGGGGACGGGGCTTCGCGCGGCTCCGCGGCAGACGGATTCCCGCGGTCATGGACGGTGGCATACGACGCGGGGGACATCGGCGCCGGCGGCCTGTACGTGTTCAGGGCGATGCCGAGCCTTTATCTGCTTGACAGGGACAAGAAGGTGATACTCAAGGACGTTCCGCTGCAGCGGCTGTACAGGTTCCTGGCCGGTTAGGCCTTATGCTTCGGCGTCATCCTGTTCATCCGGCAGGACTATCTGCTTGTATTGTTTCTGGCGTTGTTCCCAGCGCTCCCTGGCGTATTGCTGCATGTCGGTGACGGTGTCGCTTTCGTCGATTATCTCCATGCCGAGGATGGTCTCTATTATGTCCTCCAATGTGATTATGCCGAGGAAGCAGCCGTATTCGTCCACGATGATGGCTATCTGGTCTTTGCTCTTAAGGAGCGACTGCCAGATGTCGCTGACCGACGTGTCTTCGTTGAACGCCGAAATGCTGCGCTTGATCGACGACAGCCTGACGTCGAATTTGTCTTCTGCGAGCTGTTCCAGTATGTCGTATCTCAGCACGTAGCCCGTGATGTATTCCGGAGAGTCTCCGTACACCGGGATGCGGGAGTTGTGCGAAAGGGATTCGTTTTTGTAGAAGCTCTTCAGCGTCATGGCTTCCGGCGCGATGGCGGCCACCGTGCGCGGGGTCATTATCTCATAGCCCTTTATGTCGTCGAGCTTGATGATGTTCTGGATGACTTTGTTCTCCGTATTGTCTATGACGCCTTCTTCTTCGCCGATGTTGGCCATGGCGGACACTTCTTCGCGGCTTATGGTGATGTCGGGCTCCCCGGAGGAGAATATCTTGTGCGACAGTTCGATGAGGAAGACTATCGGATACATCAGGACGATGAGGACCTTGATGACGCGGGACAGCCAGAGCAGCTTTTTCCAGTGGGAGGTGCCGATGTTCTTGGGTATGATTTCCGAGAAGACGAGGATCAGTATCGTCATCAGCACCGAGATGAGTCCGAACCATTCGTTGCCGAAGACTATGGAGGCCTGACGGCCGACGCCGGCGGCACCTATGGTGTTGGCAATCGTATTCAGCGACAGGATGGCGGCAAGCGGCCTGTCCGTATTTTGCTTGAGCGACAGGAAAAGCGCGGCGTTGCGGTCGCCTTCCTCCTCTTTCATGGTTATGTAAGAGATAGGGGTGGACATCAATACCGATTCCAGCAATGAGCATAGGAAAGATACGCCCATCGCCATGAAGAGAAACAGCAGTAAAAGCGACATCCGATTGCGGTTTATTTGACGGCTATGGCGTCTATCTCCACCTTGGCGCCCATGGGCAGGGCGGCGACCTGATAGCATACGCGGGCCGGTTTTCCGCCTTTGAAGAATTCGGCGTAGACGGCGTTCATCGCGGCGAAGTCGGCGATGGAGCCGAGAAGTACGGTCGTCTTGACTATGTCGTCGTACGTGTATCCGGCTTCCGAGAGGATGTGGCCGATGTTGACGAGCGACTGGCGTGTCTGGTCTTCGACTTTTTCAGGCATGGCGCCGGTGGCTCCGTCGATGGGAAGCTGTCCCGAAACATAAAGTGTGTCCCCCGCCTCCACGGCTTGTGAATAAGGCCCTACGGCCTTCGGCGCGAGGGGAGAAGCTATGGTTTTTTTCATTGTCCGTTGTTTTCTTTCGTGCACTCCGGAACATGTCCGGACCATGCCGGACATTTGTCAGAGTTTCACTCCGTTGCAAAGATAAGATAAAAACGGTAAATACGAAGAACAAAATCTGAATCTTGGACGCGGCCGGATTGGCGGAAATGAAAAACTTAGTAAATTTGTGGATGCATATAATACCGATCCGATATGAAACGTCAGATTCTTTTGCTTGCCGCCTTTTGCATGTGCGCCTTGCTGCACGCCCAGGAGCGCTATGAAAAGGAAATGTTCGTGTCTTCCCGCGGGGATACCCTGCTGTACAGGCTGCTGCGTCCGGCCGACATGAAGGAGGGAGAAAAATATCCTCTCGTGCTTTTCATGCATGGCGCGGGCGAGCGCGGCACAGACAATGAACTCCAGCTCGTCCATGGAGGAAACATGTTTCTGAATCCTGTCAACAGGGAGGAGTATCCGGCTTTCGTGCTGGCGCCCCAGTGCCCGCCTTCGTCGTATTGGGCTTATCCGTCGCGTCCCGGCTCGTTCGCTCCGTATGACATGCCCGAGGATGTGCCGATTACCCCTATATTTATGACACTTAAGGATTTGCTCGATGATTTCCTCGCGATGCCCGAGGTGGATCCGGACCGTGTCTATCTCATAGGATTGTCGATGGGCGGGATGGCCGTCTACGATCTGGCCGTCCGCTTCCCGGACATTTTCGCGGCGGCGGTGCCCATATGCGGCACCGTCAATCCGTCACGTCTGGCGGCGGCGAAATCGGTAAAATTCCGCATATTCCATGGTGACGCCGACACCACCGTGCCTGTCGAGGGTTCGCGTGAGGCGTACCGCGCCCTCAAAAAGGCCGGCGCTTCGGTCGAATATACGGAGTTCCCCGGCTGCGGCCACGGCAGCTGGAATCCGGCCTTCTGCCGGCCGGACTTCATGTCATGGCTTTTCAGCCGGCGCAGGGGAGAATAATAACTTATATTTGAAGAATTGTAATTTTAACGATATGGGCAAGAAAATCACTTCCAAAGTTGCTTGGGTCGGCAAGACCGACTGGGAGCTCAAGACATTTCACGGCCACGAGCTCTCCACCCTCAGGGGCTCAAGCTATAATTCATACCTCATCCGCGACAAGAAGACTGTTCTTGTCGATACCGTCTGGCAGCCTTACGACAAAGAGTTCATAAGCCGGCTGAAAGAGGAGACGGATCTCAATAAGATAGACTTCATCATCATAAACCACAGCGAGATAGACCATAGCGGGGCCTTGCCGGAGCTGCTTCGCGAGATTCCCGGCACTCCGGTCTATTGCACGGCGAAAGGCGAGGCCATCATGCGCGGCCATTATCACGAGGACTGGAATTTCGTCAACGTCAAGACCGGCGACACCCTCCCCATAGGGGATTCGACACTGACTTTCATTGAGGCGCCGATGCTGCACTGGCCCGATACTATGTTCACTTACATGTCCGGGGAGAACATCCTTTTCTCGAACGACGGGTTCGGCCAGCATTTCGCCACCGAGTCGCTTTTCAACGATCTGTCCGATCCGGCCGAAATCTTCTACGAGGCGGAAAAATATTACACCAACATCCTGAATCCGTTCAGCCCCATGGTGTCCCGCAAGCTGAAGGAAATACTTTCGCTCGGCCTGCAGATAGACATGATAGCGCCGAGCCACGGAGTCATCTGGAAGGAAAATCCCGGGCAGATCATCGAAAAATATGCTGAGTGGTGCGAGGCGTATAAGGAAAACCGCATCACCATCGTCTACGACAGCATGTGGAACTCTACGAGGCTGATGGCCGAAGCGCTCGCCGACGGCATCTATTCCGCCGACAAGGACGTGAAAGTAAAGATAATGCACGCCGCATTGGAGGACAAGAACGACATTCTCACGGAAATATTCAGGTCCAAGGCGGTGCTGCTCGGTTCGCCTACCGTGAACAATGGATATACCTATGCGCTCGGCGGCCTGCTGGAGATGATCAGGGGCCTGAAGTTCAAGAACAAGAAAGCCGCGGCGTTCGGCAGCTTCGGATGGAGCGGGGAAGGGGCTTCGCTTATTTCGGATTCCCTTGCGGCGAGCGGCTTCGAAATCGTTTCCGGACCGCTTAAAGCCAAGTGGGTGCCCGACGCGGCTGCGATCGACGAATGCAGGGCATACGGCGCGGCTTTCGCCGAGGCTGTAAAATGAGACTTTACCGAAGATCAAACATTAATTAGATACGATTATGGCAAAATCAACATTCTGGGCTGATTTCAAGGCCTTTGCAATGAAAGGCAACGTCATCGACATGGCTGTCGGCGTTGTCATCGGCGGAGCTTTCGGCAAGATAGTGTCGTCTCTCGTGAATGACCTCATCATGCCGTTGGTGGGCGCCCTTCTCGGCAACGTGGACTTCACCACCCTGTCCGTCACTCTGCGTCAGGCGGTTCTTGACGGCGAGGCGGTAGTGAAACCTGCCGTCGTGCTCAATTACGGCAATTTCATCCAGACGCTCGTGGATTTCCTTATAATTGCCTTCAGCATCTTCCTCGTGGTCAAGGCTATCGCCAAGGCGCAGGCCGTCGCCAGGAAGAAAGACAAAGAAGCCGCTCCCGCAGAGTCGGCGGCTCCCGCTCCCAAGCCCGACGACGTCGTGCTTCTCGAAGAAATACGCGATTTGCTGAAAGAAAAGAAATAGTCAGGAAACTACAGCGGCAGGAATTCTATGTCCATGTGGTAGTCCCACTGCGGGAAATAGAGATTGCCGCCTTTCCATTCGACTTCTCCTCTCTGGAAATCCACCGTCTCGCTCCTCGGATATTTTTTCCGCGGATAGAGGGGCATGCCGTAGTCGCTGTTCACCACCATCCTGTAGCAGTCTATGCCTCCGAGGTAGAAGAACTCTATTTCCGGCATATCTATTTTCGTGTCGCTCTCATCGTACCAGATGCCGGCAAGGGGGCTCCTGCGCACGGCGTAGGGAGGGATGCCGAACGACATGTCGACAGGCACCCAGCCGTATCCTTCGAAATACAGTTCTCCCCAGTCGTGCAGGTTCCAGCCGCTCGGATGCATCATGAATCCGCTCTGCCACCTCGCGGGAATGCCTTTGATGCGGCACAGAGTCAGCAGAAGCAGCGTTACCTGGCCGCAGTCCCCGTGCCCGCTGTCGAGCACGTATTCAGGTATGTTGTCCAACGTGGAATATTCCCGCGCCGAGGCCCAGGGGAAATTGTCGTTTACCCAAATGAACAGGGCCTGCGCCTGCAGGTAGGGATTGTCTATGCCTGCCGTGAGCGAATCGGCGATGTTCTTGAGCCGCGGCGAGAAGACGATGTGCTTCTCCCTCTGCGAAGTGTATCTGCGGTATTCTTTGCTGTCCTTGTAGGGCTGCACCAAGGCCGGATCGATAGGGTGCCATTCCCCGAAGGAGGTGTATTCGAACTCTTCGCTGAATACGGTAGGTTCCCCGGCGACGGCCTTTTTCTCCATGTAGAGGGTGCTGTGCGCATATTCTTCCGGCGAGAAAACGTATTCCGGCTCGCTTGCGGATATGAACCTGACGTCCCGCTGCCTGCCTATGTCATGGCGCGGGTAGGGAAGCCAGCATCTGACGGTCTCTCCGTCGGGAACGGCCCCGGCGTCGACGGTGAGGGTGTATTTCACCTTCATGCGCGTCGGCTGTGAGACGTACGGATCTTCGGCGCCTGCGGCTATGCTGGCACGCACGTCGTTTATTATATTAGGCAGGAGCGCCGCGTCGTCGGCGTTATGGCCTTCGAGCGAGTTGCCGCTCAGCGAAACTTCCTGGATCTGCGTTTCCGCGGCTTCCTTGATGTCGTAGCATTCCTTGTCTATGCGGAACAGATTGGGACCGGCGTTCTTGAAATATCTCCGTTCTCCGTCGAGGACCATGCTTTCCAATTTTCCCGAAGCCGTCCATTCTTCTATCTTTTCGTCCGTCACGTCGGGAATATATTGGCTGACATAGTCCTTTATCTCCTCGCGGCTCCTGTTGAAATCGGTCAGCAGCCTGTAGTGCAGATCTTTTTTCCAGGCCTTGTCGGCGCTTTGCCTCGAGCACCACTGGCAGCCGAAGATGACGGCGATAGCGATGCAGCATATGGTGAACAACATGTCGCTTTTTTTCATGGTCATTGCGGATTACAGTAAAACAGCTCCGATGCCCGGCCTGTCCGGGAGGGTCAGCTTGCCGTTGACTACCTTGACTCCGTCGAAGCGATCGTTGGCAATGAGCAGATTGCCGTCGAGGTCGGCGAAATCCACCGCGGGGGAGAGCTGGGCCGCCGCGGAAGTGGCGCAGGAGGTCTCCGTCATGCAGCCTACCATCACTTTCATGCCGAGTCCGCGCGCGAATTCCAGCATCTTGTGGCCTTCACGCATGCCGGTGCATTTCATCAGCTTTATGTTGATGCCGGAGAACACGCCCTTGAGGGCCTGCACGTCCTTGAGGCGCTGTATCGATTCGTCGGCGAAAATGGGGAGAGGGCTGTTCTCGGTAATCCAGGCTATGTCGTCTATCATTTCCTTGGGCATTGGCTGCTCCACCATCACTATGCCGTGCTCCTTCAGCCAGAATATCATGTCAAGGGCCTGCCGCCTGTCCTTCCATCCCTGGTTGGCGTCCACGGCTATGGGCAGATCGGTGATCTCCCGTATGGTCTCTATCATCTCCTTGTCGTTGTCGAGACCGACCTTCACTTTGAGGATGTTGAATTTGTCGGCGCATTCCTTTGTCTTTTCCCGTACCACGTCGGCCGTGTCTATGCCAATGGTGAATGTGGTATTGGGGGCCTTTTCAGGATTGTAGCCCCACAGCCTGTACCACGGGGCGCCTATCATCTTGCCGGTCAGGTCGTGCAGCGCTATGTCTACCGCGGCCTTGGCGGCCGGCTGTCCCGGATCGATGCCGTCCACGTAGGTGAGTATGTCGTCCAGCTGGAAGGGGTCCTTGAACCGGCCCAGATCCACTTTCTGCAGGAATCCCGTGACGCCTTCCACCGTCTGTCCGAGGTAGGGAGGCATGGACGCCTCGCCGTATCCCTCGTATCCGTCGTACTCTATCTTCACCTGTACGTCCGGAGTGGTGTTGCGGCTATAGGAAGCCACTGTAAACGTGTGCTGCAGCTTAAGCTCGTAGGGGAAGAACGAAAGCTTCATCTTGCCGCTGAGCTTGTTTACGTTGAACGGTTCCGGTCTGCCGCCCGCGGCGCGTCCGCAGCTCATTGCCAGTCCGGTGCCTATCGTGGCGAGTCCCGCCGTCTTCAGGAATTGTCTACGGTTCTGCATGGTTGTCAAGTTGTTTGGTGGATATTGTTTTATTCGTTGTAATATTCGTTTGTGGCCGTGGTGCAAAGTCCGTCCTGCCTGTCTATGTATGGGAGTACGCGCGAGGCGTAAAGCAGGCGGCTGAGGTCGTATTCGTCGTAGTTGTCCGCCTCCGGATCGAAGCTGTTGATGCGTACGCTTCCGAGGGAGTGGATGAATTCTTTGCCGCCTATGTAGATGGCAACGTGCGAGACTCTGTCGCGTTCTCCGTCCTCGCCGCGCCTGCCGAAGAATATGAGGTCTCCGGGCAGGAGGTTGCCGAAATCTTCGTCTATCGTTATCCGCTCGCCTTTCGGGGCCTGCTGGCTCGCATCGCGGGGGATTATGATGTCGTGCATATAGAGGGTGGTGCGCACGAATCCGCTGCAGTCCATTCCCTTGGGGGACATGCCGGCCCACAGGTACGGAAAGCCGAGCATGGTCTTTGCCGTGGCGATGACGGCTGCGGCGTCGCTCCTGACTGATTTTCTCCAGTCCGTTTCCTTCATGCCGGCCTTGCGGCTTACATACCCGACGCGGCCGTCGGGAAAGCCCACCTTGAAATATCTGCCTTTCCGTCCGAGATAGCGGAGCCTGTCGCCGCCCACCACGTCCGATATGCTCTGCGACTTGCTGTCCGGGGCGGAATACACCAGCCCGCAGAGCGCCGTGATCACTATTTTTTCGGCTGCGTTCCAGTCATGATATTCCTCGAAGCTCATCACGTGTATGCCCGCCGTATGGACCCATCCGGTATAGGTGTCCGGCGTCTGTATGTGGTACCATCCGTCTTTTCCGAGTACGTGCACGGGGGTGCCGAGGAGCGCCTGGGTGGTCATCTCCGCATCGAAATCGGGGGTGCGGCGGAGATTGCATACGGACAGGTTGACGACCGCGTATCCGCTTTCCTGCGCCAGGGCGGAGATGCATGCGAGCAGCGTCAGAATGCTAAGCAGAGTTTTTTTCATGACAGAACTTATGTGGGGCATAAATATAAAAAGAATAAGCGGAACGCGCAAAGATGTTCCGCTTATTTTTATCGGCATTGTCCGTCCGCCTTTTTATTGGTGCGGGGACTAAAATATATCGCTTTCGTTTTCGTCGCGGAAGTGACGCTCGCGGCCGTCATGGCCTTCTCGTCCGTCATGGTTGTCGCGGCGGTCGTTCCTGCGGTCCTGGCGGTCACCTCCCCTGCGGTCGCCTGGGCGACGGCGGTCGTTTCCGTCCCTACGGCCGCCCTGCGGCCTCGGACGGCGCTCGGGCTCTACGTAGCCTTCGGGCTTTTCGATCAGGGCGCGGCGCGAAAGCCTCATCTTGCCGCTCTTTTCGTCTATTTCAAGGAGCTTGACGTCTATCTCGTCGCCGACTTTCAGCACGTCTTCGACGTTTTCGGTCTTGTTCCAGGCTATTTCCGATACATGGAGCAGGCCTTCCTTGCCGGGAAGTATTTCCACGAAGGCGCCGAACTCAAGTATGGATACCACTTTGCCGTGATATACCTTGCCGGGCTCAGGAACGGTGCAGATGTCCTTGATGCGCTTGAGGGCCTTGTCCATGCCGTCCTTGTCGGCTCCGAAGATGTCCACGACGCCCTTGTCGTCTTCTTCGGTAATGGTGATGGTTGTGCCGGTGGTCTTCTGGATGTCCTGTATGGTCTCTCCGCCCTTGCCGATGACGGCTCCGATGAATTCGGAAGGAATCTCTATCTGGATGATGCGGGGAACGAATGGCTTGTAGTCTTCGCGAGGCTCGCTGATGGTCTTCATCATTTCTCCCATTATGTGGAGGCGGCCCAGACGGGCCTGTTCGAGTGCCTGTTCGAGCACTTCGTACGAGAGGCCGTCAACCTTTATGTCCATCTGGGTGGCGGTGATGCCGTCCTTGGTGCCGGCCACTTTGAAGTCCATGTCTCCGAGATGATCCTCGTCCCCGAGAATGTCGCTGAGGATGGCGTAGCGCTCGTTGGGCCTGTCGGCGTCGGTTATGAGTCCCATGGCTATTCCGGCCACCGGCTTGCGGATTTTCACGCCGGCGTCCATAAGGGCGAGGCAGCCGCCGCAGATCGAGGCCTGCGACGAAGATCCGTTGGACTCGAGGATGTCGGATACCACCCTGACTGCGTAGGGGAATTCGGGAGCGGTGGGCATGACTGCCTTGAGGGCCCTGTATGCCAGGTTGCCGTGCCCTACTTCACGGCGTCCGACTCCGCGCTGCGCCTTTGCTTCTCCGGTGGCGAAAGGAGGGAAGTTGTAATGCAGTACGAACTGCTGCTCGTCCTGGATGAGGACTTCGTCCCTCTCCTTCATGTCGAGCTTGGTGCCGAGGGTGACGCTCGCCAGCGCCTGAGTCTCTCCGCGCGTGAAGATGGCGCTTCCGTGTACGCACGGCAGATATCCCACTTCGCACCAGATGGGACGCACCTGGTCGGTATGGCGGCCGTCGAGACGCAGCCCCTCGTCGAGGATGAGGTTGCGCATGGCCGATTTCTCCACGGCGTGGTAATATCTTTCTATGAGTTTCCCTTTCAACGTCTTTTCCTCCTCGTCCTCTATCTTTTCAAGATAACTTTCCTTGAAGGACTCTTTCAGATTGTCGAACGCGTCGGTGCGCTCATGCTTGGGAAGCGCGGATTTGGCTATTTCGTATGCCTTGGCGTAGCATGCGTCCTCCACCGCCTTTTTCACTTCCTCGTCTTCGGGGTCGCGGGGATAGTCCCTCTTGACTTCCTTGCCGCACTCCTTGGTGAGTTCCATTTGCACGAGGCACTGTTTCTTTATCTCTTCGTGGGCGAACTTGATGGCTTCGAGCATGTCGTGCTCGCTGACTTCGTTCATCTCGCCCTCGACCATCATTATGTTGTCGTAAGTGGCGGCCACCATCAATTCCAGATCGGCTTTTTCCATTTCAGAGAAAGTGGGATTGATGACGAATCTGCCGTCGATGCGGCAGACGCGCACTTCGGAGATGGGGCCTAAGAAAGGAATGTCGCTCGTGGCGAGGGCCGCGGATGCGGCCAGCCCGGCCAGCGCGTCCGGCTGTATGTCTTTTTCGGCTGAAATGAGGTTTACCTGTACGAATATGGCAAGGTGGAAATCGTCGGGGAACAACGGCCTCAGGGCCCTGTCCACAAGCCTTGCGATAAGTATTTCATAGTCGGAGGCCTTGCCTTCGCGCTTCATGAATCCTCCGGGGAAACGTCCCGCGGCGTAGAATTTTTCTTTGTAGTCCACCTGAAGCGGCAGGAAATCCGCGTCTTCCGCCTGTTCTTTCGCGCATGTTACGGTGGCGAGGAGCATCGTGCCTCCCATTTTCACCACTACGGCGCCGTCGGCCTGCTTGGCAAGTTTGCCGGTTTCGATTTCTATCGTCCTTCCGTCGGACAATTCAATCTTTTTGTTGATTACGTTCATCGTTTTACTTCTTACTTCTTTTGTTCATCCAAATAGGGGGCTTCCCTAACAAAAAAGGGTGAGACCCAAGTGCGAGTCTCCACCCTTTCGTTCCTATCTTATCGTCTTATCGACGGAGACCGAGCTCCTTGACGATGTTCCTGTATCTCTCGATGTCAATCTCCCGGAGATAATCCAGAAGGCGGCGTCTTTTACCTACGAGGCGCAGAAGCGAACGGCGTGTCACCACATCCTTTTTGTTGCGCTTCACGTGTTCCGTGAGGTGATTGATACGGTAGGAAAATAAAGCAATCTGACTCTCCGGAGAGCCGGTGTCTTTATTAGACTTTCCGTACTTTGCGAAAATCTCTTGCTTTTTGTCTGCTTGTAAATATTCAGCCATAATGCAAAAAATTTTGTTTGTTATATGTAACGCTTTCCGCCATAAGTCGGGAAAAGCGTGCAAATTTAGTTATATAATTCGATAAAACAAACCTTTCCGGAGATAATTTGTTATTTTTGCGGCGCAATGCCGGAGATTTCCGGAAAGCTGCGGGCGATGAGAGAAAAGATTTACGATGACGCGGACATAGGTGCCGTCAGGCTGCGGAAAAATCCGCGCAGCCGCAGGATAAGCATCAGGGTGCATCCGATCAGGGGTGTCACCGTGTCCATGCCGTACCTTGTCCCTTATGCCGCGGGCCTGCGTTTTTTCCTGTCCCGCCGCGAATGGGTGCTCGGCGCGCTTGAAAGGCAGCGCGGCCAGTTGGCCTCCGCGCCGTCCGTCTCCGAGGAGGAAGTGGAAATGATGAGAAGGCAGGCCAAGGCGGTCCTGCCCGGACGCCTTGCGGAGCTCGCCGGGATGTACGGCTTCGTGTACGGGCAGGTGCGCATCAAGCACAATTCGTCGAATTGGGGCAGCTGCAGCGCGCGGGGGAACATCAATCTGAATCTCAACCTCGTCCGTCTCCCGCGCTATCTTTCGGATTATGTCATGCTGCATGAACTTTGCCATCTCCGCCACGCCGATCACGGCCCGGCTTTCCATGCCCTGCTCGGAACCCTTTGCTGGCGGCATCTGGAATATCTTGCCGGAGCCGGCGAGGAGGTGCCGGCCGGCGCCGGTGCGGGGACTGACTGCGAACGCCTGCTGTCCGCGGAACTGCGCCGCTTCCGGCTGGTGTGATTCTGCCGCGGGCTGCGCCGGGGAAAGGCTATTCTTGCGCTCCGAATATTTCGCGCGCGACCGTTTTGCGCAGGGAGCTTGAATCATCGTCGGCGCCGTAGTCCCAGTACATTACGCCTGCGAGATCGTTTTCAAGCGCATATTCGCATTTCAGCCTGATCGAATGAGGATTTTCGTAATTGAACACGAGTTCTCCCGAAGCGTCGGCAATATAAGGTACGAGCGCCTTGTCGTCCCATTTGACCGTGAATCGCGTGTCCGTGGTGTCTATGTCGCGGAAATTGGTGTAGTCAGAATATTTTTCGGCGCTGCCCCTGCCGTAGAAGGGCAGTCCCATCACGAGCCTGTCTTTGGGAATGCCTGCTTCGAGATGGGCCCTTACGGACCTGTCGGCGGTGAATTCGGTGGTGTTGTCCGATTCGTACAGCGCAGAAGAAATCATAGGCGCCTTTGCCATGTCGTATGCCATCGCGTTGACGAAATCCACGTAAGGCAGCACGGCTTTGTGGTCGATGAACATGGCGGAGTCGTCGGAAGCGTAGGTCAGCAGCCTGTCCGGGCCGAGCGCTTTGCGCAGTTCGGCCATCAGAAGGGTGAAATTCTCCGTGTCGTCCGGCGATGAACTGATGCCGGCCTCGCCGCTCGTCGGGTATTCCCAGTCAATGTCTATGCCGTCGAGTCCGAATTCTTCGACCTTCCTGACGCAGTCTTCGGCAAAGGCACGGCGCCTGCCTGCATCCGAGGCCATTTCGCTGAAGTTGCCGCTGCCCCATCCGCCTATCGACAGGCATATTTTGAGCGAGGGCTTTATCTCTTTCAGCGCGGCTATCTCCGCGAGGCGCCCGGGATTCTGGACGTTCACTCCGTCGAACGTTTCGTTGACATGTCCGAAAGCGTAATTGATATGTGTCATCAGGCCGGTGTCGGGTATGACGGGGTTGCCCCAGCCGGTTACGTATGCCAGCACAATTTTTTCAGGGGCCGCGGCCTTGTCGGGCTGCCCGCATCCGGCGGCCAGCGCGGCCGACGCGAGTAAGATCAGGATTCGTTTCATGGCGTCTTGACTGTTGTCCAGGACAAAGTTAGCAAAATTTTTACGGGAAAATAATTATGCGTACCTTTGGACATCAAAATATGTTCGCGATATGAAAATAGGTCTTTGCGCCGACCATGCCGGTTTTGAGTATAAGGAACGCCTGAAAAAATATCTGAAGTCCAAAGGCCATGAAACGGTGGACTACGGTACCGGTTCGGCCGAAAGCGTGGATTACAGCGATTTCGCCCACCTGCTCGCGGAGGGCGTGGAGACGGCTGCCGTGGATTGCGGTATCGCTTTCTGCGGCACTGGCAACGGAATGGCGATGACGCTCAACAAGCATGCGTGCATCCGTGCCGGGCTCGCCTGGAATCCGGAGATAGGCCGTCTGGTGAAAGCCCACAACAATGCAAACGTCCTGGTGATGCCGGCGCGGTTCATTTCTTATAGGATGGTGTGCCGCATTGTCGGCGAGTGGCTCGGCGCCTCTTTCGAGGGAGGACGTCATCTGCGCCGCATTGAGAAAATGGTCTGCCCTCTGTGATGCTGGTCATAGACAGGAACATACTTGCGGACGGCTTCGCCCTGTCGCATGACATCGAGGATTATCCCGAGGGGCTGGTCATATCTTTGGACAAGCCGTGGCGCTGGACTTCCGCCGACGTGATCCGCAAGGTCAAATTCGCCGCCGCAAGGCATTTCGGCAAGAAAAAGCTGAAGGTGGGGCATGCGGGCACGCTCGATCCCCTTGCCACCGGCGTCCTTCTGATCTGCATCGGAAATGCTACCAAACAGGCGCAGGCCCTGCAGGATCATGACAAGGAGTATGTGGCTGGCATTTCTTTCGGAGCGACTACGCCTTCATACGATCTCGAGAAGGATATTGACCGGATGTTTCCGTACGACGGCGTCACCGAGGAATCCGTCAGGGCCGCCCTGCCGGCGTTCATAGGGGAGCAGGAGCAGATAGCCCCTCTTTTTTCCGCCAAGTCGGTGGACGGGGTGAGGGCCTATGAAATGGCCCGCAGGATGTATCGCGCTTCGTCGGGCGAAGGGGATTTCGACAGGACCGCCGCGGAGATGCTGCACAGGTCCGTCATTACAATATATGATGCCGAACTTCTGTCTTTCAGTGCGCACGGCAGGCCTGCGGAACGGAAAGGGGAGGACATGGACGTGAAAGGGAGGATAAATTACTCCGACACTTCCGCACTCGGTCTGCCGCACGCCGACATACGCATATCCTGCAGCAAGGGAACGTATATAAGGGCTTTCGCCCGCGATCTCGGCGAGGCTCTCGGCACCGGAGCCCATTTGGACGGACTTCGCCGCAGCGCGACCGGCCGCTTCAGGGCGGAGGATTCGGTCACGCTGCCGCAGGCTCTTTCATTGTTCGGCGTATAGGCGCCGTCAGGACTGCCGGCCGAGACGTTCTCCGATGAACGACAGCCGTGCGGCCGTCTCTTTCTTTCCTATGAATGACACAATGTCGGCGATGCCGAGGCCGCTCGACGCTCCGGTGAGCGCCAGGCGCATGCAGTTCATCACCTTGCCCATAGGCCATCCGTGATCCTTGATGTATTGTTCGATGGCGTGCCCGAGGCTTTCGGAATCCATTTCCCCGTCATAGAATGTCTCCGTACCGCCGCCGAGGTCTTCTCCGCTTATGTATTCGGCCACCATGAATGCGGGGGCGTAATTCTCCGGCTGCCAGAATTTTTCGACGTCTTTTGCGAGGAAGGGGGCCGTGGCCTCGTCGTCATACTTTTTGGCCCTCGGATCGGGAACGCGGTTGGGATCGGCAGGCTTGTCGTTCACGGCCGCCCCGGCCTTGACGCCGAATTCCGCGAATTCGGAAGGAGCTATGAAAAGGTACGGCGCGACCGTCCAGATGTCCTTGACGAAAGAGACTCTCTCCTTTACCAGCGCCACCGCCTTTTCCACATAGGCGCGGGCAAAAACGTGTCCGCCGCTGTCATTCCTTTCCTGCCCGCCGTCGTCCGAAACGTGCAGGCCTTTGGATTCCAGTACGGGAATGAACAGGTCCGTGAGCTCTT
>X22_European_Rabbit__coassemble_164_pt1 | contig 15756 bp, 16 predicted proteins | sample X22_European_Rabbit__metabat2_high_PE_013 | metagenome-assembled genome bin X22_European_Rabbit
ATTGGCTGACGGTGGATGCGCCGGACAATAATGCCATACCTACAGGGATAGTTCCGGAAACGATAGCGGCATACCTCAATGCGAATTTCCCCGACGTCGGCGTGAACGAGATCGACAGGACGTCGTATGGATACGAGGTGGATCTTTTGAACGGCTTGGATTTGAAATTCAATAAAGACGGCAAACGCTTGCAGTAGAATCCGTTCCGATGAAAATGTCAGGCCGGGGCAGCAATGTCGCCGGCCTTTAGCTTGTTTTCCTGTAGTCGCTTGGAGTCTCGCCGGTTTTGTTCTTGAAAAACTTGTGGAACGAGGGGATGGACTGGAATCCGAGCTTGAAGCCTATTTCCTTGACGGTGAGGTCGGAATACTTTAGCAGATTTTTGGCTTCGAATATAAGGAATGCGTCTATCCAGTCCGTGGCTGTCCGTCCGCTGACGTTTTTAATCAGGGTGGTAAGATATTTCGGGGAGAAACACAGCTTGTCGGCGTAGAAACCGATTTTTTTCTCCGTCATGAAATTTTCGGCGGCAAGTATGAGGAACCGTTCGAATACGGCCCTGGCTTTCATTGCTGCCTGATTTTCCGCCGCCGGCCCGGACAGTTTGTCCGCCCATAAATTCCCCAGCAGGCAGAGGATGGAGGTCCCTATCGAACGGATGGCGTCCCCGGTTCCGACGAGGTTCATCTCATACAGGTCGGACACGAGGGTGTGATAGTCTTTCAATATTTTCTTCCCGGTATCGTCTATCCGTATGTAGGGATTGCTGAGCAGCCTTATGCTTTTTTCGAAAAGGCCGTTGAACTGGATCGGCACTTCCTGGATGAATTCTTTCGATGCGGCCAGGATGACGATTTCCATGTTTTCATTTTCTTCGGGCGACCCGCTCAGTTCTATCTGAATGGTGCTCTCCGGGAGAAAAAACACTATGGTGTCGTCTTCGATGTGATAGCGTTTTATGTTTATTTCAACGTCGAATTCCCCGTGGATGCAATACAGGGCTTCATAGGCTTTCAGCCGCATCGGATGTCCGAGAAACTCTTTTGCGCGTGCGCCGGTCACGTTGGCGATAAGAAATTCGTCCGAGACGGTAATGTTTCCCGTGACGCCTATTATTTCTGACAATTTGGCAACATCGAGCTCGTAATATTTTTCCATCGTGTCATGCTTTGGTCCGCAATAATAATCAATTTTTCCGTTTTTAATTATCCATTTGTCATATAAAACGACTTGTGGATAATAAATATGGAAATAAGAATATCCATAAGTTGTTTGCAGGAGTATTTTTTGCTGAGTCTGGCACTTGATTGAAAAGAATCGGATACGAAAATATTTATGACATTTATGAACCGTAAACTTTTATTGCTCGTCTCGGCCCTGATGCCATTGGCGCTCAATGCACAGCAGACGTTGACATTGGACGACTGCCGGAAGATGGCCGTCGACAACAACCGGACGCTTATACAGAACTCCATCGAGATCGAAATGGCGGGTTACGACAAGGCCATCGCCCGGGCGAATTATTTTCCTCAGATCAGCGCAAAGGGGATGTATCTGTACAACGACAGGGAGATAGACTTGATAGGGGACGAGATGTCCTCCGTGCTGCGCAATGGCGGCACGCTCGTGCAGGAGCAGCTTGGCGGCGCAGTGGCGCAGCTGACACAGGCCATACTGTCGAATCCCTCCGCGGCCGTGGAATATATGACCAGCCCCATGTGGCAGACGGTTTTGGGCACCCTGTCGAAGGCCGATCTCTCGGGAATGATCAACGGCATTGGCACGCATGTGGATGATGCGCTTCATCTCGACATACAGAATGTGTATGTGGGGGCGGTGAGCGTCACTCAGCCTGTTTTCGTAGGAGGAAAGATATTGGCCGCCAACAAGATTGCGACATTGGCGGAGCGCCTGGCCGAGGAGCGTTATGATACTGAGTATCAGAAAATCATCGTGACCGTGGACCAGGCGTATTGGCAGATAGTTTCCATAGCGGCGAAGAAAAAGCTTGCCGAAAGCCTCGTGGAACTGCTGGAGACCATGACCCGTGACGCCGAACTTTCGGTCCGCGAGGGTGTCGCCACCGAATCCGATCTGCTTAGCGTCAAGGTCAAGGCGAACGAAGCCAAGACCATGCTGCTGAAAGCATCCAACGGCCTTTCTCTTGCCAAGATGCTCCTTTGCCAGGAAATAGGACTGCCGCTTGATTCGGAAATCGTCCTGGCGGACGAAGGAGACGAGGATGTGCCTATGCCCGGGGAGATTCAAGAGAAGAGCATGGACGAGATCCTGTCGGACCGTTCCGAAATCAGGAGTCTGGATATCGCATCCAAGATATATGACAACAAGGTGAAGGTGGCGCGGGCCGACTTGCTGCCTACCATAGGCCTGACCGCGAATTATCTGGTCACCAATCCCAATCTGAACGACGGATTCGCCAACAAATTCGGCGGACGGTTCTCCGGCGGCGTAGTAGTGGGCGTCCCTCTTTTTCACGGTTTCGAGGCCGTCAGCAAGATGAGAAAGGCCGAAGCGGAGTCGCGGCTGTATAAGTCCAAAAAGGCGGAGGCGGAGGAAATGATTGCCCTCGAAGTGGCCAAAATAACCCATGAGCGTCGGGAGGCCCTCGAAAACCTCGAGACCTCGCGCAACAACCTTGAAAGCGCCGAAGAAAATCTGCGCAAGTCCATGATAGGGTTCGAGGAAGGCGTCATAGAGGCCAGCGTGGCCCTGGCGGCCCAGACGGCATGGATGCAGGCGCATTCCGAATACGTGGATGCCGGCATAGCCCTCAGGATGACCAGCGTCGATCTGGACAGGGCATACGGAAACATAAAAGCATACGAACGGTAATACAATCAAAAATTATGGAACAGAGAAAAAACAATCTGGCGGCAGGTATCATCGGCCTTGTGGCCGTCATAGGAATCATAGGCGTGGCGGGCTGGTTTATTTCAAAGCCACGGCCGGCAACGGTGCAGGGCCAGGCGGAGGCCAGCGAATATCGCGTCTCCGGGAAGGTCCCCGGAAGAATTGAAGAACTTTATGTGCGGGAAGGGGACTACGTCCACAAGGGCGACACCGTCGTATTCATCGATTCCCCCGAAGTCCGCGCCAAATTGGCGCAGGCCACGGCCTTGAGGGCCGCCGCGGTGGCGCAGCGCACGAAAGCCGTGAACGGGGCGCAGAAAGAGCAGATAGAAGGCGCCTACGAACTTTGGCAGACGGCTCTTGTGCAGGAGGATGTCATGCGCAAGTCTCTCGCAAGGATGCAGCGACTGTTCGACGAAAAAGTCGTTTCGGCGCAGAAATATGACGAAGTCAAGGCCAAATATGATGCGGCCGTGGCGCAGTCGAAGGCGGCCAGGAGCCAGTACGATCTTGCCCTTGCCGGCGCGAGGGATGAGGACAAGGCAGCCGCGGCGGCCGTAGTCAGCCAGGCCGAAGGGGCTTTGCAGGAGGTGCAGGGATATCTGGATGAACTTTATCTTGTGGCGCCCTGCGACGGCATAGTGTCGGCCGTGTATCCTAAGGTCGGAGAGCTCGTCGGGACGGGCGCCCCCATCATGAGCATAACCGACGTGGATGATGTCTGGTTTACTTTCAACGTGCGCGAAGACAGGCTCGACGGGATGCGCCGCGGCGATGAGATGACGTTGGAAATACCGGCTTTGAATAATCTGACGGTGACTGCCAAAGTGACATATATGGCCGTGCGCGAGTCGTTCGCCACATGGCGGGCCACCAAGGAAACAGGTTCGTTCGACGCCAAGACATTTGAAGTAAGGGCCGTTCCTCAGACGACGCCGGAAGGGATTCTGCCCGGCATGACGGTAATCGCGAAATGAAACGTATCATAATCAGGGAATTGCAATTGTGGTGCAGGCGGCCGGTCTTCGTGCTGGCTCCGCTCGCGGCTATGCTGATAGGAGGATGCTTTTTCCTGACCATATTCGGCGGCGGCACGGCGAGGGACCTGCCGGTCGCGGTGGTGGATCTGGACAATTCTTCCCTGACGCGCAATTTCATCCGGCAGCTGGACGCGACCGAGCTCAGCGAAACGATTCCTTTTGCCGATTATTCCGAAGCGAGGGCCGCGTTGCAGGAGGGGAAGGTCATGGCCATATGCGTCCTGCCGGAAAACATGTATTCCGACGTGCTGGCGGGGCGCAATCCCGAAGCTACGTTCTACGTCAATACGATGTATTACGTGGGAGGCATGATGAGCTACAAGAACCTCCTGACGATGATGAACCTTTGCATAGGCGCCGTGCAGCGTGAAACCATGAGGGCCATGGGGCTGGGCGAGGATGCCATAATGGCTGCGATTCAGCCCATTACGGTGGACACGCATCAGATAGGCAATCCGACCGCCGATTATACGGCTTACCTGTCCAGCGTCCTCCTGCCGGGGCTTCTGGCCCTTGTCACGATGGTGGTGGTCGCGTATGCTCTGAGCGGCGAATTGAAGTACGGCACGGCTTCGGACCTTCTGGAACAGGCCGGAGGCTCCATAACGCGCCTTCTGAAAGCCAAGGTGCTGCCGTATTCGGTGATGTTTTCTCTGTTGGGATGCATTTTGATACTTGTGCTGTACGGTCCGATGCATTTTCCTCACGCCGGCTCGATATGGGCGATGATGCTCAACATAATCCTTCTCGTGCTGGCGAGCGAGGCTTTCGCGGTCTGCATAGTGTCCTTCCTGCCGGTGTGCCGCCTGGCGGTCAGCATATCCTCTTTTCTCGGCATCATCTCGATTTCGCTGTCAGGCTGTACGGTGCCTGTCGAGCAGATGCCCGGCTTTTTCCGGGGACTGGCGGAGATATTCCCCCTAAGGGTATACTATAAATTCTACGTTCAGGAAATTCTCTTCGGAAGCGGTTTCGCCGGATGGTGGCAGGAGGTCATCCATTACCTTCTGTTCCTGCTGGCTCCGGTGCCGCTGCTGCCGAGGCTGAGAAATGCCTGCCGTTATCAGAATTACGAAAGGAATTGATCGTATGAAATATTTAAAAACTTTCCGGAACGATTTCAAACGGATTTTCTGCGAAGAATTCAGGGCCGTGTTCTCGGACAGCGGCGTCATCGTGATATTTTTCCTCGCCGGCATAGGCTATCCTCTGCTGTATAATTTTATTTACAAAAACGGCAATCTGAGGGACATGCCCGTAGTGGTGGTCGATGATGCCGGCTGCATGGAAAGCCGCCGCTTCGTGCGTGAATTGGATGCCACTCCGGAAGTGAAGATAGCGGGGTATTGCGCCGACATGCAGGAGGCCGAGACCCTCATGCAACAGCGCAAATGCCATGGCATTGTCTTTTTCCCGGAGGATTTCGGCGAAAGGATTGCCTTGAAACAGCAGTCGCCGATGAGTCTCTATTGCGACATGGGCACGTTCCTATATTACAACAATCTGCTGACGGCGGGCAATCTTGTGATGCTGGAGGAAATGCAGCAGATTTCCCCGCAGGTGAAACCGATGTCGTATGCGGCCGTCAATCCGTTCAACCGGAACAATGCCTACAATTTCTTTTTCGTCACCGCCGCGTTGATGCTGATATTGCAGCAGACCATGTTCTACGGTATGGGAATGCTTGCGGGAACCCGAAGGGAGGAAAAGCGGAAGCTCATCTATGGCGCTTCAGGGCGGATCGTCTTCGGCCGCGGCGCCGTGTATTGGCTTATCTATATGATGATAGGAGCATATATGATATTCATCGTCCCGGCCATCTTCAACCTGCCTACGGTGAGCGATTTCCGGACGGCCGTCGTGTTCCTCTCCGTTTACGTCACGGCATGCATATTCTTCTCGATGGCGTTCAGTTCGTTCTTCCGGCACCGGGAAACGCCTCTGGTCGTCCTTGTGTTCCTGTCGATTCCGGAATTGTTCCTTACGGGCTTTTCATGGCCGCGAGCCTGCTTCCCGAAGTTCTGGGACATCGTTTCCTACATATTCCCGTCCACTTTCGGCGCGAGGGCCTATCTCAACATCGCCGGTGCGGGAGCGTCCCTCGAGAGCATAGCTCCGCTGCTTAAAATATTGCTCATCCAGACGGCCGTCTATTTCTTCCTGTCGATAGCCGCGACTAAAATCGAACACACCCGTGCATCGAAGGAAACCGTCTATCTTGCAGACTGACGGGCCTGCCATGCCGTGCTTTCGAAAAAACTGATTATATTTGCAGCGTTGTTCCGTTTTCCGGAACGGGCCTTGGTGGTGGAATGGTAGACACGAGGGACTTAAAATCCCTTGGGCAGCAATGCCTGTGCGGGTTCGAGTCCCGCCCAAGGCACAAGACAATTTGTAACATCAACATATCGTTTATGAAAATTTCAACGAAATTGTCCATTCTTCTTACGGCTGCTTTCATTCTGTCAATTCCGGTTTCCGCGTCGGCACAGGACAAGACCATCAAGAGAAAAGTCGCTATCGGACGTTTTTCCAATGAGACTCAATATGCGAAAGGGCTCTTCTATGACAAAGAGAACGACCCGATGAGAAAACAGGCCTTGGACATTCTTTCGTCCAAACTTGCCGCCAGCGAAAAATTCATCCTGCTGGAGAGGGATGACCTTGACGTGTTGGTCGCGGAGGCGGGAGAAGGCATGAATAAGATTGGTGCCGACTACATCATTCTCGGCTCCATCACGGAATTCGGGCGCAAGGCTGAGGGCCAGCAGAAGGTATTCTCGTCTACCAAGACACAGACCGTAGAGGCCGGCGTCAGCATTCGTCTCGTGGAAGCGGCGACAGGCCTGATTATCTATTCCGATGAAGCCAAAGGCGTTGCCGAAACAACTTCCAGGCAGACTCTGGGCGTCGGCGGAACGGCCGGCTTTGATGCGACGCTCAGTGACAAGGCTATTTCTGCGGCATTGAGCCAGCTTGTTGAAAACATCATCAACAAGTGCATGGACAAGCCGTGGAGGTCTTACATCCTTTCTGTCGATGACGGTTCTTACATCATTTCGGGCGGCACTTCCCAGGGCCTGTCCGTCGGCGACAGTTTCAATGTTTATAAAAAGGGCAGGATTGTCAGGAACCCTCAGACCGGGCTTGACATAGAGCTTCCCGGCAAAAAGATAGGGACGGTATCCGTCCAGGGCTCCTATGGCGATACTCCGGAGACCGAAATTTCGTTCTGCACTTATGACGGCGAAGACCTCGATGCGGCGGATCTCGGCAATTATTACATTTCTGACAAATAATTAGGCGTATGAAGAAGATTGTTATCGCGCTTATCGGCGTTCTGATGCTGTCGGGCTGCGGAGCCGGCTCATATTCTGTTTCATCCGGCAAAGCCGACGAAGGGATGATTTCTTTCGCAAGCGCGTCCAAGGCGCCGATAGCCGTGGCGATTGACGGCGACAATTATAACGTCTATACGGTAAAGACCAAGGCATGGCGCAAGGACAGAAATATCAAGAAAACAGCCCAGAACACCATCTTCCTGTCTCCCGGGCAGCACACGGTCGTTGTCACCATGGACGGCAAAGAGGTTTGTAACAAAAAAGTTTTCATATCTGCGCAGGAGCATAAAGTCCTCGAACTATGAAGAAATTAGGCTTTCTGGCCGTGACTGTCGTCTTGCTTTCCTCTTGCGGCACTGCCAAGACGCTGTATTATTGGGGAGGAATGCAAAACGGGACCACCCTCTACGAGAATCTTGCCTACCAGTCCTACGACAGACAGACGCCCAGGAGTATCTGCAATCTTGTGGCCGTGTATGAAAACATGGTCACAAAGCCCGGAGGAATGCGTCAGGTCCCGCCTCCCGGTATTTGTGCGGAGTATGGTTACTTGCTTCTTCAGCCGGAAACGGCGGAGACATTCCTGAACAATGCTACTTCCGCTCAAAAAAAGCTCTTCAAGTCCGGTGACTACGGCGCATTGTTCTATGAAAGAGGAAAAGAGATGCTTCAGAAAGAAATTGAACTCTATCCGGAATCGGCAAAGTTCATCGAACCGTTGATCAAGAAACTTGCGAGGTGATATGAAAAGACTGATTCCGATCATTGTTCTTGCCGCTTTTGTCAGTTCCTGCGGCACGATGAACAAGGCGGCGGGAGGATCGCAGTATGTGACAAGAGAATCGCAGTACGCCGCGATGTACAACGATATGCCGGTTACGATACTTGTGATGCCTCCTATCAACAACACTTCCAATGTCGAAGCAAAGGACCTGTTGTATACTTCCATCAGCCGTCCGCTTGCGGAGGCCGGTTACTACGTGATTTCTCCGCTTTTGGCAATGGACATCCTCAAGGCGGAAAGTGCGTATGATGCCGAGCTGTTTATCGATAAGCCCCTTACCGTGTTCAGGGACTACTTCGGCGCCGATGCCGTGGTGTTCTCCCAGATCGATGACTGGACGAAGAGAGGCTTTGGCATCGACACTAAAATCCGCTATGTCATTAAATCCGCCGCATCAGGGGAAATCCTGTTTGACCGCAGCTGCGACCTATATCTCGACCTTCAGCAGAATTCGGGAAGCAGTTCCCCGTTGACACAATTGGTGGACCTCGCCGTATCCGCGATAGCGACGGCGACTACCGACCATATCGTCGCTGCGAGAAAGGCCAACTATTACATTTTCCGCGATATCCCCAGGGGCAAGTATAATCCTCAGTATCTGCAGGATAAAGGGATTGCGGCCGAGGAAAGGGACATAAAGGCTACGGTCAGATAGTTCATTGGCGGGGCGGAATAAACGGCTATTATGCGAAGTATTTCCGTTCTTCGCGGCAAAGCGCTATGAAGATGAAAATCATTATCGTGAACGCCCACAGCGATGAGCCTCCGTAGCTTAGGAGCGGCAGGGGAATGCCTATGACGGGCATGAGGCCTATGGTCATGCCTATGTTGATGAAAAGGTGCATGAAGATGCAGCTGGCCGCGCAATATCCGTAGATGCGGGTAAAGGCGGTGCGGCATTGTTCTGCGTCAATGATTATCCTGCAGATTATGAATACGTATAGCAGGATCACGATGGCGCAGCCGATGAATCCCCATTCTTCGCCTACGGTGCAGAAAATGAAATCGGTGCTTTGCTCCGGCACAAATCCGTATGTCGTCTGCGTGCCGTTCAAAAAGCCTTTGCCCTTCAAGCCTCCGGAGCCTATGGCAATCATGGACTGGTTTACGTTGTAGCCTACGCCGGCCGGATCTTCCTTTATGCCAAGCAGCACTTCGACGCGTTTGCGCTGGTGTTCCTGCAATATGTCGTTCAATAAAAAGTCAGAGGAGAAAATCACCGCCGAGCCGGCGATAAAGAATCCTGCCGCCATCATGGCGAACCGGTTTTTCTCTTTGTACGCCAGATAGAAGAAAAACGGCAATGAAAGCAGGCAGGCGCCTAAAATTATATGAATCGGCTTTGCCTTTAACAAAAATGTTTTCACTCCGTCCGCCAATTCGGAAAACCGCGAAGCGTCCGCGTCGGCCATCAATGCCCATAGCTTTGGCAGGAAAGCGGCGACGGCGATGAATATCAGGTTGAATAAAAATCTTTTGTCCGGACCGCCGCGTTCGACCATGCAGCATATCGCCAGAATGGATATGAGGATGACCACGGACCAGTACGGGCTTATGGCAAGGGTGGTTATGAACAAAAGCGCCACCATGCCGATGACGGCTATGAACCATCCGGAAAGGCCTTCCCGGTAAAGTACGAAGATGAAGCCTATATAGACTATGGCCGAGCCCGTCTCGCTTTCGGCGAGGATGGCCATCATGGGGACGGCTATTATGAGGGCGGCGACGGCGAAATATTTGAATTTGGTGATGCGGAAATTAGGCTGGCTCATCACTGTGGCCAGCAGCAGGGATGTGGAAATCTTGGATATTTCGGCGGGCTGGAAGCGCACCGGCCCGAAGGCGAACCACGATCGGGAGCCCTTCGCCTCCACGCCGAGGAATATGACGGCCACGAGCAGTATCAGCACGCCGGCGTATATCGGCACCGACAGGCTTTCCCATGCACTCGGCCTGATGACGAAAAGTATCAGCGCCGCCAACCCCAATGAGGTCATTATCCATACGAACTGTTTCCCGCTCCTTACGTCCCAGTCGAATATGGAGGATGGATCGGCCGAATGGACTGAGGCGTATATGTTTGCCCAGCCTATTATGACCAGAAGCAGATATGCGATTATCAGCTTCCAGTCCACCGACTGCGTCAGTCCTCTCGTCTGGCCGTTTGTCTGCATGGCTTTCAGTTGGGCTTTACTTTTGACATCAGGTTTCCGTTCTTCATGTTGTCCTCGAGATATTGTCTTTCGGGGCCGATTTCTCCGCGAAGATGCTTTTCTACCATGAGCGAGGCGATGGGGGCCGCCCATGTGGCCCCGAATCCGCCGTTTTCTATATACACGGCCACCGCTATTTTAGGATTATCTTTGGGGGCGAAGCAGATGAATACGGAATTGTCCGCGCCGCGGGGGTTCTGTGCCGTGCCCGTCTTGCCGCAGATGTCCAGGCCTTTCACCGCCGCGATGCTCGCGGTGCCGCCGGAGCCGAATCCGCTGTTCACGGCCCTGTACATGCCCTGGATGACCTTGGGGAAATGCGATGTGTCCACCGACGTGTATTGGCGCTGCTTGAATTTGGGGTCGATGCTTATCTCTTTGGAGTCTTTGATGATATGCGGGATATAGTAATAGCCCCTGTTGGCGATTGTGGCGCACAGGTTGGCAAGGTGCAGGGGCGTGACGCCTATTTCGCCCTGTCCTATCGACAGGGACAGCACCGTCAGAGAATTCCAGCGGTTTTTGCCGTAGACGCGGTTGTAATATTTCGAAGTCGGGATTGTGCCGCTCAGTTCGGCGGGGAAGTCGCTGCCGAGCTTCCGTCCGAATCCGAAGCTCTCCACGTTGTCGTGCCAGCTGTCGAGCGCATCATCTATGGAGCCGAATTTGCGGTTGTCCAGCAGACTGCGCAATACGTAGCAATAATAGGCGTTGCACGACATCATGATGGATTCCTCCATGTTGAGCGGCGATTTGTGGATGTGGCAGCCGAGCTTCCTGTTGCCGTAATGGTATCCGGCGCTGCATGGATATGCCGTGGACGGGGTGAGCACGCCCTCCTGCAGTCCGATCAGTCCGTTTACCAATTTGAAGACGGAGCCCGGAGGATATGAAGCCTGCACGGCGCGGTTGAACATGGGCTTGTACGGATTGGACGATATCTCGGAATAATATTTTCCTATTTCCGCGAGCATTGAGACGTCTATGCCGGGGCTCGACACCATGGCGAGGATTTCCCCCGTGGACGGCTCTATGGCCACTATGCTGCCCACTTTGTTTTTCATCAGATCCTGCCCGAACTGCTGCAGGTCCGCGTCAATCGTGGTCACGACGTCTTTTCCGGGCACGGCCTCCTTGTCCATCGCCCCGTCTTTGTAGCGGGTCTGGATCTGGTTCCGGGAATTGCGCAGATAGATATGGTATCCCTTTTCTCCCTTGAGGTCGTATTCCCTGGCGGCCTCTATTCCCGTCTTGCCGGCATAGTCTCCGCTGCGGTACTCTCCGTCATGTTTTTCTATGTATTCCTGGTCCACCTGCGATACGTAGCCGAGCAGGTTGCCTCCGGCATTGACCGGATAGTCGCGGATGCTCCTTTCCTGCCCGCGGAAGCCGGGGAATTTGTATCGTATTTCCGCGAATTTGAGATAGGTTTCCGGCGGGATCTGCTGCAGCATGGTCACCGACTGGTAGCCTATCCTTTTCCGGTTGCGGTAGTATTCCTGCATTTTGTCCCGGATGAATTCGGGCGTCACTCCGAGCACGTCGGCCAGGACAAGGGTGTCGAACGCCTCCACCTCCCGCGGGCTCACGAGTATGTCGTAGGCCACTTTGTTGCCCACCAGAATGTCGCCGTCGCGGTCGTATATGACGCCTCTCGTCGGGTATATTATTTCATATACCATCGAGTTGTTGGCGGCGTTTATCTTGTATTTGTCGTCGATTATCTGGATATAGAACAATTTGGCCAGCAGTATCGCCACCACGATGCCGAGACCTATGAACAGTCTTATATGACGGTCTGTCTTCATCGGCTGGCGTCTATTTGTCTTCGGGTGCGAGTATGCCTATGAGCAGCAATGAAGCCAGCGTGCCCGCCGCCAATGAAGCGGCCAGCCTTGCCGCGTCGAACCACAGCGGCCGCATGCCTGCGCCGTCGGCGGCTATGTAAACGGCGAGAAACAGCGTCTGCATGATGATTATGGCGAGCAGCACTTTCGGGAAACCGTTTCTTTTAACCGAGAAACCGTCTTCCCTGACAAACAGTTCTTCGCCGAAAATCATCTGGATGAGGGTTTTGCGCGTGAATGCCACCGGCACGAGCGCGAGCGCATTGAGTCCCGGTATTCCGTCCGCGAGGAAGTCGACGGCGCAGCCCGACACGAAGGCTATGATCATGGCGAACGCCGTCCCGAAATTCAGGGGAATGCAGAGCACTGCCACCGGCAATATGCTGAGCATTACATACGGGGACAGGTTGAGATAGTTGCAGATGAGCAGCTGGATGATAATGGTCAGCGTATACGCTATCCAGAAATTCTTGTTCCATTTCATGGTATCAGCTCCTCCATGGCGCCGCGGCCGTTGTTGGTCACCACCGTCACATAGCGCAGGGTGGAAAAGTCCTGAAAAAGCCGTATGCGTATTTCGTTGGTGGCCCCGTTGATGATTCTGGCTTCTCCCGCCACTCCGAGCGGGATGTCCGGCGGGAATATTGAAGAATAGCCGCTGGTGTACACCGTGTCTCCGGGGGAGTATTTGTATTGCAGCGGAATTTCTTTCAGCAAGGCTCCGTCGCTGCGCTCGCCGTCCCAGACAAGCGGTCCTACGGCCCCTTCCATGCCGATGCGGGCGCTTATGCTGATGCCGGAGTTAAGCAGGGACAGGGCGTATGAATGGCGTTTCCCCACGGCGTCTATTATGCCTACGACGCCTTTGTCGCTTATTATGCCTGACTGCCCGGTGATGCCGTCTTCGGAACCGCGGTTGATAATCAGGAAATTGTGCTGTTTGTTGTTGCTTATTTTCAATATTTTGGCCGGAGTGAAGGTGAAATCCCCTTCCGTCTCCGCGGCTTTGTCCGCAAGGCTGTCCGCTGCGGCGTACCGCAGCAGCTTTTCATGCAGCAGCATGTTTTCCCGCATGAGGGAGTCATTGGTTTCCCTGAGGGAGAAATAATCCTTCACGGCCTCCGTGCCGCCCCATACCGTGCCCATGAATCTGTGCGCGGCTTCGGATATCCTGAGGCCTTGCAGGGACGGGCCGGCGGCAATCATGTTCAATGCGACAATCTCCATAGCCAGGAAGATTGCCGCATTTATGACAGTCGGCCATGTAGAATTTCTTTTCGGCATTATTTCATCAGGAACGGATATTTGGCCGTATTCTTCAGAGCCAGGCACGTTCCCCTCGCCACGGCCCTCAGCGGATCCTCGGCCACGTGGAACGGTATGTTCACTTTTTCGCTCAACCGCTTGTCAAGGCCCCGGAGCAGGGCTCCTCCTCCCGACAGGAATATGCCGTTTTCCACTATGTCGGAATAAAGCTCCGGCGGAGTCTGCTCGAGCACGTGCAGGATGGACGCCTCTATGCGCATGATGGATTTGTCAAGGCAGTGGGCTATCTCCTGATGGGAAATGGTGGCGTCGACAGGATGCGCCGTCATCATGTTGGGGCCGGTGATCATTATGGGCTCCGGCGGATTGTCGAGGTCGGGAATCACGGAACCTACGGCTATCTTTATCTTTTCGGCCGTGGTCTCGCCCACCTTGATGTTGTGCTGTTGTCTCAGATAGTTTTGTATGTCGGCCGTAAGGACGTCTCCGCCCACGCGGATGCTGTCCTGCTCGACTATGCCGCCCAGCGATATGACGGCTATTTCCGTGGTGCCGCCCCCTATGTCGACCACCATGTTGCCCTTGGGAGCCTCCACGTCAAGGCCTATTCCGAGAGCCGCCGCCATGGGTTCGAAAATGAGATAGACGTCGCGTCCTCCGGCATGTTCGGACGAGTCGCGCACGGCCCTTATTTCCACTTCCGTACTGCCTGAAGGGATGCCGACTACAATCTTGAGGTTCGGGGAGAACAGGCTCCTGCGCTTGCTGTTCACCTGTTTGATGAAGCCCCTGATCATCATTTCCGCGGCGTTGAAGTCAGCTATGACGCCGTCGCGGAGCGGCCTTACCGTCTTGATCCCAGGGTTCACCCTTTCGTGCATCAGTTTGGCTTTGTGCCCGAGGGCGATGCATTTGTTGGTATTGTTATCTATAGCCACTATGCTTGGCTCGTCCAAAGCGATCTGGTCATTTTGAAAAATGACGGTGTTCGCAGTGCCGAGGTCGATAGCGAGCTCTTGTGTCATGAAAGAAAAAGCCATGTCCGATAGTAATGTTTTATGATGAAATATAAATCGTGTAAAAGTACGAAAAAAACTTTATATTCGCCATAAAAAATGCGGTATGTTTGAAAATGCCGCGAGCTTGTCGTTCGATGCGTGAAAGATTTCTCATAGTCGTGGCGGCCGGGCAGGGCAGCCGGATGAAGTCGGCCGTGCCGAAGCAGTTTCTTGAACTCGGCGGCAAGGCCGTCCTGCGCAGGACCATAGAGCGGTTCATAGAGGCGAGCCCCGGAATAAAGGTCATAACGGTGCTTCCCGAAGAACATATCGGCTGGTGGAAAGAATATTGTTTCACCCGCGATTTTCTGTATCCCCAGACACTTGTCCCCGGAGGCATGACGCGTTTCCATTCGGTCCGCAACGCCCTTGCCCGCGTACCTGATGGCGCAGTGGCGGCAGTGCATGACGGCGTGCGTCCATTGGTCTCCGCAGGGCTGATAACAAAAATGTTTTCGATGATGGACGGCTGCCGCGCCCTCATTCCGGTGCTTCCGTCCACGGACACGCTTGCGGTGCTCGACCGCAGGACGGATTCCTCCGGCGCCGTCACGCTCGTTCCCGCGCCCGGAGAAGAAGCCGACAGGACGCGCATATATGCGGTGCAGACGCCGCAGATGTTTTATTCGGAAGACCTGAAGGCGGCGTATTCCCGTGCGTTCGACACGTCTTTCACCGACGATGCTTCCGTGGCGCGTAAAAACGGCATCCCCCTCTCCTATACGGAGGGGGAGAAGCTGAACATTAAGCTGACTGCTCCGGAAGACCTTGTATTGGCCGAAGCAATATTGAAACTATAGTTCCTCTACTACTCCGTGCCGCCTTTACGGTAGCTTACACTCTTGTAATCCTTCACCCATACCTGACGCTCTATGGCTTCGTCGAGGGATATCATGGTCTCGGTGGAAAGTATGTAGGGAATGTTCTGTATGGTGCCGAGAAGGACCTCCATAAGGTGGTCATTGTTAAGGCAATAAACTTTAGTGAGAATGGCATACTTGCCGGTGACGAAGTGGCATTCCACTATCTCGGGAATCTTCTTCAGGTTCGCTATGACTTCGGGGTATTTGTTAGCTTCCGAAAGCGATATGCTTATGAATGCGCATACGTTGAGCCCGAGGGCCTGAGGCTTTACGAGAAGGCGTGAGCCGGTGATGACGCCGTTGGCTTCCAATCTCTTGACTCTCTGATGTATGGCCGCGCCGGAGACACCGCATTCGCGGGCTATCTCCAAAAAGGGCATCCTGGCGTTCTTGACGAGGAATGACAGAATCTTCTGGTCTGTCTGGTCTATATGGTATGTTGTCATCGGTTAAAAATTATAACATTTAACTTT
>X22_European_Rabbit__coassemble_173_pt1 | contig 15219 bp, 11 predicted proteins | sample X22_European_Rabbit__metabat2_high_PE_013 | metagenome-assembled genome bin X22_European_Rabbit
TGATGATCATGGCGGCAGCGTCCGTCCTCTCCGCAGCGCCTGTAAGGACCGAAATCGATAATGTCGAAAGCCTCCTCAAGCTGCAGGGCCGTATTTTCTTCCGCGCCTTCCCTGCCCCAGTCATGCACCGCGAACGAGATTCCGGACGCTTCCGACACCTCGACCAGCACCACGTCCTCGGCGGCATGCACGGTCCCGGGACTTATCAGGAACGAATCTCCCTTTTTCGGCCTGACGACATTCAGAAGCTCCGCGACGGAGCCGTCGGCGCACCTCGAATAGAACTCCCCCGCATCCGTCCTGTCCGCGAACCCGAGATAGAGGGCGGCGCCGGGCCCGGCCTCGGCCACGTACCACAAAGCCGTCCTGCCGAACGCGTCATATCTCTGCTCCGCAGTCTCGTCGTCCGGATTTACCGTCAGCGGAGTCCTGCGGCGCGCATCTATCCATTTCACCGTGACCGGAAACTGCGTCCCGTACCACCCGAACGACTTTTCGCCGACAACCCTTTCAAGATAGGTCTTCATCAGGTCGCCGATGGTGTTCCCGCCGAACCAACCGTTGTCGATCATGCTGTCCACATACCCGAGATCGGCTACGTCGTAGCATTCCCCGACACTGTCCCCTGCCGTCACCATGCGGCGCCGGCGGCCTTCGGATACGAAAAGCTTTTTTCCGTACTCCGATACCATCCGATCCCCGCCCCAGACGCGGATGCCGGGAACGGGGATGAATTTCATGGGATAGAGAATCCTTTCTTCACTGTCCATACCGTGTCCGGGGCGCTAAAGGCCTATCGTCTTGAAGAAATCGTTGCCCTTGTCGTCCACGAGTATGAATGCCGGGAAATTCTCAACGCGTATTTTCCAGATGGCTTCCATCCCGAGGTCGGGATACTCCACGCACTCTATACTCTTGATGCTCTCGTACGAAAGTATGGCGGCCGGGCCTCCGATGGAGCCGAGATAGAATCCGCCGTGCTTCCTGCAGGCGTCCGTCACCTCCTGCGTGCGGTTGCCCTTCGCTATCATTATCATGGAGCCGCCGTGCGACTGGAACAGATCCACGTAGGGATCCATCCTATTGGCCGTGGTGGGGCCCATGGAGCCGCAGGCCATGCCGGACGGCGTCTTCGCGGGACCGGCATAGAACACCGGATGGTCCTTGAAATATTGCGGAAGATCCTCGCCGCGGTCGAGCCGTTCCTTGAGACGGGCGTGCGCAATGTCGCGGGCGACTATTATGGTGCCGTTGAGGCTCAGCCTCGTGGAAACGGGATATTTCGTAAGTTCGGCCAGCACTTCCTTCACCGGGCGGTCGAGGTCTATGCGCACGCCTCCGTCTTCCCCTGCCTCGCGGTATTCCTCTGGAATCCACTGCGTCGGATTGTCGTCGAGCTTTTCTATCCAGATGCCGTCCCTGTCTATCTTCGCCTTGACGTTGCGGTCGGCCGAACAGCTGACGCCGAGGCCTATGGGGCAGCTCGCCCCGTGGCGCGGCAGACGGATGATACGTATGTCGTGGGCCATGTATTTGCCTCCGAACTGGGCTCCGAGGCCTATTTTGCAGGCTTCTTCAAATACCCGCTTCTCGAGTTCCACGTCCCTGAAAGCCCTTCCGCTCTCGTCGCCCGTGACAGGCAGCGAATCGTAATAATGCGTGGAAGCGAGCTTCACCGTAAGCAGGTTCTTTTCGGCCGAAGTTCCGCCTATGACGAAGGCAATGTGATAAGGCGGACAGGCGGCGGTGCCGAGGGAGCGCATCTTGTCCACGAGGAAAGGCACGAGCGTGTCCGGATTGAGCACTGCCTTGGTCATCTGGTAAAGGTATGTCTTGTTGGCCGAGCCGCCGCCCTTCACTACGCAGAGGAACTTATATTCCATCCCCTCAACAGCCTCTATGTCGATCTGCGCGGGAAGATTGCACTTGGTGTTGACTTCCTTGTACATGTCGAGAGGTGCATTCTGGCTGTAGCGCAGATTTTCTTCGGTGTAGGTCTTGTAGACGCCTGCGGAAAGGGCTTCGGCGTCGTCGCAGCCGGTCCATACCTGCTGGCCCTTTTCGCCGTGGATGATGGCGGTGCCGGTATCCTGGCAGAACGGCAGCTTGCCTTTGGCGGCCACCTCCGCATTGCGCAGGAACTTCAGCGCCACATATTTGTCGTTGTCGGACGCTTCCGGATCGGTGAGGATCTTGCCCACCTGCGCATTGTGTGCCGGACGAAGCAGGAAATTGACGTCCCTGAAGGCCGCATGAGCCAGCTTGGACAGGCCTTCGGCCTCCACCTTCAGAATGGGATGGCCTTCGAAATCTCCGATGCTGACGTGATCCTTGGTCAGCAGATAGTATTCAGTGGTATCAGGACCCAGCTGAAACATCGGTTCATATTTGTATGCAGACATATTGGATTGAAATTTAATATTTTAATTCGAATTTATCAGGCGTCGGAGCCGTTCTGCATGAGGAAAGCCCTCATGAAGGCGTTGATGTCGCCGTCAAGGACGGCCTGCGTGTCGGAAGTCTCCACGCCGGTGCGCAGGTCTTTCACCATCTTGTAAGGATGCAGCACGTAATTGCGTATCTGCGAGCCCCATTCTATTTTCTTTTTCTGGCCCTCAAGCTCAGCCTGCTTTTCCTGGCGTTTCTTCAGCTCTATGTCGTACAGGCGGGACTTGAGAATGCGCAGGGCGTTCTGCCTGTTGTCCTGCTGGGAACGGGTTTCAGTGTTCTCCACCATGATGCCGGAAGGGATGTGACGCACGCGCACGCCGGTTTCCACCTTGTTGACGTTCTGTCCGCCGTGTCCTCCGGAACGGAAAGTGTCCCACTCGAGATCCGACGGATTTATCTCAATGTTGATGCTGTCGTCCACGAGCGGATACACGAACACTGACGAAAAAGTGGTCTGCCTCTTGCCCTGGGCGTTGAACGGGGATATCCTCACCAGGCGGTGCACGCCGTTTTCCGCCTTCAGGTAGCCGTAGGCGTAATCCCCTTCCACCTGGATCGTAACGGATTTTATACCGGCCTCCTCGCCCTCAAGCTCGTCCGTTACAGTCATCTTGAAGCCGTTGCGCTCGCCCCAGCGGAGATACATGCGCATGAGCATGGCCGACCAGTCGTTGGCTTCCGTGCCGCCGGCCCCGGAATTGATCGTCAGGACGGCTCCGAGTCCGTCGCCCTCACCGCCGAGCATGTTGCGCAGCTCCAGCGCCTCCACATTTTCCGAAACCTCTTTCCAGGCCGCGTCGAGCTCACGCATCTCAGCCGTCTCGACGGGATTGTCCTCATCCTGCCCGGACATGCTTTCCCGTGCGAAATCATAGATCACTTCGAGGTCGTCGGCCAAGGACACGGCCTTGTCGTAGCCGGTCACCCACGATTTGAGGGAAGACAATTGTTTGAGAAACGCTTCGGCGGCCTTGGGGTCGTTCCAAAAGTCGGGGGCCTGCGAGATGCGCTCCTTCTCCTCCACTTCGGCACGCTTGCCGGATATGTCGATACAGGCGCCGAGGGTGTCTATGCGCTGCCGCATCGATTTTATCTGTTCGCTCGTTACCATAGGCCTATCCGCAATAGAAATATTCATCCACGAGGCGTCGCATGAGTTCCGGATCCTTTTCGGCGGCCGCATGGAGCCCGGCGTCGTCGAAAGCCTTCAGCGACTTCACGATGCCATCCACCATCCTGCGCGGGAAGACGCCCCTGTCCTCGAATACCGTACGCACCGACTCAAGGCAGGCCGCCGACTCAGCGCAGCACGCAGGCAGGGAGCCGAGGGACGCAAGGCGCGAAGCGTTCCGCACGGCATGTATGTCGCCGTCCACATATTTGTCGGCCGCAATGGCGAGAGCCTCGTCGGCGGGCATTTCCAGACCATGGCGGGCAGCCACGCAGAGACCTGCCATAAGCTGATAGATGTCGGCCGAGCAATCGGGAGAACGCATCTCGAAGGTCTGCTTCGCCGTGGTGTCATGCACGCCGGGGACCTCCTTGGGATTGACCGCGGCGCACATGTCCTTGCCGCTCGACCACCCGAGGGGCACGCGCACCAAGGCGGAACGGTTGCAGTCGCCCCAGCAGACGTTCGTAGGAGCCTCCTGATGCGGCACGAGACGGAAATACGAAGTCGGATTCTTGTTGCCGAAGGCGGTGATGGCCGGCGCCAGACGCATGAGGCCGGCAATGGCCCTGCGGGCCTCGGCGGAAAGCTTTCCCGAAGCGTCGAGGGTGCAGTTGCGTCCGTCTTTCATCAGGCGCATGTGCACATGCATCCCCGATCCGGCCTCGCCGACAATGATTTTGGGCGCGAAAGTGACGTTGAGTCCATATTTCCACGCCAGATTCCTTATCACCCACTTGGCCAGCAGAAGCTGGTCAGCGGCCGTCTCCACGGGATTGGGCAGGAACTCTATTTCGTTCTGCTCGTATATCTTGCCGTCAAGGGTGAAATTTCCCACTTCGCTGTGCCCGTATTTTATCCGCCCGCCGGTCTTGGCGACGTGCTCCATGCAGTCCCTGCGGAAATCGTTCAGCTTGGCGAAAGGCTCCGACTCGTGGTAGCCCCTCTGGTCCGTCGCAGGAAAGGCCTTCGGATCCTCGGCTATGACATAATATTCAAGCTCTCCCATTGCCTCGAAAGTCATGCCCGTACTTTCGCGGAAGACCTCCGCGGCGCGCACGAGCGTCTGCTGCGGGGAGCATTCGAAAGGCTCTCCGTCCTTGTCAAAGAAACTGCACAGGAAACACAGCGTGGGGATTTCCGTAAAAGGATCCACGAAAGCCGTCCTGAAACGCGGCACCACGTAAAGATCGCTGTTGTCGGCCTCCACGAAAGAAGGGTAAAGGCTCGACCCGTCCACGCGTTCGCCCTCCGACAGGAAGGTTTCCGCATAGCCGATGTCGTTGACGGTGAAATTCAAGGTCTTGATCCTGCCGTCCTCGGCCGGATACATGAAATCCACCATCTTTATGTCTTTTTCCTTTATAAAACGAAGCATGTCCGCCTTGGTGAAGTCCTGCGGCATTTTCTTCAGATGGGCAACGACCGCATTGTGGTTGAGCTCAATGTTTTTATCCATAAAAAAATCGGTTATGTCCAAAAAACTGGTTAGTAAAGATAGGCCAATATTTTCACATTAACAACCTATTTGACTATATTTGCATCATTATGATTGGTATTTTTGACTCCGGTGCGGGCGGCATGTCCGTATTCAAAGAGATTGCAAGACTGATTCCCGACGAGAAATATCTATACTTTGCGGACAACGCACACTGCCCCTACGGCAGCAAGTCCGTCGGATATATCCAGGATCGTGCGAGAGAAATAACGAAACTGCTGCTCGGCAGAGGGGCGGACATCATGGTCATAGCGTGCAACACTGCCACCGCGGCCGCCATAGACATGCTCAGGCAAGAATTTCCCGGCACCAAATTCATAGGCATGGAGCCTGCCGTGAAGCCGGCGGCGCTCGGGACCAGAAGCGGAGTGATAGGGGTGCTCGCCACCGCAGGCACGCTCAAAGGGTCGCGCTACATAGCGGCTCGGGAAAAATACGAGGACGGCATACGGATCATAGACCGCGTCGGAAAAGGCTTCGTAGAGCTCGTGGAGCGCGGAATATTGAGCGGCGAAGAAGCCGAAAAGACCGTAGAAGCCTGCCTCAGGCCGCTGCTCGAAGCCGGCGCCGACACCATCGTGCTCGGATGCACGCATTATCCTTTTCTCATGGACACGATGCACAAGATCGCCGGCCCCGCCGTCAAAATCATCGATCCCGCGCCGGCCGTCGCGAGGCATCTCATATATGTAATGGTGCAGGAAGGACTGCTGAGCGAGCATGACGCCGCCCGCGCCCTCTCCAAGATGGTCGAAGACGAGGAAGCCGAAGCCCTGTGCCAAAAAAAAGCCGGGATTCCTAAAAATCCCGACATAGAAATAATGGCGTCCGGCGATCCGGAACCGGCCAGGAGAATACTGAGGATGATCACCGGAAACGCGGAATCCTAACGATAAAGATAATACTTCTTCGAAAGGGCCTTGAACGCGTCCACGTCCTTGTTCCAATAATCTATTATATCGGCCACCTTCAGGTTTTTGCCGAAATTGATGCCTATGTAGTCCGTACCGCACACCTTGTTGAACATATCCATGCGGCGGTTGGACTCATTGAACGGATTGTGCTCCGGATACAGCTCGTTCACCGCCTGCATCACATAGAACTGCACAAGCGTGAGGCTTGCTGCGTCGTAATCCGTAAAGAAATATTGCACGCCGTGCAGCAGCTTTCCGGCCAGACTCCCTGAAAAAGGCTTGTAGTGGATGGTGCGAAAAGCGACTCCGGGAAGGCCGTAGCTGTCCAGACGTGCCTTCAGCGCATCTGCATCTATCCATTCGGCGGCGAAAGTCTCGAAAGGCAATGTGTATCCGATGCCGGTGTTGAGATAGCCGTTGAACTCTCCGGTAATGCCCGAAGCGGGATAGGCGATGGCCGACCTCATGTCCGGGATGTTAGGAGACGGAAGTATCCACGGCAGGCCCGTGTCGGCATAGAGCATGTCGCGCGTCCAGCCCTCCATGGGGATGACGGACAGCCGGCATGTCTCATGAGGCTCGTTCCCCCTCTCTCCGAGGTTCAGCCCCTCTTCGTTGATGAGAAGGGCCAGCTCGCCTACGGTGAGCCCGTAGCAATACGGTATCCGGAACTCGCTGACGAAAGAGAAGAAGCCCGGCTCCACGAGGCAGCCCTCCACCTTATTGCCGCCGAGCGGATTGGGGCGGTCGAGCACCATCACCTCTATGTCCTGCTCCGCGCAGGCGCGCATGACAAGCCCGAGCGTGCTTATGAATGTATAGGAGCGCGAACCGATGTCCTGTATGTCGTAGACCATGACGTCGATTCCCTCGAGCATCTCCGGAGTCGGCTTGCGGGACTGGCCGTATATGGAATATACCGGGAGCCCGGTAGCCGGATCGTTCCCGTCCTCGATATGGCCGCCGGCATAGATGTCCCCGCGCACCCCGTGCTCGGGGGCGTAAAGCGCCACGAGTTCCACTCCCGGAGCGTTGAACAATATGTCAATGGTTGAACGCAGGTTGCGGTCGACGCCGCTCGGATTGGTCACCAGTCCTACGCGTTTTCCGACGAGCCCTTCAAAGCCGCGGCTCTCCAGCACTTCTATGCCGGGGCGCACCGCATTGGCGCCGCGTGCCTGCACGGCACCTGCGGCAATGCAGAACAATGCCGCGACGAACAGTATTTTATATCTTTTCATTTTTTATCTGATTGTCCGTTAATTAGACTTTCCGTATCCGGGGTCGACCTTGCCGCGCACTATGAAGGTGACGCCTATCGTGGCGAGGCAGCAGCACATCACCATCCAGAAAAATCCCACATAGCCGAGCAGTTCCTGCAGATATCCGGCGAAAAATCCCGGGATCATCATGCTGAGCGCCATGAAGGCTGTGCACAGCGAATAATGCGACGTCTTGAATTCCCCTTCGGAGACATATATCATATATAGCATGTACGCGGTGAAACCGAAGCCGTAGCCGAACTGCTCTATGAATACGCAGAGGCTTATCACCCAGATGCTCGCAGGCTGCGCAATGCTGAGATAGACGAATGTAAGGCACGGCAGTGTCATGCATGCCGCCATAGGCCAAAGCGACTTGCGGAGCCCCCAGCGCGAAGCGGCGATGCCGCCTATGATTCCTCCCACCGTAAGGCCGATGATGCCTATGGTGCCGTAGACGAGGCCTACCGTCTCCGTAGAAAGTCCGAGTCCGCCCTTATCCGCCACGGGATCGAGCAGGAACGGATTGATCATCTTGATAAGGAAGGCTTCCGGAAGCCTGTATACGAGCATGAACAATATCGCCAACCAGACCAGAGGCTTCTTGAAAAAGGTGACGAAAGTACGGCCGAATTCCTTGAAAATCTCGCCTGTCCTGTCTTTTCCGCCGCCTGAAAGCCGCTGCACGTCCGAAGCGGGCTTAGGCATGAAGAAAACGTGATAGAGCGTTATGGCCGAGAACATAAGGGCGCATATGACCATCGTAATGACCCATGCCTTGGGGATGTCGCCGTATCTGGTCTCGAGAAGGCCCGCAACCACCACCAGGACGCCCTGCCCGAATATGGAGGACAGGCGGTAGAAAGTGCTTCTGATGCCCACGAACAGCGACTGGTCCTTCTGGCTCAGAGCCAGCATGTAGAATCCGTCCGCCGCTATGTCGTGCGTGGCCGACGCGAAAGCCGTTATCCAGAATATTATCAAGGTAGACACGAACATGGACACCGGCGTATGCCCCGTGGCTATCACCTCGGCCGACGGATGCGGCAACGTGACCGCAAGCCCGATGAACGTGGCGCTGACAAGTATCTGCATGGCTATCACCCACCAGCGCTTGGTCTTTATTATATCCACGAAAGGGCTCCAGAACGGCTTGATGACCCATGGGAGATACAGTATGCTCGTATAGGCCGCTATGTCCACGTTGGAGAGCCCCATTCTCTTGAACATGATGGTGGAAATCGTGTTCACGATGAAATAAGGAATCCCCTCCGCGAAATAAAGCGTCGGAATCCACAGCCATGGATTTTTAGTCTTGACGTTGTTCATTTACATTCAATATTTTATTTGTCGTTTATCCTTACGAGTTCATGTCCGGGATAATAATGTCCGAGGATGCTGCGGAAATCGTATCCTTTGCAGGCCATGACCGCCGCCCCTATCTGGCAAAGCCCGACGCCGTGTCCCCAGCCGGCTCCCGTCAGGATCAGTTTGCCGTCGCGTATCTCAGGCACGAACGCCGAACTCTTCAGATGCGATTCCGAAAAATATTTCCTTATGACAAGCTCCTTTCCTATGTCGGCGGTGCCTTTCGTGCCCACGACGCGGAGCAGCCTGATGCGGCCCGACACTCCCCTTTCAAGCGGGATCAGTTCCTTTATGGTGCCTATGTCCATGCCGCTCCGGCGGGCGAACAGTTCCGAAGCATAGTCGATATCGTATTCCGTCCTCCAGCGGTAAAAGTCCTTCGTCTCAAGATCATAGTCGTTGAGCACCAGGGAGAGCACGGCATCGTCGTGCGTATTGCAGAACGCATGATCCGACTCCGGACCGTCCCCGGCTATCCATCTGCGGGCGTTCTCCTCCACGGTAAGGTCCGGCAATGCGTCCCCGCAGTCGGAGTCCGTCTTCCCGACAAGGTATGGATAGTCCCTGTCCTCCCAGCAGGTGCTGAATTTCTCGAGGACTCCGCCGCAGCATTTATGGAAACGGGCGTCAACGAGTTCACCGTCCGACATCATGACAAGGCCCCATGTCTGGTCTATGGCCTTGCGCACCGTATCGCCGACGGCCATGGTCAGGCCCTGATAGCGCTGGCAATGGTCATCCGCACATACATCGAAATGCTTGTGCTCGTCGTGGCCGTACCATTCCACATGCGTACGGACGCCGCTGCCGTCGTCGGCTGCACCGGCGGTCCCGCGGGCCGTGTCGAGATAGGTCACGAGCGAAGGAGTGCCGTCAGCCTCGAAAGGGATTTCGGGCACGGCCTTCCTGCGGTGGTCGAGCTGCGCCATCACCCAGGAACGGGAAATGACGGCATGCGCCTTGAGAAACTCCAAAGTGGCGGACGACTTCATCTCCGAAGATATCACGCTGAGCAGATAATCTTCCACCCCGATGACATTGACGGCCGTGACCTTGTTGTTTTCCACTATGAACTTCAGCGTGCCGGCGAATTTCTGCAAGCCTTTCCTCTCCCAGTGGAAACCTATGCCTATAACAACGTCGTGCAGCACGAAAGAAGGCTCGGCGAACAATGTGGACATCGTCACGGCTTCAAAGCAAAGCTCATCGTACAGAGCCCCGTTGTAGTTTATCTTCCCTTCCTGAAAAGAGACTTTCTGAGGCCCCGCGCCGTCGGATATTATTTCGAAAACTATCTCCGGGGCGGACATTATGCCTACTTCTATGACAGGCTGCGTGCGCGTCAGGCGCCATATTATTTCCTTTTCGGTCTCTTCCGGAACGGACACCTCGGACAATATCTCCGCGAGCGCCGCGGCGTCGAGACGCCTGAAATCCGACGCGTCCGGAACTATGATGCAGCCGGCCATGTCCGCACATCCCGGACTGACGGTGAAATGCCCGTCGCCCTCGGCGGAATAATGATGCGAACGGTGCCGGGCCCTGCACATCACGACGGAACGGTATTCCCCGCCGCCGAACCACGTCACGACGTTGAACCTCGGCTCAGTCTCGCCCTCCATGCACGGAGAACAGTCAAGCAGGCGGTAAAACATCTTGGCCATGGATTTGGACGTCCTTGCCCTCAGCGCGAACACGCCGCGCGTAAAATGTTTGTAATGAAATAGCTGCGCATCCTGAACGGAAGCGATGTATTCGATGTCTCCGGCAATCCCTTCGGGCACATCGCAATGTTCCGCCCCGTTGGGAACCCCCTCGTCGGCATGCACCGAAGATATTATGCCCAACAGCCTGTCCACTTCGGATTCGAGGGGGAAGACTCCTTTCGGGCAGGCCTGAAAATGCAGATGATATGGCGCGGACGCCCCGCTGTGGGGACCGTTGTAGAAAATGACATAATCCTTGAACGCCTCGGCCATGTCGAGCATGTCCACATAGCGGTGCCATATAGACTGCGGGGAATGCTCCTTGCTGCAGATGAGCAGATGATTGGCGAAGATGGGATACAGATTGATAAGGACATCGTAGCGCCTGTCCTTGCGGCCGTTGAAGCTGAACGACCTCTGATCCGGGGCGCGGTGGCAGAGGAAACATGAATCCCCGTCATCGGCTTTCTCGTACGGTTCCGCCACCGAAGAAAAAAGCCGCGCGGGATTGTGCTGCACGGACACGGTCAGTCCGTTGCAGCCGAAATGCTTCATCTCCCTGTTTTTGAGTCCTCGGTAATTTTCCGCCGCTTCATGCCACACGGACAATTGGTCCAAAATGAATTTGTCTATGTCTGTCGTCATAATTCAATCCTTATGCAGAATGCGGACTTGCCGTTCACCAGGCCGTCAATATAGTATGTGCCGCCGTCCGCCGCGCGGCGGAGCTGCACCGTATCCCCCGCCCTTGTTTCCCTGTTGAAATTAATATAAACGTCCTTCACGCACTTCGACGCAGCCGTATCGTAATCTATGCAGTCCATGGCCCACACCATGTAGCATGCATTGTTGGTATGTCCGAGAAAATCAATGTCCGAATAACCCACGCGGTGAGAAGCCGCCTGCTCCAATTCGATGCCGGCCGGCACGGAAAGTTTCGGACAAGGCTCCTCGATGGCGTGTTCGACAGCCATGCCTTCCGCCGGCACAAGGCCGGCCACGGCAGGATCGCGGACTATATGCCGGCTGTCCATGTCTATAACGAGCCACGAACTCGTACATTCCACATAGCGTCTGCCCTCGGGGCTCTCCAGACGGAAATCCCTCAGATAGAACGCCCCGTCGGCTCCCTTGTGCCACGTCTTCAATACCACTTCATCACGCCACTTCGGGGCTTCCGTGTAATGGAAATGCATACGTGAAAGCACCCATGCAGTATGATGCGTCTGCAAATCGTCATAGCCGAAGCCAAGCATCCGTGCGGCCCAATAGGCTATTTCCTGGGCCATGTCCATGAATGAGGAAGCCTTCAGGCGAAATTCACCGTCCGTTTCATAACATGGGATGCGGAACCTCTGGCAATATTTGTCATCCTGTCTGTAAATATCTACCATCCCGCTCTTTCAATTATTTCAAGTTCTTCGTCGGTATAAAGAAGCCTGTCAAGGGCATCCGGCGCCAGATTGGCGAAAACAAGGTACGATATGGCGAGCACGAGCAGCGAAGCCGCAACTATGAAAATCACTTTCAGTGCGGTCCTTCCGCCGCCGCGGACAGCCTTGTGCTCCTCCGCAGGCGCAGCCGCAGCATTCTCTGCCGGCACATCGGCCGTTTCGGCAGCTGCAGCCGCATCCGTTTCAACCGCAGCGGCAGTCTCGGCGGCTGCGGCATTTGTTTCAGCCATGTCGGCTGTTTCTGCAACAGCAATTGTTTCGGCGGCAACATCGGTTTCAGCAGGCTGTTCCTCTTCCTCAGGCACTTCCTCCGCCGCAGCGGCAGAAGCGGCTTCCGGCACGTTAAGATATGCAACGGACGACGGAGCCGCGCCGTCCTCATCCGCATGCGACTTCAGCGACACCGGCCCGAGACCGAATCCTGCAGGATAAATATCAAGATCCTCGTCGGGAACGAAGAAAAAAATGTTTTCCCTCGTCGCGCGCAATTTGCCCAGCCCCGGCAGGAGAATGGTCTTGCGCACCTTCAGCAATTCTTTCATCTCGGACAGGAAATCGTTCAGTATCTTAGCGGCGCTCACTTTGTCCATCGAATTGCCGGCGGCATAGAAATCCGTCAGAAGGCTGTCCGTTCCCTCCCGTTCCGTAAATGTCAGCCTGCGGTAAGGCGGAGTTATGACATACCCCCTGTCCGTAAATGACGAAGGTATCAGCTCGGCGGCAAAAGAGCCTATGCCGGGCAGCGTCACAGTGTCGTTGTCAAGAATAATCTCTTTGACCATCTTTGCCAGCAGGTCGATATCCATGTGCGAAAAACGATTTTTCTTGGAATAGCAAAGATAGAGAAATTATCATACAGTACAAAGCTATTTTTTCTTATATTCGCACCAGACACGGGCACAAATGCCGGTCAGGATTGAAAATGCGGAAATACGGAACATGTTTTTTTGAACAATACGCACAGATATCGCTTTCAGCCCTCCTCGGAGGCGAATTCGACGGACTCGTAAACCGCGACCGCCCCGATCTGCAGTCCGGGAACGACAGAAGCATGGGAATAGAGGTGACACGGGCGATGGAAGAAAGCAAGACGGCCGCGGATCAGCTGCTGAAGGAGATTGCCGGCCTGACGCATCCCGACGGGGAAAGGGAGGATCTCGAGCACATCATAGAAAACGGATATGCCTACGGACTGGGCGGAGGACGCTACATAGGCGCCAAAGAATTGGAATACTGGGAACTTGCCATGCCCCTGCGGCGGATACTCGAAAGCAAGATCTCAAAGGCAGGGAACGGATTCTACGGCAGATTCGACCGGATGGGACTGTATATCTTCTGCAAGGACCCTCTGAAAACGTCCGAAGCGGTAAAGACCTGCCGTTACGCCATGAGCCTGCAGAAATATATGGACATACGTTACAACAGCCTGTACCTTTCGGAAACAAGCTGCCTGTACGTGTGCAATCTCGACGACGGGATCAAGGACTCCGCACGCCTCGTCAGCCTTCCCATCACCTCCGCGCAGCGCCATGACTTCTATTTCCGTGCCCTCCGCCGTCAGTTGGAAGAATCAGAACTTCAATAACTTTTAAAATACAGCACCATGATTGACGAAATTCTCGAATTCAACAAACGTTTCGTTGCAGAAAAAAGCTATGAAAAATATGCCTGCGACAAATTTCCGAAGAAACGCACGGCCATAGTCACCTGCATGGACACGAGGCTTGTGGAACTTCTGCCCGCCGCGCTCGGCATCAAAAACGGTGATGTGAAAATGATAAAGAATGCCGGCGCGTGCATCACCGATCCTTTCGACAACACTGTAAGGAGCCTGCTCGTAGGCATCTATGAACTCGGAGTGAACGAGATAATGATCATCGGACACACCGACTGCGGCGTACAAGGCATGAAAGGGGCGGAAATGCTGCACCTCATGAAAGAGCGCGGCATTCCCGCCCGGGACATCGAACTGATCGGACGGTGCGGCATAGACCTCGAAAAATGGCTGCAAGGCTTCGACGACACCGCCGAATCCGTACGCAAGACCGTCGAACTCGTGCGGAACCATCCCCTCATACCGTCGGATGTCAATGTAGGCGGCTACATGATGGATTCGGTCACCGGCGCCCTCACCGTCCTGCAGTGCTGAATTCCGCCGGAGATTCGTAGTCGATGGCCAGCCGGCGGAAGTTCTTCAACCGGGAGAATGTCCGGTCGACGGTCGCAACAGAGGATATTAGTTTGGTGGAACAAAATAAAAAGCCTACTTTTGCAATAGAAAAGTGGTCATATGACCAAAATATTCCATTATTTATGGAGATCAAACGGGATATACATCTAAAGAAGCTCATTGCAAGCCGGCATAATGGGCTGATAAAGGTGGTGACGGGAATCCGTCGCTCAGGTAAGTCATATTTGCTGAGAGAGCTGTTCAAGAAGTATCTTATTGAGGATGGAGTGAAAGACAATCATATCATAGAATTAGATCTTGAAAACCGTAGAAACAAGAAATATCGAGACCCGGATGCGCTGATTGAACATATCGACAGCAAGATGGCGGATGAAGACATGTATTACATTTTACTGGACGAGATTCAGTTGGTAAACGAATTTGAAGATGTGCTGAATTCGTACTTGAGCATAAAGAATGCAGATGTGTATGTTACCGGGTCGAATTCTCGCTTCCTGTCAAAAGATGTGATTACCGAGTTTCGAGGACGAGGGGAGGAAATTCATATTGCTCCATTGTCATTTGCAGAATATAGTTCTGCTCATCCGGAGATGGAGTCGTATAAAGTACTTCAGGAGTATCTTACTTATGGCGGCCTGCCTTATGTATGTACCGAACCGAACGAGCAGAAGAAAATAAATTATCTCCAAGGCCTGTTTGAGAAAACCTATTTGACGGATATCAAGGAGCGATACCATATTCGTGGCGTCGAAGTGATGGACGAGCTATTGAATGTCGTAGCCTCGTGTATCGGCGGCTTGACCAACCCTTCGAAGATCGAGAACACGTTTCGTACTGTCAAGGGCATAAAACTGAATCAAAATACCGTGAAAGAGTATTTGGAGATGTTGGAGGATTCTTTTCTCATAACTCGTTGTATTCGGTATGATATCAAAGGGCGCAGATACATTGATACGCCTCAAAAGTACTATTTTGAAGATTTGGGATTAAGAAATGCATGTCTCGGATTCCGGCAGGTAGAAGAACCGCATTTGATGGAAAATCTGATATTTAATGAACTCCGTCTTCGTGGATATTTAGTGGATGTAGGCGTAGTGCCGACTCGTGTAAAGGATAAGGATGGCGCATATCGTAGAAATCAATTGGAAGTTGATTTCGTTTGTAATCAAGGTTCGGAGCGCATATATGTACAGTCTGCTTACCG
>X22_European_Rabbit__coassemble_174_pt1 | contig 15198 bp, 15 predicted proteins | sample X22_European_Rabbit__metabat2_high_PE_013 | metagenome-assembled genome bin X22_European_Rabbit
GGAATGACCGCCGCCATCATGGCCGCGGCAAAACAATAAATGAAAAATTTTTTCATACATCCATGTGTTTCCGCAAATTTATGCAATTTTCTTCAAACCGGACAAGACATTACGTCAAAAAATTGCACTATGTGCCGTCACCTCAATACTTTCTGAAATGCGATGCGGGGAGTCCCGTCCCGGCAAAAGATGATGCCGCAGCGTTGGAAGCCAAGACGGTTCACGGCCTCAAGCATGGGGCGGTTGTCGGCATGCGTGTCAAGACGCAGATTGTCGGTGAAGGCGGAACAGAAATCCACGCAGGCCTTCAGCATGCCGGAGCGTCTGCCGTTGGTCCCTATGCGGTGAATCGTCCCGTACGGCCTGTCGTTCAGCCACGCTCCGTCCATTATCGTCGAATATGTAGGGTCCTTGCCGATGATGAACGCAAAAGCCATTACGATTTCCCCGTCCGGGGTTTCGCCGATGTATCCGTTGCCGGACATGATGTCGCCGAGCACGTCTTCCCGTGCCGGATATCCTCCGGCCCATTGGCTGAAATTGCCGTTGGCGCGCATGAACCTGCGTGCCGAGTCATATACGGACAGGATTGCGCCGATGTCCGCAGTATTTGCTTGCCGTATAGTTATTCCGTCCATATTTGCCGTGCATTCAGAGTTTTGGCGTCAATAAATAAAAAAAAGCTGTCGACGCTCACGCGCGGACAACTCTTACTAACCACATAATTAATAACACTAAAACTAATAACCAATAGATCAAGTCATGAGAGAACCTCATTTCCTCAACCCGATACAAAGGTACTGCAATTATTTTAATTTGCAAATTTTTTCAAAAGATTTTTAATTAAATTTTTTAATAAAAATGTAAATCGCAATAATTCAACGATTTATCTATTAGTGCAAATTCTCATGTGCTTGAGTGACAAAGAATAAAAGAACGAATTTGCGCAAGTTATGTGACAGGAATAAATGCCTTTGAGCGGTTTTCATTACAAAAATGAAGCAAAAATCGCTTTTCACTTCATTTTTGTAAGTCAAATATTTTTATCTTCCTGAAGCTGAACGGATGTCATAGGGCACCGTCACGTGAGAGCTTCGCCTTCAGCCGTGCAATCATGTCAACGGTCATCGCATCGAGGTCATATTCAGCCTTCCAGCCCCATTCCTCGCGTGCGCAGCTGTCGTCCATTTTGTTCGGCCATGAATCGGCGATGGCCTGTTTGACCGGATCCGGTTCGTAGCGCATCCTGAAGCCGGGCACGTATTCGCGGATTTTTTCATACAGCATCTGCGGCTCAAGGCTCATGGAAGCTATGTTGAAAGAATTGCGGTGGCGCAGGCGAGACGGATCGGCCTCCATTATTTCAATGGAAGCCCTCAATGCGTCAGGCATGTACATCATGTCCATATAGGTGCCGGCGGCAAGTGGGCATACGAATTCTTCTCCGCGTATGGCGGCATAGTAAATTTCCACGGAATAATCGGACGTGCCTCCGCCGGGGAGGGTGACGTACGAAATCAGGCCGGGGAAGCGCACCGAACGGGTATCCACGCCGTATTTGACATGATAATAGTCGCTCAGGAGCTCAGTGGCCACCTTGGTGACGCCGTACATGGACGTAGGCCTCTGTATGGTGTCCTGCGGAGTGTCGTCGGCCGGAGTGCCGGGCCCGAAGGAGCCTATGGAACTTGGCGTGAACACGGAAATCCCTTTTTCTTTCGCCACCTCGAGAACGCTGATGAGGCCGTTCATCTGTATGTCCCATGCCAGCAAGGGCTTTTTTTCGGCGGTCGCGGAAAGGATGGCGGCCAGATTATATATGGTGTCTATGCCGTATTTGTCGGAAATCTCTCCTATCCGGGCCGCGTCGCGCACGTCGGCCTCCTCGGACGGGCCGCTTTCGAGCAGATCGCCTTTCGGCTCCGCTCCCTTGATGTAACCGGCCACTACGTTTCCTCCCGGATAGGCTTCCCTCAGCTTCATCGTGAGTTCCGAACCAATCTGTCCGGTAGCTCCTATTACAAGAATATTTTTCATTGTCTTTTTCAGCGTTTGACACGCAAAAGTAACGAAATTTTCGTTAATGATGTAAAAAAAGCCTTAAAATGTACTTTTATTGAAAAAAATCGTAAATTTGAGGCAGAATCAAATTTTTAATGTCATGTACGGAAAATTCCAGACATATCTACAGGACGAGCTGCGGTCCATCGAAGAGGCCGGGCTCTACAAGAATGAACGCAACATAGTTTCCCCGCAGACGGCGGAAATACGGCTCGCCGACGGTTCGACCGCCCTGAACTTCTGTGCCAACAACTATCTGGGACTTGCGGACAACAGACGCCTCGCCGCCGCGGCCGCCGCAGCCATGGATTCGCGCGGATTCGGCATGTCTTCGGTGAGGTTCATATGCGGCACGCAGGATCTGCACAAGACTCTTGAAAAGTCCGTGGCGGAATATTTCCATACTGACGACACTATACTTTATGCGGCCTGCTTCGACGCCAACGGCGGTGTCTTCGAGCCGCTTTTCACGGCTGAGGACGCCATCATATCGGACTCGCTGAACCACGCGTCCATCATTGACGGCGTACGCCTCTGCAAGGCGCAGCGTTTCCGTTACGCGAATGCGGACATGGCCGATCTCGAGCGCTGTCTCAAGGAGGCCTCCGGATGCCGTTTCAGGATAATCGTGACGGACGGCGTATTCTCGATGGACGGCAACGTGGCCCCCGTGGACAAGATATGCGATCTCGCGGAGAAATACGACGCCCTCGTCATGGTGGATGAAAGCCATTCGGCAGGCGTCGTGGGCGCCACCGGCAGGGGAGTGTCCGAGCTGTTCGGCTGCTACGGCCGCATAGACATCATTACTGGCACCTTCGGAAAGGCGTTCGGCGGAGCGGTGGGAGGTTTCACCACCGGACGCAAGGAAATAATCGACATGCTCCGCCAGCGTTCGAGGCCTTACCTGTTCTCCAATTCGCTGCCGCCGATGATTGTCGCCGCCGAAATAGAACTGTTCAAGATGCTGAAGGAGAGTGATGAACTGCACGACAGGCTGGCTGAGAACGTCGAGTATTTCCGCAGTCGCATGCTTTCGGCCGGATTCGACATCAAGCCTACCCAGTCGGCCATCTGCGCCGTCATGCTGTACGACGCCCGGCTGTCGCAGGAGTTCGCCTCCGAAATGGCCAAGGAAGGCATTTTCGTGACCGGATTCTATTATCCCGTAGTGCCCAAGGACCAGGCGCGCATACGCGTGCAGCTGTCCGCCGCGCACACCCGCGAACATCTCGACAGGGCCATTGCGGCCTTTGTAAAGGTAGGAAAGGCGCTCGGAGTGCTCAAATGAATTTTTTGAGCTTTTCGTACACTTTGTGTACCGGGAATCCCATTACGTTGTAGAAGGAGCCTTCGACGGAAGTGATGGCCGTGTAGCCTATCCATTCCTGCACTCCGTAGGAGCCGGCCTTGTCGTACGGACGGTAATGGTCGAGATAATAATTTATTTCATCGTCTGAAAGTTCCTTGAAGCGGACCGTAGTGACGTCCGTGAAGGTCTCTGAATGACGGCGGTCCCTTATGGTCACCGCCGTTATTACTTTGTGGCTGCGGCCGGACAGTTCGCCCAGCATTTTCACGGCTTCGTCGCGGCCGTGCGGCTTGCCGAGTATCTTGTCGGGAAGAACGACCATGGTGTCGGCCGTGATGAGCACCTCGTCGTCTTCGAGGGGCCTGTGGAATCCCGCCGATTTGCCCTCCGCCATCAGCACGGGCACTTCTTCGAACGGGGTGTCGGGAGAATACGTCTCGCTGAACGTATTGCCGGCGTCGACGGTGAATTCGACGTCAAGGCCGGCGAGAAGCTCTCGCCTGCGCGGAGAGTTGCTGCCGAGTATTATTTTTTTCATTTCAATACAGTCTTTTGTATTCGGCCGTGTCGAATGTCCAGCGGTTCTGGGCCTTCATCACGCGCTCCACCATGTCCCTTACGCAGCCTTTTCCGCCGGGGAAAGGGGAGACGCAGTCGGCAGCGGCAATGACGTCCTCCGCCGCGTCCGCGGGGCAGACCCCGATCCCGCTCATCCGCATGACGCCGATGTCAGGTACGTCGTCCCCGAAATACATCACTTCTTCCGGCTTCAGGCCATGCCTTCTGCAGAAATCCATGAAGTCGCTCTCCTTGTCGCGGGAGCCGAGATATATGTCGCGTTCCTTTACGCCTATCGTCAGCGCCCGTTCCCGGATGCTGGCCGACCGTCCTCCGGTGATGAAGGCGAAGGGAAATCCGTTCATCGTGGCCATTCTGATGGCGAAGCCGTCTTTAGCCCCGAAGATGCGGTATAGCTGGCCTTCGAGGTCGCATAGCACTCCGCCGTCCGTCATCACTCCGTCCACGTCGCTGGCGAAAGCCTTGATTTTCAGGAAGTCATTATGATTTTGCACCATTGCCTCCCCCTATCGGTGCGAAATCGTTCAGGTTGAAAGTGGCTTTCGGCCCTCCGCCGAGATCGATCTTGCCGAACTGCTCCTCAAATTTGCCTACATTGTCAATCAGGGCGTTCATAAGCCTTTTTGCGTGCTCCGGCGTCATGATTATCCGGTTGCTTATATCGGGCTTGGGGAGGCCCGGCAGCACGGTGGCGAAGTCTATGATGAATTCGCTGGCGGAGTGCGAAATGATGGCGAGATTGGAGTATGTGCCTTTTGCTATGTCCGGACGTATCTCCAGACTTACCTGCGCTTTGTTGCTGTTGTTGTCCATGGTCGATGAATTTTTCTGAACGGCAAATGTAAGTAAAAATATGTATATTTGCATTCTTGTATAAATTTAACTGACAAAATGGAACTCGCACCGAAATACAATCCTGCGGAAGTAGAGGACAAATGGTATGCGTACTGGCTTGAAAACAAGTTTTTCCACTCGGAACCCGATGACAGGGAGCCGTATACGATAGTGATTCCGCCGCCCAACGTGACAGGCATACTGCACATGGGCCACGTGCTGAACAACACCCTCAACGACGTACTGATAAGAAAGGCCCGCATGGACGGCAAAAACGCCTGCTGGATCCCCGGCACCGACCACGCTTCCATTGCCACCGAGAGCAAGGTGGTGGCGAAGCTGAAGGCCATGGGCATTGAAAAGGAGGATCTTACGCGCGAGGAATTCCTCAGGTACGCCTGGGAATGGAAGGACGAGCACGGAGGCATCATACTCAGCCAGCTGCGGAAGCTCGGCGCCTCCTGCGACTGGGACCGCACCCGATTCACGATGGATCCGGACCTGACGCGGGCCGTGATCGACACTTTCGTGTATTTCTACAAAAAAGGCTGGATCTACAGGGGAGTGAGGATGGTGAACTGGGATCCTGTAGGACTTACCGCCGTAAGCGACGAGGAGGTGATACACAAGGACACCCGGAGCGAACTGTACTATCTGAGATATTATGTTTCCGACGGCTGCGGAAAGCCGTCCGACAAATATATAGTCGTGGCCACCACACGTCCCGAGACGATAATGGCGGACGCCGCCGTAAGCGTCAACCCTGACGATGAAAGGTACCGTTGGCTGAAAGGGAAGAAAGTGCTCATCCCTCTTGTGAACAGGGAGATTCCCATCATCGAAGACTCCTATGTGGAAATAGGGTTCGGCACAGGATGTCTCAAGGTAACCCCGGCGCACGATGCAAGCGACTATGAGATAGGCCTCAGGCACGGACTTCCTTCGGTGGACATAATAGACGAGCACGGACGGCTCAACGAGAAGGCCGGAATCCTTGTGGGAGAAGACCGTTTCGAGGCCCGGAAAAAGATTGCCGTGATGCTCGAAGAAAACGGGCTTCTCGAAAAAGCGGAGCCCTACACCTCTCCGGTGGGATATTCCGAGAGGACGAACGCGGTCATTGAGCCCAAGCTGTCGGCACAGTGGTTCCTCAGGATGGATGAACTCGCCCGCATGGCCCTCGATTCAGTGGAAAGCGGACGCACCAAGTTCATCCCGGAAAAATACCGCAACATCTACCGCCACTGGATGGAAACCGTGCGCGACTGGTGCATAAGCCGCCAGCTCTGGTGGGGACAGCGCATACCCGCATACTATCTGCCTGACGGCAGGACGGTGGTGGAATCCACTCCGGAAAAGGCTCTCGAAGAGGCCCGCAAATTGGATCCGTCCGTCACGGCGGCGGACCTGCGCCAGGACGAGGACGTCCTCGATACATGGTTCTCGTCGTGGCTCTGGCCCATCTCGGTATTCGATCCGGAAAAGCCGGGCCATCCGGAGCACAGTCCCAACAGGGATCTTGCCTATTATTATCCTACCAGCGACCTTGTCACGGCCCCGGACATTATATTTTTCTGGGTTGCCCGCATGATTATGGCAGGGGACGAATTCATGGGCAGGGAGCCTTTCGGCAACGTCTATTTCACCGGAATCGTGAGGGACAAGATAGGGCGGAAAATGTCGAAGACGCTCGGCAATTCGCCGGATCCGCTCGATCTGATAAAGAAATACGGCGCCGATGCCGTGCGCATAGGCATGCTGCTCTGCACCGCGGCCGGAAACGATATCTTCTATGACGAGTCGCAGATAGAGCAAGGCCGCAATTTCTGCAACAAGATATGGAATGCCTACCGTCTTATAAAGGGCTGGACCGCAGATGATTCGATCGCGCCGCCCAAAGCGTCTGCCATGGCCGTCAAGTGGTTCGGCAACAAACTTTCCCAGGCCATTGAATGCGTGGAAGGACATTATTCCAAATTCCGCATCTCGGATGCGCTGATGACGGTATACAGACTTTTCTGGGACGATTTCTGCTCATGGTACCTTGAACTCGTGAAGCCGGCCTACGGGGAGTCCATTGACGCCGCGACGTACGGGGCTACCCTGGAATTCTTTGAAACCCTCCTTAAGATGATTCATCCGGTCATGCCGTTCATTACGGAAGAACTGTGGCAGAACATGGAGGAAAGGAAGCCCGGCGAGACCATCATGTTCGCAAGCAGCCCCAAGCCGTCCGGATATGACGGCAAGGTCATTGCGGACTTCGAAATGGCGGAAGGGACGGTGAATGCATTGCGCGGCATCAGGCGGCAGAAGAACCTTTCGCCCCGCGAGCCGCTCGATTTGCTCATAAAGGGAGAATTTCCCGCCGAGATGATCCCCGTGACCGAAAAACTGGCAGGCATAGGCCGCACAGACATGGTGCAGGATTTCGGCGGAGCCGCGGGAGTGACATTCATGGTCGGCACCGTGGAAATGTTCGTTCCGCTCGCCGGACATGTAGATGCCGATGAAGAAACGGCCAGGATAGAAAAGGAGCTTGCCTATCAGAAATCTTTCCTCGAAATGGTGCGCCGCAAACTGTCCAACGAATCTTTCATCGCGCATGCCCCCGAAAAGGTCATAGCGCTCGAAAGGAAGAAGGAGGCCGATGCGTCCTCGAAGGTGGAAAGCCTCGAATCGCAGCTCAATGCGCTGAAGAACAACAAATAAAACATTGCCGAAATGATTCATTCCGAAACATCGTTTCCCGTAAGGTACTATGAGACCGATCAGATGGGCATTGTACACCATTCCAACTACGTGCGCTATTTCGAGTGCGCAAGAAACGCTTTGCTCAATGAAATAGGCTATCCCATCGAAGTGTGCGAACGGGAGGGGGTGATGATCCCCATCGTGTCTGTCGAATGCCGGTACAAGTTTTCCGCCAGGATGGGGGACACGCTGCGCGCAGTGGCCGAGGTGGACAAAGTCCCGCTGGCGAAACTTTACATACGCCAGGCAGTCTACAATCAGGACGGAGAGTTGTGCGCCGAAGGCTCGGTCGTCCTCGGATTCATAGACGCGCATACACGCCGTCCGGTACGCTGCCCCGAAAAGCTGTCAAAGCTGATTTCAGGGGAACTTGATAAAAACAAAGCTTTGGATAAATAGATATAATATGTTGACTGTCTATCCTTTATTTATAGGGACGTGGGAAGTCGTCGCCATCGTTGCCGTGGTCTTGCTGCTTTTCGGCGGCAAGAAGATACCTGAACTGATGCAGGGCATAGGCAAGGGCGTCAAGAGCTTCAGGAAAGGCATGCAGGAAGTCGAGGAGGAAATTAATTCTTCCGATTCCTCGGATAAAGCCGATGGCCCGAAGTCATAGCAATCCTGCCGTGAACGGCGGCGAAATGTCCTTCTGGGATCATTTGGACGTGCTGAGAGGGGCTCTTTTCCGCTCGCTGTTTGCGGTGCTGTCCCTGTCGGTCATTTTTCTGTGCTGCAAAAAAGCGCTGTTCGGTGCGGTGCTCGCCCCGGCCATGCCGGATTTCATCGTTTACAGGCTGCTCGGACTGGATTTCAGCATGCAGCTGATCAACATAGATGTATCGGCGCAGTTTTTCATTCATCTGAAGATGTCAGTCCTGGCGGGCGCGGTGCTTGCCTTTCCATATATCATTTACGAGCTGTGGCGCTTCATAGCTCCGGCGCTGTATGAAAATGAACGGCGTGCCGTCGGCAAGGCTTTCGGCATGTCGTCTGTGCTGTTTTATGTCGGCACGGCCGTAGGCTATTTCATCGTGCTGCCGGTATGCCTGATGTTCTTCATGAATTATTCCGTAAGCGATGATGTCAGCAATACAATAAGCCTCGGCTCCTATATTTCCATGTTTATCTCCATGGTTTTCCTTATAGGGCTGGTGTTCGAGTTCCCCGCCGTCATCGCCGTGCTTTCGCACTTCGGCATAGTCAGCCGCGACATGCTGCGCAATTATCGCAGGCATGCGTGCATCGCCGTCCTGTTGGTATCCGCCGTCATCACGCCATCCGATCCCGTGTCAATGTTCGCGCTTGCGCTGCCGCTGTACGGGCTGTATGAATTCAGTATTTTCGTCTGCAAATGATTTCAATCAACGACTTGACCGTTTCTTTCGGCGGTTTTACGCTTTTGGACAGGATCAGTTTCCACATAGGGGAAAATGACCGGATAGGCCTCGTTGGGAAGAACGGGGCCGGGAAATCCACGCTCATGAAATTGATCTGCGGGGAGATGAGTCCCGCGTCCGGACGCATAGACATGCCCAGGGACCTCAAGATAGGCTATTTGCCGCAGATAATGGAGCACAATCGGGGCAAGACGGTCCTGGAAGAGACCATGTCGGTCTTCGGAGACATACGCAAGACCGAAAGGGAGGTGGAGTCCATAAATGCCGCCCTCGCCGAAAGGACCGACTACGAGTCGCCGGAATATGCGTCTTTGATCGCGCGCCTCGGCGAACTCAACGATCTGCTGTCGATGGACTCCGGAGAAAGTCCGGAAGTCAGGACCCAAAAGACATTGCTGGGCCTGGGGTTCAGGGACGGCGACTTCACGAGGCCTACGGAGACTTTGAGCCAGGGATGGAACATGCGCATAGAGCTTGCGAAAATCCTGCTGTCAGGCCCTGACATGCTGCTTCTCGACGAGCCCACCAACCATCTGGACATAGAATCGATAGAATGGTTCGAGGATTATCTCCAAAGGAAATATCGTGGAGCCCTGTTGCTCGTGTCCCATGACAGAAAATTTCTGGACAGCGTGACATCGCGCACGGTGGAGATTCTTCTCGGCCGCATACATGATTACAAAGTGCCGTACAGCCGGTACGTAGAGCTGCGGAACGAGAGGGCGGCGCAACAGGCCGCAGCCTACGAAAACCAGCAGAGGATGATAGAAAAGACGGAAGACTTCATCAACAGGTTCCGTTACAAGCCGACCAAGTCCAATCAGGTGCAGTCGCGCATAAAGGCGCTCGAAAAGATGGAACGCATTGAAATGGACGAGACTGACAATGTGTCGCTTTCCGTGAAGTTCCCGCCTGCGGCGCGCTCCGGAGACGTCGTTTTCAAGGGCGTCGGCCTTGCCGCCGGATATCCGGGCAAAACGGTGTTCAGCGATGCTGAAATAGAAATAAAGCGCGGGGAAAAAGTGGCCCTGATAGGGCGTAACGGAGAGGGGAAGACCACCCTCATGCGCGTGATTATGGGCAGCCTGCGGCCATTGGCGGGCGAGGCGAAGACGGGGCATAACGTGCAGGCCGGTTATTTCGCCCAGAACCAGGAAGAAATGCTGGATGTGGGCGACACGGTATACGGCACTCTGGACAGGGTCGCGACAGGGGAGGTGCGGAGCAGGTTGAGAGACATCCTCGGGGCCTTCCTTTTCCGCGGGGAAGACGCCGACAAAAAGGTCTCAGTCCTCAGCGGCGGAGAAAGAGCCCGCCTGTGCATGGCCAAGCTGATGCTTCAGCCCTACAATCTTCTGGCCCTCGACGAACCTACGAACCACATGGACATCAGGTCCAAGGATATTCTCAAGCAGGCGCTGAAGTCGTTCGACGGCACTCTCATCATCGTTTCACATGACAGGGATTTCCTCGACGGGCTTGTGGACAAGATGTATGAATTCCGCGACGGACGTGTAAAGGAGCATCTGGGCAGCGTAAGCGAGTTTCTTGAAAGAAGAAAGATCGACAATCTCGCCGATCTGGAAAGACGTTTCGCTCCGGCGGCGCCGAAAGTGTCCCCGGCCAGACAGGATTTCGATGAAAGAAAGCGCCGTAACCGCGAGAACCGCAGGCTGAAAAGCCGGATTGATTTTTTGGAAAAAGAAATATCTCGCCTCGAGACGGCACAGCAGGAGATAGAACAAAAGCTTGCAAATCCGGGAAATAATGACGATATTATGGAACTTACACGCATATATCTTGAGAACAAGATATCGCTCGACGCCAAGACCGACGAATGGCTCGGCCTGCAGGAAGAATGAATCTGTCTGAGGATATGCGGCATATCCATAATAAACAAAACATATAACGTTCTGAAAAACATGTTCGTACTCGATTCACACTGCGACACTCCGTCGCAGATTTTCCGTCTGAGGGACATCGGCCTTGACAACGCCCATGCCCACGTAGATCTGCCCAAAATGAAGGCCGGAGGAGTCGACGGCTCTTTCTTCGCCCTGTTCGTCCCTTCGTACATGGCTCCCGACACGGCCACAAGGTATGCCCTTGAGCTGCTGGCATTGGTGCACGACAGCATAGACGCAAATCCGGACAAGGCCCGCATGGCCGTTTCGGTGCAGGAAGCCCTTGAAATACAGTCGCAGGGGCTCGTTTCCATATTCATAGGCATGGAAAACGGCTCGCCCATACAGAAATCGCTGCCTCTGCTCAGGCTGTTCCACCGCATGGGAGTGCGTTACATAACCCTGTGCCACAACGGAGACAACGCTTTGTGCGACGCGGCGTCGCAGGGGACGACATGGCACGGCCTGAGTACTTTCGGCAGGGAAGCGGTGCATGAGATGAACCGCATCGGCATGATGGTCGACATAGCCCACGCCTCCGACGAAACCTTCTGGGACTGCATCGAGTGTTCCAAGGCGCCGATAGTTTCCACGCATTCATGCTGCAGGGCTTTGGCCGGCCACAGGCGCAACCTCACGGACGATATGATAAAGGCCCTTGCGGACAAAGGGGGAGTGATCCAGATCAATTTCTATCCTTTGTTCCTGTCCGATGAATTTGCGGAAGTCCTCGACAAATCCGGAATGGATCCGCGGGCCGAAGAAATAGAAACGGCCTTCAGGGCGGATCCCGCGGACCCGGCGAAGCGCGCCGCATGGTATGCCGTCCAGGATGAACTTCTCACCCTTCCGCGTCCGGGCGTGGCAACGATAGTGGACCATATAGACCATGCCGTCAAGGTAGGGGGCATCGACCATGTGGGAATAGGCTCCGATTTCGACGGCATAAACGTGACTCCCGACGGGCTTGAAAATATCTCGATGATCGGTAAAATTTTCGACGAAATGCGGCGCCGCGGCTACGGTGAAGACGAAATAGCGAAAGTCGCCGGAGGAAATTTCCTCAGAGTACTTGATGAAGTTGCAAATATCGCCGTATCAATGAGATAGGCCTAATTGTAATAGGGCAGACATTCGATGAAACAAAAATGTTATGGTTGTTAACATTTTTGTTTCATTTATTATCTGTCAGACATTTAAGTCATTTTCAATAGTTCTCCTCAGAAAATCCAATGCGGAGGAGGCGAAGCGCTCGATGTTGCGCTTCCGGTCGTTGTGGAAAACAAATTTCCGGGCGTCGCATCCGTTCGGTCCGGCCACCCCGACCCATACTGTGCCGACGGGATTGGCGCCGTCTCCGCCGGGTCCGGCCAGGCCGGTCGTGGAGACGGAATAATCGCTGCCGAGCAGCCTGCGCACTCCGAAGGCCATGGCTTCGGCGACTTCCCGGCTGACGACTCCGAACCGGCCTATGGTGTCGGCCGGCACTCCGAGAACTTTCTCCTTTACTTCCACGGCATACGAGGTGACTGAGCCGAGATAATATGCCGAAGCGCCGGGCACTGAGGAAATGAGCTGGGATATTTCGCCTCCGGTGCAGGATTCGGCCGCGCTCAGCGTCCTGCCCGAAGACTTGAGCAGCCTGCCTACCGTCCGCTCCAGCGAATCGTCATCGTCGGAATATACGAGGTCGCCCAATATTTCTTTCAGCGCGGTGATTTCGCTGTCTAAACGCGCCTCTTCGTCATTTTTCTCGCCTCCGTATATGGACAGCCTCAGGCGGATGCCCGTAAGCGGATCCGGCAGATAGGCGAGGTGCATGTCGGAGGGCAGGGACGATTCCCAGTTCTCGATTTTTTTCGAAAGCGCCGATTCTGCCAGGCCGTACACCATCACATTGCGGTGGGAAATGCTGCTCAGTTCATAGTGCCTCCTTATGTCCCCGATGACGTCCTGGATGGCGCCGGCGGCCTCGAAAGGCACGCCGGGGAGCGCATACAGGGAGGCCCGGCGGCCGAAGCGATCTTCACCGAAACGGAATGCCATCACGGGAGCCGTCCCGAGCCGGTTGGGAATGACTTCGCAGGAATCCGGCACCATTGCCTGCTGCAGGTTGACGTCGAGCATGTCAAGGCCTCTGTCATGCAGTATGCTGCGTATGATTTCGAGCTGCGCTTCGCTGCACACGCTTTTTTCGGATCCGGACAGTTCGGCGAGGGCGGCTTTGGTGATGTCGTCCTTTGTAGGTCCGAGACCGCCGGTAGTGATGACGATATCGTTGTTCTTCAGCTCGTTCCTGAGATTGCGGATTATTTCGTCGCGGCTGTCACCTATGGACAGCATGCGGGTAACCCTAATGCCGGCCTCCCCGAGCGCACGCGAAATCATGCCCGAATTGGTATCCGTAATCTGTCCGATGAGTATTTCATCACCGATGGTGCAAATGGAAGCGCATTTCATAATCAAACGTTTATAAGCTTTTTCAATATTCTTTTGACATATCCCGGACCTTTCTCCCACATCTCAGGGCCGATCTGTATGAGCGAGGCCCCCGCCTGAAGCAATTCGGCGGCCCTGGACTCATCTGAAATGTCCCCGCCCGCGATGACCGGGATGCTGCCCTCGGCGGAAATGTTTATGTTTCTGACCAGTTCAAGCGTCTTGCCGAATTCCGGAGTCTCAGCCAGAATGCCGTCTATGCCTGAGAGACGCGAAAAGTGCAGGATGCCTTCAAACTGGACTGAATCGACTTCCGGAGTCAATTTGACGATGATGGGCTTGTACGACTCGTAGCAGAGCCTCAGGCTTATCAGCTCGTCGAGTATTTCTGGAAGAATGTCTATGTCCGGACCTCCTACGCTGACGACGAACATGTCGGCAAAGTCGTAAAGCAATGAGAATGAAACGGAAAAATCTCTTATGATGTCGCTTTCGGAACTGTCGTGCGGGCTCCTTGCCAGTTCCGTAGCCAATATAGTACGCGTTTTCCTGCGCCGTATGTTGTCAATCGTTTTCCTGACGCCTTCCCCGTCCTTGTCCGGACTGGCGGATACGGGACCTATGGTGATGAAAGAAAATCCAAGGGCAGACAATTCATTGAAAGCCTTCCCGTTACGGTCGAACCCCGCAGCCATGCCTATCGGAGAGTCGAAGTCCATGTCGAAAACCCGTCTCCGCAGGCCGGGAGCGTCCTTTTTGTAGATCAATCCGGCAAGCCTGACCATGCCGGGAATCTTTCCCGCATGCGTCAGCGTCCACAGAATTATATTCCGGGCGGTTTCCTTTTTAAGACTGAGCAAAACAGGCTTTATCAGCAGTCGGTACAACATGTCCAAAAGTTCCCTTTCCGTGCAAATATAGCCTTTTTCAGGATAAATGCATCAATTCCCGCGGCTCAGTTCAACTCTTCGAAGGTATTGTCATCGAACAAAACTATCACCTTGACTATTTTACGGGATTTCGTCTCCGCTGCTTCAGAACAGGAGTTCTCTGCAACGGCGGCGCCTGCATCGCGTCCGATTTCTTCATCCACGGGAGGTTCAGCGACGTCTTCGTGTGCTTCAAGTTCTTGATTCATCGATTTATACATCCGTCCCTTGCCTGTAATGAGCCATTCGATATTCAGCTCGGGGTAGTGAAGGGCCATGCTTTCTATGAAATCAAAGCCCGGCTTGTTGCGTCCCGCGATGATATGCGAGATGCTGGCCCGCGCAACATTTATCTTGTCCGCGAACTGCGCCTGCGTAATGTTTTCCGCAGTCAAAAATTGAAGAAGACGTTTGTTCATATATGTAAATCGAATGATTACAAATGTAGCGAGAATTTTGCTCATCGACAAAAATTTTTCATATTACAAATGTAAACAAACAGGGAGGGCAGGGGAGAAAGCATTGTAAATTATGCCAATCTATAAATTAAATTACTACATATAAATATCTGATTATTATAATAATATCCTTACTATAACATGATTGGACGGCTCTTTTGGCAATAATTCGCCACGAATTGCCATATAAATATCTTATTCTAAACTATAGGTGAATTATTTTAACTATCTGAGTTATAATTTTATGTTTCAAAGAATAATTTTACATAAAAAAACCTTATGATACATTTGTGCATTATTTACATAAATTAATCGTACGTGTTCTGAAATAGCTATAAATTTACAAATGTATAACAATATTGTCTGCATCTACGACATCGCGGATAAAAATATTTTGAATCATGCCCTTGATTATGTATATTATGCGGGATAAAGACATTAAACCTTGTATAATGAGACGTTTGACGATCATATTTATGTCAGCGGCCCTTTTGCTGCCTTGTCCGGCTGTTCTTGCTCAGAATTATAGGT
>X22_European_Rabbit__coassemble_180_pt1 | contig 14815 bp, 9 predicted proteins | sample X22_European_Rabbit__metabat2_high_PE_013 | metagenome-assembled genome bin X22_European_Rabbit
CGGACAGCAGGGTCCCGACGGAGGCGGCGATCAGGCTCCGGACGAGCAATAATGCGGTAATGCTGTGATATTTAAAGGCCCCGGGGAACGGTCTCCGGGGCCTTTAATATATATGACCTGCATCCGACGTGCGCCGCATCGGCGCCATCTACAGCCTTGACACTTTCAGTACGTTCTTGAGTATTTTCAGCTGCGATACGATTTTGTCGAGCTCCATATTGGAAGGGATGTATATCTTGACGGAAACTTCGTAGGTGCCCGCCCTTCTGTTTTCATTTACGTTGAAGGAGCGGATGGACGCCTTGAATGAATTGATTACTTCCATCATGCGGTTCAGGACGGGCCCGTCGAGGGCGGCGGTTATGCGCAGCGTCACCTGGAACGAACCAGCGGACGGGCTGTCCGCCCAGCGCACTTTCTGTATCCTGTAGGGATAGGCGTCGATGAGACGGGCTGCATTAGGGCAGGACATGCGGTGTATCTTTATGCCGTCGGCCCTGGTGACGAAGCCGAAGACCTCGTCGCCGTATACGGGATTGCAGCATTTGGCCATTTTATAGTCGAGTCCCTTCAGATCCTTCGCGTTGAGCACGAGGATGTCGTCTCCGGACTGCCGGCCCGGGAGCTGCCTGTCCTGCTGTGCAGTCGCGGCCTTTGCGGTGTCGGCGGATTCGGGCGTCCTTTCGTTTTCCGACAATATGAATTCTTTTATCTCGTTTATGTCCACCGTTTCGTCCCAAATGGCGGCAAAAAGTCCCGACATCGTCTGGAAATGCCGCCTTTTCATGAATTCGGCCACCATTTCGTCGGGAAATGACAGTTTCCAGTTTTTGAGACGGCGTTCGACGAGTTCCTTGCCCTGGGCCGCTTTCTTGAATTCCGCTTCGTTGAGGAGCTGTTTTATTTTGGACTTTGCCTTGGACGTGACAACATAGTTTATCCAGTCCGGGGCCGGCCTGCGGTTTTTCCCCGTCAATATTTCAACTACGTCGCCTGTGCTGAGCTTTTCCTTTATGGGCACGGGCTTCCCGTTTACCTTGCCTCCGCTGCAGTGCGCGCCTATGTTTGTATGTATGTTGAACGCGAAGTCAAGCACGGAAGCTCCTTCCGGCAGGATGCGAAGCTCCCCGGTGGGAGTGAACGCGAATATTTCCTTTACCGGAGGACGGGGCAGTTCTTCGGGATTGCCGGCTCCGGGATGTTCGAGGGCATATCGGACGGACGCGAGCCATTTGTCCATCGCCTTTTCGTGCCGGATGCCCTTGTACGACCAGTGCGACGCGAAGCCGTTTTCAGCTATTTCGTCCATGCGGGAGGTCCTGATCTGCACTTCAAGGTAGCTGCCGTTTTTGTTCTTGACGGTAATGTGCAGGGATTCGTAGCCGTTGGGCTTGGGATTGGTAAGCCAGTCGCGCAGTCTCGGGAGGTCTATCTCGTATTCTTCCGTCACGTAGCCGTAGACTTTCCAGCACAGGTCGAGTTCTTCCTTTCTGTCTCCGTGGCAGTCTATTATAAAGCGTATCGCAAATACGTCATATACTCCTTCGAACGGAACTTTCTGCTTTTGCATTTTCATCCAGATGGAGTAGGCGGCTTTGGTGCGTATCTTGAGCTTGTATTTTATGCCGGCCTCGGAAAGCTTGTGCTCGAGCGGGCGGATGAATTCTTCCGTGAGGATTTCCCTGTCCTTTTCCGTGGCTTTCAGCTTGTTGGTGATCAGGCGGTACTGCTCCGGCTCCACCTGTTTGAGCCAGATGTCCTCCAGTTCGCGCTTCATGTTGTATAGCCCGAGCTGGTGGGCGAGCGGAATGTAGAGCATCATCGTCTCCAGCACTTTCCTCTCGCGGGACGACTTGGGGATCAGATTGAGATTGCGCATCACTTCGAGCCTGTCGGCGAGTTTTATGACGGTGACGCGCGGATCCCTTGAATATTGTATTATGAGTTTTTTGTAATTTTCCGCTTCGAGCCTGGTGTCTTTGGGCTTTATGGTGGAAATGAGGTTGAGCCCTTCCACCATGGTATAGACGCTCTCGTCGCACCCAAGATGGCGTATGTCGAGGTCTCCGTGCCTTCTGGTGGCTTCGTGCAGGAACACTGCGGCCACGCATTCCGGCGGCAGGCCTATTTCGTCGCATACGATTTCGGCTACGCCGAGGGGATGTTCGATGAACGGATGCCCGTTGCCCCGTGTTTCGTCCTTGAGCGCTTCCGCGGCAAAGTCATAGGCTTTCTTTATCAGTTCCCGTCCTTTGTCGTCGTATTTTGTAAATTTTTTTTCTATAGGATGCATGGCATATGATCGTCACGGTTTCAAAAATACTAAAAATTAACCGTCCCGGCAACAATCGTCCGGCGGTCTAATTTTCTTTCCAGACTTTGAGATATTCTTCGAGAGCCCACATTTCGTCGCGGTAGCGCGCGGCCGCGTTGAAGTCCAGCTCCGCTGCGGCTTTCTGCATTTTGCGCTTGGATTCCATGGCCGCCTTTTCCACCTGTTCCCTCGACATGGCCCGGATGACGGGGTCCTGCAGCACTGCGGCGAGATCCGCACTGATGTATCCGTCGACGAAGGCCGAATTGCGTTCTCGTTTCGAATCGTGGCCGAGCCCCACCGATATGCTTCCCTTGCCGAGGTCGCTCGGATTCGGTATGTAGGTAGGGTCCGATACGGAATCTGCGGCGCTTACCCGGCCGCTGACGCCGTTGCGCAGCCGCGGGTTCATTTCTTTCCCGTTCCGGACGCTTCCGGAAATGAGGAATCCGCTGTCGTGCGAGGTGTCTTCGGCATCCTGTGCGAGCTCGTTTATGAGGACGTTGTGGCGCACTTCCACCTGCTTCGGGACGATGCCGTGCAATTTGTTGTATTCCTGCTGTTTCGCCCGCCGTCTGTCGGTCTCGTAGATGGTGGCCCGCATGGACTGGGTAACGGTGTCGGCGTACATTATGACGAGGCCGTTCACGTTGCGCGCGGCGCGTCCGGCCGTCTGCGTCAGCGACCGCTCCGACCGCAGGAATCCTTCTTTGTCGGCGTCGAGTATGGCTACGAGGGATACCGTAGGTATGTCCAGGCCTTCCCGCAGGAGGTTTACGCCGACGAGCACGTCGAACAGTCCGTTTTTGAAATCTTCGATTATCTCCACCCTTTCGGCGGTGTCCACGTCCGAATGGATGTATCTGCAGCGCACTCCCACCTTTTGAAAATAGGCGTCGAGCTCTTCCGCCATCCTTTTGGTAAGGGTGGTGACAAGTGTCCGCTCATCATTGTCGGCCCGTTTCCGTATTTCTTCCAGAAGGTCGTCGACCTGGTTTTTCGTGGGCCTTACTTCTATGGGCGGGTCGAGCAGGCCCGTCGGGCGCACAATCTGCTCCACCACCAGGCCTCCGGATTTTTCGAGTTCGTAGTCCGAAGGAGTGGCGCTCACGTATACCGTCTGGCCGGTGATCGATTCGAATTCGTCGAATGTCAGGGGCCTGTTGTCGGCTGCGGCAGGCAGCCTGAATCCGTATTCGATGAGTATCGATTTGCGGGAATGGTCTCCTCCGTACATGGCCCTTATCTGCGGCAGCGTCACGTGGCTTTCGTCGATGAATGTGATGAAGTCGTCCGGGAAATAGTCTATCAGGCAGAATGGCCTCTGGCCGGGACTGCGGCCGTCGAAATATCTCGAGTAGTTTTCTACTCCCGGACAATAGCCCATTTCCTTTATCATCTCCATGTCATATTCCACTCTCTGTTTCAGCCTCTTGGCCTCGAGGAACCTGCCTGCGGACTCGAAATGCTCCATCTGTCTTACGAGATCGTCCTGAATCTGGCTCACCGCCATGGCGCCCCGCTCTTTGCTCGTCACGAAGTTCTTGGCGGGATAAAGCTCTATCCTGTCAAGGCGTTCGAACGCCGCGCCCGTCACCGGATCGATGAGGCTTATGTCATCCACTTCGTCCCCGAAGAATTCTATCCTTGCGGCATAGTCCGCGCCTCCGAGAAATATGTCCACGGTGTCTCCTCTCACCCTGAAGGAGCCCCTTTTGAATTCGTTTTCCGTGCGGTAGTAAAGCGCATCCACGATGCGGTACAGGAGCCTTGTCATGGACATGCGGTCGCCTTTGCAGACCGTCACGGTCTGGTCGTGGAAATCGTCCGGGTTGCCTATGCCGTATAGACATGACACGCTTGACACAACTATTACGTCCCTTCTGCCGGACATCAGGGCCGAAGCCGCGCTGACCCTGAGCTCGTCTATTTTGTCGTTGATGCTCAGGTCTTTTTCGATATAGGTGTCCGTGGACGGGATGTAGGCTTCAGGCTGGTAGTAGTCGTAATACGATACGAAATATTCGACCGCGTTCGAAGGAAAGAACGATTTGAATTCGCCGTACAGCTGCGCGGCGAGAGTCTTGTTGTGGCTCAGTATGAGCGCAGGCCGCTGGAGCCGTTCTATGACGTTGGCCATCGTGAACGTCTTGCCCGATCCGGTCACTCCGAGGAGCGTGACGTCCTTGACCCCGCCGTTCAGGGCGGAGCACAGGCCGTCGATGGCCTCAGGCTGGTCCCCGGAAGGCTTGTATGATGATTCGAGCTTGAATTTCATGTTTCCGGACTTTTCTTGCAATGCAAATATAATCTTTACGCGGCAATTTTCCTCCGCATGCAGTGCGCCCGAAACAAAGTCCCGAAAGGCGTTATGTCCGCCATATTTTTTATTATTAAAATATTTGTTAGATTTGCACCGTAAATATGGTTTGAATAATTAAAACCAATAATATAGTAATATGAAAGGAATCAAGACAATTTTCGTTGCAGTTGCAACCGTTCTCGCAGTTTCTCTGAGCGCAGGGGCGCAGGAGAACAACAATCGAGACGAGAACGGAAAGATTGTCCGCGGCGCTTATGAGACCAATAAGTTCTGGGACAATTGGTTCATCGGTGTCGGCGGTGGTGTCAACAACACCTATGACAATGGCCATTTCGGAGATTTCGGCATCGCCGTAGATGCCAATGTCGGCAAATGGTTCACTCCTTCCGTTGGTGCGCGTCTCGGATGGCTCGGCATCAACAATGACGGACTGGAGAACGCAGGGAACAGCGGCAGGTTCGATTATCATCTTTTCCATGCCGACCTCCTTTGGAATTTCTCCAATGCCGTTAGCGGATACAAAGAGACCCGTTTCTGGGATCTTGTTCCCTATGCACGTTTCGGAGGTCTGTATTACACTTTCGACAATGGCAACAAGAACAACGTAGAGTATGTTGTCGGCGCCGGCCTCCTCAATGATTTCCGTCTCGGCAAACACGTGGATCTTTTCCTCGATCTCTCCGCCGTAGCCGGACACACCGTTTCAGGATTTGCTGTGTTCCCTTCGGCCACCGCAGGTCTCGTATTCAATCTCGGCAAGAGCAACTGGGATCGTCACAGCACCATTACTCCCGTAGTCGTTCCCGTTCCTTACAGCCTTGAGCAGTACAACGCCCTCAAGGACAAGGTCGCCGCCCTCGAGAAGGAGAATGCCGATCTCAAGAGCAGGATCGCCGCCCTCGAGTCCGATCTGTACGGCAAAGTCTACAAGGAAGGCCAGACCTATGTATACAAGAACGGCGAATTCATCGAGACTGAGTCGGTGATATCCACTCCCGCCGCCCTGTATTTCGATCTCGGCAAGGCCACTCTTTCGGAGCGCGAACTCGCACATCTTGAGTATTTCGCACAGAACGCCTTCGGCGACGCCAAGGAAATCATCGTCACCGGCGCAGCCGATTCGAAGACCGGTTCGTCCAAATATAACCAGACACTCTCCGAGAAACGTGCCAACTATGTCAAGGATCTTCTCGTGAAGAAGTTCGGCGTTGCAGCGGAAAAGATTTCAGCAAACGGCGTGGGCGGTACTGATTCTTACAGCGCAAATACCCCGTTCAAGAACAGGGTTGTGACCGTCGAGGTAAAATAATTATTGACTGAAAAACAGGTATAGAATCATGAAAGGAATTAAAACAATACTCGGAGCTGCCGCAGCGGTATCCCTCGTGGTTTTCTCTTTCAACGCCTCAGCGCAGGAGAATAACAACCGTGACGAAAACGGCAAGGTAGTCCGTGGCGCTTATCATACAAACGGCTTATGGGATAACTGGTTCATCGGCGTCGGCGCCGGCATCAACTCCGTTATCGACAATGGCGACAACTGGGGCTCCATCGGCTTTGGCGCAGATCTTAACGTAGGAAAATGGTTTACTCCGGCAGTGGGTGCCCGCGTAGGCTGGCACGGCATCGAGAACAAGGCCAAAGTGCCCGGATGGTTCTCCGGAACTGACAGTTTCCAGTATCATTTCGTACATGGCGATCTCCTCTGGAACATTTCCAACACCCTCGGCGGCTACAAGGAGACCCGCTTCTGGGATCTCATTCCTTATGCCCAGTTCGGTGCAGTGCTCGCAGGGACCGACCGCAGCGGAAGCTGGGATATAAGAAAGTCATTCGGCTGGGGCGGCGGTCTCCTCAATGATTTCCATGTAGGAAAACATGTTGACCTCTTCCTCGACCTCTCGATAGTACACACCCGCGAGGGCAACTATCGTCCCAGGAACGAGGATACCTACAAGTGGGTAAGGTTCCCTTCGATTACCGCAGGTCTCATCTTCAACCTCGGCAGGACAGGCTTCGACCGTCACTCCACCGTGACTCCCGTCGTCGTTCCGCTTCCTTTCACCGAGGCAGACTATGATGCGCTCAACTCCCGCGCCGCCGCTCTCCAGAAGGAGAATGCCGGCCTGAAGGATCGTCTTGCAGCCCTCGAGGCCGAGAAAGCCAGCAGAGTCTACAAGGAAGGCCAGGACTACATTTACCAGAACGGCAAATTCATCGAGACCGAAGCTGCCATCGCGACTCCCGCCTCTCTTTATTTCAACATAGGCAAGGCTACTCTCACCGAGCGTGAACTCGCTCACCTTGAGTATTATATCAAGCATGCCTATACAGGGGAGCAGAACGTTGTCGTTACCGGTTCGGCTGATTCCAAGACCGGTTCCGCCAAATACAATCAGACACTCTCCGAGAAGCGTGCCAATTACGTGAAAGACCTTCTCGTGAAGAATTACTCCGTACCGGCCGAAAGGATCCAGACCAGTGGCGTGGGCGGCGTAGACACCTTCAACACTCCTGCAAAGAACAGGGTTGTCGTAGTAGAGGTTAAATAGTCTTTTAGGCTGATCGATAAAAAAGATGGCGCTTTCGGGCGTCATCTTTTTTTTATTGTTAAATTTGCACAAATCATAGTCATTTTCAAATGAGACTTCCTGCGGAATGGGAACCCCAAAGCGGCATTCAGCTCACGTGGCCGCACAAGGATACCGATTGGTATCAGCTTGACAGGGTATTGGCCTGCTATACTGAAATTGCATGCCGGATAATGAGGTTCGAGCCGCTTGTCATCGTGGCAAGGGATGCGGATGAGTGCAAGGCCGATCTGCGCCGCTGCGCATCGGCAGCGGGCCTGACGCTTGATTTGGACGCGATTCATTTCTATGAGGCCCCGCTGAACGATACGTGGGCCAGGGATCACGGCGGCATTGCCGTCCACGGAGATGCAGGCGAAAAGTATCTGTATGACTTCGTATTCAACGGATGGGGGCTCAAGTTCGGCGCAGACAAGGACAACAGGATAACTCAGGAGATATTTTATCAGCATGCCTTCAACGACGACGTGATGGGGGTGGACATGCGACCTTTCGTCCTGGAGGGCGGCAGCATCGACTGCGACGGCTGCGGTACCCTTATGGCGACCAAGCAATGCCTTTGCTCCGTCAACAGGAACGATTATCTTTCGCAGGAAGAGATAGAAGGGGAGCTGAAGCAGGCTTTCGGCCTCAAAAGGGTGCTTTGGCTCGACCACGGCAGCATCATAGGCGATGACACCGACAGCCACGTGGACATTCTGGCGCGTTTTTGCAGTCCCGACACCATAGCATATACTTCATGCACCGATCTGGATGACGACAATTTCGATGAACTGAGGGCGATGGAAAAGCAGCTGAAGACTTTCCGTACCGTCGACGGAAAGCCTTACAATCTGGTTCCCCTGCCGCTGCCGGATCCTGTTTTCCTGGACGATTACCGATTGCCGGCGTCATATGCCAATTTCTTGATCCTGAACGGGGGAGTGCTTGTGCCGGGAACGGGATCGTCCAAGGATGCCGAGGCCGTAGAAAAGCTGAAGGCGGTTTTCCCGGACAGGGAAGTGACGGCGATCGATTGCACCGCGCTGCTTTCAGGACACGGGGGCCTGCATTGCGTTACGATGAACTATCCGGAAGGCTGGATCAGACAATAGACGAATTTATGGGAAAGATCAATGTGGGAATGGTGCAGCAGAGCTGCACGGGAGATACGAGGGCGAACATCTTAAAGCTGGAAAAAAATATACGTGCCTGCGCGGCCGCCGGCGCCGGCATAGTCGTTCTGCAGGAGCTGCACAACAGCCTGTATTTCTGTCAGACCGAGGATGTGTCGTGCTATGACCTTGCGGAGCCCGTCCCGGGCCCGTCTACCGAATTCTTCGGGGCCATGGCCGCGGAGCTGGGCATCGTCATCGTCCTTTCGCTTTTTGAGAAACGTGCTTCCGGACTCTATCACAATACCGCGGTGGTCCTGGAAAAGGACGGGAGCATAGCCGGAAAATATCGCAAGATGCATATTCCGGACGATCCGGGATATTATGAGAAATTTTATTTCGCTCCGGGCGATCTCGGATTCGTTCCAGTGAAGACTTCCGCGGGCGTCCTCGGAGTTCTCGTGTGCTGGGACCAGTGGTATCCCGAAGCCGCGCGCCTGATGGCGCTGAGAGGGGCCGAAATGCTCATTTATCCGACCGCGATAGGCGGCGTGGGAACGGATCCTAAGCAGGAGCAGGACATGCAGAGGAATGCATGGCAGCTTGTGCAGAGGGGACATGCGGTAGCGAACGGCCTGCCGGTGATAACGGTGAACCGTACCGGACACGAGGATGATCCGTCAGGCAATGCTGCCGGCATCGATTTCTGGGGGCATTCATTCGCGGCAGGGCCTCAGGGAGAACTGCTTGCCGAATTCGGAGAACATGAAGAAGGCTTCAAGGTAGTGGAGCTTGACCTCGGCCGTACGGAATATGTCCGCCGGGGATGGCCTTTCCTCCGCGACCGCAGGACGGATGCCTACGAAGACATCACCAGACGATTTATCGATAATTCGTAAAATAGGACAGCGCCTTGTCGGCGGCTATCTTGTCGATGATCGCGCAGACGAGCCTGAAAGTACGGCTTCCTGGCGAATAGTCGGCCGGAGCGATGAAACTGGCCCGTCCCTGACGCTGCAGTTTCATGGCCATGTCGCGTCTTTCCGGCCTCCCTGGATCATACACCGCTATCGTATGCCCTCCGAACATGTTGATTATCTTCATGCTGGGGACGTCTGTGTCGCCGTCTCCGAAATATATCATCTGAGTGAAAGGAATCCTTTTGTTTTCATCAGCCACGCTTTCGTTCACCCTCATGGAATCCCGTGCGCTGAATATCCCTTTGTTTATCTTGAAGAGAAACTGGGTCTTGGCCGTGAAATCGACGGCCACCCCCGGCCATTCAGCTTCGCCCTTGCTGTTGTAAATGAAGGAACAGGCGAATATGTGCTTGAATTCTTTTGCCAGGGGACTGCCTTCGATTATCTCCTTCAGCCCGGATGAATTGATGTAATGTTCTATGCGTACTCCGTGTTCGCGTCCGTATTCGTTTACGTTCCCGAACCAGTCGCGCACTCCCTCATACAGGGCGATGTCCTGCCCGAAACGCCTGAAATCGCTTTTTCTCAACGGAATGCCCGCCTTGTGCGCTTCGTCGAACATAAGTTTCATATACGACAGGATATTGCTTGCGTCCTGTCCGGCGGCAATGCCGTCGCTCATGCTCCAGAATTCGGCGGGCGTCTTGTGGATGGCCTGGATGAATCCGAATTCCTGCATGTTGCCGGGCGACAGCGTGCCGTCGAAATCGTATATGAGCGCGACTATCGGCTTCCGTCTCATCTCCTTGCTGCTTCAGAACGGGAAGGATGCTCGAACGCCTCGTCGATCTGCTGTGCGATGCTGACGTAATGCGCACGTGTCACCGCGTCTCCTCCTTTGGCGTTCTTTACCTTTCCGCGGATGTCGACGAGCATGCCGTAGAGGTACGGGCGGCCGTCGCCGTTCGGATGATCAAGCCATTCCTTTATGGCTTTGGCGACCGTGCGGTTCTGCAGATAACGGCGGTATGCGCTTACCTTGGCGGAGGACGAAGTCTCCTTGAAAATCAGGTTGACTATGTCCTTGGCATATTCGTCGGGGCGGTAGGGGTCATCGCCGTATGAAGCGAATTTTTCCAGATTGGCGAACATGGAAGCGGTGACGAGCCTGTTTATCGCAGCATCGGCAAGGGGCTTTATCCTGCCTGTCGGATCCTGGGTGAATCTCGTCAGGTAATCCGGCTCAAGCCATTTGGGTTCGTTGAGATATTCCTTGTCGAGAAATGCGAGGGCGGCCTTTTGGACGGCCTTGTTCTCGGGCACATAGACCGGTCCGTCCTGCTCAACGCTCTTGTAGGTGATATAGACGCCTCCGACATAGGCGGCCACGTGTCCTTCGTAACGTTTCGCCTGCGATACTACGGCATCGTACATGCCTTCCAGATTGTCTCCGAGATCGCCTTCCTCTTTGGTCCACTCCGGCAGTTCGCCGATGATCCTTTTCAGGTTCCTGAGGCCGTATTCACTTGCAAGCACGGCGTCGTCTCCAAGGTCTTCGCTTTGCGCACGCGGGTCGTTGTCGTAGCCTTCTCCGCCGAACCACAGGCGCGGATTGCCTTCCAGGGTCTCCACTGTCAATTTATTGAGCAGCAGCCGTTCCTGATCGGGGGTTTCGGCGTCGACGGGCATATAGCCCCATTTGATCGCCCATTTGTCGTAATCGTTGATGCGCGGAAAGATTCCGTCCCAGCCGATTCCGTCCTCCGGCTGCGCCACATAGTTGAAACGGGCGTAGTCCATTATAGAAGATGTGTGTCCGTTGGCTTCAACCCAGGCCTTGTCGCGCAGTTTCTCGACCGGAGTGGCGTGGCTGGCGCCCTTGTTGTGGCGGAGTCCCAATGTATGCCCCACTTCATGGGAGCTTACGAAACGTATCAGCTGGCCCATGAGTTCGTCGTCGAAGACCATCTTGCGGGCGCGCGGATCCACGGCCGAGGCCTGCACCATGTACCAGTCATGTACAAGCTGCATGACATTGTGATACCATCCGATGTGGCTTTCTATAATTTCGCCGCTGCGCGGATCATGCACGTTGGGGCCGTAGGCGTTGGCGATGGGGGAGGCAAGGTAGCGGATGACCGAATATCTGGCGTCCTCCATGCTCATGGTAGTGTCGTCCTCGGGCCATTCCTTGGCGGTGATGGCGTTCTTGAAGCCGGCTTCTTCAAAGGCCGCGTTCCAGTCTTCGACGCCGAGGATGAGCCATTTGCGCCATTGCTTGGGTGTCGCGGGGTCTATGTAGTACACTATCTGTTTCTTGGGCTCTATGAGTTCTCCGCGTCTCTGGCGCTCGGCGTCCTCCTCGTTCTTCGGTTCGAGACGCCAGCGGGTGATCCATGCGCGGCGCTTCGTGCGCTGCTGATCGTCGGAAAAATATTGGTGGCTGTCCGTAAAATATCCGACGCGGGGATCGAACAGGCGTCCTTTCATGGGGGTTTCCGGAAGCAGGACGAACGAAGTGTTGAGATGATATGTCACGGAGCCGACGGTACGTCCGGCGGGAAGACGGTTCTGCTCGCGGACTCCGTAGGTCTTCCATGTCTTGATCTCGGTGTTGATGGGGAAAGTCAATATTGTGTCTATCAGCGAGCGGTCGGACTGGAAGCCCGAAAGTTCGTTGCGGCGCTTTGCGCCGTCGCTCATTCCGAATGCCGCATTGTCGCCGCTGAACACTTTCGTCATGTTGACGGAGTAAAGGCCGTTCTTCGTCGAATCGATTTTGACGGAAGCGATTATCGGATCTTCCGTGCTTATCTTCACAGCCTTGGCTATTTCGTCCCCTTCTTCGGCGGTAGCGTCATACGTCAATGCGCGCAGGAGCAGCCTGCCGCCGGCTTTTTCGAAATATACCACCTGGCTGTTGAGCATTTCTCCTCCATAGATTCCGGCTCCTACCGGAGTGGAGATGTAGCGCGTGGTCGTGAGGAAAAGGCGGCCGAGCAGCGAATCGGGGACCTGGAACACCCAGTCGTCCTTTTGGTGCTGGACATTGAAAAGGCCCTTCTGGATGGGGGCGCGCACTTCCTTCTTTTCTTGGGGCTTGGGAGCTTCCTTAGGTTTTTTTCTGGCCTCCGCCGGCATTATGGCCGCTATGGAGAGGCACAGCAACAGCATCGACTTTTTCATTCTTCTGTTCTGTTCGTTAAATTTTGTTTTAATATGTTCTTTTGCAAATCTAATAAATATTTTCTTTTTACGCATGAAGAAATCTTCCGCGGTGGTGACAAATTGGCAGTTTTCGGGTTTTGGAATATTATTTGACGATGCATCCGCAGCGACTTGCGGGCCGCGTTTATTGCAAATTATTATAACATTATAAAATTATGGCAAAGAAAAGCATCAAGGGACAGATCGGAGTTACCACGGAAAACATTTTTCCGGTAATCAAGCAGTTCCTTTATTCGGATCGTGAAATATTCTTGCGTGAACTTGTCGCCAATGCGGTGGATGCCACGCAGAAGCTGAAGGCCCTCGCATCTTCCGGAGATTTCAAGGGCGAGCTCGGGGACGGCATGCAGGTGCGTATCGAGTTGGATACCAAGGCAAAGACGCTGAAGGTCATAGACAGCGGCATCGGCATGACCGAGGATGAGGTCGACAGATACATCAATCAGATAGCATTCTCCAGCGCAGGAGAGTTTCTGGAGAAATACAAGGACCAGATAGGCGGCATAATAGGCCATTTCGGACTTGGCTTCTATTCCGCATTCATGGTGTCAAAGAAAGTCACTATCGATACGCTGTCGTGGAAAGAGGACGCGAAGGCCGTGCAATGGTCGTGCGACGGCTCTCCGGAATACGAGATGGGGGCTTCGAAGAAAAGTTCCAGGGGCACGGAGATTACCCTTTATTTTGACAAGGATGCCGAAGAATACAGCGATGAAGGCAGGATCCGCGGACTGCTTGAGAAATATTGCAAATTCATGCCCGTCCCGATCGTCTTCGGAAAGGAGAAGGAGTGGAAAGACGGGAAATACGTTGAAACGGACAAGGACAACATTATAAACAAAACCGAGCCGCTCTGGACTCGCACTCCTTCCGACCTTAAGGATGAGGACTACATGAAGTTCTACAGGGACCTTTATCCGATGAACGAGGATCCGTTGTTCTACATACATCTTAACGTGGACTATCCTTTCAATCTTACGGGCATTCTCTATTTCCCCAAGATCAAGGAGCGCATGGCGGTGGAGAGGAACAAGATCTCCCTGTATTGCAATCAGATGTTCGTTACGGACCACGTGGACAACATCGTGCCGGATTTCATGACTCTGCTGCACGGCGTCATCGATTCGCCTGACATCCCTCTGAACGTGTCGCGCAGCTACCTGCAAAGCGACGAGAACGTGAAGAAGATATCCGGTTACATCACCAAGAAGGTGGCGGACAGGCTGGAAGAGATTTTCCGCGACCAGAGGCCCGTCCTTGAGAGCAAATGGGACAATCTCAAGCTATTCATCGAGTACGGAATGATCACGGATGAAAAGTTCTGCGACAGGGCCGTGAAGTTCGCGCTTCTGAAGAATACCGACGGGAAGTTCTTCAGCTTCGATGAATATCATGCGGCTGTGGCGGACACGCAGACTGACAAGGACAAAAAAGCGGTTTATCTTTACGCCACCGATACCGAGGCTCAGTATCCGTTCATCGAAGAAGCCAAGAACAAAGGCTATGACGTGCTTCTGATGGACTGTGAACTTGACGCCCACTATGTGAACCTGCTCGAAAGGAAATTGGAAAACGTGCGCTTCGCCCGCGTGGATTCCGACGGCGTTGACAGGCTGATTCCGAAGGAGGAGAGGGTTAAGCCGGAGATGTCGGAGAATGACAGGAATGATTTGTCGGCAGTGTTCAAGGCGGTGCTTCCGTCAGGCAATGAGTATATCGTCGAAGGCGACAATCTTGGAGAGAACGAGTCGCCTATTCTCATCACCCAGAATGAGTTCATGCGCCGTTACCGCGACATGAGCGCACTTGGCGGCGGAATGAATTTCTACGGAGAGATGCCCGCTTCGTACAACATTACCGTCAATATGGAGAATCCGCTCGTGGCCAGGATCGTCACGGCCATGAAGGACAAGGTCGAGGCCTTGCCTGCGGAGGCGGACGATGAGAAGAAGAAAGACCATGAAGCGGCGCTGACGGATTTCGCTAAAGGCAATGAGATGCTGAAGCAGATTACGGATCTGGCGCTGCTGGCGAACGGAATGCTGAAAGGCAAGGCGCTGAGCGATTTTATCGCCCGCAGCCAGAAAGTGGTGAACGACGCCTATGCCAAATAGCGTGCCGTCGATAGGTATGGACCGGCAGTAATGGCATGCCGGTTTCGGAACGGACTCCGGAAGCCTTGCGGCGCCGGGGCCCGTTCTGGTTTGCGGCGCCGGGGTTCGTTCTAGTTTGCGGACGGCGCCGCCGGCCAGGCGGGTTATTTGCCGGCCTAGCGGTTATTTGCCGGACTGGTTATTTGTGCGAAACGAGTTCGAGAAATTCGTTCCGCGTGCGTTCCGAGTTGA
>X22_European_Rabbit__coassemble_189_pt1 | contig 14410 bp, 10 predicted proteins | sample X22_European_Rabbit__metabat2_high_PE_013 | metagenome-assembled genome bin X22_European_Rabbit
AGATCCCTCAGAAAAACGCTTTTGTCGAGGTTCCCGGCGAAGCATATCTCCGTCCCCGGACGCCGCACGATCGTGCTGGGCTTTTCGCACAGATAATCAAACAGCTCCAATGTGCGCATCCGTCCGCCGTCAAGTCCGGCTTCGGCGAGTTTCCGCGCCATCGTGCCGTTGTGCACAATCAGGCTGCCGGCATATTTCAGAAACGATACTTCTTCGCTGAAATTTCCTCTTGCCCTGAAAGAATCGAGGTCGTGTATCAGAACCGTGCACTTTGCGCCGAAACGTTTCAGCAGCATGGCGGTGAAGCCCTGGTAATGCGCGGATGAAATGGGATATTGCAGGAATATGCGGCCGGATTCGGCCATGCAGCGCATTATGTTCATGAAGCCCCTGGCCTTGACCGAGATGCGTGCGGCGAGGCCATGCTCCGGCTTGGGAATCATCACCTTGTACACTTTCCATCCGCACCGCGACGCTATGGTCAGGGCGTCGGCCACGGCCTTGGTGCCGGCGTTGAAGCCGTTTTCTCCGGAAACGAATGTCAGTGTGCCTTTTCCGCTCATTTTATTTCAGTCCGCAGAGCCTTGCCGATGACGGCATCCATATCGTAATATTTGTATTCGGCCAGCCGTCCGCCGAAAAGCACATGGCCTTCCGTTTGGGCAAGGGCATGGTACCGTTCGTACAATGCGTTGTTCCTGACGTCGTTGACGGGGTAGAAAGGCTCCATCCCTTCCTCCCATTCGACCGGATACTCCTTTGAGATGACGGTCCTCGGATTCGCATAGACATCGGCGCCGAAACTCTCGAAGTGCTTGTGCTCTATGATGCGTGTCCACGGCACTTCGCGCGACGTATAATTGACGACCGCGTTGCCCTGCCGGTTCGGCGTGTCGAGCGTTTCGGTCTCGAACCGCACGGTCCTGTACTCCAGTCTGCCGAATCTGTAGCCGTAGAATTCATCTATTTTCCCTGTGAACACTATGTTGTCGGCCAAAGATTCCCAATGCTCCCTGTCAGAAAAGAAATCCGCGCCCGTCCTGACCTCCGTTCCGTCCAGCAGGCTTTGTATCAGTCTGTTGTAGCCTCCTACGGGAATGCCCTGAAAAGTGTCGTTGAAATAATTGTTGTCATATATGAAACGTACGGGCAGGCGTTTTATTATGAATGCAGGCAGCTCCGTGCAAGGACGGCCCCATTGCTTTTCGGTGTAGCCCTTTATGAGTTTCTCATATATGTCGCGCCCTATGAGCGAAATGGCCTGTTCTTCGAGATTGCGCGGGCCGTTCGCCCCCTCGGCCCTGAGCTTTGCGGCGAAGCCTGATTTCTGCTCTTCAATTTTGGCGCGGGCCTCCTCCGGTGTTGTGACGCCCCACATCTGATAAAACGTGTTCATGTTGAAAGGCAGATTGTAGAGCTTCCCGTCCGGCGCCTTCGCAACCGGGCAGTTGGTGTAGCGGTTGAAAGGTACGAGGCCGTTTACGAAGTCCCATACTTCTTTGTCAGAAGTATGGAAAATGTGGGCTCCGTATTTGTGGACGTTGATGCCCTCTACATTTTCGCAATATACGTTGCCTCCCGCATGGGAACGCTTGTCGATGACGAGGCAGCGCTTGCCGGCCTTTCCGGCCCGGTAGGCGAAGACGGCTCCGAAAAGCCCCGAACCCACTATCAGATAATCGTATTTATTCATGGAATTTGATTTTTTGTCGCACGATGTCAGTTACCTGCCGGACCGAAGCGTTGCCGAGCAGTTTCTGGATCAATAGATATGCCGCGCCTCCGCAGGCCGTGAAAGCGAACACGAGCGGCCATCCGTCGAGCAGGCGGCCGAGCAGATGCATTATCGGGAAAAAGGGGATGACGCCGGCGATTGACCTGAACAGGTCCGGCAGGCTCCCGGTGACGCGGATTGGAGTGTTCCGGCGAATCGCCGCCGCCATTACTATGACAATCAGAACTTCGGAGGTTATCGAGGCAACGGATGCGCCGGTGGCGCCGAAACGTGGAATCAATATTAAATTGAGCAGAAAATTGCATGCCGCGCCTGCAAGCGTCGCATGCAGGAACGCCTTGTCCATGTTCATGGGTATGAGGATCTGCATGCCGAGCATATTGTTCATCCCTATCGCTATGGTCAGGAATGCGAGTATCTGCAGAGGAATAATTGTCCCGGCGAAATCTTCGCCGAAAAACAGCGGGACGAACGTCGGCGCAAGGCACATTACGCCGAAGGCGATGGGGACGGCGAGGAACGAAACGGCAGAGAACGACTTGTTGGCAAGTGAATTGATTTTGCCGTAGTCCCTTTCAGCATTGTATTGCGACATCCTCGGCATCATGACGGCGGAAAGGCTCGTCACTACGATGATGAGTGACTTCGATATATGCATCGCATTGGTGTAGAACCCCGTTTCGCCGTAGTCCCTCATGAATCCGAGCATCACTGTGTCGAGGACGGTGTATATGGACACGGCCACGGCCGAGGCGAATAGAATGAAAATGGGGGACAGGTGCTTTTTCAGGCCGTGCAATGTGAGCCGCAGCCGGATTCCGGACCTGAGCAGGCGTGAAAAATTCCAGACGTCTCCCGCCACGTTGCCGGCGACGTTGAGCAGGACGTATATTATGAGATCAGCCTTTGTCCGGACGAAAACGAATATGCATATTATGCTTATGGTCCTTATAATGAGCGTGCGCAGCGTTATGTAGCCGAATTGCTCCATGCCCTGGAAAAGCCAGTCCGTCCTGAACGGGGCCAGATACAGCAATACCCCTGCGAGCAGGAACACGGCGAAGTTCTCATGCAGCTTCCCTATGAAGAAAATGCTTGCGATATACAGGGCCGTGACCGCGAGGGTGGCTATCGCAGAGATGGAAAAGAGTTCCGAAAACAATTGCGACAGGGCCTTTTTGTCATCGCGGCGTCCGGCCGTCTCCCTTATGCCGTAAGTCGGAATGCCGAGCATGGCGAACATGGCGAAATAGCCGGCGTACGTGTTCGCGAAATTGAACAGGCCCACGCCGTCGGGGTTCAGCACGCGCGCTATGTACGGAGCCGTTATCAAGGGATAGACTACCCTTGACAGGTTCAGAAGCACGTTATATGCGTAATTTTGCTTGATCGACGGCATAATGAGGTTCAATGGGTGACAAAGATAGGGTTTTTCTCCAAGAATTTTTATTTTTGCATCCACAAAACTATAACCGGCCATGAACTATAGAATCGAATCAGATCTTATCGGCGAGCTCAAGGTGCCTGCCGATGCATATTATGGGGTCCAGACGCAGAGGGCTCTGGACAATTACCGCATTTCATGCACCAGGATGAGCGACTACCCTGAATATATTGTCGCCATCGCGTATGTAAAATGGGCAGCCGCGCTTGCCAACGCTGAATTGGGAGCGCTTGACCGCAGCATCGCCGATGCCATATGCAAGGCCTGCGAAGAAATCGTCGGAGGAAAGTTCCACGACCAGTTCCCGATAGACATGATGCAGGGCGGCGCCGGCACCTCGGTCAACATGAACGCCAACGAGGTGATTGCCAACAGGGCTCTGGAGCTGCTCGGACACAGGAAAGGGGAGTACCAGTACTGCTCTCCCAACGACCACGTGAATTGCGGCCAGTCCACCAATGACGCCTATCCTACGGCATTCAGGTATACTTTCATAAGGATGAACAAAGGTCTCGTCTCCAGCCTCCGTGCGCTTGTGGGTGCGTTCAGGGCGAAGGGCGAGGAGTTCAAGGGAATAATAAAGATGGGCCGAACCCAGCTTCAGGACGCCGTGCCCATGACGTCGGGGCAGGAATTCAACGCGTTCGCCAACAACCTTGAGGAGGAAATAGCGAATCTGGACAGAAACGTCCGTCTGCTCCGCGAGATCAACATGGGCGGCACCGCCATCGGCACCGGCCTGAACGCCGTGCCCGGCTTCGCCGAGCTTTGCACCCGCAGGATGAGCGAACTTTGCGGGGACGAGCTGGTCAAGGCTCCCGACTTAGTGGAGGCTACGCCTGACACTGGCGCGTACGTGAGCTATTCAGCCGCGCTCAAGCGTCTGGCCATCAAGCTCTCGAAAATATGCAACGACTTGCGCCTGATGGCTTCCGGCCCGCGCTGCGGCCTGCATGAAATCAATCTCCCTGCCATGGCCCCCGGCTCGTCCATAATGCCCGGCAAGGTCAATCCCGTCATCCCCGAAGTGACCAACCAGGTCTGCTTCAAGGTCATAGGCAATGATACCACGGTTGCGTTCGCGGCAGAGGCGGGCCAGCTCCAGCTCAACGTGATGGAGCCTGTGATCGCGGCTTCGATTCTCGAAAGCATCACATGGCTGCGCAACGCCATAGACACTCTCCGCACCAAGTGCGTCGAGGGCATTACCGTCAACAAGGAGCATTGCCACGAGATGGTAAAGCACAGCATCGGCATCGTCACTGCGCTCAATCCGTACATCGGCTATAAGAACAGCACCAAAGTGGCCAAGGAAGCGCTCGAAACCGGCCGTTCCGTATATGACATAGTCATAGAGAAAGGCCTGATGACGAAGGAAAAGCTCGACGAGGCCCTCGATCCCGAGAACATGCTCGTTTCGCACGCCTTCTTCAAATAGCCTGCGTTACATTTCCATGGCGGCCAGATCGGCTACCGCAAGGTTGTATCGCTTTTCGGTATCGATGGCGAGTTCGATCGTATCGTAGAAAAACGACAGTTCCCCTATGTATTCGAGGAGCGATATGCCGCCTGAGGCAAGGGCTTTCTCAAGATCCGCACGGCAGTCGTTCAGATCGGCGAGGGCATTGTATTTGTCCGCCGCCTTTCTCAGACGTACGGCATTGTCATACAGCGATTCAGCCTTTATCCTGAATCTGGAGGCCGTCATGCTTTCGGAAATCCTGGCGGCTTCCAGCCGTTTGCGCGCTTCCGCAGTCCTCTTGCCCGAAGACCACAGGGGGATGCTGACGCCGAGTTTCACTCCGCGGAACTCCTCCCCGGGTATCAGCTCAGCCATGTAGCCGACGGAAAAGCTCGGCAGCCTTTCGGCGCGCGACAGTTTCAGCTGCGTTTCATTCAGGCTCGTGGCCGCGCGGGCGTATGCCATCGTGCTGTTGTCCTCTCCGGCTTGTCCGAACCATTCTTCGAACGTTTCCGGCAACGGCTGCAGCCCGAAGCTCGCTTCCTGTATGTCCACTTCCTTGCCGCCGTTGAGCATCGTCAGTTCGGCCAGCAGCGAACGCCTTTCCGCTTCCATGAGTTCCAGATTGCCTTCCGCCTCCGTCAGGTCTACCGCGGCCTTTCTGTAGTCGGATATGGAAAATTCTCCGCTTTCAACCCCTTTTTTGTATAGTTCTTCGACGACGGCGGCCCGTTCGGTGCGCAGCGTGTATTCGGAAATGAGCATATTGCGGGCGATTATTTCGCATATAAGTTTGCGGGCTGAGGTCAGTATCTCCTTGCGGGCGGTGCGCAGCTGCAGGGCGAGCAGATCGTTTTTCTGCCGCGCCTCGCTTTTGCGTCTGCCGGACAGTGCCGCACAGTCGAAACTTTGGTTCACGGCGAAGTCGTGCCTGGCGCCGATTTCCTCCGGGCCGAAAAGGTATGCGAATTCTATTTCGGGGCCGGCCATCGCGCTTTCGGCGAGATTGCCCGCGGCCTGCGCCTCCGTTTCGGCTTCAAGGGCCCTTAGCTCGGGGTTGTTGGCCTCTATTTCGGCCAGGATGCCGTCGATGCCGGGCTGCTGCGCCCGCGCGTTTGCATGCAACAGTGCCGCAAAGGCGCATATTATTAAAATACGGTACTTTATCATGGTTGGGTTAATCTTTTGCTTCATGTAGATTCGTGTCTTTTTCCGTCAAAGAATATACTATGGGGATGATGAATGCGTTCAGCAGCGTGGAGCTGATAAGTCCTCCCAATATTACCTTGGCCATGGGACTTTGTATTTCGTTGCCGGGCAGTTCGCCGCCTAAGGCGAGGGGAACGAGGGCGAGGGCCGAAGTGAGCGCCGTCATGAGTATGGGGTTGAGCCTGTCCGGCGAGCCTTTTTTTACGGCTTCGGACACCGACATGCCGCCGGCCCGCAGGTTGTTGTAGCGGTCTATCAGCAGCATTCCGTTGCGTGTGGCTATTCCGAAAAGGGAAATGAAGCCTATGATTGCCGGTATGGAAATGATGCCGTCGGTGAAGAAAATGGTGAAAATGCCTCCTATGAGCGCAAGGGGCAGGTCTATGAGCACTATGGCCGACTGCCTTATGCTCTTGAACTGTCCGTACAGAAGCAGGAATATGATGATGACGGCGAAAAGGGTGGCGATGCCCAGCGTTCCTGACGCCCGTCTGGCGCTTTCGAATTGTCCGCCGAACTCTATGCGGTAGCCTTCCGGCAGATCGACTTTTTCGCTTATCGCTTTTTTCATGGCATTCACCGCTCCCTGCAAGTCGCCGTCGGTCACGTTGGCCGATACCACCAATTTCCTTGAGGCGTTTTCACGGTTGATTATGTCGGGGCCGGACGCCGAACGGACGCGGGCCATGCTGCCGAGAGGCACTTTGCCGAAAGGCGTGTCTATCGGCATTTCGCCGATGGTCTCGAGGCGGTCGCGGTAGGAGCCTGAGGCCTTTACCGTAAGGTCGAAAACCTTGCCGTCTTCGAAAACCTGCGATACTGTCCGGCCGCCGAGGAATACTTCGATGAATCCGGCCAGTTCCGCCGGAGAAATGCCGTAGGAAGCCATCTTCTCCCGTTCGGGCTCTATCAGGAGTTCGGGCCTTTCCGCAAGGCGCTCCACATTGAGATCGGCGAGATTGCCGATGCCCGCGACGGCCGATTTCACCTTGTCGCCTATGGAAACGAGCGCGTTAAGGTCCGGGCCGAATATTTTCACCGCGATCGTGGCCTGTGTGCCGGAGAGCATTGCGTCGATGCGATGTGAAACAGGCTGCCCTATCTCCACGTTGACGCCGGGCAGCGTGTTGAGCTTTGAGCGGAGTTCCGCGATTATTTCTTCTTTGTGCCGGCGTCCCCTGACGAACGGCGCCTCCATCTCCGAAGCGTTGACACCTATCGAATGTTCGTCAAGTTCGGCCCTTCCCGTTTTGCGCGCGACAGTCTTTATTTCCGGCACCGAAAGTATCAGTTCTTCGGCTCTGCGTCCGATCCTGTCGCTTTCTTCGAGCGAAATGCCGGGCAATGTGCTTATGTTGATTGTGAAGGAGCCTTCGTTGAACGGCGGCAGAAAGCTCTGGCCGAATGTGAATATGACGGCGACGGCGGCCGCGAGCAATATTATGGCGCAGGCTATGACGGCCTTGCCTTTTGGCAGCAACGCTTCAAGACATTTGCCGTAAGCCTTTTTCAGCCATGTCGTTACGATAGGATCTCCGTGCGTCTTTTCTTTTTTGTCCACATGGCCGAGAAGTAGGGAGCACAGCACCGGCGTCAGCGTGAGGGCTACGAGCGTCGAGGCGCAAAGCGAGACGATGAACGCAATTCCGAGAGGAATGAGCATCCGTCCCTCGATTCCTGAGAGCAGAAAGAGAGGTATGAAACATACGGCGATTATCAGCGTCGAATTGAGTATCGGCATGCGCACTTCACGTGATGCGAGGAATACGGCTTCCTTTATGCCGAGCCTTCCTGATGCCGGCCGCAGCCTGTTTTCCCGCAGGCGCTTGTAAACGTTTTCCACGTCGACTATGGCGTCGTCCACGAGGGAGCCGATGGCTATGGCCAAGCCTCCTATGCTCATGGTGTTGATGCTCATGCCCGTAAGCCGCAGGACAAGGATGGTTATAAGCAGGGACAGGGGAATGGTGACGACTGAAATCACGGTGGTCCTTACGTTCATCAGAAACAGGAACAGGATGACGACTACGAAGAAGGCCCCTTCGGCCAATGCTTTTTTTATGTTGCCGAGGGATGCGTCTATGAAGTCGCTTTGCCTGAAAATGTCCGTCTTTATGACTATGTCCTGCGGAATTTCGGACGAGAGCGCCTGCAGCCGTTTTTCCAATGCTGCCGTCAGGTCAGTGGTGGACGTCTCGGGCTGCTTTGTCACGGTAATCAGTACGGAGGGCCTGCCCTCGACCGATGCGAGGCCGGTTTTCGGGCTTTTCGCCCCTATGCGCACATCGGCTATGTCCCTCAGCAGTACCGGACTGCCGTCGGACAGGCCTACGGCGGTCATGCCGAGCTCGTCCGTTGACGTGGTGGAAAGCATGCCGCGGATTATGTATTCGTTGGAATATTCATAAAGCACCCCGCCTGACGCATTCGCGTTCATCCCGTCCGCGGCGCGCAGCACGTCGTCCAATGATATGCCGAAATGCCGCATCCTGTCCGGGTCGAGGAGGATCTGATATTCCCGTATGTCCCCTCCGAGGACGGAGGCCTGCGCCACGCCTCCCGTGGCGAGGAGCGCCGGACGGACGGTCCAGTCGGCTATCGTGCGGAGCTGCCCTTGATCGGTATCGCCGTTCGAGGTAAGGCCGACGATGAGGATTTCTCCGAGAATCGACGACTGTGGGCCGAGCACGGGGACGCCGGCGTTGGAGGGCAGCTGTCCGCTTATCGATGAGAGCTTTTCGGAGACTGTCTGGCGGGCCTTGTATATGTCGGTGCCCCAGTCGAATTCGGCCCAGACTATGGAAAACCCTGTGGCGGAGGACGAACGTACGCGCCGGATGTCCGCGGCGCCGTTCAGCGCCGTTTCTATCGGGAAGGTCACCGTCTTTTCCACTTCTTCGGGAGCCATCCCTCCGGCCTCGGTCATCACCGTCACGGTGGGGGCGTTGAGGTCGGGGAAAACGTCTACTTCCATGGTGTCGGCCGCGAACAGCCCGCCGATGACGAGCAGGATGGCCGCCGCAATGACCGCAGGCCGGTTTTTCAATGAGAAAGATATGATTTTGTCGAGCATGGCTTCAATGTTCGTGGCTGTGTCCCGGAATCACCCGGGCCGATGAAAGTTTCACCTGATAGGCGCCTTCGGTCACCACCTGCTCGCCTCCGTGCAGGCCGGAAAGGATTTCCACCGCATCGCCGTTGAAGCCTCCGACGGTGACGTGCGTCTTGACATAGCAGTCTACGTCCTTGCGCAGATAGACGAAATACTCTCCCTGCTCTTCCGTAAGCGCGGATTGCGGTACGGATATGACGTCTTCCCTGCTTCCCGTCACAAGCCATACGTCGGCATGGGAGCCCGGCAGGATGCCGTCATTGTCCGGCAGGCTGAATGTGACGGATATGTAGGGAGACGCTCCCATGCTGCCGGCCGCTGAGATGCGTCGGCCGGCATGCAGCAGCCCGTCGCAGTATGCGAGACTGAAATCCGCTTCGACGACGGAGTCCCTCAGACGGGCGTACTTTTCGGGGAGGTCGGCCCTCAGGCGCATGGAACCGTTTTTCGTCATGGAGGCTACCGCTTCGCCGGCCGCGACGTATTCCCCTTCGCCTTTCAATATGCCTGCGATTCTGCCGGATGCCGGAACGACGATTGCCACGCCTTTGGCGGAGCTTCTGGCTGAAACGCTTTCGTATGCGCTTTCGGCCATTCTGAATTCGGCTTCTGCGCTTTCAAGCTCCCGGTCCGAAATTATATGGCTTCTATGCAGTTCCCTGGCCCTGTCATATTCTTTTGCGGCTTTTTTATATGTGATGGCGGCTTTTTCGGCCTCGTCGCCCCCGGCGGTGTATTTCCCCGACACATGGCCGACGGTCCGGCCTCCTATCACCTCAAGCCCTTTTGCGGGAATGTTCCCGTCCCATGAAATTATGCCGGAAGATGGGGCCGTTATCGTCGTTTCCGATGAAATGACCGTGCCTGAAGTCCGTACGGCGGTCTTGAACGGACCGGGATTTATGGTGCTGACTTTTATGCCGGCCATTTCGGCATTTTCCGGGGAGATGACTATTTCGTTTTCATGTCCCGTAACTTCGGGCGCTGACGGTCTTTCCGTATGGCGTCCGTTATCGCGGCAGGACAGGCATGCCGACATGCATGCGGCCGCCACGAACAGATATGTCTTCATTTGCTGTGTGGTTGTTTTTCTGTTCAGACAAAAGATTCCGTCCTATGACGGATGGCGGAAAAGCCACTTAGGGGCTGTTCCTTTAGAGAAACAGAATTGACGGAGGCGCCCGCAGGCCTATGCCTCCTATGGACGGATTTTCGGCCCGGAAGAATTTGTCCGTGAGATCGAAAGCAGTTTCGCTTTCGATGCCGCAGTCAGCCGGAACCGAACTGAAGCTGACGGCCGTGAAGCCGTCGATAAACGGCGCAGTGTCCTGGTCCGTGTCGGCAGGAATGAAAATTCCGAGCTGTTCGCAATGCGCAAACCCGTGCAGGTGGCTTTCATGCGTTTCCGCGCAACTGTGCCTGTGCGGCGTCATCGTATGGAATGATACGATGGCGAACACGGCCGTGCACAGCAACGATATTATTTTCTTTTGATTCAATCTTAGTCAATGTCCCGATGAAAGCTTCTGCGCCGCACCGGGCCCTGCCGTGACAAATATAGGCACAATTCCGCAAAATATCAATTTTACACGGCCCGGCAAAGGATATTTGCAATCGGACCGGCGGCCGGACCGTCGATTCATTAAGCGCAGAAGTCGATGAATTAAAAATTTTTTATGTATTTTTGTAGTACGGTCGTCGGGACGCATGGCCGGGAACCTTTGGACTTTAATAAATATCTGTTATATGGGAGCATTTCACGCTTATGACATAAGGGGAATCTACAACGTGGATTTCGACAAGGACACTGCCTACAAGGTGGGATTTTTCCTGCCGGAGCTGCTCGGGACCGACAGGGTGCTCGTGGGGCGGGATGTCCGCGTGTCGTCGGAAGAGATAAGGGACTATCTCGTCAAGGGACTGACCGACGCCGGCGCCGATGTGTATGATATCGGACTCAGCACTACTCCGATGGTGTATTTCGGCACCGCGAACTATGGTTTCAAGGCCTCGGTGCAGATAACGGCTTCCCACAATCCTCCCGAGTACAACGGCATGAAGGTGTCCCGTGAAAACGCTCTACCCGTGGGGCTTGACAACGGCCTGGGGCAGATAAAGGAATGGATCGAAAGCGGCCGTCCAACTCCGGCGGCCGAAAGGCGCGGCGTCGTGCATCCCATGGACATACGGGAAGATTATCTGAAGTTTCTGACCAAGTACCGCAGCGACCTGTCGGGGATAAAGATCGCATTCGACTTGTCCAACGGCATGGCCTGCCTTTTCGCGCATGAACTGTTCGGCGACGGACCGGCATACATTTTCGACGAACCCGACGGCACTTTCCCGAATCATGAGCCCAATCCTCTCGTGCATGACAATGTGCGGGCATTGGAGAAGCTCGTGCTCGATTGCGGGGCTGACGTGGGCGTCATCTACGACGGGGACGCGGACAGGGTGATGTTCGTGGACGAACGGGGCCATTTCATTTCTCCGGACCTCATCATAGCCGTGCTCGGGCATTATTTCATAGGAGAAAGGGGAGAGACCGGCATCGTATTGCAGGACATACGCAGTTCCAAGTCCGTGGGAGAATATCTCGCGCCTATGGGGGCCAAGATGCACACATGGAAAGTGGGCAGGGCGTTTGCGGCCTTGAAGCTCAGGGAACTCAACGGTGTATGGGGCGGAGAGCTCGCCGGCCATTATTATTTCAGGGATTTCTTTTATTCCGACAGCGGCCTGCTCGCGTCCCTCATCGTGCTGCATGTCGTGGCGGATCTCAAGAAACAGGGCAAGACGCTCGGCGGCCTCATAGATACGATAGCCCGCTACCGCAATTCAGGAGAGATAAATTTCCGCATAGAGGACAAGCTGGGGGCTATGGAGGCTTTGCGCGAGCACTTTACGGCGCAGGAGACTCCGACCGCCGTTATGGATTTCGACGGATACAGGGTAGAGTTCCCCGACTGGTGGTTCAGCATCCGTCCGTCCAATACCGAGCCGTATCTCCGGTTCATCTGTGAAGCCGTGTCGGACGGGCTTCTTCAGGCCAAAATAAAGGAAACGAGAGATTTGTTCGTTTCCCGGTTCGACGCGAAATAAGATTGACATGAACAGACTGATTTGGATGATTGCCTGTGCGGGACTGTTTGCCTGCACAATGACTTATGCGCAGGAGACGCTGGACGAATCCGCGCGCGAAAACGACATAGCGGAAAACGTGAAGGAGGAAGGGGATTCGGCCGCTCATGCCGCCCGGCTCGCATTCGCCCGTTCTCCGATGCTTTCAATGCCTATACCCGTCTCCGGGGACACCATCGACACCGACAGGGCCGGCGTCAAGGTCATCATCGCGCCCGATTATACGTGGCGTTATATAAAGGACCCTTCGGTCGCAATGGCCAGCGAAGTATTCACGAAGGACTGGGACGAAAAGAAGGTCAATCCTTATGAAAACGTCGGCTTCAATGATCTGCCCCTCGTGTGGTCCATATGGATTGTGGATTCGCTTGGGCAGTACCATTGTCCGAACACGACGGCCGTCCGCTCCGGCTTCGGGATCCGCCACCGCCGCCGTCATCAGGGCGTCGACCTCCCGCTCAAAATGGGCGACCCGGTCTATGCGGCCTTTGACGGCAAAGTGAGGTTGTCGTCGTATGTGGGCGGATACGGCAACCTTATAATATTGCGTCACGAGAACGGGCTCGAGACTTTTTACGGACATCTTTCCAAGAGCAACGTACAGCCCGGGGACTGGGTGCATGCCGGCCAGGTAATCGGCCAGGGCGGCTCCACGGGCCGTTCCACGGGGCCCCACCTGCATTTCGAAACACGCTACAAGGGGTATGCGTTCGATCCGTGCTGGCTGATCGACTTCCCTACGGGAATATTGCGCCATCGCCTTTTCGTACTCAGAAGGCGCTATTTCAATCCTTCGAGCAAATATGTGCAGAGCGAGGATGAAGAAGAAGAGATAGTGCTTGCCGACGAGGCGGACAGCCTGAGGCTCGAAGAAGAGAAAAAGGCGGCAGAGGCTGCTGCGATGAAGTACCACACTGTCCGTAATGGAGATACCTTGTCAGGCATAGCGAAGAAATACGGCACTACTGTGGGCAATATATGCCGTATGAACAACATCAAGTCCACTACGATATTGAGGGTCGGCAAGCGCCTGCGCGTAAGATAGCTTTCCGCCCGCCCGCAGACTCAGAGCATGCCGCCGTCTATGGAGACGCCGTAAGAAGCGGTTCCTCCCTTTTTCCATGTGCCCGATATGGGTACGGATACCGTGAATGTTTCAGCGACGCCGTTCTCGACGTAGGAGCCGGAAACGTTTATGGCTGCCTTGGAGGGGATTGTCTGCGGCAATACCGGCAGTGAAGCTGAGGTTGCCGTATGAGTAAAGTCCCTGATTTCCAGCATGTCCGAAAATGCGTCGTGGTCGATTCTTACGGACCCTTTTTCAGACGCCGTATCCCATTCTCCCGCCGCACAGTCATAGGTGCCGGAGGTGCAGATGTCGGACAGCCATGCTTTTTCGATATAAAGTACGGTGATTCCGGGCCGTGCGTCGGCAATGTCCCCGTAGTCGATGCTTATGGAAATGTCGGTCATTATTGGGCTGAACGCGAGGCGTATGTCTCCGCCGGACTGTACGGGAGACTCGGCTATCGAGGATACGGCCGCTTTCACGAGGCCGGAACTTCTCTCCGGCATGGCGTATTTTATGAGCGGCAGACCGGCCTGGCCGTCTTCGTATGAGGAGCCGTCTGCGCCGAGAAGAACGATGCCGTTGCCGGAATCCGCGTAGGGATAATATCCGAAGAACGATATGCTTTCGCCGGCGGTATGCGGCCAGTATTTTGTCGGATCATAGGTCCATGACGAAGCCCCGGTGCAGTCAAGCCGCTGATTCATGAAGAAATCCGGACGGGCGTTCCGGCCGTCGAGCCCTGAGGCGGATTTGTGCGTATATCCGAACACTCCGACGGCGTCTCCGGCGGAAAACTCTATGGATGACGACGCGGCTTCGGCGGACAGCCTTACGGGCGTGTCTTTTACGTTGGTGTCTTTGTGGCATGAAACTGAGCACAGGGTCGCTGCGGCGACTGCCGCGAAGATGCCGCAGAATACCGGTATATGTCTGAGATGTTTTCTGTTCATTTTTATCGGTTTTGTTTGAACATGGAGTTCCTGTATGCAAAAGTAATACCTTTTTTCGAATATTGCAGCCATTGCCCGCAAGGCCGTCTCCCGTAATCGCTCCGCCGGAGATTTTTGGATAAAAAAACGCTAAAAAAATTTGCAGAAAATCTATTTTGTAGTACCTTTGCAATCCGCAGACGCGATTATTGCGTCTGCGGATATAAAAATTCCTCAATAGCTCAGTTGGTTAGAGCATCTGACTGTTAATCAGAGGGTCGTAGGTTCAAGTCCTACTTGAGGAGC
>X22_European_Rabbit__coassemble_190_pt1 | contig 14388 bp, 9 predicted proteins | sample X22_European_Rabbit__metabat2_high_PE_013 | metagenome-assembled genome bin X22_European_Rabbit
GGAAGCATCGGCACCGTCCTGTCCACGAGATACACCGATGTGCCGCGCGCCTGCGCTTCCTTGTCCACAGCCGACCCCGGCCTGACGTACCATGTGACGTCGGCTATGTGTACTCCGACCTCGAAATTGCCATTTTCGAGGGGACGGAATGAAATGGCGTCGTCGAAGTCTTTCGCGTCCGCCGGATCTATGGTGAAAGTCAGCGTTTTCCTGAAGTCGCGCCTTCCTTTCAGGTCTTTGTCGGTCATCTTGTCCGGAATCCGTCCGGCTTCGTTCTCCACTTCGGGGTCGAAGCGGTACGGCAGGCCGAATTCGGTCAGTATGGCATGCATCTCGGCATCGTTGCTGCCCGGCTCTCCGAGCACGTCCGTGATGCGGCCGGAAGGGTTGGGCTCGCGCCTCTCCCATCTTTCGACCACTGCGGCCACCTTCATGCCGCTGCGCACCTGCAGCGGGCGGGCCTGCCCGTCGACGGCCTCGTACAGTCCGCTCACTGCGAACGTGCCGTCTCCCTGCGGCATGAGCACCCCGTCCGGGAGGTCATGCGCATCATTGCCTGCTGAAATTTCCACCGAAATGTCGTATGGCATCACCCTGCTGCCCATGAGCACCCAGGCCTGGCCTCCGACCACGTGCAGAATGCCCGTGAAAGGCTTTCCGGAACGTTCCACTATGGCTATTATCTCGCCTTCCCTGCGTTTGGAGCCGGTTTTCTGCTTGGTGATCACGGCCCTTACCGTGTCTCCGTTGAGGGCTCCCCTCGTCTTGGCGGTCTTGATGAATATGTCTTCATCCTGCCCTTCCACGGACAGAAAAACGTTTCCGTCGCGCGTCATACGGGCCGTTCCCACTACTTCTTCGTGGGCTTTCTTTCCGCCCTTGTTTCTTTTCATCGTAATCTCTTTTATGTAATAATCGTGCGAAGTTACTAAATAAAATGCGGTTTCGACATGTTTTTGACTATATTTGCATTCTGCGCGGCGCATGGCACGCGTGTTGCAAAATCCTTGCGCCGGACGCTGTCACATTCAGAAAAGATTATGAAAACTAATAAAATTATCGTCTCCGCCGCAGTCATGGCGCTGTCCGCCGCATGTTTCGGACAGTCGAAGAGTTTCACCCTCGGGAAATGGGTGGAGATACAGAACGCCATTCTGCGCGAGCTGAACGCCAATTACGTCGATTCGCTGCCGGTGGCCCGCATCGAAAGGGCCGGCATAGACGCCATGCTCGAGAATCTCGATCCCTACACCATGTACATTCCCGAGGAGGAGCAGGATGATCTTGAAATGATGCTGAACAACACCTACGGCGGCATCGGCGCGGTGATATTCAAGCCGGACGTGAACGGCAACGTCATAATCAACGAGCCTTACGAAGGTTCGCCCGCAAGCCGGTACGGACTTGTGTGCGGAGATGAAATCCTTGAAATAGACGGCGTTTCCGTGCACGGGCTCACCAGCCAGCAGTCGAGTGACAGGATGAAGGGCAAGCCCGGCACCACGGTGACATTCAAGGTGAAGAAGGTGCGCGGCGGAGAGAGCTGGAAAGCCGGCGACGTGATCGAAGTGCCGGTCGTCAGGGAGAGGATAAAGCTGCCTTCGGTGGAATATGCCGGCATGCTTGACGATACTACAGGCTATATATTGCAGACCAAGTTCACCGAAGGGGTGGGCAAGGACGTGAAGGCCGCATACCTTAGGCTGAAGGATCAGGGCATGAAAAAAGTCGTGCTGGATCTGCGCGGCAACGGCGGCGGCGTGCTCGGAGAGGCAGTGAACATAGTGTCTCTCTTTGTGCCGAAAGGCTCCCTCGTGGTGACTTCGCGCGGCGGAGGCTATGAACAGGAGTACAAGACGCTTTCCGAGCCTGTCGATACGCTGATTCCGATCGTGGTGCTGGTGGATTCGGGTTCGGCTTCGTCGTCCGAGATAGTCTGCGGAGCATTGCAGGACATGGACCGCGCCACCGTCATCGGCACCCGCACCTACGGCAAGGGCCTTGTACAGAGCATCCGTCCGCTGCCTTACGACGGGCAGCTGAAAGTGACTACCGCCAAATATTATACGCCTTCCGGCCGCTGCGTCCAGGCCATAGACTACAGCCGCCGCAACGAAGACGGCAGCGTCAGCTTTATTCCGGATTCGCTTACGAGGGAGTTCAGGACGGCGCACGGGCGCATCGTCAAGGACGGCGGCGGCATCACTCCGGACTATGAGGTGAAGTCCCACAGATACAGCAGGATTACATATTCGCTCGTGGTGAGCGGCATCGTGGAGGAATATGTCCTTGACTACGTGCGCCGCCACGACTCCATACCGGCGCTTGACGATTTCCGCTTCACCGACGAGGAATTCGAGGATTTCGTAGCTTTCGCCAAGACCAGGGAATTCGACTACAGGTCCGGCGCCAAGACGCTGTACGACCAGATGAAGTCCGAGCTTGAGAATGACGGACTTGCGGAAGCCATGAAGGAGCAGCTCGACGCCATGGGAAAGGCTCTGGAGATGGACAAGGAGACTTTCCTCCGCCTAAAGAAGGACGAGATAATCCCGTTCATCGAGGAGGAGATAGCGGTAAGGTATTATTTCCAGGAGGCCGGAATAAAAATCCGTCTGCGCTATGACGACCAGCTGAAGGAAGCCCTTTCCAAGCCCGCGCTGACGTTCTGAAAATGGACGGGGAGCAGATAGAGATAATGTGCCCCGCAGGCAATTTCGAATGCCTGATGGCCGCGGTCGAGGGCGGGGCGGATTCGGTCTATTTCGGAGTGGGACGGCTGAACATGCGCTCCCGTTCCGCGAACAATTTCTCAGTGGAGGATCTTCCCGAAGTCGTCCGGATATGCAGGGCCTCCGGGGTGAAATGCTATCTGACGCTCAACATAATCCTGTACGGGGAGGATCTGGAGGAAGCCTTCAGGACGGCCGACGCCGCGAAGGAGGCCGGCGTGGACGCCGTCATAGCGTCCGACATGGCGATCATATCGTATTGCCGCGGCATCGGAATGGAGGTGCATGCCTCCACCCAGCTCAACGTGTCCAACATAGAGGCCCTGAAATTTTATTCGGCGTATGCGGACGTCATCGTGCTCGCCCGCGAACTGCGCCTTGATCAGGTCAAGGAAATCCATCGTCAGATTGAGGATAGGCACATCACCGGCCCTTCCGGAAAACTTGTACGTATAGAAATGTTCGCGCACGGGGCCCTGTGCATGGCCGTTTCGGGGAAATGCTATCTTTCGCTGCATGCCTACGGGGCCTCCGCCAACAGGGGAGCCTGCCTGCAGCTGTGCCGCCGCGGCTACGAAGTCACCGACATCGAGACAGGCATGTCGCTGAATGTGGACAATCAATACATAATGTCGCCGAAAGACTTGTGTACCATAGAGTTCATGGACAAGATGACGGATGCCGGCGTGCGCGTTTTCAAGATAGAGGGCAGGGCGAGAAGCGCCGAATACGTGAAACGCTGCGCTTCATGCTACCGCAGGGCCGCCGATGCCGTGTGCGACGGCACCTACACTCCGGAACTGGCCGCATCGCTGAAGGCCGGACTTGCCGAAGTGTTCAACAGAGGCTTCTGGGACGGATATTATCAGGGAGCTCCGCTCGGAGAATGGAGCGATGTCTACGGCAGCCGCGCCGCCCGCAGGAAAGTTTATTGCGGCAAGGTGACCAATTGGTTCAGCCGTATCGGCGTGGCCGAAATCCTCGTCGAGTCGGAGCCTCTGCAGACGGGAGACGATATCCTGATAATAGGACGTACAACCGGAGTCATTGAGATGACCGTAAGCGATCTGCGCGTGGCCATGAAAGAAACTGTGACGGCCGGCAAGGGCGAAAGCTGCTCCGTCGCCGTACCTTCCGCAGGGCAGGGCGAAGACGGTGCGGTCCATCCGCACAGGGGCGACAAGGTGTATCTGTGGAAATTGTCTTCTTAGCCGAAATGCGGTTTTATGACGGCTTTCCTGTAAAGAACCGTCTGGTAGACCGTCCTTGCCGACAGGTGCGCGAAATAGGCAGCGAAGAGGATGTGCATGGCCGGAACTCCCTTGAATGCCGCGATGCATATGAACCATGTGGCCAAGAATGCAATCATTGACAAAATAGCCGAGTTGCGCGCCGCCGCTGTGGCCGCCGCGCCTATGTATATGCCGTCCCATGTGAATGCCGGGCAGCCGAAAAACGGCATGAGCATGAGCCAGGGCAGGAAAGTTCCTGTAGCCTCGATCACCGCGGCGTCGGAAGTCATCAACTTTATGAGCCCCGTGCCTGCCAGAATGTAGACAGCCCCGAATATGCAGGCTATGCCCATGCTCCACATGAACGACAGTCCGACCGTGGCCGTGGTGCGGGCCTTGTCCTTCATGCCTATGTATTTGCCTGTCATGGCTTCTCCCGCATAGGCGAATCCGTCCGTGAAATACGAGAACACCAGCATTATCTTCATCATGACCGAGCCTGCCGCGAGCATGGTGTCCCCGTAGCGGGCCGATATGATGGTGAATCCGTTGTAGACCGCCATAAAGCACAGCGAGCGTACCAGAAGGTCCGCGTTCATAAAGAAGAACCGGCGCAGCTCGCCTCTGCGGGCTTTCCCGGCCTTTCCGAAGCCGAGCGCCGAAAGTATGTCGCCCGGTCCGTAGCCCCGGAACACACGCTTCCTGTATTTGACGAGCACTATTGCGAGGGCCAGTGCGAGTCCGGAATATTGCGCGGCGACGGTGCCGGCCGCGACCCCGTCGTATCCTATCCCTGCGATCCGCCCCGCGCCGAAGGCGAGAAGGCAGCTTGCGCCTATGTTCACGAAGTTGACCGTAAGGTCGGTGAGCATTGAGCTTACGGTGTCCTGCATGCCTATGAACCAGCCTTTGAGCGCATAGAGGCTCAGACTGGCCGGGGCCGCCCATATACGGATGCGGAAATACCGTCCGGCGAGGTCGCGCACTTCCGGCGAAGACTGTATGAGCAGAAAGGCGCCCTGCACGATCAGCCACTGCAGGGCTATCAGGATTACGCCGGAGATGACCGATATGCCTACGGCTCTGCCGAAAGCGTTGGCGCATTCGCGCAGGGCGGCCCCGGCCGCGGACACGTCTGAGTCCGCCTCGGCCTTTCTGCAGCGGCCGTACGCCTGCGCCGTTATTCCTCCGGTGCCTACCCTCAGGAACGAAAAGTTCCAGTACAGCAGGTCGAAGAGCATGGAGCCTATGGATATGCCCCCGATCAAGGCGGCCGCCGAGGCCCCTCCGGCCGCGAGGCTCCCGAGATGTCCGGTGATGGCTATGTCCACCATTCCCACGAGGGGAATCGTTATGTTGGCCAGGATGCTCGGCAGGGCAAGCCTAAGCATCTCCCTGTTGAGACCTTTCGCTTTCATCGGAATTTCCTGTCTTCTTCCAGCATTCCTAAATATGACGCGTACCGTTCCGGGGCTATTTCCCCGCTCTCTACGGCGGCCTTGACGGCGCATCCGGGCTCATGGGTATGCGTGCACGGGGTGAAACGGCATTTTTCCGAGGCCCTGAGCATCTCAGGGAAATATTTCGCTATCTCGTCCTTTTCCATGTCCACAAGGCCGAAGCCCCTGAGCCCCGGACTGTCTATCACGTATCCTCCGGATGACAGCCTGTACATCTCGTAGAGCGATGTGGTGTGCCTGCCCTGCAGATGCGCGACGGAAATGTCGCCCGTCTTGGGACTTAGGCCCGGATCGAGCGCCTTTATCAGCGATGATTTGCCTACTCCGGATTCGCCGGAAAAAAGATTGACGGCGCCCTTGCAGGCTTCCCGCAGCTCGTCGATGCCGCTGCCGTCGCGTACGGAGCTTTCGATCACCCTGTAGCCCGCGTTCTCGTATATGCCTCGGAACCGCAGAATCTCTTCACGGGCAGGCTCGCGGTATAGGTCAGTCTTGGCCAGCACGATGGTGACCGGAACGCCGTAGACTTCGCAGGTGACGAGCAGCCGGTCAAGGAACGGAAGCTTTATTTCCGGGAAATAAAGGGACACTATCGCATAGGCCATGTCCACGTTGGCCGCAATGATATGGGCCTGGCGCGAAAGATTCGTAGAACGCCTGATCACATAGTTCTTTCTGTCCGATATGCCTGTTATGACGGCCATGTCTTCCCGCCCGCCGGCCTCGTATTCGACGATGTCCCCGACGGCGATGGGGTTGGTGATGTCGCTGGCTTTCAGTCGGATGCGTCCCCTCAGCACGGCCGGAAACGGCTCCCAGAGCGGAAGCTCGGACAGCAGGTAATGGCTTCCTGCATTTTTGACTACCGTGGCGGTTCCTTTAATCATTCTGCAAATATAGCCGTTTCCTACGTTTTTTACGATTTTTAACTGCCGATTCAAATTAATGATATATCTTTACGCGCTTTTTAAACGTCGTCCGTGATATATGATATATGAAAATGTCATCGAAGCCGCCGTCGGCGAACTTTTCCGGCGGGATCTGTTTCCGTCCGCGCCCCGCGGGCTGTACGATCCATTGCGGTATATGATAAACGTGGGAGGCAAGCGTCTCCGCCCGAAACTTTGCCTGACGGTGTATTCGCTGTTCCGCGACAGCCTGCCGCAGGAGATTCTGGAGCCGGCGGCGGGACTGGAGATATTCCACACTTTCACCCTCATACACGACGACGTCATGGACAAGTCCCCGCTCCGCCGCGGCTGCGACACGGTGTGGTGCAAATGGGACACGGACACTGCCGTCCTTTCCGGGGACGTCATGTGCATAGAGAGCTACAGGCACATGGCCAAGGCCCCCGCGGCGGCGCTCCCGGCCATCCTGGACCTGTTTTCGGAGACGGCCGCACAGGTGTGCGAAGGGCAGAGGTACGACATGGATTTCGAAAAGACGGAGAGCGTGAGCATGGATCAGTATATGGAGATGATAGGCCTCAAGACCGCCGTGCTCATAGCCTGCGCCGCCAAGACGGGGGCCCTGGCCGCCGGAGCGCCCGCCGCTATATGCGAAGCCGTGTACAGGTACGGCTATGACCTCGGACTGGCGTTTCAGGTGGCCGACGACTATTTGGACGCATTCGGCGACGGAAAAGTATTCGGCAAGCCCATAGGCGGCGACATAATCAACAAGAAGAAAGTCTGGATGACGGTGCGCGCGGCCGATCCCGGCTTGACGGAAGCCCTTGCCGCGGATGCCGAGGGCGAGGAGGAAAAGGCCGCCAAAATAGCCCGCATCAAGGAAATGTACGTCCGGCTCGGCATGGACGCGGCCGCAAAGGAGGAAATCGTGCGCCTGCATTCGTCCGCCATGGCCCATGCGGCAGTTTTCGGCAAGGACGGCCCGGAGTACGCCGTGCTCGCCCGTTTCGCCGACTCTCTCGTCGGCAGGACTTCATAACGACAATCGCGTAATGTCACTTATTTCATATTTCAGGACAAGCGCCCCCGCACGGGACAAGGTGCCGGCTTCGGAAATCGGGGCGCGGTACAGAAAATTGCGCAACCGCACTTTCGTGGGCGTATGCGCAGGCTACAGCCTTTATTATGTATGCCGCATGGTGCTCAGCATCGTGAAACAGCCCCTTATAGACGAAGGAGTGCTCAGCGCCGGGCAGCTCGGCATCATCGGTTCCGCCATGCTGCTGATATATGCCATAGGCAAATTCGTGAGCGGCTTCATAGCGGATTATTGCAACATACGGCGTTTCATGGCCGTGGGCCTTGCCGTTTCGGCGGCGATAAACCTGCTGATGGGGCTTCTGGGATTCGTGGACTTCAGGACCGGAACCATAATGTTCGTGGCGTTCGCCCTGCTTTGGGGCCTGAACGGATGGGCTCAGTCCATGGGGTCGCCTCCGGGCGTGATAAGCCTGTCGCGCTGGTTTCCGCTCAACCGCCGCGGCACATTCTATACAATATTCAGCGCCACGCCCTATGTGGGCAAATTCCTGACGTTCATAAGCATAGGCTTTGTTGTGGGAGCCCTGGGATGGCAGGGAGGCTTTTTCTTCTCGGCGTTGGCCGGGCTCGTCGGAGTCATTCTGATAATTTTCCTCGTCTCCGACACTCCGGAAAGCAAGGGGCTGCCGCCGGTGCAGGAGATAGCCGGGGAAAAGCCCCAGAAGACGGACTCCATGCCCATAAAGAAGCTGCAGTCCATGGTGATACGGCATCCGGGAATATGGGTGATAGCCTTGTCGAGCGCGTTCATCTACATAACCCAGTACGCCGTCAGCGGCTGGGGAGTGCTGTTCCTCCAGAAAGCCAAGGCTTTTTCGCTTGAAAGCTCCACCCAGATAATAGCCTTTTCAGAGGCGTTCGGCGTGGCGGGCACCGTGTGCGCCGGCTGGCTCTCGGACGTCGTGTTCCGCGGAAACAGGGTGCGCCCGGTGGTGATTTCCGGCCTGCTGTGCCTCGCGTCCCTGGCCCTGTTCCTTTTCACGCGCGGCGGATATGCGGCCAACATATTCTACGTGTCCATGTTCAGCCTCGCCATCGGGATATTGTTCTGCATAGTCACCGGGCTGATGGCTCTCGACATAGTGCCGCGGAGGGCTACTGGGGCGGCTCTCGGCATAGTGGGAATTTCAAGCTACGTCGCGGCGTCCATTCAGGACGTGGCCAGCGGCTACCTCATCCAGTTCTTCTCCGCGGGAGACGTCTATAATTTCATGCCCGTTTCGATTTTCTGGGTGGCGGCGTGCGTCATATCCATTCTGCTTCCGATCATAGGCTGGAACAGGCTTCGTCCCTGACAGTTTGTTGACAATGTCGGGAAAAAGTTATAAATTCGAAACCTGATGACAAACTGCATAATTATTCTGACATGAAAATAATAATAACGATGCACTACCTGACCTCGTGGGGAGAGAAGATAGTGCTCCGCATCGGCGACAGGCGCAGGGAAATGGAAAGCTCGCCGCAGGGGCTCTGGCGTGCGGAACTTCAGGAAGGCGATTTCGCCGACGGCTGCAAATACGGTTTCGAAGTGGTGAGGGACGGCGTCACCGTGCGCAGGGAATGGCGCGGACACCGTTTCGTGCGGCCTTCCGGCGCCGCTCCGGAGGTCATGGAGATACGCGACCGCTGGACGGACCGTCCCGCAGGCTCCGCGTTCTGGTCTTCGGCTTTCACCGACGTCATCTTCAAGCGCCCTTCGGGCAGGAAGGCCGATCCCGGCAAATATCGCGGCGCCGGCAATGTCACGTTCGTCGTTACGGCTCCCGAGGTGCGTCCGGATCAGGCGGTGGCGATCGCCGGAAGCGGCAGAACACTCGGCGACTGGCAGAAAGTCACGCTGCTCGACGACAGCCGTTTCCCCCTCTGGGACGTTACGCTCAACATGAAGGATGCCGCGGAATATAAATTCGTGATAGTGGACCGCAAGACACTGCGCCATATCCTATGGGAAGAGGGCCCGAATCATGTGCTTCCGGAGATTCCCGAAAAGGGAAGGCGCCTCGTGCTGGCGGATTCATGGCATGTCTTCCGCACCGTTCCGTGGAGGGGCGCGGGCACCGCCGTGCCGGTATTCTCGCTGCGTACCGAAGACAGTTTCGGCGTCGGGGAATTCAATGATATAAAGAAACTTGTAGACTGGGCGGCGGCCACCGGACAGAACGTCATCCAGCTGCTTCCCGTCAATGATACGGCCATGACGGGCACGTGGCAGGACTCATATCCCTACAATGCCAATTCTTCATTCGCCCTGCATCCGCAGTTCATCCATCTCCCGGATGCCGGAGTACGCGCCGGCAAGGATTACCGCACTTTGCGCGACGAATTGAACGCCCTTCCCGCGGAAGACTACGAGAGGGTAAACAGGGAGAAGATGCGCCTGCTGCGCATCGCATTCGACGAGAGGAAGGAAGACGTGGCCGCATCGCCGGACTATATGGATTTCGTGAACAGGAACGCTTTCTGGCTCAAGCCTTATGCCGTTTTCTGCGCCCTAAGGGACGAATTCGGCACGGCGGATTTCTCCAAATGGGGAAAATATGCCAAATACGGCTCCGGAGCCGCGGCAGACGCCTATGCCCGTGCGCACAAGGATGAAATCGCTTTCCATTGTTACGTACAATATTGCCTCGACCAGCAGCTCAAGGACGCGGTAAAATACGCCCACAATCATGGCGTGGCCCTGAAAGGGGATCTGCCGATAGGCGTCAGCCGCACCAGCGCCGACGCATGGACCAATCCGGAGCTGTTCCATCTTGATTCCCAGGCCGGGGCTCCGCCGGACGCTTTCTCGGCCGACGGACAGAACTGGGGCTTCCCCACCTATAATTGGGAGGAAATGGCCAGGACGGGATTCGCATGGTGGAAGGCCCGCCTCAGGAAGATGAACGAATATTTCGATGCGTTCCGCATAGATCACATACTCGGCTTTTTCCGCATCTGGGAAATTCCCTGCCAATACAAGAGCGGCCTGATGGGACATTTCAGCCCGGCGCTGCCGTACAGTTCCGGTGAGCTTGCGGGCATGGGATTCGACATGAAGGATCCGCGCTATACCCGTCCGGGCGGCAAAGGGGAGAGCGACGTGCTTTTCCTCGAGGATCCGCGCAGGAAAGGGTTCTGGCATCCGCGCATCGCGGCCCGCGACACGACTGCGTACGCCGCGCTCGACGAGGGCGCGAAAAGGGCCTTCGACAATCTGTACGATGATTTCTTCTACAGGAGGCACAATGTTTTCTGGAAAGATTCGGCATACGCCAAACTTCCAGACCTGCTGCGGGCCACCGGCATGCTGGCCTGCGGCGAGGACCTGGGGATGATCCCGGCCTGCGTGCCCGATACGATGAACGACCTGAACATCCTTTCGCTGGAAATACAGCGCATGCCCAAGTCCCTTGACGAGGAGTTCGGGCGGCCATCCTCGTATCCGTATTGGTGCGTATGCGCCACCGGCACGCATGATACCTCCACGCTCCGCGCATGGTGGGAGGAAGACCGCGGACTGAGCGCAAGGTTCTACCGCAACGTGCTCGGATGCGGCGGCGATGTGCCATATTACTGCGAGCCGTGGCTTTGCGAAATGATTGTGGAGCAGCATATGAAATCGCCGGCCATGCTGGCCGTGCTGCCGATTCAGGACTGGCTTTCCGTTGACGGCGCCGTCAGATACGGGGGAGATCCTGCCGACGAGAGGATAAACGTGCCCGCCGAGCCCCGCCATTATTGGCGTTACCGCATGCACTGCACGCTGGAAAGCCTTATAGCCAATGATGAACTGAACGCACGTCTGCGCCGTCTCATATCTGAGTCTGGCAGGAACGTGTAACTCAATAGGGGGAGCTGCCTGCCGGTCTACCGGTCGAGCCAGCTCAGGAACGAGTCGGCCCTCGCCCTGCTTACGATAAGTTCGGGGTAGGTGCGTATGCCTTTTTTCAGGGTGATCCTGAGACGGCCTCCGAGAAGTTTCGATATGCTGTCGATGGCGTTTTCGGATATTATGCAGCTGCGCGATATCCTGAAGAAAGCGCCGGGGTCTATTTCGCGCTCTATCGTGTCCAGCGGATCGTCGAGCACATATGTAAAGTCATCGTAGGTGACTATGTACGAGTTCTTTGCCTCGGAGTAGAAATATGCTATGTTTCTGGTGCTTACGGGGACTATCCTGTCGTTGAGCCTGATCAGGAACTTGTCTTTCCTCCTGCCGCCGGGAAGTCCGGTCTCCGTCCGGGCCGGGCTTTCCTCTCCGGCCGTCATGGAGTTGAATACGCTCATTATCTTGCGGAGGTCCGGCAGTGCGGCTGCGTCGGCTGCCGAGATCCTTTCCTTGGCGCGGCATACGGCCCTTATGAGGGCCGCCGTCTCTATAGGCTTCAGGAGATAGTCTATTGAGTTTATTTCGAACGCCTTCACCGCATAGCTGTCGTAGGCAGTCGTCATGATGACGTTGGACTTTATGCGCACTTTGTCGAAAATCTGGAAACAGTTGCCGTCGGCAAGTTCCACGTCCATGAAAATGATGTCGGGGGCCGGAGCCCCTTTGGCTTCGAGCGCCGATAGCCATTCTACGGTCCCTTTTACCGAGTCCGTGATGCCGGCTATCATTATTTCCGGAAAGTTTTCCGCGAGCAGGTTGCCGAGGCTTCTTTGTGCCAGAGGCTCGTCTTCAACTATCAGTGTCCGCAGCGTTTTGAATTTGTCGTTCATTGTTTACCTCCTGTTTCATAGGAGCGGCAGTCTGATCGAATATTCTCCCGGCAGGGAACGCACGTCGGGAGCCGTACCGCTCAAGTCAGCATATTGCTGCCGTATATATTTAAGGCCGAGCCCGGTCGACTGGGGCTCGCTGACCTTGGGATTAATGTTGTTGTGCACCGACAGTGTCTTCCCGTCGGAGGAGATGCGGATGACGAGGGGCCTGTCCGCGGATATGGCGTTGTGCTTGATGGCGTTTTCGATGAGGAGCTGCAGGCTGCACGGAACCACGTAGCGGGACATGTCCTCCTCCCGGATGCCGGCCTCTATGACGAGCCCGGAGGGGAAGCGTACGAGCAGCAGCTCTTTGTACATGTCGGCGAAGCGTATCTCTTCGCTCAGCTGCACTAATTTTTCCCCTTCGTGCTGGAGCATGTACCTGTAGACGTTGGCCAGCTTGTGCGTGTACCGGCTCGCGTCTTCCTGCTTGCCTTCGGTTATGAGGGAGTCGAGTATGTTGAGGGAATTGAACAGGAAATGCGGGTTCATCTGCTGCTTCAGCGTCATGTAGCGGAATTCGGCCTGATGCGTTTTTTCCCGTTCCTTGATCACTTCGGCGTGCATGTCCGCGGCGAAGCGTATCATGTATATGACGGCGTACAGCGTCACTTCGACGAGCCCTGAAATGAGTATGACCTGGCTGAATGCCTTGCGGGATATGGGAATGTCGAAGCGGAAGGGAAGCCCGCTGCAATGGAATGCCGCAGCGGCGGCGGAAATGGCGAGGATGAAAAGGACCGTCGCCGCCGAAGCCGCGAAGCGGTTCTTGATGCCTTTGGCCGGGGGCGTGCAGATGAACAGCGCCGTGATGGAGATGAGAAGGATGAGCAGCAGCGAATTACGGAGGAAGTCCGACAATATGGAGAATATCTCCATGTCTTCGTACAGGCTGGTCTGAAATATTATGTTCACCGCGAGCCTGAGGAAAAATACCGCCAGCACCGCGAACACGAGCCAGCCTATGGATTCGTGCCATGAACGGCGGCGGTCGTCGTCCGCGCTCCCCGCCGGATGGAAGCTGCGGGCGAAAAGATGCATGGACCATCCCATCACCTCCGTGGTGACGAACGTGGCCGCGGAACGCACGGCGAGGGCGTTGTGCACTATGCTTCCTATGAGGTCGGCCCCGAGCGTGCCGAGTATGAATCCGCCTATGTTCACGAGTATGACGCTGATGGCCGTGAATTCCACGGAGAACTCCGCCCTTATGCAGATCAGCACCGTCAGCGTCATCGAAAGCAGCGTAAGCGGCAGCGAATCCCCTATGCCCAAGACGAGGCACAGGATGGTTACCACCGCATGCAGCAATGCGAATCCATGTATGAGCGCGGCCGTGCTTATTTTTTGCATAAGGTCCTGACAAATAGAGTATCCTGTCGTTTGATCGACCTCCACAAGATAAGCAAAAACTTCTTCAATGACAAAAAAAGATTTCCGTTCGTCCCGAAAAATGAACACTTCATCGTCAAATATTTCACTTGCGGAACAATATAAGTCAATATCGGTTATTTTTGTCATGCATGCCGACCACATGCGTACACTGAAACATAATTGATAACCATATGCAGAAACGCAACTTGACTTTCTGGCAGATGTGGAATCTCAGCTTCGGATTTTTCGGAGTTCAGATCGCATATTCCCTGCAGAGCGCGAATATAAGCCGAATCTTCGCCACCCTCGGCGCGGATCCTCACAACCTGAGCTATTTCTGGATTCTTCCGCCGCTGATGGGCATCATAGTCCAGCCTGTCATCGGGGCTTTGAGCGACCGCACGTGGTGCCGTTTCGGGCGCCGCATCCCGTATCTTTTCGTGGGGGCCCTGATTTCCGTCCTGGTAATGTGCCTGCTGCCCAATGCCGGCAGTTTCCACATGGCCGTGGGCGGGGCAATGATTTTCGGCCTCATCTCCCTGATGTTCCTCGACACCTCGATCAACGTGGCCATGCAGCCGTTCAAGATGCTCGTGGGCGACATGGTGAACGAAGAGCAGAAAGGCACGGCATATTCCATCCAGAGCTTTCTGTGCAATGCGGGCAGCCTCGTGGGATATCTTTTCCCTTTCATATTCGCCGCCGTCGGCATGGCCAACACCGCGCCTGAAGGGGTGATTCCCGACTCCGTCATATATTCGTTTTACGTAGGTGCCGCCATATTGATATTGTGCGTCATCTATACGACGGTGAAAGTCAAGGAAATGCC
>X22_European_Rabbit__coassemble_193_pt1 | contig 14193 bp, 14 predicted proteins | sample X22_European_Rabbit__metabat2_high_PE_013 | metagenome-assembled genome bin X22_European_Rabbit
TGTTGCATGGCATAAAGGGCGACCGCTTCGTGCATATCGGCGCGTTGGATATGCCTGTAACGCAAACCCGTCTTGAAGATCTGTTCGAGGCGTGTCGCAGCCGAATGATAACGGCAGTAGATGTTCTCGGATTTGAGTTTGAAATGGGATTGACACCGCAGTATCTCCAAAAGTTGAGCGAACAGGGGGTTGATTTCCGCTTGAAATATATCCCGCGCGATGTGTTCGACCGTCGGGCGGTAGAACGGAATCAAGTACATTTCTACGATGTCGCTTACCTCGATGCGCAATGCAAGGTCGCAAACCGCAGTCTGACCGTTTCGCTCTCAAACTTTGTGTCAAACTATACGCAGGACGATTTGGACGACGTCGAAGTCAAGGCAGGCCGGTCGCGTATCGTTATCGACGGCGGCATGATTATCAAAAAGGAAGTCAGCAAAGATGGTGTCGTTACTGAAACGATACTGACTGAAAATTGGCACGACTGGGTCGACTACTGGGCTATCGACTACAATTATGAGGACAAGCGTGAGATAATCCGCATTACCGATGAAAATGGCAACGTGCGCGAGGAATGGACGGGCAACTACATCTTCGAGAACGAATGGCAGAGTTTTCGCACGAAGCAGTCGCCGACACTCGAACTGGCCGCTCCGCCGCACCTGTACGACCGTCCGGGTCGTTATAAAATCATGGTGAAAGTCGTGGATATTCTCGGCATCGATACCAGCAAAGTGATAGAAATCGTAATACCGTAAAACAATGGACAAACAGAAAGAGAAAATGTGGGCGATAGTGATGATTGTACTGATGATTGTACTGTTCGTGGGATTATTCGTGGGATTATTGGTTTTATTAGAGAAGATAGGCGGCGTTCTCGGCATTATTGTCATCATCGGGATGATTGGTTTAATCGGGCAAGGGATATTTTTCGGCAAATGGTAAAACCGTTGAGGGGCATAGTGGAAACACACAAAAAAAATTTTTCACTTTCATACCTCTTTTGAACAATAGCTGCACCTCGATGCCCCGTACCCCTTGAACGATGCAGTGTGTCTGCCGAAATCTGATGCGCTGCATTGCTTTGTCGGAACAACATCCTGTAAAAAACGATTCTCCCGCTTTTATCCAACCAGACAACGACACGGATAATACCTCAACAGCTTATGTTCTGTCTGTGTCCCGACTGCCTGTTACGAAAATTCGGTGTTCCGTTTGTGTTCCGTCTATAAATGAAACAAGTATTTGCGTTTCCGTAAATACTTGATTTTCAGTGTCGGGGTAATAGGACTCGAACCTACGACCCTCTGCTCCCAAAGCAGATGCGCTAGCCAACTGCGCCACACCCCGAAAATGCAGGTGCAAATATACTTTTCTTTTCAGAGAGGCGCAAATTTATTACTTTTGCGGAACTGCGCCGCATGCCGGCGTCTGACGGACGGGATATATGATAATCGAAGCGAAAAATATAGAGAAGTCGTTCGGTGCGCTGAAGGTGCTCAAGGGCGTGGACTTTTCGGCGGAGAAGGCCGAGGTCGTCTCCATCATGGGGGCTTCCGGGGCGGGCAAGTCAACGTTGCTGCAGATTCTCGGCACGCTGATGACGCCCGACACCGGCACTCTCCGCATAGCGGGAACGGATGTCGTGGGGATGGGCGGAAAGGCTCTCGCCGCGTTCCGCAACGGCAGCATAGGGTTCGTCTTTCAGTTTCATCATCTGCTGCCCGAGTTCACTTCAGCGGAGAATGTCATGATACCAGCGCTGATAGCCGGCCGCAAGGAGAAGGAGGCGAGGGCCGCAGCCCTCAGGCTGCTCGATGAAGTGGGGCTGGCGGAACGGGCGTCCCACAAGCCGTCGGAACTCTCCGGCGGCGAACAGCAGCGCGTAGCCATAGCCCGCGCGCTCGTGAACAAGCCTGACATTTTGTTCGCCGACGAGCCTTCCGGCAATCTCGACAGCAGGACCAAGGCCGACATACACAATCTTTTTTTCAGCCTGAGGGAGAAATATTCCCAGACCATCGTCATAGTGACGCACGATGCGGAGCTGGCGGCCATGTGCGACAGGACTCTTGTCATGAAGGACGGGGCCTTCGGGGGTTAGGCCATGTCGGGGACTTTCCGGTTCAAAAGGTTTTCCGTTCGGAACGAGCTTTCTTCGATGAAGGTGAATACCGACGGCGTGCTGCTCGGGGCGTGGGCGGCAATCGCGCCGCAGGTACGTCGCATACTTGACGTCGGCACCGGTACGGGAGTAATCGCCCTTATGATGGCGCAGCGGACCGAAGGTTTCGCCCATCCGGTCTCGATAACGGGAGTCGATGTGGAGCAGGTCGGGGAGGCGCGTGCGAACGCCGATGCTTCGCCGTGGGGCGGGCGCATTTCTTTTTTGCAGGAGGACGTGAGGCAATATGCGCCTTCTGAAAGGTTTGATCTGATTGTTTCCAATCCGCCGTTTTTCGTCTCCGAGCTGCTGCCGCCGGATGCCGGCCGGATGAGGGCGCGCCACGCGGTGACCTTGCCTTACGATGCGCTTCGGGATGCGGCGGCGCGGATGTTGGATCCGGCGGGACGGTTTGCCGTCATTTTGCCGGCCGCCGAGGCACGGCTTTTTGTCGATGTCTGCAAGGGAACACTTGTCCCGGTGAGGCGCACCGACGTGCGGACGATTCCTTGCCGTGCTCCCAAACGTGTACTGTTGGAGTTTGCGATGGCCGGCGAGGATGCAGCCCTGCCTGGGCTTCGGCATGACGAGCTCGTCATCGGCACTGGCGAACACGAGTGCTACACGGAGGAGTACCGTGCGCTGACCCGTGATTTTTATCTTAAATTCTGAAATTCTTCTTACCGCCGCCGATCATTTCCGGAGGAGCCGCCTGCCGGCTTTTTGGGGCCGTCGTCGCGGTGCAGCTTGTGTATCTGGTTTCTCCTGAATTTTTCTTCGCCTATCAGAAGCCGGGCCACTTTTTCGGCCGGCAACACTTTCAGACAGGATTGCATGTATCTTTCATCGGCCTCGTTCACCGCCTTGCCCGCCACGCAGTAATTCTCTACGAGCGTGAGCATTTCTTTCTCCGTCTTGCCGGCCTTGATGCCTTCGTCGAGGGCTTTGTAGGCCTTCATCACTTCCCTGAAAAGTTTTTCCTTTTCGTTCTTGGCTTCGTTGTAGATGGGCCAGAAGGCCTGTGCCTCCTGTGTGGTGAGGTCCATTTCTGAGGTGAGGAACGCTATTTTTTCGTTGTTGATGCGTTCTTGCCATTTGTCCTGCGCCGACATGGCTCCGGCGGATATTGCGATGGCCGCTGCGGCCGCAATAAGCCTAATGATTTTGACGTTCATTTTGAATGTAATCTATCAGTTCGATGGACATGCCTGAATCTATGAGATAGTTGACGATGTCTTCTTCGGATATCGTGGCCGGGTCTTCGGATTCGCTGCGGAACAGGGCGTAGGGATCCGTGGAAGGGATGAGTTCGGCGACTATGAAACTGTCGGTTTCGTCGTAGAGGGAACTGTTGTCCGCGGTCTTTCCCACTGTCAGCGCTCCTATGGCGAGGATCGCCAGAAATGAGGCGGCGAGCGAGAGATACGGGGCCACCCGGCCGAAGGCCGGCGTCCTGCCGGCAGGTATCGACGACAGTCTCGTCTTGAGATCGCCGAAGTATCCTTCCGGTACCGATATGTTGTCTTTTTTGTTCATCCGATTTTCTTTGATGCAAAAGTGGCTCAAAGGTTTAATGCCGCCTTTATTTTTTCGCAGGCTATGTGGTAGGAGGCTTTGAGGGCTCCTGTGGATGTTCCGGTGATCTCGGCTATCCGGGCATATGGCAGTTCTTCATAATAGCGCATTATGAATACGGCGCGCTGCTTTTCCGGCAGGGCCGCTACGGCTTTGTCGAGCGCGGCTTCGGCCTCGGTGCCGTTGAACCATGGGTCTTCGTCTATTTTGCGTTCGAGTTCTTTGGCGAGGCTCGTGAAGTTGAGCACGGCCCTGACTTTGCGCCTGCGCAGGAAGTTGATGGCTTCGTTGGTGGCGATGCGGTAGACCCATGTGAAAAGTTCCGATTCCCCTCTGAACGAGGGGAGGGCTTTCCATATCTTTATGAATATTTCCTGGAGAAGGTCGTCGGTGTCTTCATGGGAGTGGACGAATCGGCGTACGTGCCAATAGAGACGTTCGCTGTATTCTTCGACTATGCCATTGAATATCTTTTCCTTCTCGTCCATGTCATTTTCTTGCGGATAAGTCGCGCGCCGCGTCGGCTATGTGCTCCGCATCGAGTCCGTATGCGTGCAGCAGCTCGGCCGGGGTGCCGGTCTGTCCGAAGAGGTCTTTTCCGTTGACGAAGGCCATGGGCGTCGGGATGGTGCGTGCGAGCAGGGCCGCGACGGCTTCACCGAGGCCTCCTGCCTGGTTGTGTTCTTCGGCCACGACAGCCGCCTTGGTTTTCAAAATGGATGCCAGAATGGCTTTTTCGTCGAGCGGCTTTATGGTGGGGACGCTGAGGACGTCGCAGCATATCCCCTCGGATTCAAGCGTTTCCGCGGCCTGCAGGGCTTCCCATACCATGTGTCCGCAGGCTATCAGGGTGATGTCCTTGCCCTCGGAGAGCAGGTAGGCCTTTCCTATTTCGAATCCGCCGTCTTCCGGGGTGAAGTTGGGCACGGCGGGGCGCCCGAATCTGATGTATACGGGGCCGTCCCATGCCGCCGCGGCGATGGTGGCCGCCTTGGTCTGGTTGTAGTCGCACGGATTGAGCACCACCATGCCGGGCAGAGCCCTCATGAGGGCTATGTCTTCCATGGTCTGGTGGGTGGCGCCGTCTTCGCCGAGGGTGATGCCGGCATGGGACGAGGCGATTTTCACGTTGGCCTTGCCGTAGGCCACCGCCTGGCGCAGCTGGTCGTATACCCGTCCCGTTATGAATTCGGCGAAGGAGCCGATGAAGGGTATCTTGCCGGAGATGGCGAGTCCGGCCGCGACTCCGACCATGTTGGCTTCCGCGATGCCGCACTGTATGAATCTTTCCGGGAATGCGTCGGCGAAGGCGTCCATTTTGAGCGAGCCTTTCAGATCGGCGGTAAGCGCCATTATCCGTCCGTCGGCCTTGCCGGCTTCGAGGAGTCCTGCTCCGAAACCGCTCCGCGTGTCTTTTTTGCCTGTGTCAGTATATTTTTTCATTGTATGGTCCTTGTTAAAAATCTCCCAAAGTGCTTTCGCCTATCTGCCTGAGTGCTTCGGCGCATTGTCCGGCGTCCGGCGCCTTTCCGTGCCATTTGTGCGTGCCGGCCATGAAGTCCACTCCGCGTCCCATGTCGGTGCGGAAGATTATCATGACGGGCCTGCCTTTTCCGCAGGCGGCTTTGGCTTCTGCGAACGCCGCGAGAATGGCCTCCATGTCGTGCCCGTCGGCGGAAATGACTGTCCAGTCGAAGGCTTTCCATTTGGCTTCTAAATCGCCCTGCCCGGATACGGCCGACACGGGGCCGTCTATCTGCTGCCCGTTCAGGTCGGTCATGGCGATGAGGTTGTCGAGCCTGTTGTGGACGGCGAACATGCCGGCCTCCCAGATCTGACCTTCTTCGCTCTCCCCGTCTCCGCACATTACGTATACGGTGCCGTCATCCTTGTCCATCTTTTTCGCCGCGGCCATCCCGGCGGCCACGGACAGGCCCTGTCCCAGCGAGCCTGAGGCCTGGAATACGCCAGGCAGGCCTTTCTGCACGGAAGGGTGGCCCTGCAGCCTGGAGCCGAATCTGCGGAACGTGGCGAGTTCTCCGACGGGAAAATAGCCGCAGCGGGCGAGCAGGGAATAGTAGACAGGAGTGAGATGTCCGGCCGACAGGATGAACACGTCCTGCCCGTGGCCGTCCCTCGTCCAGCCTTCGGGGCTGTGTTTCATCACTTCGAAATAAAGCGCGGTGAGGAAGTCGGCGCTGCTCATCGAACCTCCGGGGTGGCCGGACTGTGCGAGAGTGACCATCCGTACGATGTCTCTCCGCACCTGCCTGGAAATATTTTTCAGTTCTTCAGGATTTGCCATTTTCAAAAATGTTCAAAATAATCGCCAAGATAGCCAATTTGTCGCTAATTCCATAATTTGAATTATCTTTGTACGATTATCAGGCACAGCGCGCGGAATGAAAAACATCAGAAATTTCTGCATCATAGCACACATAGACCATGGGAAGAGCACTCTTGCGGACCGTCTTCTCGAGCTCACCAAGACGTTGGGCGAGCGCGACATGGAGAACCAGGTGCTGGACGACATGGATCTGGAGAGGGAGAAGGGCATAACCATAAAGAGCCATGCCATACAGATGGAGTATTGCAGGGGCGGGGAGAAATACCGTCTTAATCTGATTGACACTCCCGGACACGTGGACTTCTCGTATGAGGTGTCGCGGTCCATCGCCTCGTGCGAAGGGGCGCTGCTCGTGGTGGACGCTACGCAGGGGATTCAGGCCCAGACGATTTCGAATCTTTATCAGGCCGTGGACCACGGGCTTGAGATCATTCCGGTGCTCAACAAGATAGACATGGATTCGGCCAGGCCGGAGCTCGTCACGGATCAGGTCTGCGACCTGCTCGGCTGCGCCGCGGAAGAAGTTTTCAAGGTGTCGGCCCGCACCGGAGACGGCGTCCAGGCGCTGCTGGATGCCATTGTGGACAAGATTCCGGCCCCGAAAGGCGATCCGGAGGCTCCGCTTCAGGCCCTGATATTCGATTCGGTGTTCAATCCTTTCCGCGGAGTGATAGCTTATTTCAAAGTGGTGAACGGAGTGCTGCGCAAAGGCGACAAGGTGAAGTTCTTCAATACGGGCCGGGAATACGAGGCCGAGGAGACGGGCATCCTGAAGCTCCGGCTGCAGCCCGCCGACGAAGTGTCCACCGGCGACGTGGGCTATATAATATCGGGCATAAAGAGCGCGGCGGAGGTGAAGGTGGGCGACACCATCACGCACACGGAACGGCCCTGCGCGGAGTCCATAGCCGGTTTCGAGGAGGTGAAGCCCATGGTGTTCGCCGGAATGTACCCGGTGGACGCGTCCAAGTTCGAGGAGTTGAGGTCCGTCCTGGAGAAGTTCCAGCTCAACGACGCTTCGTTCGTCTACGAGCCGGAGTCCTCTTTGGCGCTGGGCTTCGGGTTCCGCTGCGGCTTCCTCGGCCTGCTGCATCTCGAGATAGTGCAGGAAAGGCTGTTCCGCGAATTCAACATGGACGTCATCACCACGGTGCCCAACGTGTCTTACAAAGTGTTCACCACCAAGGGGGAAGTCATCGACGTTCACAATCCTTCCGGCTTGCCCGCGCCTACGGTCATTGATCATATAGAGGAGCCGTACATCCGCGCCCAGATAATCTCGAAGGCCGAATTTTTCGGTCCCATAATGAAATTGTGCATGGACAAGCGCGGCACGCTGGTCGGCCAGCATTATATAACTGTCGACAGGGTAGAGCTCACCTACGACATGCCGCTGTCGGAAATCGTGTTCGATTTCTATGACAAGCTGAAATCCATATCCAAAGGATACGCTTCGTTCGACTATCATGTCACGGAGTTCCGTCCGGCCCGTCTCGTGAAGCTCGACATATTGCTCAACGGAGACCCGGCCGACGCACTTTCGTCGCTGATACATGAGGATCACGCCTATGATTTCGGGCGCAAGATATGCCTGAAGCTGAAGGAGCTGATACCCCGGCAGCAGTTCGACATAGCCATCCAGGCCGCCGTCGGCGCCAAGATAATAGCCCGCGAGACCGTGCGCCAGGTACGCAAGGACGTTACGGCGAAATGCTATGGCGGCGACGTCACGCGCAAGCGCAAGCTGCTTGAAAAACAGAAGGAGGGCAAAAAGCGCATGCGCCAGATCGGCACCGTGCAGGTGCCTCAGAGCGCGTTCATGGCCGTATTGAAACTCGACTGATTCGTCTTATGGATAAACTTAAGTCCTTTGTCGGAGCGCTGCGCCCCGGGACGCTGCCCCTGTCGCTTTCGGGCGTCTTTCTCGGCATTTCCCTCGCGGCCGCCGACTACCATATCTCTTTGCCAGCGGCCGTCCTGACGGCCCTGACCGCCGTGTGCCTGCAGATTCTTGCCAATGTCGCCGACGGGCTCGGGGTCATGCTTGACGCCGCTTCGGCGGAACGGCTCGCCGTGCCGGAAAAAAGTTCCGGCGTGCGGGGCATGAAAAGGGCGACGGCGATTCTTACGGTGCTTTGCGCCGTCAGCGGGCTCGCCATGATAAAATGCTCTTTCGGCACCTTGCTGTCCCTCGATGCCGTATGCCTTATGATGCTCGGGGCCGTATGCATCGGGGTGGCGCTGAAGTACAACCTCGGCCGCAGTCCCTACGGGCGCAGGGGCCTCGGGGACCTGTACGCTTTCGTCTTCTTCGGACTGGTGGCGGTGGAGGGCGGATATTTCGTGTCTTCGCATACCTTCGGCTCGCTGATAATGCTTCTGCCGGCTTCGGCCATGGGCTTTTTCTCCGCAGGAGTGCTGAACGCGCGGAATATCGGCCGCATAGATGCTGACGGAGAGGCGTGCGTCACCGTTGCCGGTCGGCTGGGCCGGCACAGGGCCCTGATTTATCAGACGGTCCTGCTGGCGCTCGGGTGGATCTGCATGAATGCATATTGCAGCCTGCGCTTTTTCGATTCATGGCACTATCTTTTTGTCATTTCCATGCCTTTGTTCGTCCTGCACTTCGTTTCATTGCGCAAGAACAATGAAAAAGGCCGCGGCAAAAGCGTTTCGCTTTTGGTCGCAGCCGTTTTTCTGTTTTCGGCGGCCGCCGGAACAGGATTTCTCGCATTCCTGTTCTGAGCCTGCGGGCCTATGCGCCGGCGTTGGCCTTTATCTGTTCGTTGGCCGCGGTTATCATGGCGTTGAGGCTGCCGGTTATCTTGGACGCAAGTTCTTCGTCACCGTTCCTTTTCATCTCTTCGGTGACGGCGATGAGGTATTGGCTGCACAGGTCGAATTCCCTGTCGGCGATGTCGTAGAATTCTAAATAGAACCGTGCCGAGGTCAGAAGTTCGTCGCAGAATTTCACCGCCAGGTCCTTCGCTTTTTCCGGTTCGCCGAGAAGGTAGTACAGGGATACCATCTGATATACAAAATAGTCGTTGCCGGACAGTTTCAGCGGAATGCAGTCGAGCGGGTACATTTCTTCGTTGATCGTCGCCCTGCATTTGTCAAGCATCTCTATGGCCCGGTCGTTGCGGCCGGCCTTCATGAAGGCGAAGGCGGACGAGACGAAGATGTTGCGCTGGGACAATACGCCGAGGAAGGTGTAGCAGTTCTGATAGTCCGCGAAATAGTCCGTCCTTGCGAAGGCGTCCCATTTGAACGTCTCCGTCATGTTGCGGTACAGTTCTTCGGTGTCCACGATGCCTACGTTAATTTCGCCGACAGAGTTTTCGATAGGCACGAGCTTGCTTGAGAATCCATTGTACATCAGATATTTGTCGAGTCCGATGTTCAGGTCGCCTCCGAGGCTCAGCATGTTGATCGGACGGTCCCATTCGTAGTTCGACAACAGGTCGAGCATGAACAGCTCGGGCTTTGTCAGGGCTTCCGTGCTTTCGGGGATCTCAAGGACTATTTCATCGAGAATCCTGTCTTTGAACGATTCGTCGAGGATGCCGTATTTGATGACGTTTTCTTTGTTTACGGGTACCGTGATCTTTCTGGAGCAGATGAAGTCCGCCTTGCGGCCGGAGTTGAGCTCTATGCGGTAGCTGGTGTCTTTGAAGGTGTCCATCACCTGCTTTATGGGCATGGGGCCGCCGTTGTCGTCCACTATGAACACATATTCGTTGGTGCCGTACAGGTATTGGCTCTGGGGTACCGTCAGCGGCAGGGGAGAGGACTCGTTGCAGGCGTATTTCATCTGGTCGATGTGCCAGTCGGTGCCGAGCAGGGACGTGTTGACTATGCGGACGTCGGTGCGCACTCCCTCCACTTCCTGGACGTACCAGAGAGGGAAGGTGTCGTTGTCTCCGTGCGTGATCAGTATGCCGTCGTGCCCGACGGAGTTGAGGTAGTTGCGGGCCAGTTCAGGAGCGGTGTAGCGGTTGCTCCTGTCGTGGTCGTCCCAGTTTTCCTCAGCCATCAGCGCCGGAACGCCGAGGCAGAGCAGGCTGACGGCCGCCGCGGCCGCGGTTTTGTTGCCGCCTTTGATGACTCTGGCCGCCTGTTCGTACAGCGCCGCCACTGCGAATCCGGTCCAAATGGAGAAGGCGTAGAACGAGCCGGCATAGGCGTAGTCCCTTTCCCTGACCTGATAAGGCGTCTGGTTGAGGAATATCAGGATGGCTATGCCTGTCATGAAGAACGTCAGGAAAACTATCCAGCAGCCGCGCCTGTCCCTGTTCCACTGGAAGAAGAGTCCTATGAGGCCGAGCAGGAGCGGCAGGAAGAAGTAGTGATTCTTGCCTTTGTTGTGCTTCAGGGAGTCGGGGGCGTCGGTCTGGTCCCCGAGGCGCATGTTGTCGATGAAGCCTATGCCGCTCTCCCAGTTACCGTGGAAAATGTCTCCCGGCGCAGGGCTGTGTATGTCATTCTGCCTGCCGACGAAGTTCCACATGAAATATCTGCAGTACATCCAGTTGAACTGGTAGTCGAAGAAATATCTCATGTTGGCTCCGAACGTGGGCTTTTTGTATTCCGTGCCCCTTACGCGGGTCCCCTTGCCTTCGGTATATGACTGGTAGAACTGGATATAGCTGTTGCTGGTGTTGCTCCACATTCTCGGGAACAGCATTTTGCCTTCGGGGGCGTATTCCGGCTCGATGGGAGCGGAGCTGCGTACGTATTTGCCGTCCATCGGAGCCCAGTATTTCGGTGTCTTTATGTCATACGGCGCCCCGTAGTACTGTCCGTACAGGAGCGGAGCCGAGCCGTACTGTTCGCGTGCGAGGTAGCGCACGAGGGTGAACGGATTGTCGGGCTGGTATTCGTTGGTGGGCGTCTTGACGCTGGAGCGGATTATCACTATGCTGAATATGGAGAATCCTATGATGATGGAGGTGAGGCACAGCAGCGCCGTGTTGAGGAACACTTTGTTGCGCTTGAGCGAACGGAACAGTCCCCAGAAGCACAGCACGAAGACGAGAGCCATGAAGAATACGGCTCCGGAGTTGTACGGCAGCCCGAACCAGTTTACGAATGCGAGGTCGAAATATGCCGCCGCCTTCGGGAGCAGGGGGATGATTCCGTACAGGATCAGGGCAACCAGCGCCGCCGACAGCGCGAAGATGCCGATGAACTGCTTGAAAGAATAGGAGCCGTCCTCCTTCATCTTGTAATAGTATAGGAATACGAGGGCCGGAATGGCGAGGAGGTTGAGAAGGTGCACCCCTATCGACAGCCCTATTATGAAGGCTATGAACACTATCCAGCGGTTTGCGAACCTGCGGTCCTCCTGTTCGTACCATTTCGTCATGGCCCACAGCACTATAGCCGTGAAAAGGGAGGACATGGCGTATACTTCACCTTCGACCGCGGAGAACCAGAACGTGTCCGAGAAACAATAGATCAGGGCCCCGACTGCGCCACTGCCGAATATGGCCAGGGCCGCGGCGGTCCCGTACCTGCCGTCCGCCGACGGTCTGACGAGACGTTTGGCGAAGAATACAATGGTAAGGTACAGGAAGAATATCGTAAGCGCCGAGCAGAGCGCGCTCATGGCATTGACCGCCACCGCGGCGTGCTCCGGACCGGTGAATATGGTGAAGAACCTTGCGATGAGCTGGAATACGGGGTTTCCCGGAGGGTGCCCCACTTCAAGTTTGTATGATGACGCTATGAATTCCCCGCAATCCCAGAAGGATGCCGTAGGCTCTATCGTGGAAAGATATGTGAAGGCCGCGATGATGAATACGATCCATGCCGTCACTCTGTTCCACATATTGAATTTGCCTTTTTCCATTTGAACTGTCCTTGATTGCGGCAAATATACAAATACTTTGCCTATCTTTGCAAAAAGTATATCCTGCGCATGAAGGACAATGACTGGAAGAACAGGCTCGGCGTGGTGTTTTCCACCGATCCTGATTTCAAATATGCCGAAGCGGCCCCGGAGGAAGAGGAAACCCCGTCCCCGGCGGCGCAGAGGCTCGTCGTGTCCATAGACAGGCGCAACCGCGGCGGGAAGCAGGTGACTATAGTGCGCGGCTTCAGGGGCAGGAATGAGGATTTGTGCGCGCTCGGCAGGACTCTCAGGGTGAAATGCGGCACGGGCGGAAGCGCCGGGGACGGGGAGATAATCGTCCAGGGAGACTTCCGGGACAAGGTGACGGCCCTGCTCAGGGAGATGGGCTACGGCGCTAAAAGAGGAAACTGATGGCTGACAGCCTTGGCATATTCAAAACGGGCACGCTCATGATGGAACATGTGTCCGGGGACGTTCCCGCCGCGGTTCCGGCGGACGGCGGAGACGGTCTGTCCGTGCCCCTGCTCGTCGTCCTGACGGTGGCGTGCACCCTCGTGTTTTTCCGCAACATAGCCAATGCGCTTCCGCCGGTGTTCCGCTGCCTTTTCATGCAGCGCGGCTGCGCAAGGCTCGAAAGCAGCGTCAGGATGAGCATGGACCGCAACCTGACTGCGCTGCTGATGGTGCTCCCGTTCTGCCTGGTCCTCGACCTGACCGGGATATTCGATCCGGACCTGCTGCGCGGACTGGACGAGGGGCTGCATCTTGCGGCGACGGCGGCGTTTTTCATAGCGTATCTGTTGCTCCGCCTTGCAATATATATGGCGCTGAAGCCCCGTTCCGTGCCGGACAGCTATATGCTGTCACGCAAAGAGACGTGGAACTTTTTCATTATCATGTTCCTTGCGGCCGCCGTGACCGGGGGCGTGTCGGGCCTGCTGCATGCCGGCAAGGCCGTTGCGGAATTGGCTATATTATTGGAAATAGGGTTGTTATATGTTGTGATGCTGGTCCGCAGGGGGCGAATTTTAGCTTTGTCTTGCAATCCTTTCACAGTTTTTTTGTACCTTTGCGCGCTTGAAATAGTGCCGACGGGGCTTTATGTGGCCGCGGCCCTTATTTTATAGGAGCGTATTGAAGTTATGATTAAAAATATTCTGATTTCCCAACGTACACCCCGTGTGCTGGCCCCTTACGACACTCTTTCGGAAAAGTTCGGGATTGCCTTCGATTTCAGACCTTTTTTTCTGATAGAGCCGCTTTCTTCGCGTGAATTCAGGGCGCAGAGAGTCAATATTCTGGATTATACGTCCGTGGTTTTTTCCTCCAGACTCACGATAGACGCCTTCTTTCATCTTTGCGAAGAGCTGCGCGTCAAAGTGCCGGAAACCATGAAATATTTCTGCACCACGGAGGCGGTCGCCATGTATCTCCAGAAGCATATAGTTTACCGCAAGCGCAAGATTTTTTACGGTGACGGCACTCCCGAGTCCGTCATAGGGCTCATAGGCTCCAAGCACAGGGGCGAAACCTTCCTGATAGCGTCTTCGGATTCGTCCGGCACCATCACCCGCCTTTTCGAGGAGCAGAAGCTCGATTTCAAGACGGCGGTATTCGTGAAGCCGGTCACGCAGGACCTTCATGATCTGGACATCGGCCGCTACGACATGGCCGTGCTGTACAATCCGGCGGACGTGAAGTCCCTTTATGAGAATTTTCCGGATTTCGAGCAGGGCGGAATGCGTTTCGTGGCCTACGGCAAGAGCATAGTGACCGCCATGGAGGACGCCGGGCTCAGCATAGAGGTGAAGGCCCCCACCATGGAGGCGCCTTCGGTGGCCAAGGCCATAGAACTTTATCTTGAAGGACGGAAGTCATAGAGCGATGGAAGGCCTTGTCGTCCGCGGTCTTCCCAAACGTGAAAGGCTCAGCGGGAAAAACAATATTTCGGGACTCCTGAAGAAGGGCAGGTATGGCAATGCGTCCTGTCTCAAATATTGTTTTGCAGGCAATGGGAACGACTGTTCCAGAATAATGATATCCGTGCCGAAGCGCTCGTTCAAGCGTGCCGTAAGGCGCAACCTGCTCCGCCGCAGGATAAGGGAGAGCTACAGGCTGCAGAAGGAGCTGCTGCCGCCGGGATATGATCTGATGATTGTTTATGCGTCCAAGGAGGTACTGCCGTTTTCGGACATATATGCCGCCGTGGACGAAGTTCTGAGGGCCGTGGCCTCGTCGTCTGAAAATGAG
>X22_European_Rabbit__coassemble_196_pt1 | contig 14138 bp, 7 predicted proteins | sample X22_European_Rabbit__metabat2_high_PE_013 | metagenome-assembled genome bin X22_European_Rabbit
GCAAATCTACAAATTTATTTTGTATAAACAAGAAAATTCGAGATCAATGCAATTTTGTAAGATATATCTGACGAATTATCGATTCAAAAGATTTTTATAAGCCAAAAACCTAATCGCTGAAAAAGAAATAGAATGCCGCCCATTGTAAAGGAATGCCTTTCGCATGCCCAATGGTCCGATATGATGCGTCCTGAACATTTCCGTCTTTATCTACGTGGCCAATTATCCGATACGAAGAGTCTTGAATAGTCCCGTCTTTCTTAATATGGCCAACGGTCCGATATCCAGAATCCTGTACGGTCCCGTCATCCTTCAGAAGGCCAATGATTTTGTAGGATGCATCCTGAATTGTACCGTCTGGCTTAATGTGGCCAATGGTTTTATAAGATGCATTCTGTAAGGTTCCGTCAGACTTAATATGAGCGACGGTTTGGTAGCTGGCATCTGTTATCCGCTGGGCAGAAGCAGATATGCTTAACGCCATGAATGTTAATAATATAACAACAATGTTCCGCATACTAAGGCAGTGTTTCAAAAAAACCGGTGTCCCGTTTTGTGTTGCGTTAATAAATGAAACAAGCACCCACATTGCTGTAAGTGCTTGATTTTCTTTGTGGGAGTGGAGGGAGTCGAACCCCCGACCCTCTGCTTGTAGGGCAGACGCTCTGAACCAACTGAGCTACGCTCCCGACAATCCGTCCGAATGGAACGGGAATGCAAAGATAACGCAGATTTTTTCTTCTGCAAATCTTTTTTTCGTTTTTTTAGTCAGGACGGTGTCAGCCATCTTTCATTTTACATACGATGAAGAGCGTTTCCCTTCCCATCCGGAATTCGCCCTATAATGCGGGGCATAAAGCGTCTCTATCTCCGGCACAGGCGCAGAGAACACTCCTGCCTGCGTCACGAAAAAGTCTTCTCTGATGACGCTCCGTTCTTCAGGATAGCAATCGAAATAAAATTCCGTGCGGTCGGAACGCACGTTGCGGTACCCTTGGGGGACGGCACGGAAGCCCTGCGTCTTCAAAGGAGAAAAAGGCCATCCGTAATATCCCGACAATTGCACGGCAGGACTGAACATGGCCTCGCGCGGAGCCGTCAGACGTACGAAACTGCGGTTTTCACGGCTCCAGATACGATACTCGGCCGTTATTCTTTCACCCACCTTCAGGCTGTCTCCCGGCATGATCTCCCTTGCGTCGGATCCGCTTCCGCGGAACAATTTGCGCTCTACGGAAAAGCCGTTTCCGGAAGCCTCCACATCGCGGAAAGGCTTGGAGAAGGTCCCGACGCCAGTCACGACAACGGCCTTTTTCAATTCATCGGAGGCTCCGAGGACGGAATTGAGCGCATCCACAAACGCAGGGGAAGCCGTCCATCGCTGAGTCTCGTTCTGCAGCATCAGCCAGAGCCTTATGCCCTCGGCCACCGTGAACGCCTTTCGTCCCGTTTCCGAATCCGGGTCGTCGCCGGCTGCGGCGGACAGCAGGTCGCAAAGGAGGGAATGGGCATAGGCTTCGCTTTCGAGCAGGCCCCCGAAAGGCATCGCCGCATCGGGATAATACCAGCCGCCGTCATGATGTTCCACGGCATATTCGAGAAGGGAAACGATATCCGCGGCCGCGGACTTCCGCATCTTCTTCAATGCCGAACCGCCGAGCCCCCATGCCCTGGCGAGAGCTATTCCGTCTGCGGAAGAAGAAAGATTGCGCAACGCCGCCGTCCTGCGCGCCTTTGCAAGGATCCTGCCCTGCAGGCCGCGGCCCTCCTTGGCGGAAGGTACCAATATCGAAGATACTTCCTTCCCGAAGCGTTTCATGGCCTTTTTATCCGGCTTTCCTGAAACCGCGAACGGGACTTCCGGATACATTGATCTCACATATAGATATTGTGCGAGGGATATTCCTCCGTACAGCGAGGGACGCCGTGTGGAAAAAATCTCATCGTCAATATATTTCACCGAAGCGTCCATGTCAGGGACCTCCGCGCCGGCGGCGGCCAGCTTCCCGAACCTTTCCAAGAGCACGGCGGTGATTACGGGAGAGGATTTCATGCCTTCGAACCAGCCGAAACCGCCGTCCGAATTGCGGCATGCGAGAATCCTGTCAAGGAGTTCCCCGGCATCCACGTCCGCCGGCCCGGCTATACCGGAAAGATCGGCCGCCTTGCGCACATAAAACGCTTCCGACAACGACAGGACGTCTCCGCAGAAAGGCCCGGCTTCCGAAGACATCGATTTCGCTATCAGATCCATCATCAGCGTTTTCGAATAGACGGCATCATTTCCGTCGATATTGACGAAGCGCCCCTTGAGCTCCTCAAGGACGGCGGCGACGTCGCCTCCATGAGGCAGAACCGCTGAATGGGCCTCCGTAAGAGTCTGTTCGGCCCTATATACCGGAACATCTACGGACATGGCGTCCGAATACTCGGCGGGCGTTCCGTCGCGTGGAACGAATACGGCCTTCACGGAGAGCGTATCGCAGTTCTCAGGTACGGTTATACGGAATCTTTCCGCCGCCCCGCCGCCGCTTACGGACACTGCCTTTTTCATTGTCTCCTGCTGCGTATACAGATACAGTTCCCCTTCTATGTCGTCATCCCGTCCGGCCGACACGGTGACCGCCGGTTCATATTCGTCTCCCGCATAGAGGAAGCGCGGTTCCGCGACGGAAACCTTGAGCGGAAGCGAGACCGTGGTCACGCGCCTGAACGCTCCGTTGTGCATATCCATAGTATGCACATAAACGGCCACATAATAGGAGGACAATTTGTCGGAAGTCCTGAAGGTGAATGATACGTCGCCGTCGGCATCGGAATGCAGGAAAGGCATGAACGCAAGCGCCCCTGCAAAATATTTCCTCACGGCCACGTCTTCGGCGGCCGGAGGTGCTCCGGCTGCATATAGGGCGTCGTTGAAGACGGCCTCTTCCTCAGCGGCCTCCTTGACTGACATCATATCGGTCACCACGGCGGCGTCCGCGGCACCGGACATTGACTTTGAACTGAAACGGCGCGCCGGGAAGAAGCAGCCCGAGGCACCGCACCTGACGTCGAAAGAAATGTACGGCGGAACAGGCGACGGCAGACGCACTTCCTGCCACTCGTTCAGGGCGATGGCGTCCATGCTCCTGTCGAAAATGGCCACAAGGCATTCTGCGTCCGGCAGGGTCCTGAAAGAAAAGGTATAATCGTGCGCAGGCAGAATCATGTCATCAAAAGACGTGAATTCGAAAGGCACCGAAAGACTCTCCGTCCTGCGGCGATAATCATGGCCGTAACGATATTGCATGCCGTCCTTGAAATAGAAAACGCTGACGCGGACAGCGTCCGGATAGTCATCCCTGTACGTGAATTTCACGTCGGCCGACGACCCCTTCTTTCCACGTTCCCCGCCGAGAAAGACCGGACGCGCATCGAGCAGTTCCGAAGATGTGCCGAAAACCTCCGCGACGGCCCATACAGGCCCATCGGCCGTTCCCATCCTAAGCACGATGTCTTCTCCGTCCGCCACTTCCGACCTGCCGGGCATGAACAGGCGCTTTACGGGGGCGTCGAGCGACTCATCTTCCGGACCGGCCTTCAGAAAAACGAGTTCCGTCTCCGCGGCGTCTCCGGACGCGGCTTTTATGGAATACAATCCCGAAGGAGCCGCGGACATGTCAACGTAAAGGTCCTTTCCTCCCGCGACCGTCCCTCTCGTCACGCAGCCGCCGTTTTCGTCATTGACGATATATTCGATGCCGGCAGGGACGTCCTGCCCTGAAGCGTTGCGTACGGAAAGGACGAATACGGCCGTATCGGTCCCAAGTATATATCCGTACATATGTTTCCTGTCTTCGCCTTCAATCAGTTCGAGAAGGCCTTCGGCCGGGTTCTTCAGTTCAGCCGATACACACGTCCTGTCGCCGGCATACACCGCACGCCGGTATTCATGGGTCTCGCCCGTGCCGTCGGTCACCGTCACCTTCACGTCGTACCATCCCTCTTCCTCAGCCTTGAAAGACAGGCCGAAAGAGCCGTCGGACATCGTCTCCGCACTGCCTTCGGCGACGACGGTCCCGTACCTCGCGACACGGTAGCCGGCGGCGGCCGAATACAGTCCGTGGCCCGAATAGCTCGACATGCGCCCGCGCACCGTTATGTCGTCGCCCTTGAACCATGCCTTCCCGTCATCGTCGAAAGTAAGTTCGAACGTGGGCAGGACGAATTCATCCACCCTGAAATAGGACGTGCAGGCCGTATTGCCGTCGCCGCGCAGCACTGATATGGAGAACATGCCGTTCCGCAGGCCGTACGGCAGCACGAATTCTCCGGCCGCGCCGCCGAGAGGCCCGGCGGTCAGATCGATACGTCCGAGCACATTGTTCTCGGAGTCATGCAGCTCGGCGGAAAGCTTGTCCCCTGCGCATACTTCAGCATTTCCATAAGGAAGAACTTTGTACGACACTGTCTTGAACCTTACAGTATCCCCCGGAGAATAAGCTCCGCAGTCGCGATAAATGTTGCAGCAATATCTTTCGGACGCAGCATTTTCGCCGCCGTCATACGAAAGCTCCGACATGCGGACAGGCACGGGCAGGCTCTTTCGCAACACGCCGTTTTCAAAGGACGCTTCTATATAATGCGTGCCGCCGTCCGATAGAACAGACAGGGCATCCACCGGAAGCGGGGTAAATATGTCGGAAAGGCGGAAATCTTTGTATTCCAATAGTTTGTCATTGCCTTTGAATATTTTTATGTTTGCGGAAGACAATGGTTCTCCGCTTTCGGCGTCGGTGGCGAAAATGCTGTAGCCGCGGCCGTCACGCCTGCCGGCCAGCGAAATCGTATACTGACGATAATTGCAGGCTGTCCCGACATCCTTGGCATCAGCCCTGATCATATATTCCCCGTCATTCAGGGCCGGCAGCGGCATGGAAACGGTATCGATCGCGTAAAAGCTGCGTTTTTCATTGACGGCCTCCCCTTCGAAAAAGAGCTTGCCGCCGCTCCCGTCAGCAGGGCCTATACTTACCTTCGCCCTGTCGAGATTGCGGAAAAGGATTTTCATGCAGCCATCCTCGACGACGATGTTCAACGATTCGCCCGTGAGCGTCCTGATCAGTTCCGCCACGCCCGTACAGCCTGCCGCCATGCGTGCCTCGACGCCGGAGAGCCTTCCCCGTTCATCCTCGAATTTCCGGCATGCGTCAAGAAAGGCCCTGTAGTCTGCAGAGCCGGCGCCCTTGCGGTTGAGTTTGTCAAAAAAGATGTGCCTGAGCACTTCCTGACGCAGATAAAAGCCTACGGCCGTCCCGCCGTATTCTGTCGCCAGCGAGTCCATGGCCGCATGCCTCTTATCGCCCTGCAGCCGTCCTGCCACGCAATAGGCCAGCCATGCGGCGCAAGGATATCCGTCGCCCACATGTGCTTTCAGCGCGTCATACGCATTGCCGCCGTTAAGGTACAGCGACCAAAGTTCATATTCGTAATCATTTGCTATATAAGAAACGAGCGCGCCGCCCATCTGTCCGTTCATGTCCGAATAAAAATCTTCGTGTCGGACGGCCGAGAGACGGGCGGAATCGGCGGAGGCAAAAGCGAGACATTCGTCCGCAGGGCTGCCGTTCATCTCTTTCATCCATGCCAATGTGACAATCGGTTCGGCGAAGGCCTTCACGCGTGCGGCGAAATCCGTACGGACGGAATCCCTCGCCTTCCAGTTCCGCCTCTGCACGGCATAAACATATTTTCTGCCGGCATCATAAAAATCCCACGGCAGATGCATGTCGGCGGCCCTGTCACGTATGTCCGCAAGTATTTCCGCCTCTTTGAGCGGACGGTCCGCCTTGGCGGCCTTTTCATAGTCGGCCCACAATTTTTTCAGGCTATGGCCATCCGCACCCGGCGCTCCGGATGAAACGGCCGCGGCCGCGACGCACAAAGACAAGGACAGGGCCGCAAACAAAATCTTTTTCATATTGCGCTTTACTGATCAAGGTATTTCCCGCCTGAAAACAGGGGGAATGCTTCAGATACTACAAAAGTGCTGCCACCGATATAGACCAAAGTGTCATCGGCCGGGCCTTCAAGCGCTTTTTTCACTGCAAGTCTCACATCATCGGCCACTTGGGAAGTCCATGCCTTGCCGCGGTAGTCTTCGGCGTGCCGCGCCCTCCATTCTTCGAAACGGTTCCTTACGCTTTCGGCGCCGCGGGCGCGGAGGGTATGCGGAGCGGTGAAAATATAATCCGCCGAAGCCGGCATATATGGCAGTATGGCGTCAAAATCTTTGTCGGCCATTATCCCGTAGACTATGACGATACGGGAAAAGCCTCCTTCGGACGCGGTTTTTTCCAGTTTGGCGAAATTGGCCGACAGTGCCTGTGCGTTATGCCCTATATCGCATATCACCAAAGGATTACGACAGAGTCTTTCCCATCTGCCGTGGAATTGCATCCTTGCGGCCGTATCCGCGACGGCGTCCAGTACCCTGTCTCCGTCGGACAGGCCTTCGAAGCCTTTCAGGCCCGACAGCAGATCCGTCGCGGCGAGAACGGTACGGAGATTCTCTTTCCGGAAAGGCCCCTGCAAATCCATCCTTTCCGCCGTCTCGTCGCCGCGCGCCCACAGGGACGGCTCCATCCTGTCGGCGAAAAAAAGCGGGCTATGCACGGCCGATGCCTTTTCCGCAAACACGTCCGCCATGCGGCTGTCTCCCGACAAGACCGGCACCCCTTCTTTGATGATGCCGGCCTTTTCGCCGGCGATGGCCTCAAGAGTGTTGCCGAGCATGGTGCAGTGGTCCAGGCCTATGGATGTGATGATGCTGAGGACGGGCCTGACTATATTGGTGCTGTCCAGACGGCCTCCGAGCCCCGTCTCTATTACGGCGGCGGCAGCCCCCGAATCGGCGAACCATCTGAAGGCCATGCCGGTGGTTATTTCAAAAAAAGAAAGGTCATGCTCTTCGAAATACCGTCCCCATTCTTTAAGAAAGTCATATGCGTATTCTTTCGGCACCATGTCGCCGTCAATGCGCATGCGTTCCCTGAAATCGATGAGATGCGGAGACGTGAACAGGCCCGTCTTTATGCCGGAGGCCGAAAGAGCGGAAGCGAGCATGTTGCATACGGACCCCTTTCCGTTCGTCCCCGCCACGTGGATGATGTCCATCTTCCTGTCGGGAAAGCCGAGGGCCTCGTCGAATTCTTCCATATGTTTCAGGCCAGGCTTGTATGCGGCATTGAAATCAGCTTTCTGTACTGAGGGAAAACGTCGGAAGATGCCGTTGATGAGTTCGTTGTATTCGGATTCGGAAAAGGCCATAAATTTTTTTTGTGATAGAGGACAAATTTAGCTAATTTAGCGAAGATTTATATAAGATGATGAAGGAAAACGTATCCCCGCTTTATTCCGAATACATCATTGACGGAGTGCATATGCAGGCCTCTCCGGCCCGTATGCTGCAGGAATGCACGACGTCTCCTCAGGATTTCCCAGAGACGTCATGCTGCGGGACCATCATGGACGAGACCGTGGACGCAAGCCCTGGACGCCGTCATCTTGACGAGGAGGACCCGGCCGGCCTTCTTGCGAAGGTGGCCCCTCTCGCCGACGCTGGAAGACGTTTTCCCATTCATTTCCCCGGACAGTTTACCATAAGCCGCATCGCCATGGCACTGACGGACACGCTGTGGCTGTCAGGACATTTCCGGCTGGACGATCTGTGCCTCAAAGCGGAGTGGAAGTGGAACGAAAAGCCGATAGGCAACATGGCCGCCTTCTACGCTTCGGCGGAAGCGGCCTCCGAATATATCGGCTCGCTCGGCATCCAGCTGAAATCGTACGGATATTCTCCGGCCAAAGAGAACTCAATATCGTTCAAGGCCCTGCATGCTTCTTTGCCGGGAACCCGGTTCCCCGACGACGAAGACGGCAGGACGGGCAGGCCGAGACTGGGCAGGAAGCGCATTGTTCCCGGCCGGATAGTTCCCGAGACCTCAGACTGGCTGATTTACATTCCTTTCGACAGCTGCGAATACCGGCTCGGAGGCTCGCTCCTGTCCGAGGCCCTCGACGCCGACCTGCCCATAGCCCCGGACCTCGGGGACGCGGATTATTTCATGGACTGCTATGAAGTGGTGCGCGAACTCGTGGAGGACGGCATAGTCAAGGCCGGGGCGACCGTAGGTGACGGAGGCCTGCTGACGGCGCTCGACCGGATGTGCAGGGAAACGGGAGGGGCCGCCATAGACATAGGGGACATACGCAAGACCTACAAGGGAAGCACACCAGTGAAAATCCTTTTCGGGGAAATTCCCGGGGCCGTCATCCAGATAAGCGACCAGGACTACGACTATGTGGACGCCGAACTGCTTCTGCAGGACATCGCATATTTTCCGATAGGACACCCCGCAAAGGAGGGCCTGCAGATAGACATGGGAGACAGGACGGGCATTTCAGGCATTCTGGAGTCGCTGCTCAACAGCGCCGTCTCCGAAGGGGAAGACTGACACGCATAAAACACAAGTACTATGACCGACAAAGAGGGCCGTTCGAAGCAACCGAAAATATTCGTACTGGACACGAACATCATCCTGCACGACTGCAGGTGCATAAGGAAGTTCCAGGACAATGACATCGTCATTCCTCTCGCGGTAGTGGAGGAACTGGACAAATTCAAGAAAGGCAACGACTCCCTGTCCTACAATGCGCGCACGTTCATGAGGGAGATAAACAGACTCACGGACGGGCGCAGTTTCGGCGGACGCGGAGTGCCGATAGGCAAGAATCTCGGATACATAAAGATAGAGCCGAACCATCCTTTCCCCGAAGGGCTCAGGGACCTGTTCACCGACGACATACAGGACCACAGGATATTGTCTACGGCCATGTGGACGAGGGACAACAATCCCGGCCGCTTCACTGCGCTCGTCACCAAGGACATAAACCTGCGCCTGAAAGCCAAGGCGGTGAACATGGAGGTGCAGGACTACCTTACCGACAGGGTCGCGGACGAGCATCTCGAAGACGCCCAGAAGGAACTGAGCGTAATAAGCGGACTTCCGGAAGAATCGCTGCGAAGACTCGCCTACGGGCAGGACACGTCCATACCCTGGGAGGACGTGCAGAAGACAAAGCCCATGGCCAACGCGCTGTTCAAGTTCAACTGGCCTGACGGCAATGATTCGGCACAGATATGCGGCCGCTACGACACGGACAGGGACCGGATCGTTCTCGTCAAGGACAGGGAGGCGTACGGCATACGGCCGAGAAACGCTGAGCAGCGCTTCGCCCTCGACGCCTGCCTCAATCCCGCCATAAGGCTCGTGTCCCTTACGGGAGGGGCCGGCACAGGAAAGACGCTGATAGCGCTGGCGGCGGCCCTCGAGCTGGAACGGGAATACGACCAGATCATCCTCAGCCGTCCCGCGGTAATACTGGGCAACCAGGACATAGGTTTCCTGCCGGGCGACCAGAAAAGCAAGATGAGTCCATACATTCAGCCTCTCATGGACAATCTCGACGTCATCAAGAGAGCGGTGCGTCCGTCGAGCAAGCAAGCCTTGAAAATAGACGCCATGCTAAACGGGGACAAGCTGCAGATAACCCCTCTCGCATACATCAGGGGCCGCAGTCTCGGCAAGGTGTTCTTCATCATCGACGAGGCCCAGAACCTGACGCCACACGAAATCAAGACCATCATCACCAGGGCCGGGGAAGACACCAAAATCGTGTTTACCGGAGACATTTTCCAGATCGACCAGCCGTATCTTGACCAATGGTCCAACGGACTCACTCACCTCGGGGAGAAAATGGCGGGGCAGAGACTGTTCGAGCACGTGTTCCTGCGCAAGGGAGAACGGAGCGAACTCTCCGAAATGGCTTCAAGATTATTGTGATATCGGACGTATCTGCAAAAAAATGATATCGTCAAGGATATTTATCGTAAATTTGCATCACGGAAAACAATAAACGGACAATATATGGAAGATATCAAAAAAAGAGTCTATCGTTTCGGCGGAAAGACTGCCGAAGGAGACGGAAAAATGAGAGAACTTCTCGGCGGCAAGGGTGCGAACCTTGCCGAAATGAGCCTGCTCGGCATGCCGGTGCCGGCCGGATTCACCATTACGACGGAATGCTGTACGGAGTATTACATGCTCGGCGGCGGCTATACGCCTGAACTGAAATACGACGTGGCGGAGGCGCTCAAGGCCACCGAGAAGATAATGGGCAAAAAATTCGGAGACCCCAACGATCCGCTTCTCGTAAGCTGCCGTTCGGGCGCAAGGAGCTCCATGCCGGGAATGATGGACACCATCCTCAACATAGGGCTCTGCTCCAAGACCATCCCCGGCCTCATCAAGAAGACCGGCAATCCGCGCTTCGTGTACGATGCTTACAGGCGTCTCATAATGATGTACTCCGACGTAGTAATGGAGAAGGCCGAAGGCGTGGAGCCCGAAGACGGCATGGGAATACGCCAGCAGCTGGACAAGATGATGGCCGACCTCAAGGAGGCCAAAGGCTACAAGTCCGACACCGACATCACCGCCGACGAACTGAAAGATCTTGCCGAAGCCTTCAAGGTACGCATCAAAGAAGTGCTCGGAGTCGAATTCCCCGACGATGCGCATGCCCAGCTGTGGGGATCCATCGGCGGCGTGTTCAAGTCATGGAACGGAAAGAGGGCCATTGCATACCGCAAGATAGAGCATATTCCCGATGACTGGGGAACGGCCGTGAACGTGCAGTCCATGGTGTTCGGCAACATGGGCGACACATCGGCGACGGGAGTCGCCTTCTCCCGCAACCCCGCCACCGGCGACAACAAATTCTACGGGGAATGGCTCATCAACGCGCAGGGCGAGGACGTCGTAGCCGGCATCCGCACGCCCAACCCGCTCAACGAAGCCACGAAGAACGACCACAACAAAGATCTCCCCTCGCTCGAAAAGGCCATGCCTGGAGTCTACAAAGAACTTGACGACATAAGGCTCCGTCTCGAGAACCACTTCCACGACATGCAGGACATAGAGTTCACCATCCAGGAAGGCAAGCTGTGGATGCTTCAGTGCCGTATCGGCAAGAGGACCGGCCTTGCCGCCATCCAGATGGCGGTGGACATGGTGGGCGAAGGCATGATAGACGAAAAGACGGCCGTAATGAGGGTTTCTCCCGCACAGCTCGACGAAGTCCTCCATCCCATCCTCGATCCCACGGCCGAGAAGAAGGCCGAAGTGCTCGCACAGGGCCTTCCGGCGTCTCCGGGCGGAGCGGTAGGGCAGCTCGTCTTCACGTCCGAAGACACCATAGCATACGCCAAGAAAGGCAAAAAGACGATACTCGTCCGTGAAGAGACCTCTCCGGAAGACGTAGAGGGCATGCGAGGAGCCGCAGGAATCCTCACCGCAAGAGGTGGAATGACCTCGCACGCCGCCCTCGTGGCCCGCGGCTGGGGCAAATGCTGCATCGTAGGCTGCGACACCATGAAGATAGACCTGAAGAACAAGACCGTGTCGTTCACGAACAGCGACAGGGTATTCCACGAAGGGGACTGGCTCAGCCTCAACGGCTCCAAGGGTCTCGTCTACGGAGCCGCCATTGAAACGATGGACGCTACGGAAAATCCTCTCTTCGTCCGTTTCATGGACATAGTGGACAAATACCGCAAGCTCGGTGTCAGGACTAATGCCGACACTCCTGAAGATGCGGAAAGGGCACTAAAATTCGGCGCCGAAGGAATCGGCCTGTTCCGCATAGAGCACATGTTCTACGGACGCAACTCCGAGATTCCTCTCGCGAAACTGCGCAAGATGATACTTTCGGACACCGAATCAGAAAGAAGGACCGCGCTTGCCGAACTCGAGCCGTTCATGAAAGCCGCCGTTAAGAGCACGATGAGGATAATGGACGGCAAGCCGGTGGTATTCCGCCTGCTCGATCCGCCTCTGCATGAATTCGTGCCCAAGACGGAAGACAAGAAGAAAGAGCTCGCCAAGGAGCTCGGAGTATCCGTGCAGGAGATTGAAAAGAGAGGCGAATCGCTCCACGAGATCAATCCTATGATGGGACACCGCGGAGTGCGCCTGCACATATCGTTCCCGCTGATCGCCGAAACGCAGTACAGGGCCATATTCACAGCGGCCGCCGAACTGCAGAAAGAAGGCTTCAGCCCGAAGCCGGAAATAATGATCCCCGTCACCATCTCGGCCCGCGAACTCAGTTTCCAGAGGGCGATATGCGACAAGGTGAAGGCGGAAGTAGAGGCGATGACGCAGGAATTCCTTGAATATCATTTCGGGACCATGATCGAGATACCACGCGCCGCCCTCACCGCCGACAGGATGGCCCGTGCGGCGGAGTTCTTCTCATTTGGCACGAACGACCTGACGCAGATGACATTCGGCTTCTCGCGCGACGACATAGGCACCTTCATGGGAGAATATCTCGGCAATAAGCTCATCGACGCGGACCCGTTCCAGACCATCGACCAGAAGGCGGTCGGAAAGCTCGTCAAGATAGGCGTAGACGGCGGCCGCAGCAAGCGGCCCGGCCTCATGTGCGGCATATGCGGCGAACACGGAGGCGATCCGGCATCCATCCGGTTCTTCAACTCGATAGGGATAGACTACGTGTCCTGCTCGCCTTTCCGCGTGCCTATCGCCCGTCTTGCCGCGGCGCAGGCTGCGATAGAGGCGGAGAACTGATACATCCTGATATAGAGACAGGCTGCGACGGTCCGACCGTTGCAGCCTGTTTTTATGTCCGTACCGAAAATCCGCGCTACATTATAGGAAGCCACACGAAGACCGCGGCGTCCCACAGGGCATGCGATATGATGATTGCCCCGAAGCGCTCAGGGAAAAACCGGTAGGCAAGCCCCCATACGCATCCGGCCACGGCGGCAGCCAGAACAAGCATGAAATTGCCGGACGGCAGATGGATGGCGGTATAAAGCAGAGTAGCGATGAAAAAGGCCGCATCGGGGCCGAAGCGACGGCCAAACCTGTCCTGCACGAAACCGCGCCAGAATATTTCTTCGGCAGGTCCTATAACGAACAGCAGCAGGGCGGACAGCAGCCATGGAGATACCCCGCCTTTTATGGCGTAGATAGAATCCACGGAGGAACGGGCCGTCCTGAACAGCAATGAAGACACTTTGTCGCCGGCAAAGAACACCGCCCAAAGGACGGCCGCGACGGCCGCCCCGGCAATGAAATCAATCCACGTAGGACGGATGCGCCTGCGGAGGTCCCGGCCGGACGACAATGCGAGCGTGGAAAGCAGGACGGCCGACAAGGTCATGGCCGGCCAGAACGGCACATGCGGAGCCATGGCCGGCGAGAACATCAGCGCCCAAAGTACGGCGGCGATGCAGACGTAAATGACGGTCTTTTTCACAGTATCCACAGGTCAATGAGCAAAGTCAACGACATGACGATACAGAACAGCATCTGCAGCTTGGCCGAGAGCTGGTCGAGCCCGGCGATGGCCGCCGCGTCGCCTTCTCCCCGGAAAGCGCGCATGGCTCCCGCGTTGCCGAAAGCCACAGGCAAAAGGAGCAGCACGGCAAGCGAAACCGGAGGGAAGATGCCGAAAGGCACGAGCACGGTCACCCACACGAACGGGAACAGCGTTTCGAATATGTAAAGCGCCACCGAGCCGCGGACGCCGAGGAAATGGGCCAGGGTCGTCGCCGAGGCCCTCTTGTCGGTAAGCATGTCACGGGTATTGTTGGAATGTAGGATGGCGTCCACGAGCAGGCTGACGGGCAGGGCCATCCAAAGGACGGACCAGTCGAAGCCGCCCGTAGCGACATAGGAAGTCCCGATGGCCGGCAGAAATCCGTAGGCCATGAAGATGACGAGATCCCCGAGGGCATGGTATTTCAGAGGAGGATAGCAAAGGGCGCAGAACAGGCCGCCGAGGCCTATCCACAGGAGAGGCAGGCCTGTCCGCAGGAGCAGGCCCAGCCCCGCCGCGCAGGCGGCGACGAAAAGGCACAGCGAGAAATTGCGTATCTCGGCGGGGCTGAAGCGGCCGCTTGTCAGCGTATCGGACCCATGCGTGTCGTCGGTGTCCACACCTTTCCTGAAATCGCACCAGTCGCTCCACGTATTGCCTGCGGCATGAAAAAGTATGATGGC
>X22_European_Rabbit__coassemble_201_pt1 | contig 13719 bp, 11 predicted proteins | sample X22_European_Rabbit__metabat2_high_PE_013 | metagenome-assembled genome bin X22_European_Rabbit
CGCATCGTAATATGGCGCATCTGTCAGCGCGTGAAATTCAGCGTAATGGAGAAATCGGCGGTGTTGGATTCCCAGATATCTTTCAAATCGGTGAATTTGCTGATGCCGAGCATGCCGTAAATAATCATCGACGTGAAAGAGTCTCCTTCGGCGAGCGTTTCGTCCAGCATGGACAGCAGATCGGTATTGACCAATACGTCTATGAACGGCGCGGCCATTTCTTTGGTGACGGTGAGCGACAGCATGTCGCCCTCGACATTGTATTTCAGCGGCATGCCGGTCTGGACCATCTCCAATATTTTTGTGACCAGCACCTGCGTTCCGGGATCGTTCAGATCGAGGCCGAGACCTGCCAGAAGCTCCGTGATGACATCCGGAGTCAGTGCACCGGAGACCTCACTGCCGTTGCCGTCCGTCGCCAATGCGATGATGGCCTGTATGTCGGGCAGCAGATAAATCATATCGTCGTGCACATACCAGTATACGAGCTGTTGGGGTGAATCGATCCATGGGCCGTCGTGTATGACTTTCAAGACGGCATTGCCGTCCGCATCCGTATCTATCGCCGACAAAACCGTCATCATATCGGCGAACGTGTCGCCTGAAGAATCCTTTACGGGACTGCCGGTATGGTATCTGGCCGTCAGCCAGCCGTTGTCGGCAAGGGTAATATAGCTAAGGTACTGGAACAGGATAGGACTCGCGAATGTCCTCAATAGCTGCGCCAGCGTCTGTCCGTTGGCTTGAGTTTCGTCTATTGCGTTCCATGTAACCCAGATCGGCGCTGTTTGCAACGAGCCTTCTTCATCGAGCTTTCCGCAGTTGGCGAGCAGTTTCCACGTGCCGTTCAGTCCTCCGTTGGCTTCCGGCGCTCTGACGATGTCCGTAGTGATGTTCGCCTGGCCGACCGTCGTGATGGTTCCGTCTACCTTGACAATGGCCACGGACGGTTGAGAGGGCCCTGCGATATCTGTCTTGGAAGTGAGCAGTTGGCTGAGGTCATTGATGGCCGGAGGCGTCGGCATACCCTGTTCGCCGGAGAAATGGAACGAACCGTCCGACCGGCTTTCCAGCGTGACGGGCATGTTTGTAATTGAGGGATAGCCCGGAACGATGTTCGTCAAAGTCAGGATTCCTTCCGTGGCGCTCGTGGCCATGAATGAGAGCGACCCATCCGTGTTGGATTGTCCGTTGACTGTCAGAGCGTCTCCGACTATGGGCGTATCAGGCAAAGTTTCCCATGGTTCGGGCTCTTTGTTGCAGGCTGCAAAAGCCAATACGCCGGCGGCCAGCAGCATAAGATTCAAAAGTTTTTTCATTTTTTAAAGGTTTATTAAATATTATTTATGTTTTTATATGTCATTTCAAATTAAAATGCATAGCCGAAACCGATGTTCATGTAGACGGGATACATGGTGAAGGTGACGGTATCGAAATCCTTTTTGAATATGCCGTTCAGTCCCCACAGCAGGCTTCCCGATACTGTCAGATGCTTGAAAGCCTTCCAGTTGACTCCCGCCTGCAGGCCGTACTGCACAGTACGCAGGTCGTCCGAGAAATCGTAGGTAGCTATGCGGTCGTCCTCGAAGACCACCTTGTCGCCCGTCGGGTCGTTCTCACGCAGGTAGCCTTCGTAGACATGTCCTGAGAAATCTCCGTCGGTCGCGAACGATATGTAGGGGCCGCAGTCGAGCCGCAGCCGCTTGTTGATGCGGTATGTCGCCGATACGGGGACGGTGAACATCGTTCCGCGGTATTTCGTGCGCACTCCGCCTGTCCAGTTCCCCTTGATGCGCTCGCCGCCGTCGCCTACGATCTCCATCCGGTAATTCTTCACACGCGCATCGGTCTCCATCCCTTTGGTCTCTATGCGCAGGCCGAGGAGCATGCCCCATTTCCGCCGTTCCCCGAACCATTTCACGGCATTGCCTTCAATCGAAGAACAGAAGGTGGGGGAATAGCTGCCAATTTGGCGGATTTCGACCGGCAGCGGCAGGGGAGAGGTGCCGCCGATGTTGATGCCGGCGCGTATTTCATATTCCAGACCTACCGAGGCCGAACGCCTGATGCCAATAGTATAATCTTCCTGGGCGACGGCCGCCGTATGGACGGCGATGGCGCCGACGCACGCAAAGAAGTATGCCAAACCTTTTTTCATCATTGTTCCTTGTTGGTTAAACGCACTTCATCCACCCATAGCCTGCTGCCGGGGGCGCCTTCGAAGAGTTCTCCGTGCAGCGACGAGGTAAAGACTATGGCGAGCTTGTATTGTCCGGCGGCGAGTTTCAGCGGATCGGCCTGCCTGCCGGGACGCGGCTTGAAGTCGATGCTGAACTCCGTCCATTCCGCCGCGTCTCCGTCGCCGACGAAGTCCGCCACCGAAATGATGTTCGGATTGGCGTCATCGAGCGCATTGGTGCCGTCCAGATGCGGCATTTCATCGGTGCTTTCGTAAAAGACGCCGTATATATGGAAATTGTCTTGTCTCCCGGGCTGGGGCTGCATTTTCTTGCTCCCTTTGTCAAACGTGTAGAACGTCGGGCCGGATTCGTATCTGTACCAGCCGCTCAGCGATACCGGTTCTTTGTCCACCGTCGTGCCGAAATGGGTGGCCTTCAATGGGCTGCTCAAAGCCTCCGTGACATTGAAAAATCCGGTGAAAAGGTTGCCGGCGGCGATGGGCATGTTCATCATAGCGCCGAATGATCCTGTTTCGCATGTGGTCAGCAGCAGGCAGCTGCCTTCGTAGCCATCCGCCGAAAGACTCGTAGGGTAGTCTTCGGGAGTCTTCCCCTTGCCTGTCATCAGGAAGCCCGCGTTTCCGCTCGCCCATTCCATCGTCGTCTTCCCGTCCGCGCCGGTCTCGTAAAAAATGTAATACTTCTGGTTCGTGTTCATGCGGGTATTCTCGAAACTGAACAAAGTGTTCGAGAATACGTCGCTCATGGCCGTGATGCGGTATTCCTTGTGCCAGTGGCCGTCTTCGCTCGTCACGGTGTAGGTCTGCGGGGTGGTGAAGTCCCGTACCGTGCCGCTCTCCGGCACGATGGTCGCGCCGGGGGTAAGCGTGAATTCCGGCGCAAGGGCCGTAAGCGGGGTTCCCTTTTTGAGATATAGGGTGATGCGGTCGTTGCCTATTTCCGGCTCGCGGTTCAGCACGTCGCCGGGAAGGGTGCAGCTCTCGATGTCCGCTTCGGCGTTGGGCGCCTCCTCACGGATGCAGGACCCGAAAAGGAAGCCGCACATCAGCAGCGGAAGCAGCGCTATTTTCTTTCCTTGTATCATAAGCGTCTTTTGTAAATTCACATCAAAAATAAGGCCGTCAGGCAGACCTGCCAATTCGTCCGATGAGCCCGAATACTTTTTCCCTTTTCAGCATGGCCTGCAGCAGAATGAATCCTCCGTAGATGCCTGCGACATGGCCCGCCGGCGCTGACAGGCGGCAGGTTCCGCCCGTTTCTTTGCACAGCAGGCGATATTCCTTGTGTGCCTGCCGCAATGCGCGGAACCGGCTTGTCTTGCCGCAGCAAAGGTATGCAAGCGCCGTGCAGCCGTCGAGAAATCTGCGGAACATCATTATCCGGGAGGCTTTGGCCTTGCCGACCGTGAGCGCAAGATTGTTGTCGAGCATCAGGAGATTGTTGCGGTGGTTGAGCTTGAGCTTGGACGGGGAGTCCATCGGCAGGGTACCGCCTCCGAGGTGGTAGACGGTCGAGAACGGCAGCGCGGTCACACGGTAGCCGGCAAGCTGTATGCGCCAGCACAGGTCGATTTCCTCCATGTGCGCGAAAAATCTTCTGTCGAAGCCGCCGAGCTTCCTGAACAATTCGCTGCGGACCATCAGGCAGGCTCCGGACACCCAGAGCACGTCTTTCGGCTCGTCATACTGTCCGTTGTCCGTCTCCGTCATGCCGAGCACCCTGCCGCGGCAGAAAGGATATCCGTATCTGTCTATGTATCCTCCGGCCGCGCCGGCATATTCGAATCTGTCCCTTTCGTACCAGGAATGCAGTTTCGGGCCGCACGCCCCGCATTCCGGGTGGGAGTCCATCCATTCCGTGAGCGGCCCGAGCCACCCGGCGGACACTTCCACGTCGGAATTGATCAGGACGAAATATTCGGCTTCGATGTCCTCCAGCGCCCGGTCGTAGCCTTCGGCGAAGCCATAGTTCCTGTCCAGCACTATGGTGCGTACGGAGGGGAATTTCTCCGCCATCATTTCTACGGAACCGTCATCGGATGCGTTGTCTGCGACTATCACTTCGGCGTCGCCCTCGCCCTCGACGGAAGCGATAAGGCCCGGCAGGAAACGTTCCAGGAGGTCCCGCGTATTCCAGTTCAGTATGACGACGGCGGTCTTCATCATTCGTGTCCGTGGCAGCAGCAGCCTCCGTCCTCATGATGTCCGTGACAGCATTCGCCGTCTTTGTGATGTCCGTGGCAGCATTCGCCGTGGCCATGGCCGTGCCCTCCGCAGCAGCAGTCGTCCTGCGGCAGGAATTCCCCGTGCAGGCCTTCGAGCAGCTCTTTTTCAGTAGCCTTGCGCACCGAAACGATGCGGCCGGAGAAATGAAGGGTCTTGCCGGCCATCGGGTGGTTGAAATCCACGGTGACGTCATTTTCCTTGACCTCGGCTATGGTCGCGTTGATCACATTTCCGGAACTTCCTATCATCGGCACGATCCTGCCTATTTCCAGCAGGTCCTCGCGCAGCTGCCCGTCGACCATGAAGGACGTTTTGGGAATGTCGAACCTGCGTTTTGCATCGTATTCTCCGTAGCCTTCCTGCGGGCTTACGCTGAATGTGAAGCTGTCGCCTTCGTCAAGGCCTTCCACCTCCTTTTCGAATTTGGGAATCAGCATGTGCATGCCTTGGATGTATTCCAACGGGCTTTCCTCGGTCACGCTTTCTATTTTTCCTTCATCCGAAGCGAGGTCGTATATAAGCCCGACCACCATGTTTTTTTCTATCTTCATAATATTCTTTAAATTATATAATCATCCTCTGATGTCCACGCCGCCGAAGGCAAGCGCGGGAATCCTTTTGGCCATGCAGCTTCTCGCATCGTCGGCCGTCGCCGCAAGGTTGTTCCACAATGTAATGAAATTGCCTGTGACGACCATTTCCCGCACAGGATAAAGTATGCGCCCGTTTTCGAATACGAAGCCTTCTATGCCGTAGGAGAAATCGCCCGTGGAGGAATTGCTGTTGCCTCCGTTGAAGCCGCATACGAGTATGCCGTCGCCTGTTTTGCGCAGCAGTTCCTCGCATGTCCGGCATCCGCCGAAAGGGATTACGGCCGCCCTCGTGCTTTCTTCCACCGTAGGCGCCATGCCCATTTTGTTGGACATGTATGTATTTATGAAATAACGGCTTACACGTCCGTTTTCTATAATGGGGCTTTCGTGCGTGGCCACTCCTTCGCTGTCGTAGAAACGTGAGCCGATGGCGCCTGCGCATCTCGGGAAATCCATTATAGTGAGGTGTTCGCTGAACACCTTTTCGCCGAGACGGTCTGTCAGGAACGAGTTTTTCTGCTGTATGGAATATGCGTTCAAGGCATTGAGGAGGGGATTGACGAGCTTCGAGGCGACTTCGCTTTCCACCACCATGTTCATCCTGCCGCCTTTGTGCCGCTTCGGACCGATTTGTGCAGCCGCCCTTGCGATGGCTTCGGGGCTGCAGCCGGAAATGTCGAGGTCCGCGAGCCTTGGCGCCGCGTCCCACCAGTAGCCGCTGAAACGGTTGCCGTCCTTGTCGGTCACTGTGGCCTCGTAGCCTATTTCAAACGAGGTCTCAGTATGGCGGCATTCGAGTCCGTTGCTGTCTATCAGATAGTTGTCGTATACCGAGTCGGAATATTCACCCTCCTCGGAAATCACCGTGAAGCCGTTCTCAAGCTCTGACCTGCGGACGAATGACGATGATTTTTTGGCCATTTCGAGCCTTTCGTCGGCGCCTATGCCTTCGTATGCACTGTCGTACAGCTTCGTTTCGAGGCCTGTCACCGCATCTTTGGCGGTCCTGTCAGGAGACGGAAGGTCCCTCGCCGGGTCAGGCTCAAGCATTCTCACAGTGTTTATGGCTTTGAGTATGAACGCTTCGCACTCTTTGTCGCTTATCCTGTTGCATGAAAAGGTGCCGAAGCGTCCGTCGACGAACAGGCTCATGGAAAGGCTGATGTCGAGCGCGTGCGTTACCTTGTCGAGTTCGCCGTTCAACATGCCGAAAAGATCCATGCAGCTTTTGTCCAATGTTATCCTGACTTTCTGCGCGCCGTGCGCAAGGGCGAATTCCCTGCACCTGACGGCTGCGTCCATCTCTTCCCGGCCCAGAAGCCCGGCGGTTTTCTTTTGTTCCTCCATAATCATTATTCTCCTCCAACCGTAAGGCTTTTTACGAGTACCGTCGGGATTCCGCAGGACACAGGCACGTTCTGCTCCTTTCCGCATGTCCAGGCCCCTTCGTCTATGAGCGGATCGTTCCCGACCGCAATGATGTCGGCAAGCGCCTGGGGGCCGTTGCCGATTATGTTTATGTCTTTCACCGGAGCCGTGAGCCTGCCGTTTTCTATGAGGAATCCGTCTTTGACGTAGAATGTGAAGTCTCCTTCCCCGATCTTGACCTGGCCGTTGGAGAATTCGTCCACGTAGATGCCTTTCTTTACCGAAGCTATGATGCTTTCGCGGGTAGCGTCGCCGCCTTCCATGTACGTGGCCCGCATCCGGGGAATGGGATTGTAGCGGAACGATTCGCGGCGGCCGTTTCCGGTGGGGGTCACCCCGTAGTATCTGGCGCTGATCCGGTCATGCAGGTACGAAGTCAGCACGCCGTTTTCCACCATGAAAGTTTTTTGTCCGGGCACGCCCTCGTCGTCGAAATTCAGCGCGCCGCGGTTTCCCTTGATCGTGCCGTCGTCGATGATGCTGATGCTTTCGCCGCATATTTTGCGGCCCATGCAATCGGAAAAGACTGACTGGCCCTTGCGGTTGAAATCGGCTTCGAATGCATGTCCCATGGCTTCGTGGAGCAATATCCCGGATGCTCCGGCGCCCATCACCACCGGCATGCGTCCACCGTCCGGGCGCCTTGCGTCGAATCTCGCGTCTATGCCCGACACGATCTTTTCGGCGAGCTCCGCCACGAGCCTGTCGTCAAGCATCTCGGCCCCCGTGCGGTAGCTGCGGGACACCGAGCGGTTTTCCACCGTGCCTCCGGAGGAGAATACCGCGGACACGGTGACGCTGCCCATCGGACGGGTATCGTATTTGAGCTCCTCCAATGAATTGTACATGAGTACGTCCGTCACCTGCCATGACAGCATGGCCGTGAGCTTGATTATCCTGCTGTCCTTCGCCCTTACGGCGGCGTCTGTTTTCAGCAGGAAGGGCAGGAAATCTTCCGCCGGGACATTCTGCCAGAGCGTGGACATGCCGTATCTGTCCGCGGCGGGATTGGGGCTCCCGCGAAATGATTTCTTTACCGGACGGCGGCCGTTGGCCTCCGACAATACGAAATTGTCGGCCTTGTCGTGGACGGCCCTCATTATCTTGACGGCGTCGAAGTCTTTCCCCGGTCCGGCGGAGGCCCCGCAGGCTATGGCCGACGCGGCCTTGGCGGCTTCCGTCATTTCGGCCAACCCGGTGCTTTCGGAATATGCGTAGCCGGTCTTTTCGCCTTTCAGCACCCGGATTCCCACTCCGAAGTCGGAATGCAGTCCTCCCGAAGTCACCTCTCCGTCACGCAGCACGAGATTGCCGAACGCCGTATTCTCGAAAAAGAGGTCGGAAAAATCTCCGCCTCTCAAAAGACCTTCCCCGACGAGCCGCTGCAGCTCCCGTTCGGTGACCTGGAATATGTCTAAATAATATTCTTTCGGATATATCATCTGATTTCAGTTTCATTTGCGCCGCAATTTCCGGAATGGGTGACGCCGTAGCCGAACAGCGAAAAATCGCCCTTGCACGGGTCTCCGGGAAAAATTCGGCGGAATACGTCGGTAATCTCTTCCACCGTGACCGAATCCTTCTGCTTCCTCGCGGTAAGCCCGAGGGCGGCCGCTTCGTCATATACGTGGACGTCGAGCGGAATCAGAAGCCCGTCCGGATCGCTGTCCTTCCAGATGCCGAGATCCACCTTGCCGTCGTCGCGGACGAACCAACGGCGCATCATGTTTATCTTTTTGTTCGGAGCCTTCGGATCCTCCTTCTGTCCGAAAATGCGGGTACGGATGCATCCCGCCGGCAGCCGCTCCAACGACACGGCCCCTTCGTAATAGTCCCTGAGACGGCTGCATATCGCGGCGGTCTCCGACCATTTGACGGTACGATGGATGCTTGCGTCATCGCACCGGCAACGGCCGCGCATCACGTAGTCATATGGCTTCCAGTCCATTTCCGTGAAAAGTCTCGTGCAGTCCCTTACTATCATAGCCCTTCGGCCCCATGCGAAATGGGCGGAAAAGATTCCGGCTATCTCTATGTCCTGCAGCGATGCGCGGCCTTGCCGGCGCAGTTCTTCAAACCTGCGCGGAAAGATGATGGGATCCTGTTCGAAATACTTCCGGTCGTTGTATATGTCGGCCCAGCGTATGAGCAGGTCCCTTGTGGATTCCGTCAGCATGCCGGCTTATTCCGTGGCGGCTTCGAGCTTCTTCATCAGCGCGAACATCACCAGTCCGGCTATTACGCACAGGCTCATGAGGACGGTCCATATTGCCCACAGGGGAATCTTGTCCCAAAGGAGCGAAGGAATGGAGCTCAGGTAGTTGCCTATGGCGGTGGCCGCGAACCATCCGCCCATCATCATGCCCTTGTATTTGGGAGGCGCCACCTTTGATACGAAGGAAATGCCCATGGGGGAGAGAAGCAGCTCGGCGAAGGTGAGCACAAGGTACGTGGACATGAGCGTGGACACGCCCACTTTAGGTCCGCCTATTACCTGCGGCATCAGAAGGCCCACGGACGAGAGCGTCATGATGAGGAAGCCGCAGGCTGCGACGAACATTCCGAGACCTATCTTCTTGGGGGCTGAAGGCTCTTTCTTGCGCGAAGCGAGCCATCCGAACAGTCCCATGGAGAACGGTGTCAGCGCCACTACGAAGAATGGATTGAACTGCTGGAATTCCTGAGGCAATATCTTCATTTCCGAGGGAAGTCCCCTGTAGATGAGAAAGGCGCCGACCCAGAGTGCGACGCTGACGACTCCGCACAGAACCCGTCCTTTCTTGGTCTCCGACTGGAATATCCCGAAAATGGTATATACGGATATGGCGATGAGCGCAAGCGCCCAGATGCTGAATCCTATCCTTTCCCATCCGCTTACGGTGTCGGTGGTGTAGTCGCGTGCGAATACCGTCAGCGTGGAGCCGTTCTGGTGGAATGCCATCCAGAAGAATATCACCACTGCGAACACGAGAAGAAGGGCGACGATGCGGCTCTTGGTCTGCTCTTTGGAAAGTTCCTGTACGGGAGCTTTCTCGCCGTCGTTGCCGGCCGCCTGCGCGGCGTTGACGTCGGCGTGCCTGAACCATGAGCGGCAGCCGAAGTATATTGCCATGGAAACGATCAGGGAAATGCATGCTACGGCGAATCCGATGTTGTATGCCGTGGACAGCTTGTCCAGATAGAACTGGCTGAAAGAGGCTATGTCCTGGCCTTGGGCGAAGGCGGTCAGCGTCGAGATGCCGTCCGGAGTGATGGTGCCGTCAAGGCACTGATGCGCAAGGGCGGGGATGTCGCCGTTGTATACGAGGCCGAACTTGGCGAGACGCCAGTTGGTGATGGCCGTCGCCGCGGAGGGGGCGAACATGGCGCCGATGTTGATGGCCATGTAGAAAAGGCTGAATGCCGAGTCGCGCTTCGCGGAGTATTTGGGATCGTCATAGAGATTGCCCACGAGCACCTGCAGGTTGCCTTTGAACAGTCCGGTGCCGATGGACACGAGAAGCAGGGCGAGAATCATCAGCGTCATGCCGAGCCCGCTGGCCGGGGTGGGGATTGAAAGGCAGAGGTACCCCGTGAACATGACGGCTATGCCGGTGGTGACGCATTTGCCGTAGCCGATCTTGTCGGCGAGCATGCCTCCGAAGAAAGGCATGAAGTACACTGCCGCGAGGAAAATCGCATAGATCTGGCCCGCCACTGCCGTGGAAAGGCCGAACTTCGCCTGTATGAACAGCATGAAAATCGCAAGCATCGTGTAGTAGCCGAACCGTTCCCCGGTGTTTGCGAGTGCAAGGGCGAATAGCCCTTTCGGTTGTCCTTTAAACATATTCAATAATATTTTGCATTGTCATCAAAGAGTTTCGCGCCGCAGGCACGTTTTATGCCGCGGTTCCTGCAAAGTTAGTATTTTTGCACCGATTATGAAATATGTGAAAAGAACGGAGAAAAATAATTAACTTTGTAATGATGGATGAAAAGAAACGATCTATAGGCGTAACCCTCATGGAGGGCGTTCTCCGGCTCGTCGGCAGTCTTCCCCTCGGATACCATTATTTCTGGGGAAAGGTGGCGGCCTGGTTTATGCGGGACGTGATGCGCTACCGTACCGATGTAGTGATGACCAATCTGGCCAGGAGCTTTCCCGACAAGAAATACGGGGAGCTCAAGGCCATATACAGGCGGTTCTATGACCATCTCGGGGAAATTATGGCCGAAGCGATATGGCTTGCGGGATGCCGCGGCGAACGCGGAGTGCGCCGTTTCAGGCGGCAGGGCCTCGTGGAATTCACCAACATCGGACTCCTCAACCGCATCTACGCCGAAGGCTCGTCCGCAATCGTGATGGACAGCCATGCCGGCAACTGGGAACTTCTCGGCTGCTTCTACGCCGCCGGTTCCGATGAGCCCATGCAGGTGGACGTAAAGGATTTTTTCGTGGTGTACAAACGCATAAGCAACAAGTTCTGGGACGCGATCCTTGGTGACAACCGCCGCACTCTCCTGGCGCATACGGAGTTCGACGGCTATGCCGAGTCGAGGTCGGTGCTGCGTCTGGCCGTCATGCGGCGCAAGAAGCCTTCGCTGTACGTTTTCCCGACGGACCAGTATCCCTATAAAGGGGCCGCCGCATACGACATAGGCCGGTTCATGCACCAGAACACCCTTGCATTGGGCGGCGGCGTGTCGCTCGCATGCCGCTTCGGCATGGCGGTGCTGTATATGAGATGGGAGGCGGTCGAAAAAGGCAGGTACAGGGTGACGTTCGTGCCTGTCTGCGAAAATGCGTCCGGAATGGAGCCGCAGTCCATCATGAGAAAATTCTACGACTTGCTGGAGCAGGACATCGAAGCCTGCCCCTATAATTATTTATGGTCGCACAAAAGATGGAAATGACGAACAATCAATAATACCATATAAGAGATGAGCACTATCAAAGATCTGGAACCCAAGGTAGTTTGGGGCAATTTTTACGGACTGACACAGATTCCGAGGCCTTCGAAGCACGAAGAGAAAGTAAGGGAATACCTTTATCAGTGGGGTCTGGCCCACAATTTAGAGACCGTCATTGACAAGACCGGCAACGTTATCATCCGCAAGCCCGCGACGCCTGGATTTGAAGGGCGCAGGGGCGTCATCCTTCAGGGACACATGGACATGGTGCCCCAGAAGACGGCCGATACGGACCATGATTTCCTCAAGGATCCCATCAGCACAAAGATTGCGGACGGATGGGTGGCCGCAGAGGGCACTACGCTCGGCGCCGACAACGGCATCGGAGTGGCTCTGGCGCTTTCGGTGCTCGAAGACGATACCGTGAAGCACGGACCTGTCGAAGTGCTTGTGACATACGATGAAGAGACCGGCATGACCGGCGCCAACAGCCTCGAGCCCAATGTCCTCAAGGGGGATATCCTCATCAACCTCGATTCGGAGGAGGAAGGCGAGCTTTGCGTAGGATGCGCAGGAGGACTTGACGCCACGGCGGATTTCAAATACCGTTCGTACAGGACGCCGGAAGGCTTTGCCGGGTACAGGCTTTCGGTAAAGGGGCTTCAGGGAGGCCATTCCGGAATGGACATTTCCCTTTACAGGGCCAACGCCAACAAGGCCGTGGCACGCATCCTGCTTCCTCTCATTGAGAAATTCGGAGTGAAGGTGGCCGGCTTCACCGGCGGCAGCCTCCGCAACGCCATTCCTTTCGAGGCCGAAGCCGAGATCCTCATACCTTCCGACAATGTACGGAAAGCCAAGGCCTGCGTCGAAGCCGTCTTTGCGGAGATAAAGGCCGAATTCGCCGAAAGCGACCCTTCCGCCGCCATGAGTTTCAAGAAAGAAAGCGCTCCCGCGGCCAGATACATTCAGGACAGCGTGATGCTGAGGGCTGTCAAAGCCATGCTTGCCTGCCCTTCGGGAGTCATCCGCATGAGCCGTACCATGGAGGGACTTACGGAGACGTCCACCAATATGGCCATCGTGCGTACCGGCAACGGGCACCTCACGATCCACTCTCTCATGCGCAGCGCCGTGGACACTTCCAAGGCATATCTTGCGGAAAGGATGCGCTGCATATTCGAACTTGCAGGCGCGAAGATCACGTTTGCCGGCGGCTATTCCGGCTGGACGCCGAAGCTCGACACTCCCATGAACAAGGTCATGATGGACCAGTTCAAGAAGGTCTACGGCAGGGACATGAAGATCATGGCCACTCACGGCGGTCTCGAATGCGCGATCATGGGGGCCAAGTATCCCCATTGGGAGATGGTGTCCATAGGACCGACCATCGTGTTCCCACATTCTCCCGACGAGAGGGTGAAGATAGACAGCGTCGGCCGCACGTGGGAGTACCTCAAGGCCGTCCTTGAAAACGTGCCCGAAAAGCAGTGAGACAAGGGCGGAAACGAAAATTTTCCGTCTCTTACGAAAAAATTTTTCATTGACGAAAACGGCCCTGGAAGTGCTTCCGGGGCCGTTTTTTTTTGGGGGGGGGGTAATAATCCGGTCCGGTGCTGAAAATTTATTTTGAGAAGTATCGGGGGGGGTGCTATATTTGCACGCCGTCTGATGCGAAAAATCGCGGCTGCAACCCCTTGGAAACTAATATTTTTAACATATAAATCGGATGAAAAACCTATTGAAACTTTTGCTTTTTGCAGCAGTGGCCCCGATGCTTTTCTGCGGGTGCGATGAGTTGAAGTCCAGACTTGACGTCGCCGAAAGTGAGACGGGCGAATTGAAGGTGGAGATATCGCAGCTCGAAAAGACCGTGGCCGACCTTTCTGATCTGAAGGCCGCCCTCGAAGTCAAAGTGACCGAGCTTGAAAGGCAGCTGGCCGCCGCAGGGGACGAGGATGCTGCCCTGTCTTCACGCATCGACGAACTCAAGGAGACCATTGAAGAACTTGCAGGCAACATCGCCGGTCTCCGCACTCTGATTGACGGCAAGGTATCGTATGCCGAATATGCGGAATTCGTGGCCGAGGTGACGGAGAGCCTGAAGACGTTGGGACGGGTGGAGTCGCTGTGCGCCGGATTCCCTGACGGCAAGACCGTGAAAGAATACGTAGACGATGCCGTAGCCGCATTGACGTCGGCGTCCGGCAGCTACATGCTGAAGACCGAATTCGAAGAATTCTACGGACAATATTCCGCATTCGTGGCTGCGCACCACAGCGCAGTCGAGGCTCTCGAACGCGAGATAGCGTCTTTGGAAGCGCAGATTGACGCCATTCCTGCCGGTCCCGACATGACTCCGTATGAAAATCAAATCAAGGA
>X22_European_Rabbit__coassemble_210_pt1 | contig 13387 bp, 13 predicted proteins | sample X22_European_Rabbit__metabat2_high_PE_013 | metagenome-assembled genome bin X22_European_Rabbit
GGTCATGTGGACAAAAAGTAGGTCATGTGGACAAAAAGTAGGATGATATGTCCGTCATTTTGGCCTTGTATTTTAACGCAATGCCGGAATGACCAACCCGCCCGGAATGTCCAGCCCGCCTCGGGACCGGAGTCAAAAAAATATCGCCGGCCGGCAGATGCCGACGGCAATATGCTTGATCTCCTGCATTGAAAATCGGTAGCGGGAGTGGGGCATGATCCCACGACCTCCGGATTATGAATCCGACGCTCTAACCAGCTGAGCTACCCCGCCATCAAAACCGTAGGGTCATAAGACCGAAGTGTCGATGGTTGAGATAGAAGGACTCGAACCCTCACTGACAGAGCCAGAATCTGTAGTGCTACCATTACACCATATCTCAATGGAATTGCAAATTTAAAACAGATTTGACAAAATGCCAAAAAAATGTTGAGGAACTCACCTTGGCGGCATTCCGGCCGTCATCGCGTCTTATAGATGAGGACGGTCGCCCATGCCTGCACGCCTTCTCCCCGTCCGACGAACCCGAGGCCTTCGGAAGTGGTGGCCTTGATGGAGACGGAGGTCTCCGGCACTCCGAGAATGGGCGCGAGGGCCTTTTTCATCTCATTCAGATGCGGAGCCAGTTTCGGGGCCTGCAGAGCTATGGTTATGTCGACGTTGCCGGTGCGGTATCCTTTCTCCCGTATAAGTTCCATTGTTTTTCCGAGCAATATTTTGCTGTCCGCGCCTTTCCACCTGTCGTCCGTGTCGGGGAAGTAATGTCCTATGTCGCCGAGGGCGAGGCTGCCGAGCAGCGCATCGCACAATGCATGTATGGCCACGTCTCCGTCAGAATGCGCCACGCATCCTGACGGACTTTCGAGGCGCACGCCGCAGATGTTGAGCGGCAGACCTTCTGCAAGTACGTGTACGTCGTACCCGTTGCCTATCCTTATGTCGAAATGCGGTTCCGTGCCGCCGTTCTTTTCCATTCCGATGTCCCTTTGTATGTTGTGTCGGGCGTTCCGGCGTCCCTCGCCGGCGCTTCCGCGGCGAAGTTAATATTTTTGCCGTCATTATGAATAGGATGAAATTCAAAAATGTTTGCTAACTTTGTTAAATGTAAAGCGGATTGATATGGGAATGTTAAATTTCGGCTTCTTCGGGGAGCGGGAACATAGAGTTTTCAATTACCGGCCGAGGTACTACGATCCTGAAAAAGAGGAACGCAAGGCCATGTTCGGCGCCGTGGACGGTTCCGAAGAGAAGGCCAGGGAGGAGGGGACCTATGTGCCGGGGAGCAGCATCCACGGAGCTTTCCGCGGCGGAAATTATCGCAAGACGAGATCCGCCGCCACGCGCGCACAGTCGATAATAGGCATTGTGAGCCTGTTGCTTATTGCCGTAGTGCTTATTTACATAACGAAGTTCTACGCTCTGCTGTAAGATGGAACTTAGGATACTTCCGGGCAATATAGCCAACATGATCGCAGCGGGCGAGGTCGTCCAGCGCCCCGCTTCAGTGGTCAAGGAACTTATGGAAAATGCGGTCGACGCCGGCGCCGGCAAGATAGACGTTGTGGTCACGGACGCGGGCCGCACGCTCATACAGGTCGTCGACGACGGCTGCGGCATGAGTCCGGATGACGCCGTCCTTTGTTTTGAAAGGCATGCCACTTCAAAAATAGCCACGGCCGAGGATCTCGGCAACATAACCACCTTCGGCTTCAGGGGCGAGGCCCTTGCGTCTATAGCGGCGGTGGCGACCGTGACGCTCCGTACCCGCAGACAGGAGGACGAGGCCGGATGCGAAGTGACTTTCGCCGCGTCGGAGCATCTTTCCACCAAAGAGACGTCGGCCCCCAAAGGGTCTTCGTTCGCCGTGCGCGATCTGTTCTACAATGTGCCGGCACGACGCAAATTCCTCAAATCGGACAATGTGGAATTCAAGCATATAGCCGAGGAATTCACAAGGGTGGCCCTTACCCGTCCCGAAATCGGGTTCACGCTTACGCACAATGGCCGGGAGGTCTATGTGCTCAAGCCGGCCAAGTCTCTTAAATTCAGGATTTTCGACATTCTCGGCACGTCCGTGGCCGAGGAACTGGCGGATTTGGAGGCCGATACGTCGGTGGTCAGCGTGCGCGGATTCGCCGGAAGGCCCGACAGCGCCAAAAAGACGCTCGGCAACCAGTTCCTGTTCGTGAACGGCCGCTATTTCCGCAGCGCATATATGCACAAGGCCGTCATGAAGGCTTACGAAGGCCTCATTCCGGAGGGCGTCACCCCGTCATACTTCATATACATGACGCTCGACGCAGGTTCGATAGATGTCAACGTATCCCCTACGAAGTCGGAAATAAAGTTCGAGGACGACAGCGTCATATTCCAGGTGCTGTATGCGGCCGTCAAGGAGGCGCTCGGGCGCAATTCATTCTCGGCCGGCATAGATTTCGACAACCCCGAGGCCGGCAGAATGCCGGTGATCGGGAAAAAATTCGAAGAATACAATCCGGTGACGGTGCCCGTCAAGAAGATGGATCCGTCATACAATCCGTTCGGGTCTTCCGGCAGGTTCAGCGAGTTCGACGACGGCGAGGATTTCAGCGCCGCGCACGGCCCGGGGCTCCGGCAATATGCGGAAAAACGGGAAGATTATGGAAAGCTGTTCGAGGACAGGACTTTGCCGACGGCGCAGGTGATAGTCGTACAGGGCAGATACATCCTGTCGCAGTCTACGTCCGGGGTAATCGTGGTGAACGTGCGCAGGGCGCAGGAACGCATCTTTTTCGAAAGGTTCCTGAAAGCCTTGTCCGACAATGCCCATGTCAGCCAGACGGCCCTTTTCCCGGAGCAGGTGCAGGTGGGGGCGGAGAACGTGGCCCTGCTGGAGGAGCATGGGGAACTTCTGTCGTCGCTCGGGTTTGACATAGCCCCGTTCGGCGGCGACGTTGTGGTCGTGAATGCAGTTCCGGAAGGCTTTTCGGCTGAAAACGGCAAAGTGGAAGCCATGGTGACGGACCTGCTTCTCATCCTTTCGGACGACAAGACGGCCCTTCCCGACATGATGCGGTCGGCCATGGCGGAGAAATTCGCCAGGCTCGGGGCGTCGGGCGGAGAGCGGCGGCTTTCCGTGACGGAGGCGCAGAGGCTGCTTGACACCCTTTACGCCTGTGAAAATCCGGAATATACGAGCACCGGCCGCAAAATACTCTCTATAATTTCCTTAGAAGAATTGGACAAGAAATTTTGACATGATGAACAATATACCGTCAGCGACAAAAAATATAATACTCATCAATATCATAGTGTTCCTCGCCACGCTCGTCAACGAGCAGCTCATGGTGGGAACATTCGCTCTTTTCTATCCTGCCTCGCGCTTTTTCAGGCCGTGGCAGATAATCACGCACATGTTCATGCACGGGGGATTCATGCACATATTTTTCAATATGTATTCCCTGCTTCTGGTCGGCTCGATACTGGAGCGTACGATAGGCACCAAAAAGTTTCTTATATATTATTTCGTCACCGGCATAGGAGCCATGCTTATTCACACGGGAGTGGAATTTCTGCAGGCTGAGCACTATCTGGCCGCCATCGCCGAGGGCTCCGCTTCCGCGCAGGTGTCTTATTATAACCTTCTGCGCACGCCTACGCTCGGGGCGTCCGGTGCCATATACGGCATCCTCATAGGCTATGCGATGCTGTACCCTGATTCGATACTCACCCTCATATTCCCTCCGATTTCCATGAGGGCGAAATGGTTCGTGATCATTTTCACCGGCATAGAACTGCTTACCGGAGTTCTCGGCACGGCTGACGGAGTGGCGCATTTCGCGCATCTCGGCGGCATGCTGTCCGGCTGGCTGCTGATGCTGTACTGGCGTCGCAGCGGCAGACTTTGGAATTAACTGTTGACCAGCTATGGCAAGAGACGGAAAAAAGAAAAGATTTTCAAGGGCGGCGTTCAGTGCCGTTTGCCTCGTATCCGCGGGACTGCTGGCGATCAGCTATCTGTCGATGGTGGTCGACCCGTCCAAGCTGTGGATAATGACGCTGTTCGGCATCATGTTCCTGCCGTTTCTGTTCCTGAACATCGTCTTGTTCCTGTGGTCTCTGTTCCGCGGCAGCAAGATGGCGGCGGTCCTGCTGATTGTGATGATTCCCTCCGTTTTCCTTTCTGTGCGATTCGTCCGTTTCAGGGGCGGCAGTGAGGAGCCGTCGGAAGATGACATACGCATGATCACGTATAATGTGTGCGCCTTTTATTTCGATCCCGACGAAGAAAGGGATGTTTATGACATGGAAGGACGGGTTTCGCTTGCGGAGAGGACGGCGGAATACATAATGGGAAAGGATGCGGACATAATATGCCTTCAGGAGTTTTTCCTTCCGCGCGGCATTGATGTCATGACATGGCTTTCGGCGCATTTCCCGGGGTATCAAATCTGCTATTTCATGAATCCGGGCCATCTCGGACTCTCAGGCAACGTGACTCTGAGCCGTTTCCCGATAGCGGGCAAGGGGCGCGTAAAGTTCGAAGACACGGCCAATATGGCCATATATGCGGATCTTGACATACACGGGACCCGGCTGCGCCTGTACAACTGCCACTATCAGAGCTACAGCATTTCGCTGCCGAGAATCCTGAAGTCTTTCGGCACTTCCGACAATGCCGTCGAGGATGCCGGAGTCAAAATGAAAAGGGCTATTCCTCTGCGTGTGGCCCAGGTGGAGCAGGTGCTTGAAGACATTGAAAGCTGCCCCGTGCGGAGCATGCTCGCCGGAGATTTCAACGATACGCCGCTTTCGTACACCTATCACCGCCTCATCGACGGCCGCAAGGACGCTTTTGTGAAGGCCGGCAAAGGACTGGGCTCGACTTACAGCGGATTTTATCCTTTGCTTAGGATAGATTACATAATGTATCCCGATGAAGAACTGTCGGCGCTGAGCTGCGGCATAGACCGCGTGCAATATTCCGACCATTATCCCGTTTTGGCAACATTCAGACTCGTTGATGATGACTGATGACAAATATATCGGCACGGTGACCGCCGCCGTGGAAACGCTTCGTGCAGGCGGAATCATTCTTTACCCCACCGACACCGTGTGGGGGATAGGCTGCGACGCCACGGATCCGCAGGCCGTGGACAGGATCTTTGCCATAAAGAAACGCTCCGGCGGCAAGTCTCTTGTGCTGCTGGTATCCGATCAGAACATGCTTGTCCGTTATATCCGCAAGGTGCCGGACATGGCTCTGGATTTGATCGAGGTGAACGACAAGCCCATGACGCTGATCTATCCCGGAGCGCAGCATGCCGCCGCCCCTTCAGGAGGCGATCCGGCCCCGGCGGGGGACAGGTATCATCTGGCCTACAATGTCGTGGCGGAGGATGGTTCCGTCGGAATCCGGATACCCATGTCGGATTTCTGCAGGGATCTGTGCCGCAGGCTCGACCGACCCGTCGTGTCGACTTCGGCCAACATGTCCGGAGCGCCGGCGCCGGCCCGATTTGCGGACATATCGAAAGAAATATTGTCCGCCGTGGATTTCACGGTCCCGGAAACGTACGGGAGCGGCGCCACCGGAAAGGCTTCGCAGATAATCAAAGTGGGCCTCGGCGGAGAAGTGGAAATAATAAGGCAATGACTTTTCGCGATGGAAGTCTTCTTTTCTGACGATATCGGCGGCGGCCGCTGCAGACTGTCCCCTGAGGAATCGAGGCATTGCGTGAAAGTCATGCGTCACCGGACGGGGGACGAGATACATGTCATCGATGGCCGGGGCAGCATGATGGACTGCAGGATAGAGGAGGCTTCAGCGGACGGCGTGGTCGCAGTCGTGTCGGAAACCCATTCCGGCTGGGGCGGACATCCGTACGAACTGGTGATGGCGGTATGCCCGACTAAAAACAACGAGCGCTTCGAATGGTTCGTGGAGAAGGCCGTCGAGGTGGGGGTGGACTCCATAGTCCCCGTGATAGGGGACCGGTCCGAAAGGAAGGAATATAAAATTGAAAGGGCCTGCAGGATTGCACTTTCAGCGGCGAAACAGTCGTTGAAAGGCGCCGTGCCGGCGATATCCGCTCCTGTGACGGTGCGGGACTTCATCGCCGGAAGTTCGCCGGATGCGCTTAGGCTCATAGCCTGCTGTTTCGATGTCGGCGGGCCGAGGATATCGGTATGCAAGGCCCTCGTCGGCTTTTCCGGCCGCAGGGTGGAGGTGCTCATAGGCCCCGAAGGGGATTTTTCCGCCGTGGAAGCCGAAACGGCGACGGCTGCCGGCTTCGTTCCGGTCAGTCTTGGCGCTTCCCGGCTCAGGACCGAGACGGCGGCCCTTACGGCCGTGGAAGCCGTTTATTTAAGATATATGGAATGATAAATATAAAATGATGAAGAAACGTTATGTCGCTCTGGACGTACTCCGCGGTCTTACGGTGGCGTTCATGTGTATAGTAAACAATCCCGGAACGTGGGCTCACATGTATGCTCCCCTCAGACATGCCGGATGGGAGGGCTGCTCCCCGACCGATCTCGTTTATCCTTTCTTCGTATTCTGCATGGGCTGCGCCATGGCTTATTCTTTCGCAAAATACGACGGACTTACCGGGGCGTCGGCGTGGAAAGTGCTCAAGCGGGGCATCGCCATTTTTCTCGTGGGCCTGCTGCTCAATCTTTATCCCTTCTTCCCGACGTCTTCGCACGAGGGCATGACGTTCTGGCAGAATTTCGGCTGGTGGCTCGGGCATAAACGCATATTCGGCGTGCTTCAGCGCATCGCCGGCTGCTATATAGTGGCCGGTCTGGTCATATTGCTGGCGAAGAAAGATACGGTGAAGGTCTTTTGGTCGATCATAGGCCTTTGTGCCGTCTATACCGGCATCTTGGTCGTGTTCGGCAATCAGCCCGGCCCGTTCACCATAGAAGGCAACGTGTCTTCGCGGATAGACGTGGCCCTTGTCGGCTCCAGTCATGTTTATCACGGATACAGCCTGCCTGACGGCTCCAGCGCCGATTTCGATCCCGAGGGGCTGCTCGGCGCGCTGACCGGCGCCTGCACGGCGCTGCTCGGTTTCCTCGCAGGTTCGCTCATCCGCAAATCTACGGCCAGATATGCGGAGCCCGGTCTTTCTGTATCCGAGAAAGAGTCCTGCTCCCCGATAGGCATTGTGGCCCGCCTCTTCTTTTTCGGATGCGCCTGCCTTGCGGCCGGACTTGTGCTCAGCATCTGGATTCCCATCAGCAAGCCGCTTTGGTCGGCATCCTATGTATTCTATGCAGGCGGCTGGGCATTGGTGGCCTTGGCCGTCCTTGCCTACATAATCGACGTCAGAGGGCATGAAAAATTGTTCGTGCCTGCCAAGGCCATGGGCATGAACGCACTCATGGCGTTCGTGCTGTCAGGCGTCATCGCCAAGACTCTGCCGCTCGTCGGGTTCAGCCAAGCCAGGATATTCGGCGCCAACGAGTTCACTTCCTTCGTGTTCTCGCTTTTGTTCATGCTTGTGATTTTCTGCTTCCAGTGGTTCTTCTACAAGAAAAACATTGTCATTAAACTGTAATGTACATAGGGCTCATATCGGACACGCACGGACTTTTCAGCCGGGAATTCAGGGATTTCCTGAAACCGGTGGATCAGATATGGCATGCCGGGGATTTCGGCGGCGGCCTTGATACGGCAAGGGAAATAGCCGAATACAAGCCGTTGGTAGGGGTCTATGGCAATTGCGACGGTCAGGATCTGCGGATGGAATATCCCGAATTCCAGTGCTGGGAGTGCGGGGGCAAGAACATTCTGATGATACATATCGGGGGCTCTCCGGGGCATTATTATCCGCGTGCAAAGGAGCTTGTAGAACTTTTCCATCCGGACATATTCGTCTGCGGCCATTCTCATATACTGAAGGTGATGAATGATTTTTCGAGGAACATGCTGTATCTGAATCCGGGGGCCTGCGGCATCGCCGGATGGCATCAGGTGCGCACGGCGCTGCGTTTCCGCATCGAAAACGGCAACATAAGCGATATGGAAGTCTTCGAGGTAAGGAGAAGGGCTGCGGACGGAACCGATTGTTAGAAAAAGCTATGGCGAAACAAAAAACATTGTGGTATTGCACGTCCTGCGGCAATGAAAGCCCCAAATGGATGGGAAGATGCCCCGCCTGCGGGGAATGGAACACTATGACGGAGCAGCCTGCGCCTGCGGCAGGAAAGCGCGGTCTGTCCGTATCGGTTCCGGGAGCGGGCCATAATCCCGTGCCGCTTAAGGAAGTGGACGTGTCGGGGGAAGACAGGCTGTCGCTTGCCAACGAGGAGATCGACAGGATTCTCGGCGGCGGCATCGTGAAAGGCTCTTTGGTGCTCATAGGCGGCGAACCGGGCATAGGAAAGTCCACTTTGTCGCTGCAGCTGCCTTTGTTTTGCCCGTCCATCAGGACGCTTTACGTCACGGGAGAGGAAAGCGTGCGTCAGGTGAAGATGCGGGCCGACCGCCTGGGCGGGGACGGTTCCGGATGTTTCATTCTGAGCGAGACACTTATGGAAGACATCATCGAGAAGGCCGGGGAGATGACTCCCGACCTTATGGTGGTGGATTCCGTACAGACGATGTATTCCCGCAACGTGGACTCGACGGCGGGATCCGTCTCGCAGATAAAAGAGACCGCGGCCATGCTCCTGCGTTTTGCAAAGGAGAGCGGCATACCCGTCATATTGATAGGCCACATCACCAAGGAGGGATATATCGCGGGGCCGAAGATTCTGGAACACATAGTGGATGCAGTCCTGCAGTTTGAAGGTGACGACAAAGGTTCCTATCGAATTCTGCGCAGCATAAAGAACCGTTTCGGATCCACTTCAGAGCTCGCCGTGTTCGAGATGACGGGAACCGGGCTCCGGCAGGTGAGCAATCCGTCCGAGCTGCTGATACCCATGCACGACGGTGGGCTCAGCGGTACTGCCGTGAGCGCCATGCTGGACGGTACGAGGCCATTTCTTCTCGAAGTGCAGGCCCTTGTCAGTTCGGCCGTCTATGGTACGGCCCAGAGATCCGCGACCGGATTCGACGTGCGCAGGCTCAACATGCTGCTCGCCGTCCTGGAACGCCGGGCCGGATTCAAGCTGAGTTCCAAGGACGTATTCCTCAACATGGCCGGCGGTCTCCGGGTGGCCGATCCGGCCTGCGACCTTGCCGTCATCGCCGCCGTACTGTCATCCAATTTCGACATGCCCGTTCCCTCCGATACCTGCTTTGCCGGAGAGGTCGGGCTCAGCGGAGAGATAAGGCCAGTGTCCCAGGCGGACAGGAGGGCTTCCGAAGCCGGGCGGCTCGGGTTCAGGCGCATATTCATATCGTCATTCAGCCATATGGACGTGAAGCCCGAGGGCATGGAAGTGGCCTTGGTGCCGGACATCCCCGCGCTTGTGCGCGCCTTGTTCCGCGGCTGACGGGCGGACCTGCCTGCGGCTAATTCTGTTCCGCAAGGAACAATATTATTTTTTCGAGTTCCGCGCGCACCCGTGACAGTGCGGCGGTGCCGTTGTTGGTGAGCAGCGAGAATACGATGGTGTTTTCGGGCTTTCCGTCCGACGGAAGGATATATCCGCTGTAGCAGAGCACTCCGTTCATGGACCCGCTTTTGATGAATATCCTGTCTTTTACCGGTTGGCCTGTCTGTCGCAGCAGGCTCGTGAGCGTTCCTTCGCCCGGAGAAGGCAGCGAGGACAGATATGCTCCGAACTCTTCCGTGCCGCGCATTGTCTCGAGAAATTCAACCATGAAGGCCGGAGATACATTGTTCTGGCGCGACAGCCCGCTTCCGTCTTTCGGCGAAAAACCGTGAAGCCCCGTCGCCCCCATGTCTTCCAATGCCTTGAAGATAGCCACGTTGCAGCTGTCGTAACAAGAGGATCCCGTGCGTTTCAGGCCTATGGTGCGATAAAGTGTCTCGGCATACAGGTTGTCGCTGCGGTGGTTGGTCTCGCGGATTATTTCCGAAAGGGCAGGGGAAAATGTGGAGCCGAGCATCGTCAGATTGTCTTTTGCCTCCGCACGCATCCGCGGGCCGGGGTTCATGAAATCCCGTATGAAGCCTTTGCGGTCGATGTCCGCGTATCCTCCTGACACTGCTATGCCGTTCGTCTCAAGATATCCGGCGAAATATGCGGCGCATGTCATGGCGGCGAATTTATTCGCGCACGCTTCTTTTTTCGGTCTGCTGTCCATGGCGAGACTGCCCCTCATTTCGCCGACGGGAGCCATGTCGGTGACGAACAGATACAGATTGTCTCCGCTGCCCGCCGGCCCCGTGACGCTGAAGTCGGTGAATTCCATCCATGGAGTCTGCGGATACAGGGGCACGACTTTGGCCGGTTCTCCTTCGGCGGTTCCCGGTTCGGCATAGAATTCCTGGGTGTTTTCATAGAACATGAGACCGCTTGCGCCGGTGCTGTAGTATGTGCCCAGGTCGTAGTATTCCCAGCTGTCGTTTTCCAGATTGTCCGTAAAGATGCGCCCGTCGCCGATGACCTTTCCCTCTATTTTCCTGATGCCGGCGCGCTCAATGAAAAATTTCCAGCGGGCGAACAATTTGTCCGACGGATCCGCAGCCGAGTCGTCTGACGCGAGCGTGGGGTCGGCGCCGCCTATGATGTATATGTCTCCGCGGAGTACGCCGTCCTCTATATTGCCGCTGTGCGCTATCCCGGTCTCGAAGCGGAAGTCCTCTCCCAGTTCATGCAGGGCCGTTCCGGTCGTTATGAGCTTCATGTTCGATGCGGGGAGCATCCTTTTGCCGCTGTTGTGCTCGGCTATGGTGTCACGTCCTTTTACCGCAAGCATGCCCCATACTGAGGATTTCAACGGTTCCGTTTCCGCGATTCGGCGGATATCGGACTGCATGCGGGCGTTTGCCGGAGCGCATATCGAGGCTGCGAATATTATTATGGGGACAATGAATTTCATGATTGTGTATTTTTACAAAGATATTTATAAATTTGTAGAAAAGACAAAGTAATTCTCTTAATTATGGACAAGACTATATTGGTTTCGGGCGGGGCTGGTTTCATAGGCAGCCACGTCACCGTGGAACTTATCGAAGCCGGATACGGCGTCGTGGTTGCGGACAATATGTCCAACTGTGACATGACCTGTTTCGAAGGAGTGAAGAAGATTACCGGGCGGGACGACATTCCGTTTGTGAAGATGGATTTCTGCGATGCCGCCGCGGTGGACAGGCTGTTTTCAGACTACCGTATAGACGCGGTGATACATTTCGCCGCCTACAAGGCCGTGGGCGAATCCGTGGCGCAGCCTGTAAAGTATTACAAAAACAATCTTTCATCGTTCCTCAACGTCTTGGAAAGCGCGTCCGCGCACGGAGGGTGCAACGTGCTGTTTTCTTCGTCGGCCACCGTCTACGGAGAGCCTGACACGCTGCCCGTAACGGAGACCTCGCCGAGGCAGCCGGCCACTTCGCCGTACGGCAACACGAAGCAGATCTGCGAGGATATCCTCAGGGATACCGTCAAGGCCACCGCAGGTTCGGAAGGGGAGATCAAAGGCATAGCCCTGCGCTATTTCAATCCGATAGGCGCACATCCTTCGGGCCTTATCGGCGAATTGCCGCGCGGCGTGCCGAACAACCTTGTCCCGTTCATCACGCAGACGGCCATAGGCAAGAGAGAATGCCTCAGCATATTCGGCAACGACTATCCCACGCCTGACGGCACGTGCCAAAGGGATTATATCGACATCGTGGATCTGGCCAAAGCCCATGTATGCGCCGTGTCAAGGATGCTGGACGGCGACATGGAGGAGGATTATGAAATATTCAACATAGGAACGGGACGCCCCGTCTCGGTTCTGGAGCTTGTGAACGCCTTTGAAAAAGTCAACGGCCTGAAACTGAATTACCGTTTCGCTCCGAGAAGGGAAGGGGACGTGACGGCCATCTGGGCCGATCCGGCGGAGGCCAACAAGAAAATGGGCTGGAAAGCCGAAAGAACTGTAGAAGAAACGCTTGCTGCGGCATGGGCGTGGGAGAAGCACATAGCGGGACAGGAATGACGGCGCGCCGTCATTCCCCCTTTACTTCTTCTTTCACCGCCTTGCTGAGTTCATCGTAGAGCGCGTCAAGTTTTTCGGTCAGTTCCTTGCGGAGTCCGTTATAGAAAGTTTTCTTTATTCCTTCGGGTTTACCCGCCTTGTCCCTGAGGTCGTTGAAAAGAGTTACGGCCTCGTCGATCAAAGCCGGGACTTTGCCTGTCTGCCTGTCAGGATTGGCTGACAGAAAAAGGGTGCAGTCATCGACGAATGCGGCGACAAGATACTCGATTTCCTTTTTTAGGTCTCTTATGCTCATAATAGGATAATTTAGTGTGCAAAGGTAGTACAAAAAACGGAAAAACGGAAAGCCGGCGACAATGCTTTAGATCAGATGGAACGTTCATCTTTCCCCTTCAGCGCCTTGACGGCCCGGTCGAAATCACTCTCGAACAGGCTCATTTCGCGTCGACGGTATATTTCAAACTCCTTTTCGGCCTTTTCCATTGCTTCCTTATGTGAGACATTTCCATTGCCAATCAGTACCTTGCGCTTGCTGGCGAGGATTTGATTGTCAAGCGCTTCAATCCAATCCTTCATCGTCATCGGATTCATCTCCAAAGCCTGAAACTCGGCGAAGTCCAGAAATCCGGACACCAATAGGTTCAGTCTTTGTAATTCTTTCTCCGATAGGTAGTTCTTGGCGATCTTCACATCGTCTTTGGTCACATAGTCGCCTTTGAAGTTCGTCATTCCCACAAAAGGCTTCTCATTGTCCACGCGGTTATAAATTACCTCGGCGGCCGTGTTTTCGTGTACGGCATAGTGCAGTTTGTTCTGGACCGTGGCAAAGAATGTCTTGGTCATGTCGCTGCGAGGATCGTAATCGATGGCGGTCGCATAAATATCCGTTACCTGTTGATAAAAGTTGCGCTCGCTGCTGCGAATGTCGCGAATGCGTTGCAAGAGCTCGCGGAAGTAGCGGTTTCCGCCCTGCTTGAGCCGCTCATCGTCCATGGCAAAGCCCTTCTGGATATATTCGTGAAGCCGTTGCGTCGCCCACCTACGGAGGCGCGTGGCAATTTGGGACTGAACACGATAACCCAGCGCGATGATCATATCGAGGTTGTAATGGTCGATATTGCGCTTCACCTGCCGTGCACCTTCGGTTTGAACTAACAAGAATTTCTTGTGAGTTGCCTCATCCAGCTCATTATCCCGGTATACATTGGCAATATGCTGTGCAATATTCTGCTGCGTCGTATCGTATATTTCTGCCAACTGATTCTGCGTAAGCCACACATCCTCATCGGCGAAACGAACGGACACACGTGTTATCTCGTTGTCGTCTTGGTAGAT
>X22_European_Rabbit__coassemble_211_pt1 | contig 13383 bp, 11 predicted proteins | sample X22_European_Rabbit__metabat2_high_PE_013 | metagenome-assembled genome bin X22_European_Rabbit
CCATTACCTATGATTTGAACGGACTGAAAATCGCCGCCAACGTCTATACGCCTGCGGGCTACGACCCTGCGAAAAGTTACCCGGCCCTCGTTGTGGCGCACCCCAACGGAGGCGTGAAAGAGCAGGTGGCGGGCCTTTACAGCCAGCGCATGGCGGAAAAAGGTTATATTTGCCTGGCGTTCGACGCCGCATATCAGGGTACCAGCGAGGGCGAGCCGCGCAATACGGACAAGCCCGTCAGAAAGAGGCCGAGGGCGGAGAGCCGGAGTACGTGGGCGATATGAGCGGGGTAACGCCCGAACAGGCTGCCGAGCTGCCGTTCGACCTCTACCGCGACGGCTACGGCTATTATCTACAGAGCCATGCGCACCCCAATTCCACGTTCCGCTACACCAAGAGCAGCCTTGTGGACTTGATGGCGTTCGATGCCAGCGAGGGGATGTACCTGATCGACCAGCCGCTTCTGATGATGGCCGGGAGCAATGCCGACACGTTTTATATGACCGAACAGTGTTACAGCAAGGCGACCGGTACGCGGAACAAGGAACTGTTCCTGATACCCGGAGCGACGCATATCAAGACCTACTATGTGCCGGAGTATGTGGACCAGGCGGTGGACAAGCTGACGGAGTTTTTCGGCAATAATTTATAAAATCGTTCGAATATGAAAATGAAAGCAATCCATTTATCAAGGCTCGTGGCAGTAGCCACCTTGCTGTTTGCCACGGCCTCCTTTTCTTCATGTAAAGAATTGAATAACAGCGGTATAAAAGAACCTTATACAGAGATCGGGAGTGAAGAAAACGAGGACGGGAACGAGCTCCCTGCCGATAATTTCGACCATCAAGTGACCCAGCCTGCGCCGGGCGGAGACACCTCCGATGGAGGGCCTCAGGCGGCATCCAATATCACCTCAGTTTCCGGTGTTCCGCTTGTGCGGCTGAACAATGGCGTCATGATGCCCCGTTTCGGACTGGGTACCCAAGTGCAGAGCATGGAAAGCGCAAACCAGCGGCAGCAACTCAACGAGACGGTCCGGGGCATGGTCATCTCGGCGCTCCAGTCGGGCTATCGTCACTTGGACGATGCCATGTTCTACTATAATGAGCGTGGAACCGGTTGGGGAATCAAGGAAAGCGGCATTCCTCGAGAGGGAATCTGGCTGACGAGCAAAATATCCGGAGATCTGACGGATGCACAGCATGCATTCGAGGGGATTCTCAAGCGCCTGCAGGTCGATTATGTAGACCTTGTCTATATCCATCATCCCGCCGGCACGTTGGAAGATATCCTTGCCTGTTGGCGGGTGATGGAAAAGGAGTACAAGGCCGGCAGAATACGCGCACTCGGCATCAGTAATTTCGACAATCGCATGGATGCGCTCAATTATATCCTGCAAAATGCGGAAATCAAGCCGCAAGTGGCACAGATCGAATGCCATCCGCTTGCCCAAAGAAAAGACGCCCGGCAACTGTATGCAGACAACTGTGACATGCAGGTGGAATGTTGGTATCCGCTGAACCACAACCGGAGTGACGTCAACAATGCCACGCTTCGACAGATTGCTGCCGCCCACGGAAAAACGGTCTACCAGATCATGCTTCGCTGGCACATGCAGGAAGGCCTTTGTCCTGTTCCCGGCTCAACCAATCCGGATCACATTCTCGAAAACATCAGCATTTTCGACTTTGCGCTGTCCGATGAGGAAATGTCGGAGATCCGTGCCATTGACCTTGGTAACGAGGGAAGATCGTTCAATATTCCCTACGGCGACTGGAATTTCGGCGCTTTTCAGGATTATACCTATGAGCACACCTATACGTCTTCTGCCATTTAACAAACGGTTTACTCGGTGCGGCCGGCGAAGGAATGAATCCATTGCAGCCGATGCCAATCATACGACAAGCCGTCGGAATATCGTTAAAAACGGGAAAAAACCTGCCCTCGCTGCGACTGCGATTGCAGGTTTTTTTGTATTTTTACCGTCGGGAACCAAACAGTTGCGGCATGGAATACGAAAAAGATATTATCGTTACCGACCGGTTGGGCACGGTAAGCATGGATTCCGAGGAGGAATATCTGGCGCACCTGCTCTGTCTGGGCGGGACGTGCCGTTACCGTTTCAACGAACGGGAGTTCGAGTTGCACGCAGGGGATTTGTCGATTGTCCGCAAACGGAAAATGATCGACAAAGTACATGCTTCGGATGACTTCCGGTGCAAGATTATTTATGCTTCCCCTGAGTTCATCGAATTGTCTACGCCGCAAAGCAACTACGGCATGAAAGGGTCGCTGGCCCTGTTCCTCAACCCCGTGATGCACCTCACGCCGGAACAGCAGATTGTCTGCCGCCGGGATTTCGAGCTGCTGGAAGCACGCATCGCCGATACGCAGCACCGTTTCTATCGGGAAACGCTCATCAATGCCATGCAGGCGGCCATTCTCGATTTCTTCGATTTCCATGCTGCCATGTACGGCCAGAGCGACATCTCCACGCAGAACGCCTCCATCATGAACCGTTTCCTGAAAATGCTGGAAGAGGGAGCGTACCGTGAACATCGGGAGGTATCCTACTATGCGGATTGTCTGTGCATCACTCCGAAATACCTGTCGGAGGTGTCGAAAAAGGTCAGCGGATACGGCGCCAACTATTGGATCAACCGTCATACGATCCTTGACATTTCGCGTCTGCTGCGGGACAAATCGCTCTCGTTCGTCCAGATTTCCGACATGTTCGGCTTCTCGTCGCCCGCCTATTTCAGCCGCTATGTGCAACAGAATTTGGGCGTAAATCCATCGGATTACAGGGAATAGATTTTTTGTGAGGTTGTGTCCATGAAAACCAATTTGAAATTCATATTGCTGATCGTTACCCTGTTCGGTCTGTTCGGAGGAGGAGTTGCAACGGCCCAACCGGCCGCCTTGTCCGCCGCTTCCGGATCGTAGAGCGAGACGGTCATTCACGACGTGGTGAAAGATCGGCAGAGCCGCCGTAAGGGCCGGCAGTTGATGAGCCAACGCCGTCAGGATACGCTGTCGGTGAAGATGGCGGGCGGCGGGCCTGCGCTTCAATCCCCAGAAGATTGCTTTTGTCGTAGGATACAGACAGCAGGGCGATCGGAGCTGCCTGAATTATATCCAGTATGTTTTGCGGGCGAAATGCGATTGGCGCAAACGGCTTTTCTCCTCGGTATATACGATTCATACCGAGATGGTGACCGTCGATCGCGAGGAAGCTCCGACTGAAACGATAGATCGTAAGGAAGCATTCCATGCTAATCAGATTTTCAGCGATATAGCCAATAAATACGGCGATGTGGATTATTGGAAGGGGTACAATATCATCCTGCCGACAGAATCGTTGGAACATGCGGTCGGCAAACTGAAAAAGGCTGCGCTAAACACGAATTAAAGTAAATTGAACTATTCCGGTACGTAGATGATTTCGCCGTTTTCGAGTTCGTAAGCGATGCCTACCTTTTTCCCTTTCTTCCCGTTCTTGGAATCCTGATTCTCGGACGGGGTATAGCGATTGATTTTCTCTCCCTCCTTAGTGATGATTTCCATGTTTTCCTTGCCTGGGTTCTTGACCATCGTGAAATCCTCTTTACTGAGCATCTCTGTCATATTGTAGCGGCTCACGAGGGCGACCATGAGTGCGACTGCGAAAACCATCGCAACGTCGAACAGATTGCTCACAACGCTCATCGGATCGTTGTCGTCCTCCTTGTCTAATAGTTTGCGTTTCATCGTCCGTCTCGGTTTTCGTTCAACAATTCCGCTACAAATTCGAGGTTGGTCATATCCTGCAAGTACCAACGTTTTTTTGTCTGCTGGGTAATGAAACCGATGGCGGCGGCGAAAAGTCCTACGACCGTTGTTGCGAATGCTACCTGCATATTATACGCCATGGAAGTGATGTCGCCGGTTGAAAGTCCTACCAACGCAGGACCCATCGGAATAAGGGTGCCCATCAGTCCCAGCATGGGGCCCATTTTGCTGAGAGTTTTCGAAATGGAGAGGTCTTTGTCGGCCTCTATCTCGAAATCGGCGAGCAGACGTTGCCGCATCGCCGCGCTGTCGGTTGCGAGCAGACGGTTCATACAGGTTACCACCGGCGACGGATTCTTCTTGGGCAGATGCTCCGTGAGCGATGGGACATTATCCTTGTTCAGCCGGTCCAGTTCCTTTCGCAGAAGCGCATCCGTGCGGCGGATGGTCATATACTGCCCGAAAAAACTGCCGATGAGCAGCAAAGCCCGGCCGAAAAAGAATATAAGCAATACTATGACAGGGACAAGCAGACCTGTCGAGATCCAATAGAGAATGTCTGAAATATAATTCATGATATTATTTGGTTTTAATTATTCGTTTCAATCTTATTCTGTAAATCGTAAAGCCCCAGGCAAAACCGATGACGACAAGGCCGCATACGCCAGCTAATGCCGGCCAGTCCGCTTCGCTGATTCCCGCGACTGCCGTGCGGCCGTTTACTGTAGCGATGATTCCCAAAGCGGCAATCAGGGCATTGGAAAGAAAGAGCAGTTCGAGACGTATTTCCTTTTCGGGCAGCAGCCGTTTCATGCCGTATGTCCCGGCTATCAGCACAACGAATACTGCACCTGCCAGCGACCATGCCACGAGCGGGAACGAAGTGCCTGGCAGGATGAAGATGACCGATACCAGCAGGCTGAACAGTACGGGAAAGATGAGTACTCCGGGAAACCACCGCAGGATGCGGTATGTCCAGATCGTCCGGGAATTGACCTTCCCCGAGGTCTGAATATGAACGGAGAGAACACAGAAAGCCATCTGCACGGCTACTTCTATCGTCAGAATGACCGCCACATCGAGCATCAGTGCGGAATCCGACAGCCATACGGAAATTTGCCATTTCGATTGTTCGATGGCATAGCGCCACATCAATCCCGTGAACAGGGCACACACCGCAGCGGAAAATACGACCGAGTACAGTTTCCTGCAGGTTTGTTTCAGAATATAGTTGAAGCAGACCAGAATCATTATGACCAGTACGATGGTTTTCATTATTCCTCCATCTTTTTACGGTGTCGGCGTACTGTCCATATCAGCGCGATTATTGCTGCCAATACCAATATGGCTGCCACCGTATTGCTGACCGATGTCATTGTCTTGCCGGAGGTGTTCATTTCCTCCTTTTTCAGCACCGTAGCCTTGTCCTGCGAGAGCGAAGCCTCGCGTACATCAAGGATATGCTGTTCGTATTGGCGGGCTGCTTCGGGTGTACTCTTCGAGGCAATGAACTCGCACAGTTTGGAGTTGTTGCAAACAGTACCTGAGCAAGAAGGGGCGTATTTATCCACCAGTTCGGTGTGGAGCTCGGCAATGCCCTTCAGCTGCTCCTCTGAAGCATTCCACATGCCTTTGCGTGCCGTCTCCATCATTACGGCCGTCATTTCCTGCAAGGCCGCCGGGTTCTGCTGTTCGAAATAGCTGCGTACGCCCAAGTCGAACTTGTCCTGTACATAGACTTCGTAAATCTCGTTCCACAATTCGTTATCGATAGCCTCGGGTTTCATCACATTCCAACCATAGACGTTTTGCACGATTTCAGCGAATCCGCCTGCCGCAGTTGCACCGCCCTTCATCTTTTCGCGGATGTATGCGGGGTTGAAGATGGTAGTGCGGCTCTCTATCCCGATGGCTTCCTTTATCTCCTGCATATGCATGTTGTTGCGGTTGCGGTAGTCGCTCAGGTAGGCATCGGGTTCCTTGCCCGTGACGTTGCGCACTGCGAGGTTCATGCCGCCCATGAATTCATAGACATGGTCGAGGCTCAACGCTCCCCATGTATTGCTTTGCCGGGGTTGGATTACGGCATCGGTATTGGTCAGTGCTGCTTCCAATGCAAATTGCCGCACCTGCTCCCACGCCTTTTCGCTGCCGTAGAATGCACCCATGTTTCGTAGATAGACATTGGCGATCTCCGCACTGTTTTCCCAGCTGTCGCCGTTTTGCACCATACCGGTAATGCCCGTGCCGTAATTGCCGTTCACGCCGCCGAAGATGCGGTAGGCCGATACCTCACGCGCTTCTTTGGGTGAAAGTCCTTTGTCGATAAGCGTCCGTTCTGCATCTACGATGCTTTGCGCCACGAAATTTTCGTATTTATCCTCTTTTGCCGCGGCCGCCATTTCCACCGCCCGCGAGATGAGAAACAGACGCGAGGCGGCAAGGTCGCGCAACTGTCCGCTGGTTTGCACCACAACATCGATGCGCGGACGTCCGAGCTGTTCGGAAGGAATCAGCCGGATGTCGGTTACTCTGCCGAACATATCGCGGATGGGCTCAACGCCTAACATATAGAGAATCTGTGCGATGGTCGCACCTTCCGTTTCAATGAATTCGCTGCTCCAAAGCGTGTAGGCGACTTTGCGTGGAATCGAATCATTATGCCGCTCCCGATACATGTTTATCGTATTTTCTGCCAGCTTCTTGCCGCGTTCCCATGCTGCCTCGCCCGGCGTTGCTTCGGCATTTATGGCGTAGAGGTTGCGCCCCGTCGGTACGGTATTCGGATTGGCGATCGGGTCTCCGCCCGGAGACGGTGCCGTATAGCCTCCGTTCATCGCATTAAGAAGTGATACGAACTCGGATTCGGGACTTTGCTCCAATGCTGACCTGTAATTTCCTACATTGCGGATAGTACGCTCGATTTCCGTTACCAAACGGGCGAACTCCTTTTCCTCATCGGTATAGCTCTTCATGTCCTGCATTATCATTCCCGAATTCTGCATAGCCTTCATGCGCGCCATCATGTCCTGAGGAGAGGAAAGCGAGCCTTCAATTTCGTGCGTTTTGTGCAGTTCTTCCATTGTGATGTCTGCCACAGAGCAGATAAAGGCATCGGAGACTTGTGAGGAGTTGTTCAATAGCCGTGTCACCAGTTCGCGGGCAGGCGTCAGATAACGACGGGTAAAGAGCGATGTATGCTTCTCTATGTTTTCGTCCGCCTTGCCGCGCCGTTTGTCCAGTGCCAGCAGAGAATAGGCGATCGGTTCGGTGGACATGGCGTAAATGCTGCTGCGGATACGTTCTTCGGCATAGGGTTCCCCCATCGTGTAGAGTGCTCCCGTTACCTTTTCGTTTGCCAGTTCTTCGGCGAAGGTTTCGATGCGGGCGATCTCCCGTTCAGTGTAAGGGGTGTTTATGAGACTGTCCAGCCGCAATTCGCGGTGGATGCCCAACTTTACGGTCAGGCGTTTTACCTTCAATGCCGCATCTTCGGTGTCGGATTTGTCATTGGCATTGAGCAGGTCGTTATATTGCTGGATAGCCGTACTCAATTCCTTGTATATATCCCGCACATTGCTCTCCATAAACGGAGGCGTCAGGTGTGATTGCAAAGTGGCATACGCACGGCGTTTGGCAATCATGCCTTCGCCCACATCGCCGATAGAATAGATATATAAATGCGGCAGCGCACCGACTAATGCGTCCGGCCAGTCATCGCTGTTTAGAGCAACCTGCTTGCGGGGCGTGAACTCCAGCGAACCGTGAGTGCCGAAGTGAATCACCACATCGGCTCCGAAGCCGTACCGAGCCCAAAGGTAGGAGGCGATATAGGCGTGCGGCGGTGCTGCGTCCGTGCCGTGCACGATGGCGAAATCATCATCGCCCGCCCCTGCTGCCAATTGCGGCAGCAGCACTACATTGCCCAGCTCCACGCGGGGCAATGCCAGTTCGCCTTTTTCGGTAGAGATATAGGTGCCGGGAAATTCTCCGTCGAGAGCTGTAACCTCGGCCATCCGCTCGGGGCGAATTGCCGCGGCCGTCCACTCGTTATATTCCTCTGCCGAAATTAGTAGAGGGTTGCCGTTTTTCAGAAAGTCGGCTTTGGCACCGCCCGCGTAGGCGTTGAATACGGCTCCTTGACGCTGAATCAGCTGCTCCAGCTCTGCCGCCGATGCGGGCAGATTTTCCACGCGATAACCTTCGGCTTTCATACGGCGCAAAAGGTTGTAGAGCGATGGGGCGACCTCCATACCTGTTGCGGTCAAAGCGTTTTGTCCGGGACCCTTGTAGTAGTAAATCGCCACCCGCTTCCGGCTATTCGGCTTGCTTTGCAGGGCGATATGATTATTGACGGTCTTGATGAACGTCTCCAGCCTGTCGGGAATGGCATATAACTGTTGCAATCCTTCCGCATCGAGGCGATGGCCGAAGAGTGCATAGGGGCGGATGGCACCGTCTATCTCGGGCATCACAATGCTCTGAGACAGGAAACCTCCGTTCATGCCCATCTTGTCCGCCTTCCACTCATCGACCGGACGGTTGACATTCAGTGGGGCGAAAAGCGGAATATTCCGTTTCTCAAGATAGTTTACCATGTCATCACCCATACGGCCGTGCGCCATGTTGATTATTGCGGCCGGATGTATTGAGTCTGCCTGACCGCCATATATCGCTGCCTGCATGTCGCGGACACAGTAGATCATATCGCCTGTTTTTTCCAGTGCGGTAACTATCTCTTGGGGTTCGCCCATCTGTCCTGTAATGATGATACGGGGCGCCTGTTCCTTCCACAGGTTGTGTCTATGCAGAAATGTCTCGTACTCGGCAACGCTGTCAAAATCCACATCCTCGTCATAAGGGGCGGTCGGGTCGGCATGGTAAAACTGCTTTTCCTCACGCTTGACCGGCGCACCGGGTTCATCGCTGTCGAAGGTCTTGCCATCGATAGTGCGGCGGATATAGGTAAGCAGGTTACGATAGTTGCGGCGTCCTCCGCCGTTCAGGTAGCTTTTGACGGTGGAAACGGTCGCCGAATCCGCCGATACGATTGCATTGGCAGGGTTGGTCGCCATCGTGGTGATGACGCAAAGTCCGTTATCGGCGGCCTGTTGTATGGCTGCCCGCTGTTCGGCCGTGATGCGCAATCCCATGCCGTTGATGAGCACTATGTCGTATTTGCCGATGTCGTCCAGTTTCTCCGCATCGAGCGTGGAGAGACGAATGCGGTCGTTGTCATTCGCCCGGGCGATTTGCCCCAGCGTGATGACCTGATAGTTTACAAAGGCTATGCGTGTGGCGGAGAACCAGACGTTCCACGCCGCTATACCGGCTGTGATAACGAGCAGGGCGACAATTCCTGCTCCGATTTTTTCTTTTCGTTTCATATCCGTTTTTTATTTCTTCTTGAATATCCGCTCTATGTCGAGCGATAATCCCGCCGAACAGGTGGTTCCCGTCGTGCTCGGAGAGTTGTTGTAGTAATAATCGGGACGGTAATTGAACAGATTGTCCACGGCGAGTGTGACGTTCACGCCCTGCCATATCCGCTGCATAAGGCTTAACTTCCATATCGTGTAGCCCGGATAGGTCTGCCGCTCGGTTTTTTCGTAGGAAGTAATTTCGGTATAGATATCTGTGGTGACCTTCGACATCCAGCGTCCCGAGAGCGCTATGCTCAGACCGTAATTCTTCCAGTCCTTGTCGTAGGCGATGCGTGCCGTAGCCGTGTGGGGACGGGTCGAAGAGAGCATCGGTTCGCCTTTCTTGATATGCTCGCGGGTGTAGGCATACGAGAGCCGCCACGAGATGCCGCAGGAATAGCGTCCGGAAGCGTTGACATCCACGCCAGCCACCTGTAAACGAGACATGTTGGTATATACCTGACCGTCCAGCGCCTGATTCCACACCGTAGAGATGCGGTTATCGACAATGTTGTAGAACCCCGTAACTGTCAGGTTGTGCCCCCCTTTCAGGTATTCTGCCGAAAGCGAGAAATTGTGGCTCGATTCGGGTTTGAGGTCGGGATTGCCGTAAATCATGAAAATGTTGCCCATGTAGAAGTTCATGTACATTTCCTTGAGCGTGGGGGCGCGGAACCCTCCCGCATACGAACCGCGCAGGGTGGTGTAGCTGCCCGCCTTGTACATCAGTCCGAGTTTCGGGGAAAGGTGCGTGAGTTTCGCTTCGGAGAACCAGTCGAAACGCAGGCCCGCAATCAGACCGAATTTCTTGTGGGGATTCCAGTCGAACTGGGCGAAGGCATCCGCCGTATGCTGGACATGAGTGCCGTTTCCTTCGAACTGGTACGACATCAGATAGTCGCGCATGTAGTCGCCGCCTGCCGTCAGGATATGTTTGCTTGCGAAAGTGTGGTTATAGAGCGTACGGAGCGTGTGTTGCACATTGCTGTAATCACGCACATCGCGGTCTGTGAGCACGAGATAGTCGCTCTTGTCGTACTGGTCGAATGCATACGAGAGCTCCAGATCGTCTTTGTCGGTCGGGCTGTAATTACCTTTCAGTCCGCCTGTAAAGCTGCGATAGCGATCATCGAGGCTCTCCGAGGAGTTGCGCTCGCGGAAGAAATAACCCGCCCGGGCCGTAAATTTCAAATTATCCGTTGCGGTGAATATCAACCGTTCTTTGGCATTGAGCGTGGAGTGGCCGTAAATAGTGCTGTAATCACCGACCTCCGCGTTGTCGGTTCCTTTCGACAGGTCGATGGCATCGATGGAGGTATATTGCACGTTGGTCAGCGAGTTGAAACGTCCCTTGTTGAATCCTACCGAACCGCCGTACCGTTGCTCGTTGTGCGCACCGTAACGTCCGTTCAGGTTCACCGACCACGGTTCCTGCGGCTCGCGGCTGATGATGTTCACCACACCGCCCACCGCATTCGAACCGTAAAGCGATGATGCGGCACCCTTTACGATTTCGATGCGCTGTACATTGTCCATATTCAGACGGTTATAATCTATATTGTCGAGCATTTCGCCTGCCAGACGCTCCCCGTCGATGAGAAACAGAACCGAGTTGCCGCCGAAACCCGACATATTGAGCGAGGTTTGCTGGTTCATCGAGTAGGAGAATTCGATGCCCGGCAGTTCCGTTTGCAGCAGGTCGCCGATATTCGTGGCGTCCGTCCGTTTGATATCCAGTTCCGAGATGACCCGTGTTACGATAGGCACATCTTTCAACAGTTTTGGGGTGCGGGTTCCCGTCACTACTACCTGTTCGAGCATTATCGGATTCTCGTTCAGCCGGAAATCCAGTGTATCGTTCCGGCTCCCGTCAATGGCCTGCGCCGCGGCATCTACCGTCAAGAGCAGGCAGAGCAGTAAAAATATAGGCGTTCTATTCATCATGGCTGTACGGGGTATAAATAGTCTATGGTCATGAAACCCTTGGTGGCTGCATCGTTCATGAAGTTCGTCAAGCGAAGGGCCGCACAGCTGCCGTCTGCGAGCCGGAGCAGATAGATTTTGCCCGAAAGCGTATATATCGGCGGCATGGTCGAGGTATCGACACGGAGCCACTTCGACAGGACGGGGTTGTACCAGTCCTCGGCATAGCGGATGATACCATCCATCATCTGCGACATATCTACCGTTATCTTATCCGTCGTCCATTCGTCCGCCGTGAACGTCTCCCCGGAAAGGAATCCGATTGGGGGCAGCATACCGAAATCGTCTGCCGCGCTCTCCGCTACGGTTCCGCCGTTGGTCTTGGCATCGTAGCGATGGATGGCGAAATCCCACTGTCCGGGTGCTTCTTCGCCGACAGCTACCGTCGTCGCCTGCTTGTTGTGCAGGTCGATGTAGTGCCACTCGGTGTAATCGGTGGCATCGATATAGATGCGCCCCGTATGTGCCTTGTCATCGACGGCGACAAAACCGTATGTCCTGGTATCTTCGGGCTGAGGTGCATCGTAGATATCCTCGAATATGCCGTTACAAGCCGGGAGCGATAGCATAGCTATCACTCCCGACAAAAAAGAAATTGTTTTTTGGCTTACAAACATCTTTTTATCCGTTTTGAGGTTACTTACTCGGCAGCCGCAGGCGCTTTGTCCGGCAGCGGATCAGCCGGCGCCTTTCCAGTGGTGAAATCGATGGTCAGGCCGCCCATGACGCCGGGCACTTTGAACTGTATTTGCGCCTTCTCCCGGGATTCGATGACTGCGGTGCAGGTGCAGTCATAGGAAGAGACATTGCCGTTCATGCCCATTTTTGTCAGACCGCTGCCCGTGAGGGTATAGGTGCCTCCGTTCATACTCATTTGGGCATTGGGGATGGTGAACTCGCCCCAGGAAGCGGAGGTAAAAGTCATGTTCGCCGAACTGTCGGCGTTTTCACCGATGACAACAATCTCATCCTCCGTACACATGTTCTGGAAATAGGCACACCCGGCAAGGGTGTAACCTTTATAGCTGCCTGCAATATCGGCAACGGCCGGCAGGTCCTCTTTATCGCTGCATGCTGCCCAGCAAAGCGCCGCGACAGATATCGCTAAAATAGTTTTGAATTTCATCATGGAATCGTTTTGATTTTTATTTCCTGCAAAGTTATCCGTGGATTTCAAGGCGGGCAATACTCCGATTTTAGTATTTTATCGTGCTGCTATACCATATCTCACTCACTATTTTTGGGTATTGTCTGCTATTGTATAGGTAAGTAACTTTGCCGCCGTAACCAGAGATTTTCAAAAAAGGATGAATGATTCGAATAGTTATCAGGCGGGCGATAAAATGCGCGATCTGGTCCGAAATAACAGTGCGTTGATCCTTATCATGGAGCGTTTCGATATTTCGCTGGGCTTCGGCGACAAATCGGTCCGGGAGGTATGTCAGATGCATCATGTGGACGAGAAGACATTTTTGGCGGTCGTGAATTATGTAACGGGACGGGATTACCATTTCACGGATGTGTCGTTGCCCTCGCTGATCCGGTATCTGAAACAATCTCACGAATATTTTTTGGATTTCAACCTCCCGAGTATCCGCCGCAAGCTGATTGAGGCCGTCGATTGCTCGGGCGGCAATGATATCGCCATGCTAATCATCCGTTTTTATGATGAGTATGTCATAGCTGTCAGGAAACATATGAAATATGAGAATGACGTGGTATTTCCCTATGTCGAGCAGTTGTCGCAAGGCCATTTGAGCCGAAATTATACCATTTCCGAATTTGCGAACAAACATACTCCCATAGGCGACAAACTCAAGGAACTGAAAGATGTCATTATTCGTTGCTATCCTAAGAAAATCAGCTACTTGCTGAATGCGGCCTTGCTGGAGATCATTTTGTGCGAGCAGGATTTGACATCGCACTGCATGATTGAGGACAAGTTGTTCGTGCCCGCCGTAAGGCTCATCGAGCAGCAGTTAAGGAAGAAGGGAGATACGGTTTATGCGGACAAATCCGATGAGGATGTCCCCGACAAGAAAGATAAGCTCAAGACTTTAAGCAACAGAGAGCGGGATATTATCGCCTGTGTGACGAAGGGAATGAGCAATAAGGAAATTGCCGGGGAACTGTATCTTTCGGTACATACCGTCACTACGCACCGCCGGAATATCTCGAACAAGTTGCAGATTCACACGACAGCCGG
>X22_European_Rabbit__coassemble_234_pt1 | contig 12303 bp, 6 predicted proteins | sample X22_European_Rabbit__metabat2_high_PE_013 | metagenome-assembled genome bin X22_European_Rabbit
CATGGCAAATGCAATGTCATTCTGAAGACAATGGCAGGCCGTAGCGGCCGTCGACGATTTCTTCCAGCACGCGCGACATCTCGTCGACCCGCTGCGGACAGTCGGCGGCCAGGTTGTGCCGTTCGGCGGGGTCGGACGCCAGGTCGAACAGCTGGGGGTCCGGGCTGTTTCCCGTCTCGATGTCCACGTTCTTCATGTAGGGCGTTCCGTTTCCCGGGCGGATATATTTCCATCCGCCGGCAATCAGAGACAGGTTGTTGGCGGCGTTCTGGACGACCAAGGTCGCGCGTCCTTGCGGATCCTTGCCCATCCATGCGTCCCGCTGCACCTGACTGTCCGGCGCGGCGGCGTCGGGCAGCCGCACGCCCACGATGTCGGCCAAGGTCGCCAGCCAGTCTATCTGGCAGACCAGCGCATCGGACACCGTTCCGGGGGCGATCCTGCCCTTCCAGCTCCAGATGCAGGGAATCCGGGTCCCGGCTTCATACGAACTGTATTTCCCGCCACGGTAGATGCCGCCCGGCCGGTGCTCGCCCAGCAGCTCCACCGCCTGATCCTGATAGCCGTCGTCCACTACGGGGCCGTTGTCGCTGGACAGGACGATGATCGTGTTGTCCGCGAGGCCGCAGCGCTCGATGGCGTCCAGGATCTGGCCCACTGACCAGTCGAACTGCAGCAGGCAGTCGCCGCGGGGGCCCATGCCGCTTTTGCCGACGAACCGCTCGTCCGGCACGCGCGGCACATGCGCGTCCTGCGTGGCAAAATACAGGAAGAACGGAGCGTCCTTGCTGCTTTCGATGAAGCGGACGGCCTTCTCGGTCAGCGTTCCGGCGATTTTCTCATCCCGCCACAGCGCCTTACGGCCGCCTTTCATATAGCCGATGCGCGAGATGCCGTTCACGATGCTCATGTCATGCCCGTGCGAAGGAAGCATCCGGAGCAATTCGGGATTGTCCTTCCCGGTCGGTTCCCCGGGAAAGTTCTCCGCATAGCTCACCGCGATCGGATCGTCCGGGTCCAGATTGACCACCGTGTCGTTCTCCACGAACACGCACGGCACGCGGTCGCCGGTGGCGGCCATGATATACGAATAGTCAAAACCGATGTCGCGCACCCCCGGCACAAGCGTCTCGTTCCAATTCTGGGTTCCTTTTTCATCGCCCAGGCCCAGGTGCCACTTCCCCACGACGGCGGTCGTATAGCCCGCATCCTTGAACATATCGGCCAGCGTATAGCGCTCCGGACGGATGATCATGCCGGCATCCCCGTCCGCGATGCCCGTGCCGGCCCGCCGCCAGGCATACTCCCCGGTCAGCATGGCATACCGGGCCGGCGTGCTCGTGGCGGCCGCCGCATGCGCATTGGTAAAGCGCAGGCCGTTGCTTGCCAGGCGCTCCACGTTGGGCGTCACGATGGTGCGGACCCCGTTGCCCAGCTCTCCCTGGTTGCAGCTCAGGTCCCCGTACCCGATGTCATCGGCATAGATGAACACCACATTGGGCCGGTCATGGCCCTTTCCGCCGGTGCAGCCGCCGGCCGCCAGCAAAAACAGCGGGAAAATATAAGTCTTGTTCATATATCGAAACCGGAGCGTATCAATATCCGTAATTGTTGTTGTCGTTGCTTATGCCCGGATTGGCGTCTATTTCGCTCGTCGGGACGGGCAACAGCAGATTGCGCTTCAGGAAATCTTCGGAAAGCTGTGTCTCGCTGCCGTTGTCGAACAGATGGTCGGAGAACAGCGCCGAAGCGGTCTGGTTGTTGATGGCGCACTCTCTGGTAATGTTGTGGCGGTTGTTGAGCACAAGCAGCTTGTTGAGATACTCCGTACCGCGCACACGCACCATATCATAAATCGAAGGCTCGCCTATCAGTTCAAATATACGCTCAAAATACAGCTTCTCGGTCACCTGCGACTGAGTGAGCGACTTCGGCCAGTCGGCGGGCTGTGCGGCGGGCGAACCGTCAGGGCCGCCGATATTGCGCGCACGGGCAAGCACCTCGTTGGCCAGGTCAATGGCGCGGGGAGTGTCGCCCAGTTCATTGTAGACGTCGGCCATCAGCAGCAGCAATTCGGAATAGCGATAGACAATGACAGGCCTGTGCGAATACTGCGCCGTCTGCCTGGTGTCGAAAAGTTTTCCGTAATAAGGCCATATCTGTATTCCTACCGCACCGGGGGTGGTGAAGTAGGTCCACAGCTGTTTGGTCTGGTTGGTCTCCTTCTGCGTTTCGCCCACAAACGTATTGAGCTCGGCGAGCGTCGGATTGGTCGGATCGGCGAACAGTTCATACGGCAGCCCTACTTCGATGTTGTTGCCCGCATTTCCGGGCGCCGTCGTACGGTAGGGATATGTACACATATAGGGAGCCGCAGCAGCAGCCACCCCGCACCTCTTGTATCTGGTGAGGTAATTGATGTTCAGACGCGGATCGTCGGCATAGGTGCCGCGCTGCAGGTCGTAGATGAATTTCGCCACGCGGTTCGTTCCGTTGGTGGTGCCGTTCGTCGTAGACTGCTGCGGAGCGAAACGGTTGCTGGAACGGTTGAAACATACCGTGGAACTGTTGTCGTACGTAATCTGGATGATGACTTCGGGGCTCTTGCTGGAATACTGCACCTCGTCCGAGAAAATGTTCCCCCATGGATCGGCATCAAGGGCATATTTGCCGTATACGTCGTCGAAGCACGATTTGGCGTTGGCCAGATTCGCCTGACGGTCGATGTCGAGCATAGCCATTTTGTAATATACCTTGCCGAGAAATGCTACCGCAGCCGTAGCGTCCAGACGTCCTTCCACATTGGTTTCGGGCAGATTCTCCATAGCGAACTGCAGGTCGGGCAGCACGATTTCGTTGAAAATCTCCTCGCGGGGCGAACGCGGCATATCAATGTCGTCGGCCGAAGGCACGCTCAGTTTCTTGGGCACGTCGCCGAAATGAGCCACCAGATTGTAATAGGCAATCGCGCGCAGGAAACGGGCCTCGCCGTCAAGCCTTGCCTTCGCCTCATCGTCAAGTTCCGAACCGTCGACGCTCTCGACAAAGGCGTTGACCTCGCCTATGACCTTGTACATGCCGTCCCATGCCAGTCCCACCAGATCGTTGGAAGGCACCTGCGTGAGCGACGCGAGGAAACCAGGGGAGTCGTTGCCGTTCTGACGGCATACGGACAGTCCCGAACCGAATACGGGAACCTCCTGCCATATCTGGCCATACCCGTTGTTTGTAGACATATATCCATAACAGCCCAAAAGCGCCATTTCGGCATTGCTTTCAGTCGAGAACACCGTTTTACCGTTCTGCGAATACTGGGGATTTTCGTCCAGGCACGACGTCAGCAAAACCCCCGCAGCTAATAATAAAATAATATGGCTTTTCATATAATTGTCTTGTTATAATATGGTTAGAAACTCAGGTTCACGCCGAGAATGAACGAGCGCGAATTGGGATAGGAGCTCATGTCGATACCGGGGCGCAGGCCGTCGAACGCGAAGCTGTTCACTTCGGGGTCGTAACCGCTGTAGTCGGTAATGATGAATGCGTTCTTCACCGAGAAAGAGAACATCATGCTGCGGAAATGGATTTTCTTCATCCAGTTCTGCGACAGCGAATAGCTCAGCGTGATGTCCGAGCAGCGCAGATAGCTTGCATCCTCGATATAGCGGTCCATCGTATAGTTTCCGAGCGTGAACTTTGAACTCGGATAGACATCCGACGGATTGCTTTCGGTCCACATGCCCTCGAATGCATCCTGATGGATATTGCGCATATAGCTGCTGTTAGGCAGGCCGTTGTAATATGTATTGGTGTTGAAGCGGTCTATGCCCGACACGCCGTTGAACGACGCCGACAGCGACAGGCGGCGATACGAGATCTTGGTCGAGAAGCCGTAGGTAAAGTCGGGGTTGGGATCGCCGATGATCGTGCGGTCGTTTACGTCCACCGTGCCGTCGCCGTTTGCATCGTAGAATTTGATGTCGCCCGCAACGGGAGCCTTGCCGAGGAACGAGGTATAATATCCCGTCGTGCCGTCGTCCTTGACATATTTCACGCCATTTTCGCTGATGTCCCCCGTCTGGACGATGCCCTGGGTGCGATAGCCGAAGAACAGGCCCGGGACCTCGCCCTCAAGGAATATGTTGCCCGCACCGAACTGGTCGGCGATGCTGTTGCCGTAGTAGCCCACGCGCTCGCCCAGACCGCCGAACTGCGACGGAGCCAGACCGAGGTCGGCGATTCTGCCGCGGTTGACGCCTATGTTGCCGCTGACGTTCCACTTCCACACATCGTTGTCGAGGATATATGCGTTGAGCGAGAATTCAATGCCCCTGTTTTTCAGCGAACCGCGGTTATAATATACTTTGTCGAATGCGGCCGAACCGGGAAGATCGCTCTGGATGAGCAGGTCGGTGGTATGCTTCTGATAGAAGTCTATGGTTCCCGACAGACGGGACTTGAAAAATCCGAAGTCGATGCCCGCGTTCCACGAAGCCGTCTGTTCCCAGCGGAGCGTCGTGTTGGCCATCGACGTCACTATCATCGTCTGGTCGGTAGTGCCGTCGGGACCGCCGTAGACGATATCGCCGCCGCTGTTCTGGCCGTAAAGCGAGAATGTGGAGTACGGGTCGATGGACTGATTGCCCGTAACGCCATAGCTTACGCGCAGCTTCATCTGATTGAGCCATCTGACGTTCTTCAGGAATTCTTCCTGCTCCATGCGCCACGCCACTGACGCCGAAGGGAAATATCCCCAGCGGTTTTTCTTGGTGAACTTCGACGAACCGTCGGCACGGAACGACGCCGTGAACAGATACCGGTCGTACAGCGATACGTTCAGACGGGCCAGATAGGACAGCAGCTGATAATCGCGCTGTTCGGGCTGCATATATTCAATGTTGCCGGCCTTGCTCATTCCTTTTTCGCGCAATGCCAGGAAAGAGAACTGAGTTCCGCGGCTGTTGGTATTCAGATAGTTGTAATCATCGTAAGTAATACCGGCCGTCGCGTCGATTTTCGCGACCTTGCCGATCTTGCCTTTATATACGAGCAGGTTCTCCACCGAGAAATTGTTGCGGTCGAGATCGGAAACTGCAAGGAGACCGTTGTTGTTCATGCCCTGATAAAGCTGCATGCCGAACCAGCGGGCACGTTTCTGGCTTACGAGGTTGCCTCCCGTACGCAGATTGTAAGTGAAATTGTCGGATATGTTGTACGACAGGTTGAGGCTCGCATTGAACGTGCGGTTGTCCGTCCTGTCCACATAGTCGTTAATCCAGCTGAATACCGTAGTCTTCTGCTCGTCGGCATTGGCCTGCGGGTCGCCGGCAGGCATTTCGTAAGGCACATAGTCCAGCGCAGTACGCGAAATGGCGCCCGTCGGACCTCCCTTTTCATTGCCGCCCGCCATCATGTTGTTGCGGCGGATGGAGCCGTTCAGCAGCAGTTCCAGCTTGACTTTGGGAGAGAGCTGCGCCGTCAGATTGGCGCGCAGGTTGCCCTGTGTCAGCGCCGTATTCTCGACGGTGCCCTGCATGTCCTTGAAATTGGCGGAAATATAATAGGAGGTATTCTGCGTGCCGCCGCTCACCGACAGCGAATAGCTGTGCGAGAAAGAAGGATTATAGATCTCCTTCTGCCAGTTGCGTGTCGTCAGCACATGATATGTGGACGGATTGGCCGGATCATAGGGATCGTTGGCATTCTCGAACGAATAGCGGACCTCGTCGCCGACGATGTGGTACAGCTGACTGTCCGCTGCGCGGCGGGAGTTGTGATATTCGGCGAACTGCCTGACGTCAAGCATATTCATGAGGTTCACCGGCTCGGCTACGGTGAAGTTGGCCGACGCAGTGACGCGGGCGCTGCCTTCCTGACCTTTTTTGGTGGTGATCAGGATGACGCCGTTGGCGCCGCGGGAGCCGTATATGGCCGTAGACGACGCGTCTTTCAATACCGTGATATCAAGGATGTCCGACGGATCCAACTGGGAGAGAGGATCTTCCTGAATCTGGAAATCTGTGCCGCCCACGCCCGACGATGCGAATTCGCCTGTCGACGCCTGAGGGACATTGTCTATGACATATAGAGGCTGGTTGTCGCCGCGCAAGGAGTTGGCGCCGCGGATCACTACCGACGAAGCCGTTCCGAGCATGGAAGATGCGCTGTTCACGACCAGGCCGGCCACCTTGCCCTCGAGCAGGCTGTTCACCGAGTTGAGAGCGGCATCGCTGTCCGTCGGCTTGATATTGGTGAGCGCGCCCGTGACGTCGCCCTTGCGGGCCGTACCGTATGCCACTACCACCACTTCGTCCAATGTCTCGCTGTCTTCCTCCAATATTATCTTCAAGGATTCACGGCCGGCCACCTCTATTTCCTGCGTGGCGAAACCGATAGAAGAAACGACGATGGAAGCGTCGGGCTTGATCTCCAAAGAGAAGTTTCCGTCAAAGTCGGTAATCGTTCCGTTTGCATTGGAACCCTTTTCAAACACGCTGGCTCCGATGATCGGCTCCCCGTTCTTGTCAAGAACCGTTCCCTTGACCACCGTCGACTGTTGATTGATGGCGTTCTTCGCCACGTTCTCAGAAACGGGAAGCGTGCCGTCGCTCGCAAACGAGTATTGCGCACACAGCAGCAATCCTATTCCCATTAATCCATTCCGCAAGACGGAACAGATGACAGATATAAATCTTTGCGTCTGCATATACTATATGGTGGGTCTTGTTCTACATGCCGTGAGGATCGGGAGGACCCACTGTTCCCGACCGGGACGGACTTATCAAATCGAGGCGTAAGATATGAATTTTAAATCAAAAAGACTTCATTTCCTTCTATTTTTCTGTAGCGGCCCCGGCACGGCGAGTCATTCTGCAAGCGCAGATTCCTTTTATAAGAAACGGCTCTCGATGAAATAAATTCAATTCCTAATTACCCACACACCGCCATTGTCATTGCCTTCATGCTTCAGTATGTCCATATTCTGCATTGTCGCTAAATCTCGTTCTATAGTACGTCGGCTCACCGACAACGTCTCCGACATTATCTCCGACATGCCGGAGGCGCAATCACAACCTTACGCCGATGCCGAGCATAAGGTTCTGCGGCTCCTTGAAGCTGCCGAGACGATAGCCGATGTTCAGATAGGCACGGCGACTGACAAACGCTTTCAGTGTCAACGATTGATAAAAAGCTCTATCCCCCTTGGTAGTGACTATGTCGTATCCGATGCCGGCGTTGACCGAGAATATCGGCATCGTGAGTTCGGCATGCGCCGACATGCCCACGCTGATTTGCTTGCCGAACGGCGGCCGTCTGAATTTTATCATGTCTCCGCTCGTGCCGTCGACCCAATATTGAGACAGCCCCGCGCCCTCGTCCCATTGGAGATCGAGCGAGGGCCCGACCGCTACCCACCGGTTCAAGCTGCGCATAGGCGAAAGCTGCAGTCCGAGAATGCCGAATTCCCCGGGGCACAACTGCGGCTCCGGGGGCTCGCCGACAAGGACGATGCGCTTGCGTACGCTCCCGTAAAGAACGATGTCGTAAAGCCACCGTCCTTTATCCGCTTCCTCGGACAAGCCCTTGTCCGGCGCCGGGGCCTTCCGTTGGGGATTGAGCGTATAGGCGAATCCTACCGTGGCCCCTATAGTATTCACCCCCGCGTTCGGCCAGGATGTGTTGCCGTTGGAATAATGATTCGCCGACAGTCCCGCCGACACGCGCCATCTGTCCGACAGATCGTAATGAAATTTGAGTCCGAAACCCATATGGGCCGTGACGGGGGTGCTGACCGCCACATTGTCATCGTCGGCGTCCCAAGAAAAATGCTTCCATCCGCAGGCTACGCCGAACTGCCATTCATATCCGAGCCACAGGCGTTCGTCAAGGTACACGATCGGAGCGCCCTGGTAAACATAAATCGAGACTGGGGTTCCAAGCAAAGAATTGGAGAAAAAGGTATTGACGCCCAGCCCGATACCCTGATAAAGCCCCTTGTAAAGCATGCCTTCGCGTGATAAGGGGCTGAAACTGAAATCGGCCCGGATGTCGCCGGAAAAAGTGCTTCGTATGCTCTTCCCTTCCGCATTCTCCCCTTTCAGGAAACCGTTCGTTCCAGGCACCCACGCCAGATTCATTTCAGTGCCGATGTGCCATTGCAAAGAACGCGGAGGCGGAATCGTGTCGTACCCTGCGGCCGCAAGACAGCACGTCAGCAGCATTATTATCGATATAAGTATCTTATTCATATTCAACTTCGTAATCATAGCTTACGGGATAAACGGACGTCCATGTTACCGCCGTTTCAAAATACACGTCAGCCGCTGCATTGTAAAACTGCAGGGTCCCTTTCTGTATGGCACGGGTATAATTCAACGTACAGCTCAATTTGGCCGTTGCGCCAGCAGGAACATCGATAATCAGCTTATGCCCAAAATACCTCGGCGTCAGATTGCCTGTGCCGTACCCTAACCTTACATACTCGTCCTCACGCCAGTCCCATTCTTCGCCGTCGAAATTGTACTCGGGCATAGGCATGTCCAGAGCCAGCCCGTATGCCCATGTGTCGGACGGAATTGCCTCCCCGCTGCAATACGATCGCAGGAAAGGCATGAGTTCAAGTTTCTGGGCAAGCGGCCCGTTGTTGGTGAAACTTTCTTTATACGTCGTCTTGTGGAAATTCTCCTCAAGGTCCATCGCTCCGGAAAGCGTCCATCCGACCAAGTGAAGCCTTTCACCGGCGGTCAGGGCGATATGTATCGTTTTGACCGCGCCATAATCGTAGACAAAGCGAAGCAGCACGACATTGTCATCAAAAGAGGCATTGTAATGGCTGGTAAAATAAGCCATATCTCCCTCGAAGCCTATTTCGTAAAATTTTACCGGACTTTGATAAACAATGCTTTTAAGTTCCGAAGGCGGACAATCCGCATCGACGACACCGCCGTTAATGCCGTAATAGGTAAGGTATGCTTTATCGTTGGACTCGCAATAAATGCTGGACAGGCCTTTCCGTGAAAATGCCGACGACCACTGCCCGCCGTCCCCTTCGATCACAAGCGTGGTAACATCCGGCAGCTCATCACCGTCGATAAAAATATCCCCGTTGCAGGCCGGCATCAGCATCGCCGCAATCCCCAAGGCCAGTATTGACAAAATCCTTTTCATTCGTTTCAGTTTCGGGTGAAATGGTTGTGAATAAATCCTAATCTATTCCATTTATAATTTCATATAAATTTTCAAACTTATCTACAACGCCATATCGGGTTATATTGGTTGAAATGGAGTTGAACAGGCGCTTTGCGCATTCCGTCTTTGCCTTTTCCACACCGCGAAGTTCCATGCCCTCCAGCGAACCTTTGGTTTCGGCAACGAAAAAAATGTGCCGCACCGTACCTTCCTTAAACACAATCGCCCAATCCGGAGCATAGCTGCCGACCGGCGTAGGAATTTTCAACTTACGCGGCAACTTGGCAAAAATAAGCACTTCATCGGCTACTTGAAGAGCATTGGCAAAATCACGTTCTCCAGCGCTATCATACGCCAAATATGGCGTTATGTGTCTCGACAATTCAAGAGTTTTGTTTATATCCAGTCTTCGTTCCGGAACGAAAATCGTACTGTCATACGGCTCCGCATGCGCAGGATTGTAGGTAATATGATCTACAATCATAGTAGCCTTTTCCTCTTGGATTATCTTGATAATCTTGCGGATGAACTCTTCAGGATTGTTTTTGAACAACAAAAATTTTATTCCGATACCTTTGAGAATCTTCACGGCCGAACGACGTGTAATCCGCGCACCTTTCGCTATATCGCCAACGACATCATAGCGAACAGACGAAGTGCTGACATCAGACAACTCACGGGTTACCGACTTCGTGCTTTCAAACTCAGTAACGTTTTCCGCATTCTGTTCTCCGGTTACCATAACATAGCGGAGTTTGGTGACTGTCAAATCCGTCCGTGATCTGGCGATCACTTTGTCTATCAGTTCTTCGCTGTCGTAATGGACCGTATAAACATATTTGCGATTAATCTCGTTCCAGAGTTCTTGAAAACGTTTATCGTTAAAGTTTTCATTCAGATCATTTGCATAAATCTTGACCGACGGCTCTTTCGGGAACATATCTTTTAAGGCATCCGGATCGAAAATTGATCGGATAAGTTTGTCCACATCCCCGGCTATCGGCTCTAATTTGCTGCCATACGGAGCAAGGTCGTCTTCCAATACATGCGTATGATACTTCTCGGTCAGATAGCCCTGCGAGTCAATATACTCATTATCCTCAAGGTATAACATTATACGGCGGGCTTCCGAATCCGTGATAAGACGGACTTCTCCGGTTGTCGTATCGGTAACTTTTCTTCCCGCAAAGAAATCTTGAGTTGCCGTCACTGCACGGTCCCGCAATGCCTCGTATGTTTCCTTCTGCAATGCAGTGGTAAAATCCGTATAACTCTCATTGGCAATGACCGTCAACTGATTGATTTCGTGGACATCTTCACCGAGCAATTCCTTATCCTGACGAATACCGTTCTTATCCACGCATATACGCAGACCGCGGCCGACTTCCTGCCGTTTGGCTGTCGAAGAATTGCTATGCCGGAGCGTGCAGATCTGGAATACATTAGGATTGTCCCAGCCTTCTCGTAACGCCGAATGCGAAAATATAAAACGCGTCGGCTCGTCAAAACTCAACAATCGCTCTTTATTCTTCAAAATAAGGTCATAGGCCGAAATATCATCGGATATATCCGAACCGCGCTTGATTTCGCTGTTTACGGCATGTCCCTTTTTATCAATCGAGAAATAACCTTTGTGCACCTGCTCAGGCGAAAAACTGCGCAGATATTTTTCGTATGGCGTATCGAAAAGCGTATAGAAATCATTCACAATACGGGCATACTCTTCCTCAAAAATAACTTGGAATTTGCCTTTGATCTCATTGTTGTTCTCGTCATATCGGCGATAATGGCTCACTTCGTCGATAAAGAACAGCGACAGGCATTTGATGCCACGGTTGAACAGTTCTTTTTCTTTGGTGAAATGCGCCATAATGGTCTGACGGATTTGCACCCGTTGCATCGCCTCTTCATTAGTATCACCGGCCACATCGCCGCAATATATTGTTTCTCCATTCAGGAACGTCACCGAGCCCCGCCCGCGCGGATTGATTTCTGAAATCACATATCCGTCATACTGCGCCAAGCCACTCGCGTCCATGAGCGAATCATTGACCCCGAATTTTCTGACATCACGGTAAATCGTGCCATCGGCGTGCTTGCACTCCAGTTCGATTTTTACTTCCGGCGGACGTTTCGGCGACATCACCATGCCGTCGATATACATATAACCGCTCGTGCCTCGAAGATTCTTAATCTCAAATCCCTGTACCTGAATGCGTTTTACCAACCGTTCCTTATATGCGTCGTAGGCGTCAAGGGCATAGACGGTATCATGCTTCGTCTTGTGCGTCGCCGAATAATAAAGTACGAAAAGCGGATTGAATTTTATCAGTGCAGCCCGTGTTGCCGCTCCTTCCATTTTTTGAGGTTCGTCCATTATGATGATAGGGCGGTTGGCGGCTATCACATCAATAGGTCTGCGCGATCCGAACTCATCGCGTATCGAGTATATAATGCGGCTTTCCTTGCTGCGTCCGTCCTCTTTCATCGAGGCGGCAAACGCCTGCGTGTTGATAATCATTACGGCAACGCCGCTGTCTTGCGAAAACTGGTCGAGCTGGTTGAGATTTGCACTGTCATAGACAAACCACCGGGCTTTCTTCCCGTAATGTTCCATGAAATGATCTTCGAGCATACGGAACGACTTGGCGACCCCCTCACGAATGGCGATGCTCGGCACCACGATAATGAACTTCGACCAGCCGTAGCACTTGTTCATTTCGAACATCGTTTTGATATAGACATACGTTTTGCCTGTTCCGGTCTCCATCTCTATATCAAGATTGACGGCTCCCAGACCTTCCGACAATTGCGTGCTCGGCGTTATATAATTATGCTCCTGTATATCCCGGATATTGGCCAATAGCTGTTTACGGTCCAATTCCACATCGGCATTGCGATAGCCCGTTTCTTCCTCCTCGGTAACGATGCGATACTGCCCCGATGTATTGCGTCCCACATCGCGGCGATAGTAACTGAAAGTACGCATCGGTTGCCCACGGAACACGTTAATTGTACTCTCCACCGCTTCAGTCTGATAACCTTGTATTTTGAACTGAAATTTCATGACGCGCCATCTATTTTATCTTTGATTGTATGGAGCAGATTCTCCTT
>X22_European_Rabbit__coassemble_242_pt1 | contig 11915 bp, 7 predicted proteins | sample X22_European_Rabbit__metabat2_high_PE_013 | metagenome-assembled genome bin X22_European_Rabbit
CGGCATCATCTCGGCAAACTGCTAAAATGGGTGTCCCATTGAGGAAAACAGGAAATCGGCCTCCGGAGAGATTCGGAGGCTTTTCTTTTGTAGCCTGTTTCCATCATTCCCTCACTTCCATCAGTTCGGCGGGTTGGACCTTTTTCTCTTATACATAGTGCTGGCTGCGAGTTCGTGACGTCCAAGCCGAATCTCTTCCACAATAGAATGTAACTCCATCAGCCATAGTCTTAGTATAGATGATGACATCTTGTCCGCGTTTGTTCTTCTCCGTTGCCAATGCCTCATAAGAGGAAACTATTTCCGGGATCCGCATCAAATCATCATTCGTAATGGGAATCTGTCCGCGAAGGACTTCCTTTGGCGAACCATGAACTTTGATGGCATGCCGGACAACACTATTATCCAAACATAGGCCAGCAAATGTTGTTTATGATGGATTGATAATATACCATCCCATCATTTAATCATTTCAATACAACATTTAGGTTTAAACCCAATCGATTTGAAATCTCCATAATCTGAGCGAATTTGGTGCCAGTGTCTGAACAAGTATTGCATAGCCAACCGTTGCCGACGGGCTTGCAAGGCCTCTCATAGCGCGGCGCAGGATTTTTGAGAATCAGGTTATCGCCGCAACAATTGATATTCAGTTCGCGCACGCGCTCGGCACCGGCATATTTCACGACTTCGACCAATGCCTCCAGAACCTTAGAAGGGAAGATGACGCGACCATCCGGAAATGTAACGCGAATCTTGGCACGCGTGCCTTCAGGAGTCTCTACATTCGGCAGAACGGTAATGTAGGAGCCATCAAGAGGAACGAGATACACTTTCAGGTCCAGTTCGAGTTCATCGGAAATTTTCTGAAGGTCGTCGCGTTTCGTATTGGTTGAGCTGTTGGTCATTACGTACCATCCATCTCCGATAGGTTTCTGGTATCGTGCATATCTGGAGTTAAGCGTCTTGGAAACTACTTCAACACCGGCGTGTGAAAGTTCCACAAGAGCAACCAACTCCGGGTCGATCAGTTTGATGGTCTTAGCGTAGGTCTCACAAACACTCTTATCCTGGACCACGGTCCCATCGGGGAATTCCACGCGGAGGATATGTGTCTTGCTACGTTTGGGCGTTTCAAGGGAAACTGAGATTGGAGTGGATGAGGACGATGATGCCGGAGTATCGTGGACATACGGATCTGCCCAATTGATTTCATTCATCAGTTTTCCCCAATCAGCCAACGTCATACCAGGGAAACGATCATCATAGAAACTTTCAATGGCATTGAAGGCGGCCGCTTTCTTAGGGTATTCAATATCGAGGTAAGAGCGCAGGATGTTGATAAGTTCAGGATTGGCTATGCGGGTCAGTTTGCCGTTATCGTCGGTGAATTCTGCCTCCCAGTCGTGAACAGTGGGTTCCGGTTCAGGGGCAGGTTCTTCTACTGAATGGGAGCCGTAAAGGAAATGTTCTCCTCCCTGAAACAGATGCGGTTCCTTTTCGTTTCGGGCATAAGTTTGAGTTTCATTGAGGAAGACTACATACTGCTTCATAGCTGCAGAGTACTCATGGTGCTTATACTCATTCAGCGCGTGGATGCCTGGGATGCTGAAAAATCTATCAGCGGCGTCTGCATACTCTTCATAACTCGAACAAGTATCGAATAAGTTATGGTAAAACTGAATCATTCCTTCGTCGAGCAAAAATTTGATTGCGCGGACATATCGCCTGACTGTTGCTGGTAGATAATCCTTCAGAGAGAGGTAGTCTTCGAACTTCTGCAATGCTCCATCCGAGCAGAAATATTCGAACAAATTGGTCACCGGAGCATCGAACGCCTCTTCTACGAGGTTTTCTGCTTGTGTATCTGATTCTGTATCGTCCTCGATTTCACGGATAAGGTTTCCCGTGCCTTCCGGACGAAGCTCCTGACTGATGCGAGTAAGATAGTCAAGATAGGCGTTCAGCGCTGCGGAAATGAGATTGTGCCAATTTTCGTTCTTTTCGCGGACTTCATCCAGAGCAACGAACTGAGGAATGGCGAGGCGATATTCCGCAAGTGAGTCGAAAGCGTAGAATATCTTCCGGTTCCTGGTGATGGTGCCGTCAGATATCAAATTTTTGACCACACGGCAGTAGTTGCCAATTGTTACCTGAGACATGCCTTCATCAGCAAGGTATCTGGCAAATTCCGCTGCGTTTGCCGAATCTGTGAATGTCTTAAAGGCTTCGTTGGCCTCTGGTCGGCGCTTTGATCCCATTGCAACGTAATCGCCTTCAGCAAGGAAGAAACTCTGGACATTGATAAAGAACATCCGAATTAGTTCGCGAGGGAACACAACAACTTCACCTTCGTTGCTGAGTTCCATTCGCTTGAGTTGCTTTTCCTCCCGGGCTCGCCGCTGCAGGGATAGCCTAGAGTAGAACGAGACGTTACCGGTGCTGTTAAGGCGCTGTTTCACCCAGACTGGATTCCAAGTTGAATAGACGTCATTATTGCCATCATATCCGAGCAGGATAAAATCGGCCTCGGATTTTTTGATGGGTTCAAAATCGTCTCTTTGGGGCAGTTGGGCACGCCAGACATCCGAATTCTCAAAATGAGCGGACGTCAGGTTTTTGATATAAATCCAGTATTCCGTCCCGTTGAGGAGGATGCGGAACGGATTGAGGCCCTCAATGTAGCGGTAATTGACACCACTCAGGGCTTCGAGGAAAAGCATCTGGAGTTCCTGTCTATCAATCTTCTGTACCATAGGCTATATCAAACTTCTGAATAAAGGACTTGATTCCAAATCAAAAGGCGATTCTTCTTTCCGGGTATCGGTCAGTCCGTTCAAATTGCTCGCGAAATTCACTTCGGTTACAAGGGAAGGGACGACGTCTTTAGATATGCTGGGAATATCGTGATAGTCGTAGAATTCAAGGAAGTCTACGGCAGATGTATAATCGTAGAAAACGTTTTCGAGTTTGGCGAGATCTGTGCCTACCGTTTCTGCAATAATAGTGAAGAGGCGGATTTGTGAATCAACGGCACTCACTCGTTCCCGGATTTTGTCGTAAAGTCCCTTTACTGATAATCCATCAGAGGCCGGGCCGGACTCGCGCACTACTGTCGATGCAATCAGAAGTCGGGAATTCGGGGAAGGATTCAACTGATCCAGCGAGAATTTGTGTACACGCTCTTCGGATGATGTACTCTTGACCTCGATTTTGTCGCGGCCAAGGGTGAAATCATATTTCGCCGACGGAACCGAGTGCCAAGCGTTGATAAGTGTTTCCGGCTGTGTGCTCTGTTCAATGACGAGCAGTTCTGCCCATAGCCCTTGAATTTTCTTTTTGGGTGGGTTAGTCAGGGCATCGAAAATGGCGATAAGGTTTTCAACTTCCACAGAGAGTTCACGATTCGACGGATCAGGCTGCAATTTATGCAACATCATCGTAAATATCTCAATGAAGTACGACTGGCGAGGCGCATCCAGGGAACGGAGGGTTATGATGCAGAAAGTGTTTTCCTGAGCACTGCCGTTGTCACCAATCAATTGGCAGGATACGTTATACTCCACAGACAAAATCTCACGTACAATATTTTGGACTGACGAAGCAGAAGAGTTTGTGCGAACGAAGAACATCGGGAATCCTTCCTGGGAAACACCCAACTTGTGCGGCAGTTCATCAATGGACACGACGGTGAAACGGCCGTCATCAGCAGCCTGATTGCGAAGCGCTTGAAAGCAAGCATAAATTGCATTAATCTGTGGCATAGTTTGTCACCTCCTATTCTTCGTCCTCCTCGTCATCCGAATCGTCTATGTTATACTGTTCGTTGGATGTATATGTTGCGGCCAGTTCCTTCGGAACGTATATGGCCATTGTGTACGCTTCTTTGGGATAATCGAGTTCTGCACCCTTGAGCCGGATGTGATACAGTTGGAATGTCAGCGTCTCGTGAGACCCGACAATTTTGGCATCCCCCGGGTAGTTCGTTGAGTCTTTTGCTGAACTGGGACCGGCGAAGATTTGCGTATCGGTCAGGCGGCGCTCTACAGCATCAAAATTACGTTCAATGGCAGGAGCACCGAAAGCCATCTGGTAGAAATAGACGTAATCAACCTTGTCTTCTCCAGATGCACCGGAAAGGTAGCGCAGATAACGAATGGTATCGGCCTTTCGCTGTGCATCTGGCCAGTTTTTGAAATTGAAATTGCTGAGAAATTGGATGGCATCGTCAATGCCGAGTTTCAACCAGCGATGTGTACGATACAGGGTTGTATCTTGGCGGATTGTCCAATCGTGCTCATGGTCTTGAAGGAACTTGGCTACGAGTTCATCATTTTGCTCAATGGTGGATTTGCTAGAGAAGGCCTGCAGGGCATTCATGCCGGACATTCTTGTATTGACCACCCAGATGGGTAGGACGTTAGCTCGTGTAGGTCGTAATGAAGGAGAAAGCAGGACCTTCCTTTCAGCTGCTTCAAGGGAATCGCAGGAAGCCAACGTGGAGCGGAGTTCCTCTTCATGCTTGACGTAATTCAGATAGTTTGCAATGGAGTTGCCTGGTAGAAAAACGCGGCAGGATTTGATATAATCCATCTTGTAGCCAAAGAATCGACAGCGTTGCTGAATGGTATCGGCGTTGGTCGCGCCCTTGGTATAGCGAGGCATATAGGTTGTGGCCAACTTCTCCACTGTGAAACCACGATTGAGCATTTCAGCGCCAACAAGAATGTGCATCTTGTAGTCATCCCACTGAATCTCAGTTTGAGCTTCCGCAGCAGTATTGACCAGATACACTTTCTTGGATTTCAGCACCTCGGCAATGAGGGGCTTGATTTCTTCAAAACTGGGGCGTTCGTCTATTTCGTAATGCTCAAGGGCCGACGGAAACAATTGCTCAAAGCGCTTGAGCATCTGAACCTTGTCGTAATTGTCATCTAACTTTCCCATCAAGCGACGCCAGGTCTTCAATTCGGTATCAATCCACTGCCAGAAGGTTTTGTTCCAATCAATTGTGTTGTCCGGGTGGACCATCATGGACAGGTAGTTGACGCCATCCACTTTGAGGTATTTTACGACAATGGCCACAGCCAACGTATGCATCATCAAGGCATCCCGGAGTGATTGCGGCATTTCCGTGAGCGGATTATATTTCTTGTGAAATACCTCCTTCTCCGGGATTTCGATAATCAGTTCGCCATTGTAAAGGTCTCCATTGTCTCCTTTACCGAAGAAAAGTTTCCCGCCGACATATCCTTCACCAGGAGTGAGAAGAGTGTGGCTCTTCGGGGAAAGGAGGTCCTGCATACTGATGAGGATGTTTGCCTGAGGGGTTGCAGTATACTGGATGTACGTATTTCCCGGAAGGTCGGCACGGAGTTTAAGGATGGCATCGTATGTACGGGATTTGGAGTCTTCTTCGTATTTGCTGTTCCGGCGGCCATAGCTGTTGAGGGAAGCCTGGTCGGCCTCATCGTCGATAATGATGACCGTTTCGTTTGCCATCAAATCCTTGACTTCGAAGTTGTTGAAAATCTGACGGACTTCCAGAATGTGGTCGTAGTGTTTGAGTATCGGGATAAGCACAATGGGCCTCTCAATGGATTCCAGGTTTCCGACAATATCGTCGATGTCGGTTGCTGTGGGGTTCGGATGAATTTTATAATAGTCGTTATTTGCTCCGTTTTTGCCAATCAGATCCATGCGAAGACGTTTTTGTGTCTGATCAAGTAGGTTGTTTTTGGTCCCGGCCAAGTAGATGATGACCCGATAGCCATTGTCTTTAGCCAGAGCGGTGACGCCCGTAAAAGACATGGTTTTTCCGCTTTGGACGTATCCAACAGCAAGGTGGGTAGTTTCGGGAAGGTTGACAGCATGGTGAGGGTTGCAGTGGGCTAGAACGTCACAGGCCTCCTCGCGGAAAGTCGCGATAGCGGCATTTGACAGCCCTTTGGGATTGTTTTCAGAGCGGCGGATATAGTCGATAAATTTTTCGAAGAATTCTCCACTGGTTACCTCCTGCAGAATATTCTTCTTTTGGTTATCGGTTTTCATGCCTTTATTGATTATGATTTGTTCCATCCTATACTTTTGTCTTCTTTATGTATTCGTTGAAAAAGTCCATCATGGCCATAGCAGTCTTGTTGTTGACAGCCTCCGTGGTATAACGTGCAACGGCGAGGGTTTTAAGCAGTGCAATGACGGGATCAGTGGGCTCGCCAAAGACTTTGAAGAAATCGTGCTTGACGTTGATGTTGCAGATAATAGCGTCGGGCTCATCTTCCGAATATCCGAGCCAACAGAGTTCATTGCCTTCATCGATGAACTTGACAATCATCCGATGCATCTTTCCGTTGATTTCATAGAAGTCAGGCTGCTTGAATTCGTTGATGATATTCTCTTCGGGAAACGGTTTCGGAACGACTGACTGACGCTCGGCGGCCTTTGCCTTTTCTTCAATGGTTTTTGTGTTAATTGATACTGGAGTGCGCTTGGTTCTGGGAGCCTCGTCGTGGCGAGAAACGATTTTCTTTACCAAGCGAGCTGTGTTATCCGCACGATAGTTGTCTGCCTGACCGAGGATGTCAGCATCAGGGCTACGGAGTTCAGCCTTAAGAATTTCCATAAGCATCTCCAAGTTCTCTTTATCTTGAATATCATTCTTGTTGAATGAAACTGCGAAGCCTTCAAGCTCAAGTTCCCCAAAAATACGCTTGTACCGGAATGTACCGGAAGAGGAGCCGAAGATGCTTTTTGGGAAATATCGGCCATCTTCTTCGGCACCGATGATTACACGACCACGGCGGGAAAGAACAAGACCGTTCTGAGTACTCTTGAGTTCCTTTAGAATACCAATGAATCCTGTGGCTCTGTAGGGACCAAACTGAAAGTCGATGTCTTTTTTCCAAAGCATGGACGGGCCTTCCATATTCTTGTAGTATGGCGCATTCAGAATCGCATATTCCGAGAATTCAAGCGGCTCATTATTGATGTAGAGTTCGAGTTCCTTATTGCGAAGAGAGTTCCTGTAGATGCTGGCAAGTTCAGCCTTAATCTTGAGAAAACTTTTTTCAGTCGGGACATTTTTCGTCGGGACAGTTATCGAGACCCTCGTGTAGTGGGCGTTTATTTCCGCTGGTTCACTCTTGACATCAACTTCCTCAAGATTGTTCTTGGTGACGACATTCTGGTCGAAGTTGACAATGCGGGCGATACCTTCTCCAAATGCTTTGGTGTTTACCGTCCATTTGTTTCCAAGCCAGCAAGCCGCGGTCTTTAACCCCATACCGAATTCATTCAGCCCGGTATTGTCTTCAGGAGCACTGGCTGGTTCGAAAGCTTTCACGAATCGGTTGGCAGCAATTCCCCCAGCGTTGTCTTCAACGACGAAACTCGTAGCCTTGCGCAAAGCCATTTTGGTTTCATTTTCGTCCCAATGTATGAAGATCTGGACACGTAGTTTATAGTCGGGGTCTAACGCCAACAATTCCTCCCGGTGATCTCGGAAGGACTGTAAGGCATTGTCGACAAACTCAGCAAGGACGTGAGGAACCGTGTTGGGAAGGTCCTCAAACCTCCCGTACATTTGCGAGTCAATCCGCACGCTGACTTTATCAATGATTACGTCACTCATATCACTTAATCAAGTTTTTGGCGATTCTATAAACTACATCCACATTGACGGCATTGCCAAGAGCCTCGTAAACGCGAGATTGTGCGAGATGGAAATCTCCCTCTCCGAATTTGAGGTCCTGCATACACTGGAGAGCCGCAGCTTCTCGCATAGTCATATACCGGCCTTTGTTAGGCTCGCCCTCGACGAGAGACTCCGGAGGAAGGGTAATCCAAGGACAGATGGGGACTTGTGTTCCCACAAGATTGAGCGCAGGGGCGAAATTCGGGAGTTTGACGCGAATGCCGGAAGCGCGGAATTGGATAATTTTGTCTTCCATCGTGGTTGTCGCCTTGGGGCCACAATTCCATTCCAGTTTCAGATGGCTGTTTTCAAAGTGCTGTACCTTCTTTAGCCAAACATCCAGCCATTCCTTATTACTCTCGTAGAAATGACGGTTCTCTTCAATGTAGCGAATCTTCCACTTGGGAAATTCCTTGGACGTGGCTGTGCGAGCATAAACCGGAAGTTGAGCAAGGCAATCTTCAAGGTTCCAGCCTTCTATCATACGCCCAAGCTTCCCGTGTTTTCCAAGAAGATTGTCGGCCGAGTTGAATGCAGGGGCAGGCGAAACGGGGTAATCTGCGCCAAATTCCATGGCCCAAATAGGGAAACTAGGGATTTTCCCTTCGTGTTTCATCGTGATGTCAAGAAATTCCTGCCAGACTTCAATCTGATGGCGTGTTTCGAGCTTGAGGTGCATATACTGCGTGCTAGACTCATCCAGGACTGACTTGATATGGGTCTTTTTTTTAAGCGGCTTGGGGTATTTGAAATCCCCGAGTCCGCCTCTCTCGTGGTCAGCTGCAACGATATAAACCCTGCGGCGATGCTGCGGGATTCCGAATTGATGTGGAGACAGAATCTCTGGAGTGGGCACATCGTATTTCAATTTTTTCAACTCTCTCAAGATGACACGCATTGTGTCACCACCATCGTGCCCATTGAGATAGGACACGTTTTCAAGCAAGACGTACCTGGGCCGGTGGTATTCGATTATCTTGCAGATGGTAAAGAAGAAATTTCCACGTTCTTTTTTGTCCTTGAATCCTTCCCGTTTCCCAGCTTGGCTGAACGGTTGACATGGAAATCCCGCGCATAAAATATCGTGGGCCGGAATGTCTTTCGGCTCGAATTGAAGTATATCGCCGTGAATGATATTACCTCCGAAGTTGATTTCATACAACTTCTGGAGGTCGTCCTTCAGTTCGCTGGCAAATACACATTCGTGCCCCAATTTCTGGAGAGCGAGATGGAATCCACCCAGACCGGCGAACAGGTCTATGAATTTCAACCCCATAGGATTTTTGCGCTTTCTGGCTATTATTTTTTTGCTTTAATATACAAAGTTAGCGATTTTTACGAATATTTCCGTATAATTTGACACTTATAAATCCCGCGCACGCGAGAGACTTTACTTATTTGCCTTTCTATACCTTCCCAAATCCATCCTCTCCGGCAGCCTCTCTTCCGTCCATTTTTCCTATTTTCCTCACTTTTTTGGACTTTTGTCAAAAGATACCCTACGGATGTGTGAGAGGTTGATTTTGTCATCAATTTGGATGTCCCTCGACAAGTTGCTACCTTCGTGACATGTTTGTCAGACGAAAGCACAACACTGATATGCCAGAAATCACCGAACTTCTCGGCATCATCTCGGCATACTGCTAAAATGGGTGCCCCATTGCGGAAAACAGGAAAAGAGCCTACTGTAAAAGTAAGCTCTCAAATATTCTCTTTCATCCAGTCAAGCATATTTTCATCTATACGATAAGTAGCCCATGCGGAGTCTGTTATATTGATAACTACTATTTGCCCCTTCCCTTCAATTGCTTCAATTAACTCATCTCGCACTCGTTTAGACGGTCGAGATGTTTTGATAATCCATGCACGAGCAAATAATTTAGCCCAATTCGGATAGTGTTTCAGTCGTTTGCTAAGGGCTGTATAACTTGCTTGGTTATCATCCAATGTGTATGTAACAAAATATGTGTTCATTCTTTTGAAGCCTTAAAATAATAACCTACAATAAAACCAAGAGGTCCAGATAAAACACCCGAAACTGTTACAAGCATATCCTTGAACTCATCAACCTTAAAGCATTTATATACCCCTACTCCAAAAACGATTAAAATAACTCCGAAGAAAGCACAAACATATATTATGGCAATTCTACTTCGAGTATTCTCTTTGGGATCAGAACTCCCTTTTGGATTTATTTCTGATTGCTCTGTTTCATTCATATATTTACAATTTTATTGCAAATATACTCGGATTTTTCGAATCTCATTTCTATCTAATAGAATATGCTCTATTTGGGATGCCCAGAAGAGGCTACCTTTGCATCAAAGACTAAAAGCCATGATGACAAAGGAAGAAGTCGCGGCGGTGATCGCCTACTGCTGCGACGAGCACAAGATCAGATACAAACAGCGGCTCTCGAAGGCTTACGGAGCACGGACTTTCGTTCCTTGTCGTACGGGTTGACGTAAACTCCGAGGAATACATCGCAGCAAATTTTGTTTTATCGCAAGAATGTTGTATTTTTGCGACAAAATTACTTATAAAACAAAATGCAATCAATTGAAAATAGAATAATTACAAGCATATCAAAACGCGGTAGGGGCGCAATAATATCGCCTCTCGATTATGCGGGATATGGATATTCAAAGGCAGTTCAAAAAGCCTTTGAACGACTGACTGCAACCGAAAAGCTAATAAGAGTGGCACGCGGCATCTATTGTTATCCAAAGATTGATAAGGTTTTGGGGTTGGGGATTCTTTATCCTACCATTGAGGAGATTGCCGCCGCTATCGCAAGGCGTGACAAGGCTAAGATTGTGCCGACAGGGGCATATGCGCTGAATAAGCTCGGACTATCAACCCAATTGCCGATGAATGTAGTGTATCTAACGGATGGATCGCCACGTAAAGTAAAGTTGGAAGGGAACAGGGGCATACAGTTCAAGCACACCGCTAAAAAAAATCTAGCTTTTCAGAATGAAATCGCAATGCTTCTCACCTTTGCTTTGCGTGAAATCGGAGAAGATAATATCACCGACACCCAGCTTGACCATGTCCGTAATCTGGTCAAAAACATACCATTTGAAACAATAAAAAAAGATTTTTCCTTGATTCCAGCATGGATCCGTAAAATTATACTCAATTCCTATGAATAAGTTTCTGACACTTACCGAAGCTCAAAGAAGAACCGTCTTTGAGCAGACGGCCGCAAAGATAAAACTTCCTGTAGTTGCCATTGAGAAAGATTTTTGGGTAACAGAGATACTCAATATCCTTTTCTCTCTACCATACGCTGATAAGATGGCGTTCAAGGGCGGCACTTCACTCAGCAAAGTCTGGGATGTTATACGACGGTTCTCAGAAGATATTGACATTGCTATAGATTGCAGTATGTTCGGGATAGAGGGTGATGTAACCAAGAAACAATTAAAGAAATTGCGTAAGGCGTCATCGGTGTTTGTCCGGGATACTCTTGCCAATGATCTGACATTGGCTGCAGAACAAGCCGGATTAAGTGAATTTGTGACGATAAAGGCAGCCCCCGATGGCGAAGGAGACGCAACATACCCTGAACCTCGACAGATTCATATAATCTATAAATCTGTATTGCCCTCTGGAGCTAATCCATATCTTCGTGATGAGGTACTGCTGGAAGTTGGAGCCCGGTCTCTGTTTGAACCGACTGCCAAAGCAAAGGTTGAATCCTTTGTAACAGGAGCGTTCCCGCATCTTACATCAAATGACAGCGAAAGTCAGATTGTCGCGGCTGTTGCAGAAAAGACATTCCTCGAAAAGGCATTCCTGCTTCATGAGTTATTCACAACCGCTGGTTGCCGTAATGCCAATCGTAAATCACGACACTTGTATGACCTATGCAAGATGTATGAAGCTGGAATTGCCGACAAGGCCATTCATGATGATGAACTTTGGGAGACCATTCGCCATCATCGGGAAGTGTTCACTTCAATAAGGGATGTTGACTATACCCCGGACATCCACAAACGGATTACCCTTACTCCCCCTGAAGGTGTCATAGAGGAATGGAAAAACGACTATGATACCATGGTTATGAATATGATATACGAAGATACGGTTCCCTCATTTGCGGACCTACTCGACACTGTTATAAAAATAGAAAATAAGTTTAAGAAGCTGTTTTGAAATTAAACAAAAAATCTGTTAAGCATAATCTGGACGCAGGCCAGCTGGACCATAGCCTCAG
>X22_European_Rabbit__coassemble_261_pt1 | contig 11220 bp, 4 predicted proteins | sample X22_European_Rabbit__metabat2_high_PE_013 | metagenome-assembled genome bin X22_European_Rabbit
GTCTCTCTATAAGAGTACGATTCACCGTTAAAGTAATATGCTGGCTTATAATTGAGCAGGTTAAGTGCATCTATACTTATAATACCGCCAAATTTGAATTCTTTGCTAAAGGACACATTGAGCAAATGCTTATGGTGTCCCTCCTTAAATATTCCCTTTGACGGTGTATTGTAGTTATAACCCAATGAAGACCGGATACCGTATGTCGAAGAAAGATTGAAGATATTGCGAATCCCCACCGCTCCTGTCCAAGCCTTGTAACTTACATCGTTGCCATCAATTGTGCCTTGCGTATTATCATAATCAACAGCTGCATTAAGAGACACTCTCCAGACTCCCTTAAAAAACACCTTTTCAATATTGCAATAGAGAGAGAGCGTCTGCTCGCTTCCAAAATTAGCCACACTACTAACTGTGGTATTGTTCTCTGCCAGAAAACTATATTCACTGAAGGCATCAGATCCGTAACTGTAAGAAGCCCCTATAATATAATTTTGGAAAAGCGTATAACTGAAATCTATATCACTGTATATCATTGGCTTAAGATAAATATTGCCCTTATTGTAGGTATTCTCCGAAGTCCATATCTTAAATGGGTTCAAATCATTATAAAAAGGCCGCACAATGGAACGGGACATATCCAAAGAAAAACTGTGGTTGCCATTTGGCAAATCAACCAACAAGTTTAATTTGGGAAATAAATGCCAATAATTGTTGGCAAATCTTTCATTTGAACTAACTTGATTGCCCTTAACGTTTGTTTTCTCTGCACGCAATCCTATTGTTGTACTGATAACATCACTCCACTCTCTATCATATGTAAAATAAAGGGCGTTCACCTTTTCAATATACTCAAATAGATTGCTGTTTTCCTCATTTTTTACATAATCGTTTCCATTATGATCATTGCGAACATAATCATTGGAAATATGAGAGTCATTGAACTCAAACCCCGCCTCGAGTGAACTGCCATCATTGAAAAAATGTCTATAATCTCCCTTAAATTCATATCCATAGCTGTCCACTGTACTGTTTTGTTGAAAACGAGAATATGGAACAAGTTCGTATGAATTTACACCGCTTGCAAGCTCCATGGAGCCAAATGAAGCATTTGTTGACGAGGAATAATTTGCACTTATATCTAAATTGCTTCCCTTATCATCTGTTTTAAGATTATAATACGCCACGAAACTCATCTCAGGTTTTTGGAATGGATTTTTTGTTTCAGAGTATGACTTTGCGTGCTTGTCAATTGTGCCCTTATAATAATTTGAACTTAGCGTTGTAGATATATTGTTGCTTTCAGATCCTCCCATATGGAATGATGTTCCCATTGTACTTCGCTGTGTCAAATCATACGATAGGCTGATATTGCTATTCAAAAAGTGACCTGTAGTCTTATAGCTGGCAGAATTTAGGATGTCCATATAACTGTCCTTGTAATTATAGGTTGTCTGCTTCTCATTATACATATTGTAATACTGATAACTCAGATTCGCTGAAGCATTGAATTTCTTCTTCGAATAGCCTAAATACAAACTCGCCCTTGGTGAAATTTCTTCACCAAGATATGTTGCACCTATACTTGCACTTCCCGTTAGTCCCTGATTAGGATTCTTCTTCATTACTATGTTCACAATACCTCCTTTTGTCGATGCTTTATGAGAACTATTCGGGGACATTATAATCTCTATCTTTTCAATTTGGTCAGCAGGTACAGAACGAAGTGTTTCCATAATTGAAGCATTGTCCATCACGGGTTTTCTGCCGTTTATATATATAGAGGATGTTCCCTTACCTAATATACTAACGCTATTGTTCTCTACGCTTACCAATGGAGCATATCGCAGTAAATCATAACCATCAATACTTTTAAGCTCAGAAGGACTTGGCATATATATATATTTACCTGGCTTCTGCCGTAGTCTTGATGCAGAAGCGGTAATTACAGCTTCATGCAGTCCAGTGACAGATTCTTTGAGTTTTATCACAAGATTATCGTCTAATGGCTTTATATATGATTTTTCATAGCCTAGGCATGATACTTCAAGCAAAAGATCATCGCGAGAATATCCCGCAACCTTTATTTGGAATACTCCGTCATTTACTACACTATACCCCACGATAGTACTGTCTGGCAATGCAATGCATGACACGACAGCACCCACGACATCTTCGCCATCACTATTTAATACGCTTCCTCGAAGTATATCATCTCTAATTATTTGCGCATCGACTGCCGTAATCCACAAAAAAGTGACTATCATGCATATAGTCTTTTTTGTCTGCATGATGAAAAGCTTAATAAAATAATTCGAAACAAAATGAGAAGAATTTATACACCACTTGCTCCTGACTTCGTCAATGCTTTTTTATGGTAAATTCGACCTTTTGAAGACCTTTTTTATAGACATTGGCAAGGATAAGCGCATAGCGGACTTCTTCGCCGGAGTTCATGGATTGGGTAATGCGTGCAAACTCATCTTCGGGAACAACATTCTTGAACATCGGACCGGAAGACTCGTTGCGCACCAAACGAATGTTGTCGGAAAATGGAGACAGGACAAACGAATAAATTGCCATATAAGGTACGGAGTTGAATTTCACCCAATTCGGGTCTGCTTTATCCAAAACATTTTCCAACCAGATGCGGGCATGGTCGTATGATGGCAGCGATGAAGCATCGCCGTAATATATATTGCCATCCTTATCAACAACGAACTCCTTGCTTACTGCGTACTTCCCGAAAGGACACAAATCATTATATTCTATATCTTCTTCCGATTTAATCTCTTTGTCAACCGGGACTTCGGGCTCTGTGACAAGTCTGTCCTGCAGAATCCGGATAAGTGAATATGTACGGTCGGAAGCATCGGCAGGTGGATTGGCGAGGATAGTGCGCTTTACCGAAAGATAATACTCATGCCCTCTTTCATAGGTAAAACCTTCGATTTCGTTGAAGCCAAGATGCAGCGTTTCTCCGGGAAAATCTTCCGACATGACGAGCATGCACTCTATGGGATTTTCCATTTTGTCGTCAGGCCAGGCATACATTACGCCTGTTTCAGCCGACACCTGCATTTTGATTTCTTTGACTGAATCTTTAGGCTCATCATCATCTCTACAGGCCGTCAGCCCCGCCACGGCGAGGAATGCCATGGGCAGCATTCTTAAAAAGTTTTTATTCTTCATTCTTCTTAATTGTTCATTACTACTTAATAAATGCCGAAAATGCAAAAACATTGCATCGCAAACACAACTTTTTTATTTCGGGGGCTCTGTATCTTAGGCAAAAGCTCCTCAGACATTCATGCCCTGTGGGATTATAGTTAAAAAACCGCCTTGCAAGTATCTACAAAGCGGTTTTCGCGTACTCCCGCTCGGAATCGAACCGGGACCGTCAGAACCGGAATCTGAAATTCTATCCTTTAAACTACGGGAGCATATCTGAAAGGCTCCCTGCCTTTCGCATGTGCAAAGTTAAGATTATTTCGGAAATATGAAAAAATATGATAATTTTGTATGATTATTGTACAAAGTGTACCAAAACCAGCAATATCGCACAGATTATGATTAAAGCGTATATTTTCCCGGGACAGGGCTCTCAATTTCCGGGCATGGCCAAATCGCTGTACGACACCGATTTGAAGGCCAAGGAACTTCTTGAGAGAGCAAACGATATACTCGGATTCAGAATCACCGACATAATGTTCGAAGGCACTGCGGAGGACCTGAAGGCCACAAAGGTGACACAGCCGGCCATTTTCCTGCACAGCGTAGTGCTGGCCAAATGTACCGAAGGCTTCAAGCCCGACATGGTGGCCGGACACTCCCTCGGTGAATTCTCGGCGCTCGCCGCCGCGGACGCCATTTCTTTCGACGACGCCCTAAGGCTCGTCTACATACGCGCGACGGAGATGCAGAAATGCTGCGAAAAAGTCCCCGGAGCCATGGCGGCCGTGATAGGTCTCCCGACCGAAACGGTGGAACGGATCTGCTCCGAATGCGAAGGCACGGTCATCCCCGCCAACTACAACTGTGACGGGCAGGTGGTCATTTCCGGAGAACAGGCCGCAGTCGAAGATGCCTGCGGAAAAGCCAAGGCCGAAGGCGCCAAGCGTGCGCTTCCTCTGCCGGTGGGAGGCGCATTCCACTCCCCTCTCATGGAGCCGGCGCGCGTGGAACTCGGAAAGGCCATCGAGGCCACCGACATCAAAGTTCCGGTCTGCCCAGTCTATCAGAACGTCACCGCCGAAGCCGAGACCGATCCGGCCTCCATCAAGCGCAACCTCCTCACCCAGCTTACCTCTCCCGTCAGATGGACCCAGTCCGTCAGGAACATGCTTGCCGCGGGAGCGGATTATTTCATGGAGATAGGTCCCGGTACGGTCCTGCAGGGCCTTGTCAAGCGGATAGCCGGCACCGAAGTCACCATTGACGGCATCCAATAGCAAACCGCACGATTATTGATACGAAAACAAATAAATTTAACGATTATGGCAAAAGAAAAGAAATTCATCACTTGTGATGGCAACTACGCCGCATCGAACATAGCATATCTGTTCAGCGAACATGCGGCCATCTACCCCATCACCCCGTCATCCACCATGGCTGAAAATATAGATGAATGGGCTGCACACGGGAAAAAGAACCTTTGGGGCGAAACCGTAAAGGTGACCGAGATGCAGAGTGAGGGAGGAGCTTCCGGAGCGGTTCACGGCTCGCTGCAGGCGGGCGTGCTCACGTCCACTTTCACGGCTTCGCAAGGCCTTCTCCTGATGATTCCTAACATGTACAAGATCGCCGGCGAGATGCTGCCCACGGTATTCCATGTTTCCGCGCGCGCACTCGCTTCCCACGCCCTCTCCATCTTCGGAGACCATCAGGACGTGATGGCCTGCCGCCAGACCGGCTTCGCGATGCTTGCGTCGGGATCGGTTCAGGAAGCGCAGGACATGGCCGCGGTGGCGCATCTTTCCACCATCAAATCAAGCATTCCGTTCATACATTTCTTCGACGGCTTCCGCACCTCCCATGAGATACAGAAGATAGAGGCGCTCGACGAAGACGACTTGCGCAAAATGGTATCCACGAAAGCCCTCGCCGCATTCCGCGCCAAGGCTCTCAATCCCGACAGCCCCGTCACACGCGGAACGGCACAGAACGGCGACGTATATTTCCAGGCCGCCGAATCGAGGAACCAGTATTACGACGCGGTTCCTGACATCGTGGCCCGCTATATGGGTGAGATAGGGGAAGTGAGCGGCAGAAGCTACAGGCCGTTCGAATACGACGGAGACCCTCAGGCCGAGAACATAATTGTGGCCATGGGCTCAGTCACCGAGACCATCCGCGAGACCATCGACTACCTTGCGAAGCGCGGCAGGAAATACGGCCTCGTAACCGTACACCTGTACCGACCGTTCTCGGAGAAATATTTCTTCAAGGTCCTTCCCAAGACCGTGCGCAAAATTGCCGTGCTTGACAGGACCAAAGAGCCCGGAGCGCTCGGCGAGCCTCTCTACCAGGACGTCAAGACCGCATTCCAGGGCAAGGACGACAACGTCCTCATAGTAGGCGGCCGCTACGGTCTCTCTTCAAAGGACACCACCCCCGCCCAGATAGTCGCAGTATTCGACAATCTCGAGCTCAAGGAGCCCAAGAACGGATTCACCATCGGCATTGTAGACGACGTTACGTTCAAGTCCCTGCCCATCAAGAGCGAGATTTCGATTGTAAAGCCCGGCACCACCGAATGCAAATTCTACGGACTCGGCTCCGACGGCACCGTGGGCGCCAACAAAAACACCATCAAGATCATCGGCAGCCACACTCCCAAATATTGCCAGGGATATTTCGACTACGATTCCAAGAAATCGGGCGGCTACACCTGCTCGCATCTCCGTTTCGGGGACCAGCCCATCAAGGCGCCGTATCTCGTCAACACCCCTGACTTCGTGGCATGCCACGTGCCTTCGTACCTGAAGAAATACGATGTGCTCAAAGGCATAAAGGAAGGCGGCACGCTGCTTCTCAACAGCCTTTGGGACGCTGAGGAAACCATCAAGATAATACCCGACAACGTGAAGGCCACGATCGGCCGCAAGCATATCCGCGTCTATATAATCAACGCCACCAAGATAGCTTCGGAGATAGGCCTGGGCGGAAGGACCAACACCATCCTCCAGTCCGCGTTCTTCAAGATAACCAACATAATCCCTTACGAGGACGCCGTCAGATACATGAAGGACGCCATCGTCAAGAGCTACGGCAACAAAGGCGAGAACGTCGTGAACATGAACTTCGCGGCCGTTGACCGCGGAGGCGAATACACCGAGCTGCAGATCCCCGCGGAATGGGCCGGGCTGACCGCCAGATTCGAGAATCCCCAGAAAGACCGTCTGGCTCCCGAATTCGTCAAGGAGATAGCCGACATAGTGAACGCGCAGGCCGGCGACACCCTCCCGGTGAGCAAATTCGTTCCTTTCTCCGACGGCACCATGCCGGCCGGCACTTCCGCATACGAAAAGAGAGGCGTAGCCGTCAACGTTCCCGTATGGGATCCGGAGAAATGTATCCAGTGCAACACCTGCGCATTCGTATGCCCTCACGCCGTGATCCGTCCTTTCCTTCTCACCGAGGCGGAGGCCGCCGCAGTACCGGCCGGCCTGAAGACGGCACCCGGCAAGGCGCTGCTGAAAGAGTACAGATACGCCATCTCCATCTCCGTGGACGACTGCACCGGCTGCGGCAACTGCGTGGACGTATGCCCCGCAAAACCGGAAAAGGCCCTTTCGCTCTCGAGCTACCTCACCCAGCGTTCCGAGCAGGAAAACTTCAACTACCTGCACTCAAAGATAGGCTACAAGACCGGAGCGGCCGACAAGTTCGCCAATATGAAGAACTCCCAGTTCTCGCAGCCGCTGTTTGAATTCTCCGGCGCCTGCGCAGGCTGCGGCGAAACGCCGAACATCAAGAACATAACCCAGCTCTTCGGAGACCACATGATGATAGCCAACGCCACCGGATGCTCGTCCATCTATGGAGCGTCATTCCCCGCATCGCCTTATTGCAAGGACAGCAAGGGCCACGGACCTTCATGGGCCAACTCCCTGTTCGAGGACGCGGCGGAATTCGGCCTGGGCATGAAACTCGGCTCCGACAGGGCGCGCGAGACCGTCGCCGCATACATGGAGAAGGGTCTCGGATGCGAAAAAGCCTCCGATGAAGCCAAGGAGCTGTTCCGCAGATGGCTCGACAACCGCAACGACGCCGCCGTAACACGCGAAGTGGCCGACAGGCTCGAACCCATCATCGCCAAAGGCGGCTGCGAAGTCTACGAGAAACTGGCGGAATACAAACACTTCATCCCGTCACGCAGCCAATGGATATTCGGCGGCGACGGCTGGGCATACGACATCGGCTACGGCGGACTCGACCACGTGCTCGCTTCCGGAGAAAACGTCAATGTCCTTGTCCTTGACACCGAAGTGTACTCCAACACCGGCGGACAGTCGTCCAAGTCCACTCCGGCCGGCGCCATCGCCAAATTCGCCGCATCCGGCAAACGCATCCGCAAAAAGGATCTCGGCATGATGGCCATGAGCTACGGATACGTATATGTGGCACAGGTGGCACTGGGAGCAAGTCCCGTACAATATTTCAACGCCATAAAGGAAGCCGAAGCCTATGACGGACCTTCGCTCATCATAGCTTACTCCCCTTGCATCAACCACGGTCTCAAGGCCGGAATGGGCCTGAGCCAGCGGGAAGAAAAGCTTGCGGTGGAATGCGGCTACTGGCATCTGTACAGGTACAACCCCGACCTCGAGGGAACGGACAGGAATCCTTTCTCGCTCGACAGCAAGGAGCCGGACTGGAGCAAGTTCCAAGATTTCCTCAAGGGAGAAGTGCGTTTCGCATCCCTGTACAAACTCTTCCCGGATCGCGCGCAGGAACTGCTCAGCAAGACGGAGGAATTCGCAAAAGTGCGCTACGAGGCTTACAGACGTCTCGCCGCTAAATAAAGGTTTTCCTCATATTTTCACAAAGGAGTTTGCAGAGCGCAGTGCCTGCGAACTCCTTTGTCGTTTTGCAATGTACGTCCATGCGGAGATGAGGCAGGGGCTCCGGAAGAATGCGTACTGACGCATTGTCGCGCACGCATTGGAGCGGCACTATGCCGGTTAGGTCGGACGAGCCCGACACGAGGGAAATGACCGACTCCACCGAATCGGAGCGCATGCGGACCCTGGCCGCGAGGTCGGGGGACAATTCCTGATAATACGGACTCCATACGGCGAGCCGGGAGCTGTCCGCGGCGTCCACGCCCGTGAACATGGCGGCAGGAACCGTTCCGAAAAAGGATTCATCATATCCCGGAGAACGGCGGCGGAACGTTGTGTAGACGCACATGTCGGCTGCATCCCGCTCCGCGTCCCGCACCTCCGGGGGGCACGCGGGAACGGAGCCGAAAGCGTATGTCCTGACCGTGAAATCCACCCCGGACACGGATAATATGTCCCTGATCAAGTCCGGAAGCACGAAAGACGCCACAAAGCCATCCGCGTCCACCTTGACCTGGCGGTTCCCCGTCTCCCTGCCCTCCGGGCCGAACATGGCGTCCGCCGCCGCATACCATTCCAATATCCGCTCCGCATACTTCGCGAAAGTCCTTCCCCCGTCGGTAAGGACGGCTTCTCCCCTGCTGCGGGTAAAAAGACGGACGTTTAGGCATTTTTCCAATTCGGCAATATTCCGGCTCACCGCCGGCTGGGTTATGCCGAGGGCGGCCGCGGCCTTCGTGAAGCTGCCCGTTTCCGCCACAGCGACGAATATTTTCAGCCTGAAATCTTCCAACACCATACAAACAGTCACATGTCAACACTCATAGCGCATGTCCGAGACAAAGATAATATTATTCGTCATTCCGTAAAAATTACGCCGTTCCCGCCGCATCCCCGATGCAGCCCGACACAAAAAAAGTTGTCCCGCGACGCCGCGCAGGACAACTTCCATAAAGCCGCCAAAAGCTTTCAATCTAATTTTTCGGCACGAACTTGAACGCCCCTCCCGTAACGTGGATAGTCGGGCCTTCGGGAATCGTTATGTCAAAACCTTCAAACGTATAAGTAGTTTCTTGACTTATACTCGAAAAATCCGGATAAAGAGATCCTTTTTCGTCCGTCACATTGATTGACCGAAGGAGTACCATCGGACGGCCGCCTGATTTGTCATGATACCTCAATTTCAACTGTGCAGGCGCACTTTCATCTCCGCCATCTTGCTTAGTACATACTATGTCATTTTTGACCGTGGCCGAAAAGAAGCTAATCTCCGAATTAAAGAAATCAGTACTCAACGGCAGATTATTTCTCTCCGTCATGCCATAGCCGGACGCTGCCGACATATATGCCAAAGCATAGGGAAATCCGTTCCCGATTCCTTCATAATCCTCTTTTTTAGTCGACAGAATTCTCGGACTGTCTGATGTTCCCAAAGCTATGTTCAAATCTTTTTGCTCGGGGCCTTTGAACGTGAGATTGCCCGTCACACTGATTTTCTTGCTGCCGGAAGTAGCGATATCATTTCGTGACAGCGACACAGAATGTGGACCCTCACAGAACTTAAATCCTTTGACATTAAAAGACAATTTGCCATCTTTCATCAAAGCCGTGACATTCAGATTCTCTTTTTGTATATCTTGAGACACTTCACCCAGCGTCCATGGCGTATCTGAAAATACATCATTGTAAACACTGACCGGCAGATTGCTGGCCAAAACATCGTTTGAGTTATTCTTATAAGTAAGTTTTGTCCCGACCGTGTATGAGGCATATGTTGACTGCCAGCCATAGGACTTGCCATAAAAGAAATTATCACCGTTCCAAAAAACATCGGCGGACACTTCATATTCAGACGGCACTACGGTTACGCATGCTTTAATGTCGTGAATGCGCACCGATTCCGTTCCTTTGGAAACCGAAACTTCATAATTTATAGACCATTGAGCACCCACATCAGAAGCAGATGCGCCATCTTTCATTTGAAAGCTTAAAGGAGCATCCAACTGACTTTTCCAATCTGCAGGTGTAATGGTATAGCTGTTAAAGCCGCCATTTGAAGATATAGTTTCTATAGTTCCATGCTTTATTGTACCATTCAATTCTTCATCCCATCCATATTTTTCCTTGGCTTCCGCCAACGATATGACATTTTCGCCGTCATCGTAGGCCACCTCGTAACCATCCATAAGTTTAATAGTGGTTCGATCATCATATATCACGATATAATCCACACGGTCGGTGCGGCTGACCTTTGTATATGAGTCGTTCTCTTTCTTGGCCAAATGGAACCTGTCGACAAGATTGCTGCCGGTTCCCACCACCGTCGTATAGGCCGAAACATACTCGGTCAACACTCCGGTTTCAGCATCCTCATGTTTGATGCAGAGTGCCACGGCAAGATCTTCATGATCGAAGACATGCTCATTGTCGACAGTAATCTGAATTACGCCGGGACTGTTTTCAACCTCTTCGACATCAACGATATTGAATTCATGCACTCCGTCATGACCTTCACGTGCGTCGGCACGGGAAGCGACGGTCTCGGCGGAAGATATATGCAGCCCCGTCGTCGCGGCCTGTGTCTCATATACGCGCGATACATGCTCCTGCCAGAACGAAAATGATTCATGATCAAGTCTATACAACGAAACCAGGTCCGTACTCAGATCAGCCGGAGAAACGCGATACTTGATTTTATGAGCAGAGGTGACCTCTATTTTTGTACTTGTTTCAATGCCGTTATTTATTTCAGCGATATATGAAGTCCCGATATGAATTTTTCCGTCGGAGGTCTCGGGAACATATACAAGGCTCTGAATGCGCTTCAACAATGCATCGACTTTTACCTTAAGGGCATCAACATCTTTCCTTAGATTCGCGACCTTATCTGCATATTCCTCAGTCAATTTTTGTATTGCATTTTCTACGGCAGCATTCAATTCATCTTCCGTCAGCAAATCCTGGACCTTTTGATCAACCATACTCTCAATTTCTTCTTTAATTGAGTCAAAGTATACTTGTGTCTCAGTATCGAACAATTCTTTTACCTGGTCCATGGTAATTTTATCCTGTTCAAGCTCTCCGATACGGTTTTGAAGATCCTTGATTTGATTTTCATACGGAGTCATGTCGGGACCGGCAGGAATGGCGTCAA
>X22_European_Rabbit__coassemble_263_pt1 | contig 11165 bp, 7 predicted proteins | sample X22_European_Rabbit__metabat2_high_PE_013 | metagenome-assembled genome bin X22_European_Rabbit
GGACTATCTTTCCGTACTCAGAAAAATGATAGATGACGGCAAGGTGCCTCCGTATTCGGATTAGTCCTGTCCGATGACGAGCCCGTCATAGGCCGGCTGCACCGATGAGCGGATGCCGCGTTCGGAACACATTCTCCGCAGGTCGCGGCAAAAATCCTCATGGCAGGGGAAAGTGTGCGAAAGGTGGGTCAGCCAGGTGTGTTCAGCCCCTGTCGCGTCCGCTATGGACAGAGCCTCGTCAAGGCTGAAATGGGAATGGTGCTTTTTGTATCCGACGGTATTGAGGGTCAAATGCTTCAGTCCCTTTAATTTGTCGAATTCCTCCTCCGGTATCGAACTCATGTCGGTTATGTATGCTATGTCTCCGAACCGGAATCCGAGTACGGGCATCCTGTCGTGGAAGCCGCGTATCGGCACGATGTCGGCATACATCCGGCTTCCCTCCGTCCCGGTGCCGTTGCCGGTGGCCGGCACGGCCCTGCCGACCGCGTTGTCGGACGCCTTCAGGGATCCGTCCTCCTGTTCGAAGAAATATCCCTTGTCATGGATCCATACGAGATTGCCGCCGGATTTGTTGTCGTAGATCCGGAAGGGCCTTTCGTCTATGAGATGGATATGCCATTCAGGCGCGCCGGGGTATTTTTTTTCGGCGAAGGCGTATGAATATTCTTGTCTGATGCTTTTCAGGACCTGTTCTTCGCAATATATCTCCACGGCTTTCCTGTCTATGTAGTTGAGGGCGCGGACGTCGTCGAGTCCGCCGGTGTGGTCCTTGTGGTTGTGTGTCAGCAGCACGGCGTCGAGGTGGGACACCCCTGCGGCGAGCATCTGGGCACGGAAGTCCGGGCCGGCGTCGATAAGGATGCTCAGTCCGCCGTATTCGACCAATGCTGAGGCCCTCAGCCTTTTGTCCCTCGGATCGGAGGAACGGCATACGGGGCAGCCGCAGCCTATTATCGGCACTCCCTGCGAAGTCCCCGTCCCAAAGAATGTGAGTCGCGCCCTTTCCATGTCTCAAATGATGATTTCGCTGATTTTCCCGACGAGCTCTTTATCGTACGGCCTTTCTATCCGTATGTAATTTCCCGTGTAGCCTGACATCATGCCGTTTTTTTCTTTCGATTCCCACAGCACTTTTTCAGGCATGCCGCGGTTGTCTTCGATGAAATCCTCATGCAGGCGGCGGCACAGTTCTTCCAGTCTCGCAGCCCTTTCCGTCTTTATGCTGTCCTGCACCTGATCGGGGAAGGCGGCGGCTCTCGTGCCGGGGCGGGGAGAATAAGGGAAAACGTGTATATATGCCGGCCTTATCCGTTTTTCGAGAAATTCGTATGTCTCCGCGAAAAGGCTTTCCGTCTCCCCGGGCAGTCCGGTGATGACGTCTATGCCGAAAAAGACTTTGGATCTGCCGGGCTTTTCCATTGCAGTGCGTATGGCGTCGATGCGGGAAGCGAAAAGAGCCGTGTCGTAGCGTCTTCCTACGGCTTTCAGGATGATGTCGCTGCCGCTTTGCAGGGGAATGTGGAAATGGGGCATGAATTTCGTGCCCGAAGCGATCCATTCGATTATTTCCGGGGTGACGAGATTGGGCTCTATCGATGAGATGCGGTATCTTTCTATCCCGTCCACGCCGTTGAGCACTTTCAGCAGATCGAGGAAACTCTCTCCCGTGCTGCGGCCGAAATCCCCTGTGTTGACCCCCGTGATGACTATTTCCCTGATGCCTCCGGCGGCGATTTTCCGGGCCTGCATGACGGCGTCGCATATGGGTATGTTGCGGCTCGCCCCTCTGGCGAAAGGTACCGTGCAATAGGCGCAGCGGTTGTTGCATCCGTCCTGCACTTTGAGGAACGACCTTGTCCTCTCTCCAGAGGAATAGGCGGCGAAAGTGGCCGTATCCTTTGCGGGCTGGCGTCTTCCGTCTCCGGCAAGCATGCTTATGGTGTCCGGCACTACGCGCGCCTTTTCATCGGCCCCGAAAACGAGCTTCACGCCGTCTATGGCGGCCAGTTCGTCGCGTTTCATTTCGGCATAGCAGCCGGTGACGACTATGGACGCGTCGGGGTTGTGTCTGTGGCAGCGCCTTATTATGTTGCGGCATTTGTTTTCGGAATGCGTGGTGACGCAGCAGGTGTTTACAAGATAAACGTCGGCGCGGCCGTCCGGAGGCACGGTCTCGAACCCTCCGGCGATAAAGCCCCGCTCGTATGTGGACGTCTCGGCATAATTCAGTTTGCAGCCGAGTGTGATGAACGCTATTTTCATGACAGAAGGAGGAATACGCACGGACGCTTGCCTATTGCGGGCCTGCAGGATTTCCATTCGTCTACGGTTTTGGTGCGGATGAACATGTCCGGCATCGTGATGTCGGCGGCTATGCACACTCTGGTGCCGCCCCTGCATGTCTGCAGGATGTCGGCGAGCATGGCGTCGTTGCGGTACGGTGTCTCGATGAAAATCTGGGTCTGTCCGTTCGCCGCCGAACTGCGCTCCGCACGCCTGAGCGCGGCTCTCCTTTCCTCCGGCTTGACCGGAAGGTATCCGAGGAATGCGAAAGACTGCCCGTTCAGGCCTGAAGCCATCAGGGCGAGCATGATGGATGACGGGCCGGTCATGGGGATCACGTCGATGCCGCTGCCGTGGCAGAGGGCCGCGAGCTGCGCACCCGGATCCGCGACCGCCGGCAGTCCGGCCTCGCTTATGAGACCTGCGTCCCGGCCGCCGTCGAAGATATGCATCAGGCTTTCCACGTCGGCCTGCGTACTGTGTTCGTTCAGCTCATGGAATTCGAGTTCATCGATATGCCCCTTCAGCCCGGCGCGCGATAGGTATCTGCGTGCGGTGCGCACGTCTTCCACCACATAGACGCGTATGTCTTGCATGAGCTCCAATACCGGCGCCGGAATCACTTCCGACGGCTCGCAATCCCCGATGGGGGACGGTATGAGATACAGTCTGCCTTTGGTCATTGGTTTTCGCTCCTTATTATTTTCCCGTCTTCTCCTATTCTCAGCGTCACCCTTTCGGCGCTTCTGCGGGACGCTTCACGCCTGCTTTCCTGTTCGTTCTTTTCTCTCCGCGGCCTGAAAAGATCCCGCAGGTATTGGCGTATGCCGTAGAATTCCTGCTGGAAGGATATGCCGGCCCCGTTGCGCTGCGATACGTCGAGATAGTTGGTGTATTGGTCGGCGGACCGTGAAAACAGGTTTACCCTGAATGTGCCGGGCCTGTCCACCTTTATTTCTATTTCAAGGTCTCCGACCACCTGCGAGGATGAGTACGGGCCGTAGTTTTTGTTGCCGATGGTGCCGTTGACGACCACCCTGTTGTTGAACAGCTGCGTGGACACGGCCAGGTCGAATATGTCCTGCCCCTTGTCGTTGGATTCGTAGGAGAGGCCGAGGTCCAGCGGAATGTCGAGCTTCTGGAAAATGGTGTTCAGCTGGCTCGCCATGATCTCGGTGACGTTGATGAGGCTTGTGTTGTTGACGATTCCCGACTCTTCGGACGGCAGGAAACTGTTGGCCACGAGCAGGGATATGAACTGCTTCTGTACCTTGTCTTCCGTATTGAGGGCGCTTTCCACGCGTCCGAGCGTGGTGGGATCGAGGTCCGGCACGTTGATGGAAAGATCGAGCTGGGGATTGCGCAGCTTGCCCCGCACGCCTATCCCGCATTCCACGGTACGCCTCGACGATATGCTTGACGTATCGGCGAGCAGCGCCGTAAGGGAACTTTTGGTGCGGTACATGCCGCTGATGTCCAGGTCGCTGTCCATTATGTCCCCGTTGAAGCGTATCGAGCTGCCGTCCTGTATGGTGAAATCGCGGGACACTATCCCGAGGACGGAAAGGTGGTAGTTCCCGGAGCTTATCACGTAGTTCCCGTTAAGGCTGAAGATGTCCTTCGAAGGGTTTACGGCTATGTCGATGACTCCCGAGCCGGAGCCGGTGAGTATGTTGCCTGTGGATTTGTCCACTTCTATCAGGGCTGTGAGGTCGGGCGTGGCGTTCACCCTCAGGTTGACGGACAGCCCGGACCCTGATTTCTTGGCTCTGTCGAAGGTCCGCATGAGCTCTTCGTAGGGGTCGGTCCGTATTTCGCCGAGGTCTTTCGTGAAGGAGAGCAGGTTGCCGCTGCGGGTGATGGCCGAGCTGCCGAGAGGGATGTGTATCTGTCCGGCGCGGCCCGATGTGGAGGCGTTGATGTCGAGCCTGACGGCGTTGAGCGGGCCTGAGATGCCGATCCTGCCAGATGCGGATATGTTGCCGTAGAAGTTCGCGTTGTCGGCGGACCGGGTGTTCAGGCATTCCATGTTGCGGAATACCGCCGACGCGTCTATGCCCATGTTGCTGAAACCATTGAACTGCAGTGTCCCCCTGAATATTCCGGTGCCGTCGAACCGGTCTTTCAATGCCATGTCGTCGAAATGGACTCCGTAGTCGTCGAGGTGGAAGGCTCCCTCGACGCCGTAAGGCACTTGGGTGAAGCCGAGCACGAAGCCTGCATCCGAAAGGCGCGTGTCCTGGCTGGACAGATGTATGTCGCTGAACCGGCCCGATGCGCGCAGCCGCCCCGAAAGTCCTCCGTGCATTTCGCTGAACAGCGAAGCGAGGACTGGTCCGGCGAAGCCGATGTCGAAATTGTCGAACGCTACGTTGACGTCCAAGGATTTGTCGGCGGGCTTTACCCAGCCTCCTGCGTTGAGCGGCAGCCTGCCGTCCATTTCTTCGCGTGCGGCGACGGAGAATCTTTCATTGTCCGCGTCCCATAGGCTTGCGAAACGCAATGTGCCCGCTTCTTTTCCGGCAATCTCGGCATTTTCGAGGGAAATGTTCGCGAGCAGGCCGTGCGCAGGTTCGGCGGGAGAGGTGACGAGCACTTTTCCCGATGCCCTGCCTTGAAGCCCGAAGTCCTGTTTCAACGCTTTGTTGAGTACATTGACGTCGAAGTTGTTTACAAGGAGTGAAAGAGTGTCGCTCCTGTCTTTGGAAAAGCCGCCCTGCAGGCTGACGGACTGTCCGCCGCACCGCGCGGTGAAGCCGTCTATGCTTATGCCGCCTCCGGAATACGCTATGTCTGAAGATGATATCTCCCACCGCCCGGCATCGAAATAAAGCGTTGAAGGCAATATTCTGGCCTTTGCCGCAAGGCTGTCGCCGGAAGCGCCCGTTTCCCCCTTTATGTTGATCGTCCCCCTGCCGTCTTCTTCGGAACCGTTGTCGAAAGAATATGACAGGCCGAAACGCCCGCCGGACGTGAACAGGCCGAGTCTGTTGTCCCTGAGGCGCAGGCTGCCGGCCTTGATTTCCGAACTGGCGATGTCAACGCCGATGCTGTCCGTGACGCTGACCGCCCTGACGGTGACGTCGCGTATGTATTTGTCCATGTACGCAAGCCGTCCGGACGACAGGCTGCCTTCCGCGATGCCGTCCCCGCCGAGGCTCAGCTTCAGCAAAGTGCTGTCCGCTATGTAGATTCCGGGCATGACGAAAGACAGCAGCTCCCGCGTGTCTTTGAGGCGTATTTCCATGTCGTAGTCCTGGCCTCCTGCCGGTTCCTGTCCTGCCGTCAGCCCCCTGATGCCGGCCAGCATCGCCCCCAATGAGCCGCTTCCCCTGAATCTGCCTTCGGCGAATGAAGAGCTGAACCGTATGTTTTGTATATTTTCGTTGGCATAGGACTTTATGGAAACGGTGCCGATGTCATGCCGGCCGGCGTCGTTTTCGAGCATTATGTCCCCGACGGAGACGTATCCGAGGATGTCGCCCCTTGAGGTGCGGGAAAAATTGGCTTCGCTCTGCAGAGATACTTTGGAAACGCCTCTCTTGTCTATGTTCAGGGCGTTGAGGTCGGCGTAGGCTATGTCGGCGTTGAAGCGGTATGCCTCTTTCGCGGCGCCGCCGGACAGGTCAAGCCTGCCGTTGACATCGAAGTCGAGGTTGGGATCTTTGCCGCTTATGCTGCCGTCAAGCATGTTGCCGGCGAAAGTCCCTTTGCCCCTTATCCCGGAATAGTCGTAGCCGAGCAGGTTCAGCCTGGATATGACTATGGAGTCTACGCCGATTTCGGGAGAGCCCTTTCCGAGCCTTGCCTCGAGCGACGTCTCCGCCGTGAGTTCCCCTATGAAGTCTTTTCCGATGATTTTTCCTATGTCAAGGCCGTCGGCGGTGACATGGCCGTTGATGACCATGTCCCGTGTTTTGTCCGTGAGATTGCGCAGGAATACATTTGCGTCGAGCATGCCTATGCCGGAATGCAGCCTTCCTTTTACGGCCAAGGCGTTGAGCGGGCCTTTGCCCGTGCCTGTGAATGTGAACGCCGCTCCTTCGGCCATGTTTCCGAGGCTGATTTCTTTGCCTTTGGTCCAGCCTGAAATGAATTTGCCTATGCCTACGGCGGTGAATCCGAACGATTTTACGTCCGCGTCGATAGCGAATTTATCCATTTTCGGCAGGCCGCGGAGCAGCACCGATATGTCGCCGCTCACCCCGCTGTTCAGATCCTTGAATTTCAGGCCGTCTATGCGCATGTCGCAGAGCGGGCCGGACACCTTTCCTTCTATCTCGCCGACGAACGGGTTGCCTTTCAGCGCCGGAGCGAAATATGCTATGGCCGCGGCCGAAATTACGGACGGAGCGATGCGGCCTTCTATGACTACTCTGTGCTCGAAGTCACGGAAAGGAGCCTTTCTGTAATAGGACATCCTGAACGAGGGCATATATATATGGCTGCCGTCGCCCAAGTGCATTTCCAGGTTTTCCACTATTGTGGCTCCGTGCCCTACGGAGGTCTCGCCTGACGCACGTTCTATGACGAGCCCGCTCTTTTCTTTCGCCGTCAGCATGTCGACCGCTCCCGACATCACTTTTCCTTTCATGCGGAGGCGGCGGCCTTTGGCCGATGCGGTTACGTCGAGGTCGTCCCATAATATGCCGCCGGCGGGCCTGTCCGCGGCACTGTTCCTCATTTTTATGCGCCTGTCTATGTTGATGAGGCGGAACCGTACGTTTTCCGCCTCCACTTTGTCGGCATAGAATATGTTTCCGGGCTCTTTCAGGCTGTCTTTCGCCGGTTTCTCCTGCATGCGGAACACCCTTTGCAGGTTCGAAACGAAAGTCCTTGCCGTCGCGGGATCGTATTCCGGCTCCGTGACAAGCGTCATGGATGCGTCGCTTACCTTTATTCTGCCGAAATAAAGCCCTTCTTTCCTGAAAAGTCCTTTCAGGGACATGGTTGCAGTGATGTATCCGGCATGGAAAAGCGTATCCTTCGGGACATAGGACGTATCGCCGGGGTCGGCGGCGGGGTTGCGGTCAAGGATGGTCATGTCCTTTATCACGGCCGCGCTGAAAGGTTTTATCAGGATTTTTCCTATGCTTATGTCCCCGTCTATTTTGTCTTTAAGCCGCTCTATGGCGAAACGCGCGACGCGGCTCTGTACCGCCGATGACTGCAGGGCGATGAGGGCTCCTGCAAGCATTGTCAGCAAGGCTGCGGACAGTATTCCCGTTATTCGGCGCTTTCCCACGACAGGCTTTTTTTGAAATGAACAAAGATAGTACAAAAACAGGTAAAAGAGAAAGGCATGGCGATAAATCGCCGATTTGCTATCTTTGTACTTTATTTTGGAAAAATATGGCAGATATAATACTCGGAATAGAGTCTTCCTGCGATGACACTTCCGCCGCCGTCATACGCGACGGATGGCTGCTTTCAAACGTGATAGCGGGGCAGCAGGTGCACAAGGACTATGGGGGAGTGGTGCCCGAACTGGCCTCCAGAGCCCATGAACTGAACGTGGTGCCCGTGGTGAGCCAGGCTCTCGCCAAGGCAGGCGTGAAGGCTTCCGAGCTGACTGCCATAGCGTTCACACGCGGCCCGGGACTGCTCGGCTCATTGCTTGTAGGCACTTCTTTCGCCAAGGGCCTGTCCCTTTCCCTCGATATCCCGATGGTGATGGTGAATCATCTGCAGGGCCACGTCCTCGCCAATTTCATCAGGCAGGAAGGGGCTGAGGACAGGCGGCCTTCGTTCCCGTATCTGTGCCTTCTCGTATCCGGAGGCAATTCGCAGATAGTCAAGGTCGCGGGCCCGCTTGAATATGAAATCCTCGGACAGACCATAGACGACGCGGTGGGAGAGGCTTTCGACAAATGTTCCAAGATTCTCGGCACAGGCTATCCCGGAGGGCCGGTAATCGACCGCCTTGCCGGGCTCGGCGATCCGGAGCGTTTCAAGTTCGCCAGGCCGCGGGTTCCCGGCCTCGACTACAGTTTCAGCGGCGTGAAGACTTCGCTGCTGTATTTCGTGCGCGACGGGATGGCCCGGGATCCGCAGTTTATTGAAAAGAACAGGGAAGACATATGTGCCGGCTTCCAGAAGACATTGATAGACATATTGATGGATAAGCTCGTAAAGGCTTCCGCCATGACTGGCATAAAGGAGATAACGATAGGCGGGGGAGTTTCGGCCAACGGCGGGCTGCGAAGGCGTATCGAAGAGACCGGCCGCCGCTTGGGGTGGAATACCTATCTGCCTGAGTTGAAGTTTACTACTGACAATGCCGCCATGATAGCCATGGCCGGGTATTTCCGCTATCTCGCCGGAGAGAGGACTCCTCTTGACGTGGCGCCTGTGTCAAGACTTGCCGATTATTGATATGAAAGAGTTTGAAATGGCCGTCGCGATGGGACGGGAGCTGAAAGAGGATGAAATGCGCGCCGCGGCGGCGAAAGCGCTGGGCGTGCCTTTGGCAAAGGTGGGTAAGGTGCGTGTCGTGCGACGCTCCGTGGATGCGCGCCGGGAGATATTGTACCGTTACCGCATTGAGGCTTTCCGCGAGGGAGAGCCCTTTGAGGAATATACGGCTCCGGAATACGGGGACGTGCGCGGAGCGGAGCCCGTGATAGTAATAGGGGCCGGCCCCGCCGGACTGTTTGCGGCGCTGAAATTGCTTGAGCGCGGATTCAGGCCCGTTATCCTTGAGCGTGGCAAGGACGTGCACCGGCGCAAGGCGGACATGGCGAAGCTGTCCACTGCAGGCATCGTCAATCCCGATTCAAATTATTGTTTCGGCGAAGGCGGGGCCGGAGCGTTCTCCGACGGGAAACTGTATACGAGGTCGTCCAAGCGCGGCGATATCCGGGAAGTCCTGCATCGGCTCGTCGATTTCGGCGCGGATCCTTCCGTCCTCGTGGACGCTCATCCGCATATAGGGACCGACAGGCTTCCGGCCATCATGGAGAACATACGGCATTGCATCGAGGCGCACGGAGGTGAATATCATTTCGACACTCGCGTCACCGACATAGAGAAGGACGGGGACGTGCTGAAGGTAACAGCCGATTCACGGGCGGAAGGCGTCGGCGGGCATGTCGTTTTTTCGGCCGGAAACGTCATATTGGCGACCGGACATTCCGCGAGGAACGTCTACGGATTGTTCCGGCGCAGAGGCTGGGCCGTCGAAGCTAAGGGATTCGCGCTCGGAGTGCGGGTGGAACATCCCCAGTGGCTTATAAACAATATACGTTACCATGGCAGATACCAGCCGTTCATGCCCGCGGCGGAATATTCTTTCGCGGTGCAGGTGGACGGCAGGGGAGTGTTTTCGTTCTGCATGTGCCCCGGAGGCATACTTGTGCCGTCCGCCACGGAGGCCGGCACCGTCGTCCTAAACGGCATGTCCAATTCGGAACGCAATTCCAAGTGGGCCAACGCCGGAGTCGTTGTGCAGATCGAGCCGGGCGATGAACCGGAGGAATACAGGAGCGAAGGAGCCTTTTCACTGCTCGAGTTCCAAAGGGACGTGGAGCGCAGGATGTATGAATATGCGGTTTCCCTGGCACGTCCGGGGCAGGAGGTCAATCCTTTGAGGGCTCCTGCGCAGCGCATGATGGATTTCTGCCGCAGGACGGTATCTTCCGACCTGCCGAAGTCTTCCTATCATCCCGGCACGGTTTCCGCCCCTTTGCACGAAATCCTGCCCGATACGGTGGCGTCGCGTCTGCGCAAGGCCTTCCCGCTGATAGGCAACAAGCTCATGCACGGCTATTACACCAATGATGCCCTGCTGCTCGGCGTGGAATCGCGCACTTCTTCGCCCGTGCGCATACCCCGTGATCCTGAAAGTTTTCAGCATGTGGACGTGCCCGGCCTGTTCCCCTGCGGAGAAGGTGCCGGGTATGCCGGAGGAATAGTGTCTTCGGCGATGGACGGCATCAACTGCGCTTCAAAAATCTGAAAAAAATTTGTAATACAAGGTTTTTTATTTATTTTTGCAGCCGTTTCGGAGAAATGCTGGGTTCGTATAACGGTTAGTACTCAAGATTCTCAATCTTGCAATAGGAGTTCGATTCTCCTACCCAGTACAAGGGTGGCGAAAGCCCCCGAATGAAGAGAGCGTTGCGTAATGGCGGCGCTTTTTTCATTTCCGGCGGGTTGGAGTCCAATTGGTGGAGTTCAGTTTTATTTGCCGTTCAGAAAATAATCACTATATTTGCACAAAAGGAAGGCAAATCCGAAATCTGCGTAGTTCAGTCTATTAGCGTCGGTGAGTCATCCTTTTTTCTTTTTATACATGGTGCTGGCTGCGAGTTCGTGACGCCCAAGCCGAATCTCTTCCACATAGAATGTAATCCCATCAGCCATCGTCTTGGTATAGATGATGACATCTTGTCCGCGCTTGTTCTTCTCCGTTGCCAGTGCCTCATAAGAGGAAACTATTTCCGGAATCCGCATCAAATCATCATTCGTAATGGGAATCTGTCCGCGAAGGGCTTCCTTTGGCAAACCATGAGTTTTGATGGCATGCCGGACGGCACTATTATCCAAAGTATGCTTGTAGGTATCATCAATAACGATGCCCAGATCTTGGAGATCGTTGACCAGTGCTTGGCTTGCCGTTGAAATAACTCGTTTGAGGAGCGTATCTTTTGTGATGAGGGCCTTGGCAATAAAATCTTTCAACTCGCCCTCATAATATGTGAATAAGTCTGACATAGAGCGTCGTGTATTAGGATTGTAAATTTACTGAAATATCTTCAACTGACCGCGTTCTCTTCCGCGTTCCGAAGATCTTCTTCCGCTACTTCTTCGTCAACTTCGGCAGCGGTGTAGCTACTACTAATTTACTAAAAATCTGCATATTGCGCAACTTTTTCATT
>X22_European_Rabbit__coassemble_294_pt1 | contig 10346 bp, 10 predicted proteins | sample X22_European_Rabbit__metabat2_high_PE_013 | metagenome-assembled genome bin X22_European_Rabbit
CAACAACATCTACTGTATCTATTTTTAGGTTTCTTCTAATTCTATCAACTCCCATTTCAGTTGTATGAATTTTGTCAATATTATCAAGCAATTATCTTCCATTCTTTCTACTATCTATATCATCCATTTATATGACACAGCCTTCAGATTATAATTCGGGCATCACGTTTTCCATGCGGACGCCCCTCGAACCTTTTACAAGCGCGGTGCAGCCATCGAGCGGATGCGCATGCAGCCAGGCGGCAAGTTCTTCCGACGTACCGAAACAATGCACATTTTCCGGAACGCCTCCGGCGAGACCGCCGTTCCCAAGGGCATTGCGGAATTCTTCACCCACAAGGCACACGAGCTTCAGATCCATTGAAAGCAACCGGCGCACCACGGCCACGTGTTCGGGGAAAGACTCTGTGCCGAGCTCGCGCATTTCTCCGAGCAGGGCGGCCTTGCACGAAGCATCCGTCAATGCGAGATTGTCGAGCGCCGCGGCCATGCTTGAAGGATTGGCGTTGTAATAATCCCCTATCACCGTATTCCGTCCCGTGACGACAATCTGCGAACGATGCAGCGTAGGACGGTATGCGGCCACGGCCGCGGCAGCGTCTTCCATGCTTATTCCGAAATGCCGGCCGATGGCCAGCGCCGCCATGACATTGGCGGCATTGTACGCCCCCACGAGCTGTGTCTCCACGACGAAATCCCGGATGGATATCCTCAGGAACGGATGTTCGGCGGAGGAAGGGAGCACCTTTCCGCCGGAATGGCCGAGACCGTATCCGACAGTATCGACGCCGCGCACGGAAGCCATCTCCTGCAAGACCGGATCATCGGCGTTGACGAACGCGACGCCTCCATTGGCCGCCAGATAATCGTAGAGCCGACCCTTTGCGAGCTTCACCCCCTCATAACTGCCGAAACCGAGCAGATGTCCTTTGCCCACGTTGGTTATCAGACCGTAGTCAGGCCGGCTGACGGCAACGAGGGAGGTAATGTCCTCCGGATGGCTGGCCCCCATCTCGATGACCGCCACATCCGTTTCGGAATTGATTTTCAGCACGGACAGCGGCACGCCTATCTCGTTGTTCAGATTGCCCTCGGTCGCCGTCACATTATATTTCACGGACAGCACTGTACGGATAAGTTCTATGGTGGTAGTCTTGCCGTTGGTGCCGGTCAGGCCTATCACGGGCAGCCGTTTCCCGTCGGGACGCACATGTTCCCTGTGCCATGCGGCCAGTTCCTTCAAGGCCGAAAGAGTGTCGCCGACAACCGCCATCCTCGGGTCGCCGGAACGCGCGGCGTCCGAATCCGCGTCCACCACAGCCATGCAGGCTCCTTTTTCGAGAGCTTCCCGCGCATAGGCGTTGCCGTCGAAATTCTCTCCTTTCAATGCGAAAAACAATTCTCCGACGGAGATGTTGCGGCTGTCAATGGAAACCTTTCCGCCGCAGGAAAGGAAAATATCATACAATTCACGTGTATTCATGGCCATAATTTTCAAATGCCCGTACTTCCGAACCCTCCCGTTCCACGCCCGGACTGTCCGAGATCCGAAACGAGCTCCCATTCCACTTTCTCATGCTTCGCCACCACCATCTGGGCAATCCTTTCGCCCGGATTCACGGTGAATTCAGTGTCCGACAGATTCACCAGCAGCACCTTTATCTCGCCGCGATAGTCGGCGTCTATGGTGCCCGGAGCGTTGAGCACGGTTATCCCGTGCCCGGCTGCGAGACCGCTTCTCGGCCTTATCTGGGCCTCATATCCTGCGGGCAATTCGATGAAAATGCCGGTAGGCACGGTTATCCTGCAAAGAGGGGCCACCGTCATCGGCTCGGCTATGTCGGCCTTTAGGTCCATTCCCGCCGAAAGCGCGGTCGCATAGGACGGCGGAGGAAAGGCCGAACGGTTCACTATCTTTACTTTCATTTCTTCATTCATTATTTAGGCGCAAGTCTGTATATGACGACAGCTATCATCGCGAAAATGACGTTGGGCAGCCAAAGGGCTATCCCCGGCGGCAGGAATCCGGTATAGACGAACATCTGGCTGAAACGCAGGAACAAAATGTACGAAAAGCCGAGCGCGATGCCTATGCCTATGTTCCATCCCGTTCCGCCCCGCCGTTTCCGGGAAGAAAGGGCTACGCCTATGATTGTGAGTATGAACGCGGAAAACGGCAGAGCGAAACGCGTGTGCAGCTCTATCTGGGCATACATCACGTTGGCGTCGCCACGTCCTTTCTGCACCTTTATAAGCGCGTTGAGCTCCTTCTGCGGCAGTTCCTCCACAGTGTTCCTGCTGCGGCGGAAGTCTTCCACGCTCAGTTCCAGCACTGTATCTATCTGGCTCCCCTGCGTCACCCTGTCGTACAGGCCGTCGCCGTACTCGCGGATGAAATAATTCTTCAGCCGCCACGAACCGGACAGGCTGTCCCACACGGCGGATTCGGCGGAAATCTTGCTCAGCATGCGGTCGTTCTCCACGGTCTCAAGGGAAAAGCCGTAGGCGGTATTGTTCCAGACACTGAAAGATTCGACATAGACGAACTTGTTGTCGCTCAGTTTATAATGGATATTGCGGCCGGCAGCGCCGGAACGCCGCTTCACGTATTGGTTCTCGAATTCGAGTCTCACCTCGTTGGAATGCGGTATCACCCAAAGGCTCAGCCCCAACGACAGGGATGCTATGAGCAGCGCGGACAAAAGATAAGGGACCATCAGGCGATGGTAGCTGACGCCGCACGAAAGTATGGCCACTATCTCCGAATCGGCAGCCATGCGCGAGGTAAAGAAAATAACCGTAATGAACACGAACAAAGGACTGTACATGTTCATGAAATACGGTATGAAATTGAGATAATAATCGAATATTATGGCATGGATCGGGGCCTCCTTTGCGACGAAATCCCCTATTTTTTCGCTTATGTCGATGATTATCACAATGCCGATGATCAGCAGGATCGCAGCGAAGAAGGTCAGGATGAACTTCTTCATTATGTAATAATCCAGTTTTTTCAATCCTTTCATATTCTCTGCATTATCCTTTTGACGGCCGCGTTTTTCCATGCCGTGAAATCCCCCGCCTCTATATGCCTGCGCGCCGTACGCACGAGATCAAGGTAAAAGGCCAGATTGTGCTCGCTCGCTATCATGGCGGCGAACATCTCTCCGGATACGAACAGATGCCTGAGGTAGGCCTTGCTGTAAGCCTTGTCCACGAAAGAAGTTCCCTCCGGATCTATGGGAGAAAAATCGTCCGCCCACTTGGCGTTGCGCATGTTCATTATGCCGTTCCACGTGAACAGCATGCCGTTGCGGCCGTTGCGCGTGGGCATTACGCAGTCGAACATGTCCACCCCGCGGGCTATCCCTTCAAGGATATTGGCCGGAGTGCCGACTCCCATCAGGTAGCGCGGCTTGTCGTCCGGAAGCATGGGGCAGACTATCTCGAGCATCTCGTACATCTTCTCGACCGGTTCCCCGACCGCGAGCCCCCCTATCGCGAAACCGTCATGCCCGTAACGCAAGGCGTGTTCGGCGGCGGCCCTGCGCAGGTCCGGATAGACGCATCCCTGCACGATGGGAAACATGGCCTGATAATGCCCGTACAGAGGTTCGGTCTCTTCGTAGCGCCGTACATAGCGCTCCAGCCAGCCTTGGGTGAGCCTGAGCGACTTGCGCGCATATTTTTCGTCCGCATCGCCGGGGCAGCATTCGTCGAGGGCCATCATTATGTCGGCGCCTATGATTCTCTGAATGTCCACATTGTTTTCCGGAGTGAAGGTATGGCGTGAGCCGTCTATGTGCGAGGCGAACGTGCAGCCGTCCGGAGTCAGCCTGCGTATAGGACTCAGGGAAAACACCTGGAAGCCTCCGCTGTCCGTCAATATGGGCCTGTCCCATCCCTCGAATCGGTGCAGTCCGCCGGCCGCCTTCAGGATGTCCGGGCCCGGACGGAGATAGAGATGATAAGTGTTGCCGAGGATTATTTCGGCTCCTATGTCATCTTTCAGATCTCTATGGTACACGCCCTTGACCGAGCCGACGGTACCCACCGGCATGAAAACGGGGGTATGAATCTCTCCATGATCGGTGGAGAGAATCCCGGCGCGGGCCGATGACCGGCTGTCGACTGACGTTTTTACGAAATCAAACACGTGAATTCCATTTAATCCGTCAAATATAGGCAGAATTGATGAAAAAACCGTAGATTTGCCGCCGTCCTAGAAAAAATAACGGAACTGCGGGATGATCGGATTTACGGAAAGTTTGTTTTTGAAATCGATGCGGAAAATATGTCCGATAAGCGACGGGAGCGTTGCGCTCATGGCCGCGCGGCTTGAAGAATGCAGCTTCGCAAAAAAGGACATGATTCTGCGCGCCGGTGTGTATTCCCGTTACGCCTGGCTGGTGGAAAAGGGGCTTATACGCCATTTCTGGCTGTACGACGGCAAGGAAACGGTAACTTCCTTCTCGACCGAGGGCGGGCTCATATTCAGCATGGACGAACTGTATTACGGCAGGAAAAGCGAAGAATTCGCACAGGCCGTGGAGGCAGTCGAGGCGTGGAGGATACCGCTTGCCGACCTTGAAGCGCTGTTCAGGGAAAACATTGAACTGTGCAACTGGGGACGGCTGATACATCAGAACGAATACCGCAGGCTGCACCGTTCGCACATGGAGCGGCTTACAATGCCGGCAGAAAGACGGTACGAGATGTTCAGGGCGCAGTTCCCTGAAATCTGTTCAAGGGCTCCGCTCGGCGACATAGCTTCATATCTGGGCATGGATCCCTCGACTCTCAGCCGCATACGCTCCTGAAAGAACTTTTTTGACGCAGGTCAAATTCAAAGACCTTTTCTTTTGCGAAATTCGCGGCATAGGCTTTAAAAACATACGACAATGACAAATACTGTTCTGCTTCAGCCGGCGAAGCGTGAGATATGGCTCGACTGGGTGCGGGTAATAGCATGTTTCATGGTTATGACGGTGCATTGCACCGAACCTTTCTACCTCGGAGGCGAAGGCTCGCTGCTGCTTACCCGGACGGATATGCTCTGGGCCTCGTTCTTCGACTCTTTCGTAAGGGCATGCGTACCCCTGTTCATTATCATGTCGAGCTACCTGCAGTTTCCGCTGAAATACGGCACCGCAGAATTTTTCCGGCGCAGGGCGGTCAGGGTGCTGGTTCCGTTCCTGCTGTGGACCATCGTCTATGCGCTGGTCTACGGCCGGCCGGTCGAGAATTTCAAGGACCTGATTTTCAATTTCAACTATGCCGCAGGACATCTCTGGTACGTCTACATGCTCATAGGCATCTACCTGCTGATGCCTCTGCTCTCCCCCTGGGCGGAAAAGGTCGGCAAAAAGGAGCTGCGCTTCTATCTGGGGCTGTGGCTCCTTACAACCTTGATCCCCCTCATCCGCGACTGGGCGGCAGGCGTGCCTCCTACCGTGATTTACGGCCCGTCCGGCCTGCCCCGCCAGGCGCTTTACCCGCTTTGGGGCGAAGCCAGCTGGAACGCCTACGGCACCTTCTATTATTTCAGCGGATTCATCGGATACCTGCTGCTCGGCCTCTATTTCCGCAAGTTCGTCGGAGAACTGTCGTGGAAAAAGACTCTTTTGACGGCCGTTCCGTGCTTCGCGGCAGGATTCGCGATTTCATTCTACGGATTCATCCGCAGGGCGCTCGCGACGGGCGGCGGCCAGTTCCCCGTCGAAGGGCTCGTGGAAAAAGCCGTATGGTGGGAGACCACTTGGTGCAACGATACCGTCGGAGTGGCCCTCATGGCCATAGCATGGATTCTACTGCTGCGCAAGATAACGGCGGACAATCGCTTTTATCGCCGGATCATCCTCCCCGTCTCCCGCGCGAGCTACGGGATGTATCTGTGCCATCTGCTCGTTCTCGGGCTCATCAGCGCGGCGTTCCGCAGCTGGCTCGGCACCGGCGCCGCAGGATGCCTTGGCCCGTGGACCACGCCCGTGGAAATCCTTCTATCGGCCGTATGCTCATTCGTATGCGTATCCGTGATCGCGATATTGCTGCAGCGCATTCCTAAAATAGGGAAATACATCATCGGATAACATATCGGCGCATTAAAAAAGGAAAATAAATATAAAAATCGTATCTTTGGAGACCGCTTGGACAATCACAACTCTCAAGATATGAAAAAATCTGAAACAACCCTCAGGCTGATCGTGATGAACTTCCTTCAGTACGCGATCTGGGGGGCCTATCTGACATCGATGGGCAGCTATCTCGCAAATGCCGGACTTGCCACAAAGATCGGCATTTTCTTTGCCATGCAGGGCATAGTATCCATTTTCATGCCGGCGCTGATGGGCATTCTCGCGGACAAGGTGATGCCCGCACAAAAAGTGCTCAGCATGTGCCACGGCCTCGCCGGCATTTTCATGATCGGGGTGTTCTACTATGCCATGAGCGCGGCCGGACACGTAAATTTCGGCACCCTGTTCACTCTCTACGGCCTGAGCGTGGCGTTTTACATGCCGACGATAGCCATTTCCAATTCCGTGGCATATTCCATCCTGGAGAGCAAGGGCATGGACCCGGAAAAGGACTTCCCCCCTATCAGGGTATTCGGCACAATAGGTTTCATATGCAGCATGCTTTTCGTCAACTTCATGCGTGACGGAAGCGGCGTGCAGTTCCAGCACACATATCATCAGTTCCTCACATCCGGCATACTCGGCATAGTCCTCTGCATCTATGCGTTCACGCTGCCGAACATCCCCTTCAAGAAGAAAGAGGACGGACAGGGGCTGGTCGATGCGCTCGGGCTCAAGGCCTTCACCCTCTTCAAAGACCGTCAGATGGCCATATTCTTTATATTCTCCATGCTGCTCGGCGCCGCGCTCCAGATTACCAACGGCTTCGCCAACACGTTCATAACCAGCTTCACGGACAGCCCGGATCCGGCCCTGTCCGCCTCATGGGGCGCCAGGAACGCCAATGCCCTCATTTCCATTTCGCAATGTTCCGAAACCGTGTGCATATTGTTCATTCCGTTCTTCCTGAAGAAATTCGGCATCAAACGGGTAATGCTCATATCCATGTTCTGCTGGGTGCTGCGGTTCGGCCTTTTCGGAGCCGGCAATCCCGGTCCGGGAGTATGGATGTTCGTACTTTCGATGCTTGTATACGGCATGGCGTTCGATTTCTTCAACATTTCCGGCTCGCTCTATGTGAACAAACGCACGGGCGAGGAAATCCGTTCAAGCGCGCAGGGACTTTTCATGCTGATGACCAACGGCCTGGGAGCCACCATAGGCACTCTCGGAGCACAGCAGGTGGTGAACCACTTCGTATACGGCCCCGTCGCGGCAGGACAGCCCGGCAGCTGGAGTACGGCATGGTATATATTCGCCGGCTACGCCCTCGTGATAGCCATATTGTTCATGATACTGTTCAAAGAACCCGAAACGCATAAAACCGCAATCCATGAATAAGACAGGTCTTACGCTCGGAGCGGCCTCGATAGGAGCCCTCTGCGCAACCGCCTGCGGCACCGTCCAGGCCGAACACAAGACGCCCAACATCGTTTTCATAATGTGCGACGACATGGGCTACGGCGACCTCGGCTGCTATGGCCAGCCGTACATCTCGACGCCGCATATCGACAGCCTCGCTTCGCACGGGATGAGGTTCACCCAGGCCTATGCCGGCAGCCCGGTGAGCGCTCCGTCCCGCGCATCCCTCATGACTGGCCAGCATACCGGACACACGGCCGTAAGGGGCAACAAAGAGTATTGGGGCAATTCTCCGCTCGTACAATACGGCATCAACCAAGACTTTTCCGTAGTAGGACAGCACCCTTATGATCCGGAGCATGTGATCATCCCCGAAATACTGAAAGACCACGGATATACGACAGGCCTGTTCGGCAAATGGGCCGGCGGCTACGAAGGTTCCGTTTCCACCCCCGACAAGAGGGGAATCGACAATTTCTACGGCTACATCTGCCAGTTCCAGGCGCACTTGTACTACCCCAACTTCCTCAACAGATACGACCCTGCGGAAGGCGACACCGCCGTAGTGAGGGTGCCGCTCGAAGACAATATCGGATACCCGATGTTCGGGGACGACTACCGCAGACGCACGCAATATTCGGCCGACCTCATCCACAGGAAGGCTCTCGAATGGATAGACTCGCAGGACGGTGACAAGCCTTTCGCCGCGTTCCTCACCTATACCCTCCCCCACGCCGAACTGTATCAGCCCGAAGACTCCATCCTGCTGGCGTACAAAGAGAAATTCAAGGACGACAAGAACTGGGGCGGCCAGGAGAGCTCGAGATACAACGCCACCTCCAACGTCCATGCACAGTTCGCGGCCATGATCACCCGTCTTGACGCATATGTGGGGGAAATAATGGACAAATTGCGCGAAAAAGGCTTGGAGGACAACACCATAGTCGTATTCACGAGCGACAACGGTCCCCATGAGGAGGGCGGAGCCGATCCCACATTCTTCGGCCGCGACGGAAAGCTCCGCGGACTCAAGCGCCAGTGCTACGAAGGCGGCATACGCATTCCGTTCATAGTCTACTGGAAAGGCCACGTAGCTCCAGGCGTGACCAACGACCACCAGATCGCATTCTACGATGTGATGCCCACTCTCGGAGAAATAGTGGGCGTCAAGAACCTGAATGCCGAATACGGCAACAAGAATATCGAAGGGCCCGACTACTTCGACGGCATATCGTTCCTGCCCGCCCTGCTCGGCAAAAAGCAGAAATCACACGACTACCTCTATTGGGAATTCCACGAAACGGACCAGATAGGAGTGCGTGAAGGCGACTGGAAACTCGTCGTAGTCAAGGGAGAGCCACGCCTTTACAATCTGGCCGAGGACATAGGCGAAACTAACGATGTAGCTGCGGAACATCCCGACGTGGTGGCAAGGTTGGTGGGTTATATCTACAAAGAACACACGGACAACGAATTTTTCCATGTGACGCTGCCGGAACCCGTCCCCGCGTCTTAGCAAGGCAATATCGCCGACCCGGCACTGCGGACGGAAGAAAAAGGCTCCTGTTTCCCGAGCGGAGGCAAGAGCCTTTTTCATTTTCTGCCGGAGGCATCGGCCGTCCCGGAGCCGGCATCGGAGGACAGCGCCGAAACCGTCCGCTCTATCCTGCATATCCTTGCAGGCATGCGGAAATACCTTATGTCGAAGCAGCGGCATTCGCAATGCTTTCCCACTTTCCTGAAAGAGGTGAAATAATCAGGCCTGAATCCCATCTGGGCAAGATCTTGGATGTCAAGCGAATGTATATCCAGCCGCAGCAGCTTTTCCAAAATGGCGTAGTTCTTTTCAAGCGCATTGAGGATTCTGACGCGGACCGCGCGCACCGAGTGGCTTTTTCTATTGTGATAATGGTTTTTGCATGTCTGTGAACAGAATTTCCTGTCAGGCCTGCCGTAAAATTCATGGCCGCATTCAAGGCAGCTCGCCTTTCTTTCCGTACGTTTATATTCCATAGTTTTCGGTTTTGCGGGACAATATGGCCAATCGACGGCTCATTTTCAATAGGCGAATAAAGTTTTTTCCGTTTCTTTCGGTGCCGCAGCTTTTCTTATATAAAGAAAAAATTCCCGTCCATACTTTTTTCTTCATCGTTTACGCACGAAAACATAAAAAAGCATACACAAACATAAAAAAGTCATCCCGCCGCACGGACATGCTTGTCCCTGTCATGCGCCGGCCCTTACTTTGCACCGACGCCCGCCCTTGAAGCGAAAGGATAAAACGGGCACGGATTAAACTATGTGCAAAGAAAAAACAACACAATTGAACAGGGTGGAGCTGCGAGGAAACATAGGCAGCGTACGCCGCACCAAAAACGGAGAGACCGAGACCACGCGCTTTTCACTTGCCACCAACTATGTCTACCGGGCAAAGGACGGCTCTCCCGTCATCGAAACGTCATGGCACAACATAGTGGCGTGGCCGGGGAAGAATATGCCGGACCTGAATCTTCTCGACAAAGGGATGGGAGTATACGTGACGGGAAGAATAAACAGTTCGAAATACACCGCGGCAGACGGGACCGAAAAGATCGGCTTCGAGATAGTGGCAAGCGGGATATCCATCATTGACGGCAACGAACCCATGACGGCCCAGTGCAATGTCTGACACGGAATCGGCAAAGGCGCGGAGACGGACAATGTCCGCCGTCGCGCCCGGCCGTCCGGCGGCATGGATTGCTGAATAAAGTTATAAACACACAAAAGGGTAAATATCAAAGTATCGTGTTCAAAATACACTTTTGTGTAATGTCTCTTTAGTCCATATTGGATATCTTTGCCGCAAATAAA
>X22_European_Rabbit__coassemble_312_pt1 | contig 9850 bp, 6 predicted proteins | sample X22_European_Rabbit__metabat2_high_PE_013 | metagenome-assembled genome bin X22_European_Rabbit
CCCAGTCTATCGCCTTGGCCTTTTTGTCCGCCCTGATTAAGTCCTCGTAGACTTTTTTCCGTTCAGGAGCGTGCAGGCCGTAAAAATCAAACATATTCCTCATATACTTTGACATTACGGCGGCATTTTCCTTATCTTCTCTCGATTCAAACCGTTTCTTTATTTCCGTGTACTTATCCATTGCAATTGATTTTGGTCCGTACGCATATCATCTGCTGCAATAAAGTCTCCCCTGCTCCGCCCGCACGACTGTCACCTTTTCTCCGCGCGAAGCATAGCCGAACATGAGCGAAGCCTCGAATATGCGGCCGTCCTCAGTGATGACCTTGCCCGAAGGCTTCATGTCATTGAACACCGTCACGGCACATCCTACGAGTCCGGTCAGCCCGTCGGTGCTCACGCCGACGAATCCCTTTTCCTTTTCGAGCGACTCCATGAGCGCCACGGAATCCAGCCTCCGTGCGGCGTACAGTCTGTTCACTATCCACAGGGAGCCGAAAACCGCCACGGACGCCGAAATGATGACGATGCAGAACGGCAGCAGGGCCTGGCTGAGATCCAGTGTCCCGTCCCACTTCACCATGCGTGGATTGTCGACTGCGGCCAGCACGAGCGAGACCACTATGCACGCAATCCCCGATATGCCGCATACTCCGAACCCCGGAATCACGAACAGCTCCAGCGCAAGCAGTATCAGCCCTGCCGCAAAGAGAAGTATTTCCCAGTTGCGGGCCAGCAGCTCTATATACAGCGGCGAGAAATACAGGACGGCCCCGAGCAATGCCACGCAGAGCGGCAGCCCCACGCCGGGCGTCTTGAACTCAACGTAAAGGCCTCCGACGATCATTATTATGAAAATGGCCTGAAGCAACGGGTTCAGCATGAAATGCACCGCCTTTTCGACGGCCGTAAGCGTCATCTCCGTCAGAGTGTACGGCGCGCCTCCCGTCACGAGTCCGGCCACTTCCCCGCGGCTTTCGCAGATGCCTTCGCAATATCCGGCCGCGACCGCCTCCGCCGGCGTCATGCTCAATACGTTGGCCGTATCGACCATCTGCTCCGCAATATGCGGATCGCGGCCGCGCGCTTCGGCGGTGGAGCGCATCATGCCGCGCATGAAGCTCTGGTATTTGTCGGGCATCACATTGCCGCCTCCGTCCACTACCGTAGCCGCGCCTATGGAGCTGCCCGTCTTCATATAGATCGAATCGCAGGCTATCGAAATCAGCGCTCCGGCCGATGCCGCCTGAAGGTCTATGTATGCCAGCACGGGCACTTTGCTGCCGAGTATGGCGGTCCTGATGGCGTCGGCGGAATTGACGGCCCCTCCGTAAGTGTCCAGATCAAGCATGACATAGTCCGCCCCGGCTTTCTCCGCCTTGCGCAGGCCCATCGTGACCAGCCTCTCGGCCCGGCCGTCGATGTCGCCCGAAAGCCGTATGACGAAAAAATCCTTTTCCTCCCGGCCGGCATCCTCCGCCTTCATGACGGAGCCACCGGCAAAAAAGGCCGCGGCAATCATCGCGGCAGCGATTGTCTTTCCCATATTCTCCCCTTTCCCGCACGCCGATACTGCGCGGGTTGTGCAAATATACCGTTTTTATCTTATTTTTATTATTTTTGCAAAGCCTAAAGACACAGTCAAATGCTATCACTGATTCTGTTGTTCATAGCCGGGCTTGTCCTGATCATCTTAGGAGCGAACGCTCTTGTGGAAGGTGCATCGGGCATCGCCAGAAAATTTGGCGTCAGCGAATTCGTCATAGGCCTCACCATAGTGGGCTTCGGGACGTCCGCACCCGAATTGGTAGTAAGTCTGATAGGTGCGCTGAACGGCAACGCCGACATTGCCATCGGAAACGTTACAGGATCCAATGTGCTGAACATACTCCTCGGGCTCGGACTGACCACGGCGATACTGCCCATTTCCCTCACGGAGGGCAACAGGAAACGCGACATTCCGATGCACTTCGCCGTCACCGTCCTGTTCGTGCTCATGGGAATGAAGCGCACCGTATTCGGCATGGGCGAAAACGTTCTCGGCAGGGTCGACGGCATCATAATGCTCCTGCTCTTTGCGGCATACATGTATTATTGCTTCAAATCCGACGTACACAAGGAAGAAGAAAGCCATGGCACGCAGAGAAGCGCCGGAGTCGCCGTTCTGATGATCGTCGCAGGGCTTGTCGGACTCGTCTTCGGCGGCAGGATCTTCGTCAATTCCGCCGCCGGGATCGCAAGGCTGATAGGAATAAGCGACAAAGTGATAGCGGTGACCATACTCGCAGGCGGAACGTCCATGCCCGAAGTGGTGACGTGCATCGTGGCGGCGGCCAAGAAACGCAGCATGCTTGCCCTCGGCAACATCATTGGTTCCAACATATTCAACATATTGCTCATTCTCGGCATATCCGCGGTCATCAATCCCCTGTCGCTTGACGGCATGGATTTCGTCGACCTCGGGGTATTGTTGTTCAGCGCGGCAGCCCTGGCAATATGTTCATGGACCGGCACACGGGGCAGGATAGACCGCGCAGAAGGAATAATAATGGCGCTATGCTGGTCCGCATATATCGCATGGCTTATAATTCATCCATAAAATCAAAAAAACGAAAATATGAAATTCACACCGACATCATACCAGCTTGTCAATGTGGCCAACGGCAGGATATTCGAGGACAAGGGATGGACTCTTTCGGATCCGTTCGCGGAGACGCCTTCCCTCGTCAGGGCCGTTTATGCAAAGAAATATTTCGAGCCGAGAAACGAACTCGACGGAATCTACAGATATGCCGACTGGCTCCCCGTCAAGAGGACGCTGAAGAACAGCCATGCGCCCGTAACTTTCCGCAGCACCGGCCTCGCGAAAGAGCTCGGACTTGAAAACCTGTACCTTACTTTTTCGGGATACTGCCCGGAAAAAGGCGCCGGCATGACTACATGCTCGTTCAAGGAACTGGAAGCGTATTCGGTATGCGCCCGCCTGCCCAAGGAGACCGGAAAGGTCCTCGTCGTACAGTCGGCGGGCAATACGGCCCGCGCCTTCGCGAGCGTATGTTCGAAAAACGGCATCCCGCTCGTCATCTGCATCCCGGCCGACAACCTGGACGCACTCTGGTTTTACAAGAAACTCAAGCCCTGCGTCAAAATAATGGCCACGCCCAACGGCTCCGACTATTTCGACGCCATAACCCTCGGTGAAAAACTGTGTACGGCCGACAGGTATCTTGCTGAAGGCGGGGCCAAGAACGTCGCCCGGCGCGACGGGATGGGCACTACCCTGCTCTCGGCCGTGGAGACCATCGGCGAGCTTCCGGACGCATATTTCCAGGCCGTAGGAAGCGGCACGGGTGCCATAGCGGTATGGGAAAACAATCTGCGCCTGCTGGGAGACGGACGTTTCGGCAAAAAGAAGACGCGCCTGTACGTTTCCCAGAACACGCCGTTCACCCTCATGTACGATTCATGGAAAGCCGGCCGCCGGCAGCTTGTGGACATGAGCCCGGAAGAGTCCAGAAACAAGGCGTCCGTAATCGACGCAAAGGTGCTGTCCAACAGGAAACCGCCGTACAGCCTTGCCGGCGGCCTGTTCGATGCCATCACCGACTCGCACGGCGACATGTACAAGGTGACGAACGAAGAACTGAACCACTGGAAGCGGAAGTTCCTCGCCCTTGAGGGAATAGACATTTATTCGGCGGCCGCGGTGGCGGTGGCGAGCGTGTCGCACGCCCTCAGGGAAGGCGCCATACGCAAGGATGAGATCATCATGGTGAACGTGACTGGAGGCGGAGAGGAACTCGCCAAGCAGGAGGGCTACCACCTTGCGAAACCGGATTTCATACTCGATCCCGAGCTCCCGGAAGACGAAATAATAGCAAAGGCAGATTCATTGTTCGGTTTCTAAAGTATGTTTCGGATGACACTGCAGACAATACCTGAAGTGCCGGTCGAAAAATTCAGCCCGGACACGCTCAAATATATTGCCGAATCCACGTTTGAAAAACTGGCCTCCACCCCGATAGACCAGCTGCTGCGCGATCTGCTCACTGACACCATACATTTCGGCATCAAAGTGATAATAGCGCTGCTGATATATCTCGCCGGCCTGTGGATCATACGGAGGATCAAGAATCTGCTCATACGCATCTTCACGCGGAGGGAGGCTGACAGGGCCCTGATCACTTTCGTTTCCAGCCTCGTATCGATTTCGCTCACGGTGCTGCTCATAATCATTTCCGTCGGCATACTCGGCGTCAACACCACTTCTCTCGCCGCACTGCTCGCCGCAGGGGGAATGGCCGTCGGCATGGCGCTCAGCGGGACGGTGCAGAACTTTGCGGGAGGAATCATGCTGATGATTTTCAAGCCTTTCAAGGCCGGAGACTTCATCGACGCCTTAGGCTACAGCGGGACGGTGAGCGAAGTCAACATAGTGAGCACCAAACTCGTCAGCATAGACAACAAAGTCATCATACTGCCAAACGGAGCGCTTTCCGGCGGCAACATAAACAATTACTCACAAAAAGAATTCCGCCGTGTCGACCAATATTTCGACGTGGAGTACGGCAGCGACTTCGATCATGTGAAGGAGGCGATGCTCGAAATAATCAAATCCGACGAGCGGATACTGGATTCTTCCACGCCGGGATGCGCCGACCCATTCATATCCCTCTATGAGCTGAAAGAAAGCGGAATACGCATCGTAAGCAGAGTGTGGGTACGCGCAGGAAACTATTGGGACGTCTTTTTCTTTCTCAACGAAAACATCTACAAGCAACTCCCGCAGAAAGGGATCTCATTCCCCTTCCCGCAGCTGGACGTGCATGTGTCGGAAAAAAATCAGTCCTGAACGGCGCCCTGCAGGGCTTCGACGCTCTGCACGGGATTGCCGTAGATACGCAGGAATATATCCCTCAGACTCTCCCGGTCGAGTTCCTTGTCCGCCTTGGCGAGCTGGCCTTCGGTGTATTCCTTGAAATCCTTCAAATCGGAAGAAGTGTACCTGTCGGCATATTTGTCGGTGCGGTTGGCGAGGTCGTAGCCCATGTAATTAGTCTTGGAAAGGCGGTAGCCCTCTATGATCCTGCGGTCCACCGCATGGCGTATGGACTGGTAGCGGTCGTTGCCCCCGAATTTCGAGGCTTCCTCAATCTCGTCGTCGGTCAGGGGGCGGCCTATATTCAGATGGACGTCGCCCTTCTGCTGTTTCAGCCCCCACATTATGCTGAGGAGGTCTTCGCGCGGACCCTTGACATACGGCGCGCTGCGTGACATGAGCGTTTCGCGGGCCTTCAGAATGTCGCAGGGCTCGTATTCGTAGGATACGCTGAGCGGCACGATGTTCAGCTCCTTGAAATTCTCCACGAAATCCCCGGTACCGCTCATTTCCAGCATTTTAAGCAGTCCCTGTTCGGTAGTGTCGGCGCCGTCCTTGGTACGGCCCTGACGCTGCGCTATCCACACCGAACATCTGTCCGAAACTATGGAATTGCGGATATAGGCCGACAGGCTCATGGAGCGCAGATAAAGTTCGCGGGAAGAAATGCCGCGTATGACGCGGATCATGCGGTTGGAACGGATGAGCATCTCTATCTCCTTGTTGAACAGTAGGTTGTCCCCTACCGCTATCTCCGTGCGCTGGATGTCGTTGCGAAAAAAGACCAGCTGCGTCAGGGCCGGGTCGAGAATTATGTCCCTGTGGTTGGACATGGCGAGGAAGCGCCTGTCCATGCTCTTGAGGTTCTCTATGCCGTCATAGGTGAAACTCCGCATGGAGTTGGAAATCACCCATTCGACCGCGTTCGACATTATGTGTATCTGGAATTCGTCGATGCTCTTGATGCTTAGAAGCGTATCCCTCAGGAAAGTATCGGGGGCGTCGGGAAACATATATTTCGAAATCTCCGGCAGCAGTGGATGTTTTGAAAGTTCTGCAAAGGCTTTTACCGCTTCCTCATCGGAATATGGGGCGATGCTGTCGAAGTCAAGTTTGGAAATATCCATAAATTCATTTTCTAATATGGTGCAAAACTACGGAAAATAGGAGCAATCTGCAAACAAATCCTATTGCCTGCGGTATAGAAACGAACTGTCCCCGTAGCTCAGGAAGCGGAAACCGTGCCCGAGGGCATAGTCATAGACCGGGCGCCAGTCTCCTCCGAGAAAGGCCGAAACCAGCAGGATGAGAGTGCTTTCCGGCTGATGGAAATTGGTGACGAGCATCTCCGTGATGCGGAAGCGGAAGCCGGGGACGATAATGATTTTCGTGCCCGAGCGCAGCTCTTCAAGAGAATTGTCTTCAAGGTACTTCACGATGGCCTCAAGAGCCTGCTTCGTCGTATACCCGTATTCGCGCGTATATGGCTCCCACTGGCCGACTTCTCCGGCGCAGCCGGTCTCTATGCACTTTACGCCTATATAGTACAGAGATTCAAGGGTACGTACCGACGTGGTGCCGACCGCGATCACCTGCCTGTCCCCCGCAACAAGGGCCTTGAGCAGCCTGAGGCTCACCGTGAAAGGTTCCCTGTGCATGGGATGCCCGGCCACGCTGGAACTTTTTACCGGCAAAAAAGTGCCTGCGCCGACATGAAGGCAGACAGTCTCCATGTCTATGCCTTTCGCGCGGATGGCGGCAAGCGTGTCTTCAGTGAAATGCAGGCCCGCCGTAGGCGCGGCCACCGAACCCCGGATCCTGGCATACGTGGTCTGATATCGTTCCGCGTCGATGCCTTCCGACTCCCTGTTGAGGTATGGCGGAATCGGTATCGTGCCGCAAAGCTCCAGAACCCGCGAAAACGGAGAACCGTCCCGCCAGACGAATTCCACCGTACCGGTCCGTCCGTCCCTGCCTTTCAGTTCGGCGGTCAGCCCAAGATCGTCTATTTCCTTGACGGATCCAGGGTTGTACAGGCTCAAGACGTCGTTCTTCCACCGTTTGGCATTTCCTATCACGCATTTCCACATGCATCTGCCCACAGCCGAAAAAGCTGTCCCGTACTCCGGCGGAGAAACCGGTTCGAGACAGAAAATCTCTATCATGGCCCCGGTTCCGCGGCGGAAATGAAGCCTGGCGGGCACCACTTTCGTGTCATTGAAAACCATGATGGTTTTCTCGGGCAGGAGGCCCGGCAGGTCGCGGAAAACGGCCTCGGAAATATTTCCGTCCTTGTATATCAAAAGTTTGGATTCATCTCTGCCGGCAAGCGGATATTTGGCTATGCGGTCGTCCGTCAGAGGGTAATTATAGTCTTCGATGTGGATTTCAGGTATCATATGGACATTTTTATTCCTACGAGGCAGGCAAACGGCTTCAACGATCTTACAAGCGAAACGTCCCTGAACGTAGTGGAATATTCTCTCCTGTATTCACGGACGTTGAGTATATTCCTGCATTCGATGAATGCCGTGGCTTTTGGCAGCTTCCACGATACAGAGGCCCGTATAAGAGGATCATTGCTTATTTTTATGTCTTTCAAGGATTCACGGAGATAGTCGGCGGAGACATCGAAGGCAAGCTGTTTCACGGGCTTAATCCTCATTGTCCCCTCGACCGTGAGGGAGCGTCCCGAAGTCTCCGCCGCCCCGGAAACCGACATGAAGCTGAGGGATGCACTGCCTTTCAGAACAAACCAGTCGACCGGGTTCAGCGAGAATGAAAAGGACGGACTCCATTCGGAAGTACGGTATCTGGAAGCGATTCCCTGCAGATATTCATCCATGCGGGAGTCATTGTACGATATGCTCCCCTCCGTCACCAATGTCTTGACGCCGAAATATTTTTTTACCGACAAGGTCGTGCCGTATGAGGATGAACCGTTGTCATAGGGAATGTAGTATGTCTCGGTCATGGATTCGGAATATTCACTCGCCGGCGTGCGGTCCGACATGGATCTGCCGGCGGTGGCCGACAGTGTCACATAGAACAGGGACGGATTGTCGGAATACGACAGGGACAGTCCGGCGCTCAATGAATTCCTTCTGCCGAGACTGTCGGTATGGGCCATGGTGCGGTATGAAGTCATGACAGGTCTGCCGAGAAGGCTTTTCTCATCGGAAACCGACATGGAATAGGATATTCCTGCCTTTGCCTCAAGCGACTGGGTGATGTCGTAGGACAAGTTCAGATTCGGGGAAACCAGCGGATGGACGGAGGTGCCCATGCCCGATGCGGATATTACGGAAACAGATGCGGGCAGGGATACCCGCGTGCTTATGCGGCCTATGTAGAAATTGTCGGATATTGTGACGTACGGCCTTATTCTGGCGGCGTTCAGCGACAGGTCCGTACCTTCGTCCCGGCCGGAATGCTCCAGAAACGTGTCCAATCCCGTATATGCCATGGTCAAGCCGGCCGAGACTCCGAGGGAATGTCCTTTTGCCTTGAAACCCATATGGGCCATGACATCGTTGGAAAAATTGGTCCGGTCGTATGTCTGTCCGTATACCGCATCTTCCCTTTCGTAGGAAGCCGAATGGTTGTTTCTCAGGAAGGCCGCATTGTCCGATATTTCTATCGCGGTGCGCTCCCCTGTCTTTTTGACAATGCGGAATGAATTATGTATTTTCAGGGAAGGAAGATCATAACGCTGCGCCGCGGCCAGAGTCCCGTCCACGGAAGATACGGAAGAATGCAGTTCCCCGCTGAACGACAGCTCGTCCGAGATGAAACTTTTCGCGGCATTGTTTTCGTATGTCATCTTTCCCGTCATATAATATCTGTCGTCCGTATGGGAATTCCGGTCTACCAGCGAAAGTACGCCGCCGTCCGGAAAACGGATTTCTTCTCCGGATACGGACTGCTCATCGTATCTTTCCGCCGCCATATTGACCGAAACGCGCAGCTGAGCCGTATTTCCTATCTTTGAGAGATGGTTAAGCGAACCGATTCCCGACAGGTTGTCGTACCAGAATTCCTTGGAAATGGCAAGCGGACTTCTCCTCGGATTGAGCATCGAAATGAAATCAGGTTCCATATCCCCCTCGGAAACGAGAAAGGCGCCCGTTTTGCCGAAATATGCCTGTTCCCTCAATTCCTGTATGATATCCTTTCCGAGGTCATTGCCCTTCAGCAGGAACAGGCTCTGGCTTTTCTTCGTGAAACGGGTGAACATCGTTCTTGCTTCGAATTGAGGAAACTCGGGAACGCCGAGCGCCAAGTCTCCGTTGAACAGCCATGAACCCTTGACATCGTCCTTCAGTATGATATTGACCGCAGCCTTGTCCGTCGGGACTATGTCTTTCAGCACATTCATAGGCTGATGGTTCTTATAGATCTCAACCCGCGCTATGTCGTCTGCCGACAAATTGTTGGTCACGACTCCGTAACGGTTTCCCATGAGATCCATCCCTTCTACGTAGAATTTGTTGATGGGCTTGCCTTTATAATAGATGCCCCCGGTCTGCGAAACTGTCACTCCGGGAAGTTTGGAAAGAAGGTCGCCGGCCGTAATTTCCAGTCCGTCCTTGAATGCGTTGCTGTGATAGACGAGCGTATCGGACTTCTCTTCAATGACATCGGCCTTCACTACTGAAGACCGCAGCACCGTCCTTTTGACTTCCAGCATTATTTCGATGCCGTTCCGCTTCCCTTTCAGATCCACTGAAACCGGCTTGTATCCGAGCATTGATACGTTCACCCTGTCAATGACGCTTCCGTCGCGCGAAGAGAGCGAGAACTCCCCGTTCCCGCCGGTGTATGTGAAAGATGTCTGTCTTGCCCCGGAATACCCTATCACGAATGCGCCTGCAACCGGCCCCGAAGGATCCTTTACATAGCCGCTTACGCCATATCCGTCGTTTTCCTGTGCGAACGAGGCGTCGGACAGGAAAACGGCAAGAACTGCAA